>PVBE010736538.1_pt1 | contig 38292 bp, 29 predicted proteins | sample 1631181 | NCBI WGS metagenome assembly PVBE01 (sample SAMN08397723, study PRJNA350692) | Marine metagenome, whole genome shotgun sequencing project. | isolation source: water | place: Pacific Ocean | collected 2012-04
CCTGGTCGCCTCTGTTGTGGCTGGCAATGCCTACATGGTCCAGGTCGGCGGCTTCAACGGCGCCACCGGCACGGGCAACCTGACAATCACCACGCAGCCCCCCGGCGGTGGCAACGACCACTGCACAGCAGCCACCCCCCTCGCCGGGGACGGTGTCTTCGCCGTGGACAACACCATCGGCACGGGCCTCGACGCAAACCCCGGCTGTGGCAACGCCAGTGCGGATGTCTGGTATGAGTGGACCGCCGCGGCCACGGGCACGGTGGTCATGGACATGTGCGACGGATCCACACTACACGACACGATCCTGGCCATTTGGGATGGCGCCGGCTGCCCCACGGTGCTGCTCGATTGCAGTGACGACGCCTGTGGAGCGCAGTCCACCGTGAGCACTCCCGTGATCGCCGGTGGCGTCTACATGGTTCAGTTGGCTGGCTACGCCGGCGCCCAGGGCACCGGCAACCTGACGGTGGCCACGCTGCCTCCCGCCCAGAACGACAGCTGCTCCAACCCGGACATTATCTCCGGCGAAGGCACCTTCTACTTCGATACGACCGCGGCCTCGATGGACGGCAGCGCAGACATCCTGTGCGACGCCTACGGTACCCAGGACATCGACTTCGATGTCTGGTACGATTGGACCGCCACCTCCGACGGCACGGCGGTCATCGAGACCTGCAACCTGACCACCGTGGATAGCAAGCTGGCCGCCTATGACGGCTCAGGTTGTCCGACAGCGGGCGCCATTGCCTGTAACGACGACACCTGCGGCCTACAGAGCCAGATCGCCTTTACGGCGGTCGCCGGCCAGACCTACACCTTGCGCGTGGGCACCTACCCCGGGGCCGCCGGAGGACTCGGTCAGTTTACTGTCTCCATGTTCACGCCCTACGATGCTTACCGCTATGACGACGGTTCATCCGATGACCTGCTCGGCCTGACGAACGGCGGCGAGCTTGCCTGGATCCACGCCTTCGAGGCCGAGGGCGGTTCGGACACGATCGCCACGATTCAAGCTGCCTGGGGCTCTGCCCTGTGGATGGGCTACAGCCCCGGTGATGGCTCACCGGCCACTGTCTATGTGTGGGATGACCCCACCAACGATGGAGATCCCAGCGACGCTGTTCTGCTGACGAGCTTCGCCACGACCGTGGCCAATGTCGACACGGACATCCTGAACGACATCGACATCCCCGACACCCCGGTTACGGGTACTTTCTTCATCGGCGCCTCCGTCCTACACAGCGCCGGCCAATATGTGGCGCCGCTGGATACGGGCACGCCCTACGGTGGCCAGGCCTGGATAGCCGGCGAGGTTGCTCCGGGGGTCTTCGACCCCAGCAACCTGGGAGCAGCGGGTGTGTTCGACAACATGTCAAATGTCATCCCGTCCTACTTCCTGCTGCGTGCGGTGGGCGACGGTGCCGGAGGTTGCGCCTCGGCTATCTATTGCTCCAGCTTGCCCAACAGCACCGGCTCCACGGCGTCGATGAACTGGGCTGGTAGCTGTGTCGTGGCCGACAACAACTTCACCCTGGATATGGGGAATGGCCCCTCCAACCAGCCCGGCCTCTTCATCTACGGTGCCAACCAGGCCTCGATCCCCTTCGGGAACGGCATCCTGTGTATCTCGGCCCCCATCATCCGCCTCAACGCGCCGGTCTTCATGGACAGCGCGGGCACGGCGAGCAAGGTCGTCGACCTGGCCAACCCGCCGTCACAGACGGGGCTGATCACGGCCGGCACCACCTGGAACTTCGCCATGTGGCTGCGTGACCCCGCTGCCGGCGGCGCGGGCTACACCTTCACGGACGGCCTGTCCGTGGACTTCCAGTAGGAGTTCCAGACTCCACGAGCTGACCCCTTCAATAGAAACGGGGGGCGGCGGCGCAGCGGCGCCGCCGCCCCCCTTCTCTGTCTTGAGAGGCCCAGGATAGGTTCACGGCCCCGCGGGTGGCGAACTCCTGGTTGTTCATCCAGGTGGACGGAGTCGTTTTCTGTCCCGCTAGATGGACAACGCCCGGCCAACCATCCCTGGCGGCCTGGAGAACGGCGATTCGGGTTCCCGGCGCAGCGGCTGCGGCCTGCGGACACTGGCCCTTGGCCCCCCCCGAGCGCCCAGCCCGGATTCGCCGTGTTCATCTCAATGGACATTGACACCGGGCGACTCAGCTTGCCGCGGGCCACCTCGACGTTTGCAACTTCCTTTGCCGGCGACACTTACGGGCTCGGTCTGAAGACCGCCAACGCTTGGCAACGCCCTTGCTCTAGGTCCTCCGCAAGAGAGACCCAAGCGCAACCCAAGACACCGCACCATGGAACACAACCACAACTACTACGACGACCGCAAGTACTGCGATAGCTGCAGCGCATATGTGCACTACCTGATGAGCATCGATCACTCATTCTGCGTGGAGTGCGGCGGCACGGTGCGGCTCTTCTCCAAGGACGACTGGCGGGCCTTCAACGAGGAGATAAAGCAGCGGCGCCCCCAGGGCGGCCGCCCGCGCAAGAGCGGCCGCGGCAAGGAATCGGCCTAGGCAAGGCAAGCGGGACGATCCCCCGCAATGGATCGGTTTAGTGCTCAGAGCCCGGCGCATGGGGATGCGTCGGGCTCGCCTTCTTTGGTAGCGCCTCCGCCCTTTCCGCGATAATCTGGGCGCTCTCAGGAAGCATGTCACAGGCTGCGCGCCAGCACGAAAGGCCCCCCCATGAGTACGACCCAAGCCCAATCCCTAGACAACATGCGCGAGCGCTACGGCGCCGGCGCCGGCGCCCAGGTGCCGGAGCTTTGCTGCCCGGTGGACTACGACGCCAGCCTGCTGAAAGTGCTCCCCGATGAGATCCTAGAACGCGACTATGGCTGCGGAGATCCCAGCCGCTTCGTGCGCTCCGGCGATGTGGTCCTGGATCTCGGCTCCGGGGGCGGCAAGATCTGTTACATGGCCAGCCAATTGGTTGGCCCCAAAGGGCGCGTAATCGGCATAGACGCCACCGCTGAAATGCTGGAGCTTTCCCGGCGCTGGCAACGGGAAGTCGGCGACCGCATCGGTTGGCACAACACGGAGTTCCGTCACGGGACCATCCAGGATCTGGCCCTGGACCGAGACTCCCTGGGAACCTACCTGTCCACGCATCCCGTGACGGACACTGAGAGCCTGGCGGGCCTTGAAAGCGAGAGCGCGCGCCTGCGGGCGGAAGAGCCCATGGTGGCAGATGAGTCCGTGGACATTGTGCTCTCCAACTGCGTGCTCAACCTGGTCAACAACGCCGACAAGCGCACCATGTTTCACGAGATCCACCGCGTGCTGAAACGCGGTGGCCGCTGTGCCATCTCCGATATCGTTTGCGATGAAGATGTGCCCCGGGAACTCCAGGACGATCCAGAGCTGTGGTCAGGTTGCATCTCCGGCGCCATGCGCGAGGACCGTTTCCTAGCGGCCTTCGAGGAGGCGGGCCTCTACGGCATCGAAGTTGTCGCCTACCAGGGCGAACCCTGGGCCATCGTCCAGGGCATCGAGTTTCGTTCCATGACAGTACTGGCCCACAAGGGCAAGGAAGGGCCCTGCTTTGATCATGGAGAAGCAGTGATCTACAACGGCCCCTGGAAGGCAGTGGTGGATGACGATGGCCATACGCTGGTGCGCGGCGAACGCACGGCAGTCTGTCGCAAGACCTTCTCCATCTACGGCCGCGAGCCCTACTCGGAGCACGTGACGCCGGTCGCCCCCCTGGTGGAAATACCGGCGCATGAGGCTGCGCGCTTCGACTGTGGTCGCGATGGGCTGCGCACGCCGGCCGAGACCAAGCTCGGCGTGGCGCGCGACGACATCGCACCGGGGACCAGCTCCTGCTGCGAACCCGACGGCGGCGGCTGCTAGCCTCGCCGCCTTTTCCATGGAAGCGCGTCTGTGCCGGGAGCTCCTGGGGGAGGCGCGGATAATGCTCGTCTTCACGCCAGCCCTGTGTGGCGCCCGGGATCCCCTGGATGTTCTGAAGTCCGTGCTCCCCCTGGTGGATGTGCTCCAGGTGCGTCCCAAGGAACCCGGCCAGGTGACTCCCACCACTGCCCGCGATGCCCTGCACTGGTGCCTGGCGGTGCTGGAGGTGGTCAACTCCGCGCCGCGGCCTGTTCCCGTGCTGGTCAACGACCGCGTGGATGTGGCCGCCTCCCTGGCCGCAGAGGGCCTGGCCGGAGTGCACCTCGGACAGGAAGATATGCCCGCCGCTGAGGCCCGCGAGTTCCTGGGGCCCGAGGCGCTGATCGGCCTCTCGACGCATAGCATGAGCCAGGTGGTAATCGGTGGGGAATTGCCAGTGGACTACCTGGGGCTGGGCCCGGTCTTCGACAGCTCCACCAAGCCGGCCACGGATCAGCGCCGGACACTATCTCCGGAAACCTACTGGGTGGCCCAGGAGGGTTGCCCGTCGCAGCCGATTTTCCCCATCGGCGGAATAACCTCCACCAATGTGGCTGACTTGCACCCGGTCACGCGCTGTGCCGTGGCCGGTTCAATCCTGGGAGCGGCAGATCCCCCGGCCGCGGCTGGGGCCCTGCGCGCTGCGCTCCTCGGCGCCAGCGGCGCAGACTAGCGCTCGAGGTACATGGCGTCGCCGTAGCTGTAGAAGCGATAGGCGCGTTGCACCGCCTCGGCGTAGAGCCCCAGGGCTCGCTCGCGTCCGATAAACGCCGCCACCAGCATCAACAGCGTACTGCGCGGCAGGTGAAAGTTGGTCAGCAGGGCATCGACGACCCGAGGCCCGCGCCCCGGGTGCAGGAAGATGTCCGTTTCACCACTGCCGGCCAGCACCCTGTCTCCCCGGCCGCAGCTTTCGAGGACGCGTACACTCGTGGTTCCGACGGCAACGACCCGCCCGCCGCGCGCCCGACAGCGGTCGATCGCCTCGGCGGTTTCAGGGGGCAGCTCGAAGGCCTCGCGGTGCATCACATGCTCGTCGATACTCTCGGCGGTCACCGGCCGAAAGGTCCCCGGGCCCACGTGGAGCGTGACGAAGGCTGTGTCAACTCCCCGCTCTCCCACCCGCTCCAGCAGCTCGGGCGTGAAGTGCAACCCGGCCGTGGGAGCAGCCACTGCTCCTGGCTTGGATGCATAGATGGTCTGATAGCACTCGCGATCCCGGGCGGGATCCCCATCGGCCCCGCGCCGAATGTATGGCGGCAGGGGCATGTGCCCGATGTGTTCGAGAACATCATGAACGGGAACCGGGCCCCGCGTCCGGTGGCTGAGGCTGATGGCCCACAGACCCGGTGCCTGCGCGTCATCCTGCGGGTAACGCTCCAGGGCCAGGGCTTGGTACTCGTCCCCCCAGAGGTCAATGACCTCACCCGGCTTGAGGCGCGCCGCCGGACGGGCCAGGGCCAACCAGGCTCCATCCTCTCGGGGCCGCAGGCACAGGAACTCGACGGCCCCCCCACTGGCGCGGTGCCCGTAGAGGCGCGCCGGCAACACGCGCGTGTCGTTCATGACCAGGAGATCGTCCCCGCGCAGCAGCTCCGGCAGGTCACACACTACCAGGTGCCTGGTCTCAGCGGTCTTGACGCAGTGCGCCATGAGACGAGCTGCATCCCGGGGTTCCTTGGGCTCCTGGGCGATGAGCTCCGGGGGCAGGGTGAAGTCGAAATCGGAGGTCTTCACGGCAGGATGGGCGCCAGCCATTGGCGGCGGCGGGCCGCCCACCAGAAGGCGGCGAAGGGCAGGACAACAGTTGGCCAGAGCCAGGCCGGTTCACACCAACCCAAGCCAGCAGCGTGGGAGCACAGGGGCCAGTAAAAGAGCGGTGCGCAGAGGATCAACCACAACCATGGTCGCGCGCGGGCCGCGGGCAAAAATGCCAGGAAGGGGATGATCCAGGTCAGATACCAGGGATGCAGCGTGGGGGAGAGGAGCAGGTAGCCGGCGAGCAGGGCGGCGCTGGTCTCCAGGGGCTCGACACCCAGACGCCAGGCTCCCACGGCCAGAGAAAGGAGCGCCAAGGACACCAGGACGCGTCCGGCAGCTTCCGCCGGAGTCCCCGAGAGGATGGCGTTCAAGGGCATCAGGCCGCCTTCGACCAGGCGGTAAAGGAGGTTGGGCGATTCCCAGCGCAGGGCGTACTCGCCCAGGCCAGCGGTCCAGCCCGCCGGGCCCCCGCGCAGGAGCAGGAAGGGCAGGGCCAGGGCCATGAGGCCCAGGATCAGAAGGCCCAAACGCTGCCCCGCCCGGCGGCCGCGCAGGAGGGCGGGCAGGGCACACAGCGGCAGGAACTTGACCAGGCCTCCGGCGGCCAGGAGCAGGACACCGGCACCTTCCAGGCGGCCGATCTGATCGCCATCGGGCGTGCCACGGGCCCTTTCGAGCAGGTCCAGGGCCGCCATCAGCAGGAAGATGCCCAGGCTGTCCAGGTGAGCCGAGCCGGCGAACTCCAGGGGCACCAGGGGACACCAGGCCCAGACCACCGCCAGGCGCGGGGAGAGGCCGCGGCGGCGCAGGAGCCCTCCGAGGGGCAGGAGTACTGCCAATCTCCAAAATCCGTAGAAGACAGCCATGCCCCCCGGGCCATGACGGGCGCTGTCCGCGTCGCATAGTTCGAGAGCCGCCACCACGGCGGCGTTGGCAGCTTGGGCCAACTGGGGGTAGGCCGCGCTCACCGAGGGGTGGTTGAGGCGGCCGTAGAGTTCGGGCCTCAGTTCCCTTGCGGCCTGGTGCCCGGGTGCATCCGGGGCAGCGGCCCAGGGGCTCTCCCCTTCCAGGACCAGGTGCCCTTCCCAGATGTAGCGGTGCACATCGTCCGAGAGCTCTGCGTTTCCTCCCCAGGCGATCAGTTGCAGGGCCAGGGCGCCGGCAACGATCCAGCCGCGAGCCGGATTGGCCGCTTCCTGCGCGCCGGTGGAGCGGGCCAGGGCCACGGCCAACAGCCAACCGACTCCGGCCAGGCAGAGGGCCGCCAGGTGCACGACGGGGCGCTGGACAAAGGGGCCTGAGACGGAGACAGCCAGGAGCCCGAGCAGGATCGGCAACAGCGACCAGCGGAAGAGGCCCTCGCAGAGGGCGCGCACTCGATCCGGGCGAGACATGCCGCCATTGTCCGAAACGGCGGCGCGCCTGTCACCAGCCCCGGGGTAGCTCCGGCTCGGCGGGGTCTATTTCCAAGTCTCCCAGGCGCGCCACGAGCGTGTCCGGATCCCAGCCGAGATAGAGGGCAGCACGGGTCTTGTTGATACGCCCCCCCCGGGTGCGCGTGTGATCCAGAGCCTGGATGACATCCTCGTATTTCGGCTGGCGCGAGGAGAGGCGCTGCTGTATTCCGAGGGCGAAGCGTTGGGACATCTCCAGGATCTCCCGCTTGCCGACGGATTGACCGTGATGGAGCAGGACTAGCTTGTAGACAGCACTCTCCAGCTGGCGCAGGTTCCCGGTCCAGCTTTGACGCCAGAGAACTGCCAGGGCCTGATCGCTCAACTCCACGGGAGCCAAGCACTCTTCCCGGGCCACGCGTGCGGCAAGGAATTCCACCAGGGCCGGGATCTCCGCCCGCCGTCCACTGAGGGGCGGCACGATGAACTGCAGGCGACCCAACCGGTGGGCCAGATCGGGGCGGATGCGGCGCTCGGCGACCGCCTTGTCCAGGGGCTCTCGCAACAGGAAGACAACCCGCTGGCCAGCTTCCCGGCCCTGGCGTTCATCCGCCGGCCGGGTTTCCTCCAGCTTGGCCAGGAGGCGCGCCTGGTCGGCCTTCACGAGCTCGTCCAATCCCTCCACCACCAGCGTGCCGCCCTCTGCGCCGGGACAGGTGAGGCACTCGGCTGCACCAATCTTGCGCAGTGGTCCATCGCGCTGCGGCCCTTCGAAGTGCACCCAACGGGCGATGACATCCTTGCCGACGCCCTGCGGGCCGGCCAGGACAACCGGCGCCGTGGAGCGGGCCGCATCGCGCAGGTGGCGGGCAAAGGCCCCGAATCCGCGGGCGGCGGCGCAGAGGGTGACCTCCAGACCAAAGCGGCGCAGATGCCAGCGGCGAAACTGGGCCAGCCGCAGGGCCAGGGCCCGGCGTCCCACCGGTCCCGCCAAGCGTCCCACATCCTCTGGCCCCACGTCCCGGGCACGGGTCGATTCCACGGCCAAGATGCCGACGAGCTCGCGTCCCACCACCAGGGGCACGGCCAGGCCGGACTGGGATTCCGGGTGCAGGGAGAGGCCGCTGGCGGCCTCTTCGAAGCAGACCGGTCCCCCGGACGAGATGACACGGCGCAGGATCCGGCTGGCCGGGGAGGGTGTGCCGCAACCGGTCCCACCGCCGCCCTCTGCCACGGCCTGGAGTTCCCCATCCTCCATGGAGAAGCCCCACCAGTGCCGCTGACGGGTCTTGAGGGCCAGGCCCGGGATCAGGCTGCGAAAGACCTCCTCACGCGGATCCGGGGTGGGCTGCCCCCTGGTCCGGGCCGCGTCTCCTGCCGGCCCAGGGAAGGGGCTGGCACCGGCCAGGGCCTCCAGAACCGGTCGGCGCCAGGCGGCGGCCAGGCTATCCAGGGCGCGTTGGCTCGGCAGCAGGTGGTGCTCCGTCTCCAGGTGCAACCAGCCGGCCACTTCGCCTTCCCCATCCAGGATCGGTGTCAGGGCCAGGCCCAGGGCACTCTTGGGTGCCAAGGCGGCGCGGATGCCGGTTTGCCCGCGGCGCAGGCGCAGGACCGCGCCACGGGTGACCACTTCGTGCTCGGCCTCGCCGGGCACGGCGGAGGTTCCTTCCCGCTCCCGAGCGAAGGCCTCCAGGCGTCCCACCAGGGCCGGAGCCAGGTCGCTGTGCAAGATGTCGCGCACACCTTTTTGGAAGAGCACCACCATGAAAACCGAGGCACCGAAGGAGATGCGCTGCCCGGGAGGCCGTCCGTCGCCGGCCATGGGCGGGGTCCAACGCAAACTTGACGGCGCCCGGCGACCGGAGAGCAGCGGCAACCACTCGGGTCGCTCCTTGCGCAGATCCGCCAGGGGTCCGGGCAGGCGCCCATCCCAGGCGGGGAGCTGAGCTGAGAGTTCGCGCGCCGCCCCGGTGTCGCCGGCCAGTAGCTCGCTCCAGGCGGCCAGGCGGCGCAGCCTGGGGCGGGTGGCGCCGTCCCAGCGTTCGGCCAGCAAGCGCCGCGCCGCCGAGACCGCCCCCCGGTCCAACAGACACTCGGCCAGCCCAGCCACGGCCTGGGCCTGGCGTTCCCCCTGTTCAACTTCGCAGAGCCTGCCGAAGGCCTCCTCCGCTTCCGTCCTGCCGAGACCGCGCCCGGCCCCCCCGGAGCGGGTACTGCTGGCATCCAGCGAGGCGGCGCGGGCATGCTCCAATCGCGCCCGCCACAGTTCGCACTCGCCCGTGGACATGCCGATCGTCGCCGCCGCCTCCAGCAAGCGCCCGGCCACCGACTGCACGCCCTCCCCGGGCCCGGGCACATCCACGGGCAGGGGCAGGTCTTCGCTGTAATCCGCCAGCTCGCGCCAGGCGCCGCCGTACTCCAAGCCCGCTTCGCCACACCAGAGGAACGAGTCCTCGCCGATGGCGGAGTTCACGTGGTGGATCAGGAGGTCGGTCAGGGCCGCCAGGACACGCCGCCGCCCTTGGATTTCCAGCTCATGGCGGGCGAGCTCCAGATTGACCCGGGCCGGCGCCGCCCGGCTCGCATCCCGGTCACTTGTCAGGAGGCGCAGAAAGGTCGTCACGCGCCGGGCCCGGGCGCGCGTGTCGTGATCCGCTTCCGGCAGCAAAAGCTCCAGGGGATCGTCAGCCGCCCTACGCAAGGGCTCCCGCCTCTCCTACGTCCACGAGAGCTTCCAACTCCCCGGCCAACTCCTCCAAACGCGCCACCGTCCGCGGTTCTACATTCGCGTACTCCGCTCGGTCAGCATTCCAGGCCACCGACCAGATCTCCGCACGCAGAATCAGCTCCCCGCGCGCGCCCCGCTCCCCTTCCGCTGCCGCCGCCAGCAAGGCCTCCGCCTCCGCCGCCAGCAGGCCCAACTCCTTCCCATGGAGCTGGCTCAACTCGTCCTGGGCCGTCCAGTCCGCGGGCATCTCCGGCGCCGAGCCGCCGAGGGCCGGCAGCGCGGGCAAGTGGGCCGCGATCAAGCGCTGCTCCAGGTCCAAGTGCTCATTCATGGTGCGGTTCCCAGGGATGCGTCGAGCTGCAGGGTAGCGGGATCGGCTTCTCCCGCCGTATCTCCGGGGGGGCTGTCCACGGCGCCCACCAGGATTGCGTCCAACGCCCGGCGCGCCCGACGGGCGAGGGCCGTGGGCGATTCGGAATCCCGGGCCGCGGCCTCGTCCAAGGAAAGCCCGGCCAGCACCAGGCTGAAGAAGGCCCGGCGCTCCTCGCGAGGGCGTCCATTAAAAGCGTTGCAGGCGGCACCCATGGCCGCCGGCTCCAGGCCCAGGGGTCGGGCCAGGTCGCAGTAGACCGGCGGTTGACCGGGGGCTCCCGTGATTTCCGCCTGCCGGTCCTCATCGGTGATCTGCGAAACGGCCTCGTCCACCAACCTCGCCAGCCAACTCGCCAGTTCCGGGCGACCGTGGTAGCGACGGGCGCGGCGGGCACAAAGCGCCACCGCTCGCAGCAGGACGCGCTCCCCGTCCAACAGCCAGGCTCCCGCCTCCAGGCGTTCGGCCACGACCTGGGCCAGGCCGAGGGGGTCGTGGTCCACGAGCCGGCTGAGCACGACTCGAGAACTCTCCCCGCACAGGATGGCCCGCCAACGAACTCCCCGTTCGCCCGACCGCGCCCGCATCGTCTTGTTCATAGAGGTTCCTTCTCTGGACCTCGGCCGGGAGCCTCACTGCTCCTGCCTCGCGTCCCAGATAAGAGAGGATAGGGAACTCGCCCCTCCTGGCCTGTGGGGTGATTACCCCAGGGGGTGCACAGCACCCTTTGGGGGCTGGGGTTCATGCCCTAAGGCACTAGCATCGCATGACTTATGGTTGACACGCCAACCCGGCGAAGGAACCGCTGTGGGCTCGCCTCGCCGGATCAGCGCGCCGGTGCTTCCTGGATTCCCCACTTCTGAAGTCGGAGGAAGGTCGAAGGCGGCGTGGATCGCCGCCTTCCGCCTGCTTATGCTCCCGCTCGGCGGCGCCCATGCTGGCGCCTTCCGCTCGCCGTTGGATCACCGCCCCCGTTCCAGCCCCCAGTTCCAGCCCCCAGTTCCAGCCCACCGTTCCAGCCCACCGTTCCAACCCACCGTTCTAACCCACCCCTAGCTCTTCGAGCCCCAGAGCGGCTCGCGTCCCCATGGCCAAACTCCTCGAAGGCAAGACCGGCGTCATCTTCGGCGTCGCCAACAAGCGCTCCCTGGCCTGGGCCTGCGCCCGCTCCCTGGCTGACGCGGGCATGCGTCTGTGCTTCACCTATGTGGGCGAGCGCCTGGAGAAGAACGTGCGTGAGCTGGCGGCGGAACTCCCAGGCTCCATCGTCGTGCCCTGTGATGTGACGCGGCCGGAAGATGTGGACGCGGCCTTCGAGACCATCGCCGCGGAGTTCGGCCATCTGGACACGGTCGTGCACGCCGTGGCCTTTGCCAAGCGCGATGAGTTGCAAGGCGACTTCTACCACACGAGCAAGGACGGCTACATGCTGGCCCACGAGGTGTCCGCCTACTCGTTGACGGCCATCACGCGCCGTGCCCTGCCGCTCATGGAAGGGCGCGCGGGCTCCATCGTCACACTGACCTACATCGGGTCCGAGCGTGTCGTACGCAACTACAACGTGATGGGCATCGCCAAGGCCGCCCTCGAAGCCAGCGTGCGTTACCTGGCGGCGGACCTCGGCCCGCGGGGTATCCGCGTCAACGCCATCAGCGCCGGCCCCGTCCGCACGCTGTCTGCCTCCGGCGTGAAGGGCTTCTCATCCATGGTGGAACGCATCGCCGAGATTGCGCCCCTGCGTCGCAACGTGACCGCCGAAGAGGTGGGCGACACCTGCCTGTTCCTGTGCGGTCCCCACGGCAGCGGCATCACCGGCTCCACGATCTTCGTGGACGCCGGCTTCCACATCATGGGCTCTTCCGGGGTCTGAGCAGGGAGACGGCCATCAGGCCAGCCAGCAACAGAGCGCTGGCAGTTCCGAGCCAGGCCGGCAGCATCTCGTGTTCGCCGCCCAGGCGCGCGAAGGCCGTCCAACCGCAGGCGAGATAGAGCCAGTCGACGGCCACGCCCAGGGCCAGGGTCACGGCGGAGAGGGCGACCAGGTGCACGAGGGCGGCCCCCCGTCCCAGGATGCGCGTCAAGACGGCCAAGGATCCGAGGTTGGTGGCCGGGCTGGCCAGGAGGAAGACCAGGGCCGCGCCGGGGCTGAGCCCCTTGAGCACCAGGGAGGCGGCGATGGGCGTGGAGGCGGCGGCGCAGACGTAGATCGGAATGCCCACGGCCAGCATGATCAACAGGCCGGAGAATCCCTGGGCCGTCGATGTGGCGAAGAGGCTCTCCGGGAGCAGGGCCGAGAGAATAGCGGAGGCCGCCAGGCCAGCGAGCAGGAGCGGCGTCAGGTCGTCAAGGACTTCGACGAAGCCGTGGTGCAGGGCACCGCGCAGAAAGCCCGTGGGAGCCGGAGGCTCGTGGGGCTCGTGGGGCTCGGCGTCAGCGCAGCAGGCCTCAGCGGCTGGGGCCTCGGGCTCGTCGGCGCCGCGTCCGCGCAGGAAGAGATTGACGATGGTGCCGGTGGTGAAGGCGGAGAGGACAGCGGCCAGGGGGCGCACCACGGTCATGATCGGATCGAGCAGGGCGGCGGTGACCGTGACCGAGTCCACGCCCGTTTCCGGCGTGGCGATCAGGAAGGCGGAGGTGGCGCCGCGGCTGGCGCCGGCTTGGCGCAGGGTCGCCGCCACCGGCAGAACGGAGCAGGAGCACAGGGGCAGCGGCGCGCCGATGATCGAGGCGCTGGCCACGGAGGCCGCGTCATCTCGGGCCAACAGCCGGGAGAGGCTGCCGGGTTTCAGGAAGCGCGAAACGATGCCGGCCGCCAGGAAACCGAACAACAGGAAGGGAGCCATGGCCGTGAAGACGGCCAGGCCCTCGCCGAGGACGGCGCGGGCGAAGGTGCCCTGGGCTTCGAGTTGGGGCAGCGTGACGGCGGTCAGGGCGATCCCCAGGCCGACCAGGGAGATGTTGCGACGGCGATCGCCTTCGCCATGGAAGACCTCTGGCAGGAGATCGAGGAACGAGACGTATAGAAAGGTGCCGGCGGCGAAGCCCAGGGCCAGGGGAAAAGCCTCGGGATAGGCGGAGAGCAGGCCGCCGCCGGCCAACAGGCCGACGGGGGTCACGGCCGCGAAGACGGTCACGCCCAGACAGGTCTTGCCGACGCTGAGACCTCCCAGGCGCATGACGGTGGCCAGGGAGAAGGTCTCCACGGCCTTGTGCAGCAGAGCCGCAATGAACAGGGGGCGCAGGGCAGCAGCGGCGGGCGTGGCCTCGCCCAAGAGGGCCGAGAGGCCGACCCCGGTGGTCAGGGCGTGCAGGCTGAGGCCCAGGGTGGTGGCGGACCACAGGACCTGGTGCTGATCCGTGCCGGATCCCGCTTTCAGGCCGATTCTCTCGATCACCAAGAGGAGCAGAAAACCCACCACCAGGGCGCCCCAGGGAGCCAGGCCTCCTGGCAATGAAGCGGAGGCGGGAAGCGGGTGGCCGTGCCCCGGGTATCCCTCGCCGGCGCCGACGCCCAGGAGCTCCGGCAGGAGGTGCAGAAAAATGCTGCCCAGGAAAACTCCGGCGGCCAGGGCCACGAAAGCGTGCAGGCCGCGTTCAGTCCAGCGCCGGAAGACCAGGGGCAGGGCACCGAGCAGGGCAGCCAGGAAGAGAGCGCCGGACAATTGCTGGGGATCTGACATGGATGCGCCGGGGCTTGCTACAGGCTCCAGCCCACGGTGAAGAGCCAGGTCTGGTCCAGCCTTTCCTGGGTGTCAGCGGGGGTGTTGTCCCAATCGACGACCCACTGCAGTTGACCGTAGAGCTTCTCGCTCAGGTCATAGCGCAGGCGGGAATCGAGCTTGCTGTAGATGTCATCGGAGTCCTCAACGCTGGGGAACAGCTCCACGCTCTGGGAGATGGTCCAGTCCCCGGCGTTCCTGCGCTCCCACTTCCCCGCCACACGCAGGGTCACATACTCCTGATCTTCCGCCGCCCCGAAGAGCTCCTGGAACCAGTTGAGACCGAGCTCAGCGGAAGCCGTCCAGTCCTCGCCCTCCTCAAACTGGTAGCCGAGGCCCAGGCCCGTGGTTGTGCGCCGGTCGAGGCCGGCCAGCTTGTCCGCGTCCACGCCGGCGTTCACGAGCCAGTAGGTGCGCTCGCTGACAAAACGGTCGTACTTACCCTTGATGCCGCTCTTGCGCTCGGTGAGGTCCGTCTCCCCGGTGCCCGCATTGAGCTGGTCGGCATAGCGCCAAAAGAGGCCGGTGCTGATGCGATCCCGCTCCCGGCGCAGCTCCGCATCAAAGACCATGTTCATGGCGCGTTTCTCCGTGTTGCCCGTGGCCGTGGAAAGCCCGATGCTGCCGCTGGCCTGCCAACCGAGGTCCGCGGAGTCGGGCGGCAAGGGGCCGCCGCCGGACACCTCGTTTGCGGTGGCGTTCCCGTTGGCCAGGCAGGCGGTGAGCACGAGAACAAAGGTTGCTGTGGTTCCCTGCATGCCCGCCGAGGCTAGCGCCTGGGCGTGGCCCGGGGAATCGTCCGGCGCGAAATGCAGGGGTTGCCCTCCAGGTAGAAACGCAGGGGCAACTCCACCGCGCGGTTGATGCCGATGCGCGGGCCACAGGCGATGGAGGTGCTGGCGGGCAGCGGCTGGCCAGTGCACACGGTGAGCGGCCCATCCAGCAGGTCAGCGCCGTCCTGAATCCGTTCAATGCCCAGGGCTTGGACCAGGCGCGCCGGGCCATTGCAGAGTTCAGGGCGACCGCGGCGCTCTGCCATGAGTTCCAGTCCGGCCACCGGTTCCAGGGCACGAATCAGTACCGCCTGGCCGGAACCGGCTGGGCCCGTGACCACGTTGAAACACAGGTGCAGGCCGTAGACCAGGTAGACGTAGGCGTGTCCGCCAACCAGGAACATGGAGGCGTTGCGCGGCGTGGGACCGCGGTGGGCGTGGCTGGCTGGATCGCCCTCGGGCAGGTAGGCCTCGGTTTCCACGATGCGTCCGCCGGCGCGTCCCTCTGCGCTTGTGTGGGTCAGCACACAGCCGAGGAGATCCCGCGCCACCAGATCCGCCGGCCGTGTGAAAAAACCTCGCGGCAGTCCGGGCCCGCCCGCAACGCTCATGCCCCCGCCCCGGCCTCCTTCTTGAAAATCAGAAGGTGTGTGAAGCCGCGCAGGAAGAAGTTGCCCTTGGCCGCCTCGCGGTGATAGTGAGGCTTCTCCAGCTTGCGGTTGCCGCGCACCACGGCCACATGGTCCACCGGTACAAAGCGCTCGGAGAGGTGAAAGAAGAGACGTGCCCCGACGCCCGCAAAGCCCTGCTTCTTCTTGAAGGTGTCCCCCACGAAGACCGCCAGGTAGCGGCGGTCGCGCAGCACGCGCTGGGCCTCGGCAAAAACACTATCCAGGGCCTCGAAGTACTCCTCCTCAAAGGCCGACAAGCGCCCGATACAGTTGGGATCGTCCGAGTACTTGATGTGCGTCGAGTAAGGTGGATCCATGAAGACAAAGTCGACGCTACTATCCTCCAAGGGCAAGCAGCGGGCATCCGACCGGGAGATGTCTTCGCGCACGGGAGAGATGTCATAGCCCTGGGCGCGGCGCTCCAGGCTGCGCGCCACATCGAGCGTCGTACCGCCACCGCAGAAGGGGTCGACAACCAGGTCATCCGGGCGCGTGTAGCGCTCTAGCAGATTCCAGATGACCCAGGGCGGCGTGGCACCCTCGTACCCACGAACCCCCATGACCTCGTCCCCGTACTGGGCCGAGGGGTGATACCAGAGCGTGCTGGTCTGCATCTTGGCTGGCTGGTGCTGATGGGGCTTCACGTTCCTAGTGTACGGCACACGGCAGCCCTCAGTATCCTGTGGAAATGACGTGCGAGCTGCTCACCCTGGAGTTGGACCACGCCCGTGTTCCCAGTGCCCGGGCCATCCTCCAGCGCCCTGACTCGGGGGGGAGTGAACGGGGCCACGCCATCCTCCTGGCCCACGGCGCTGGCGCATCGATGGAGCATCCGTTCATGGAATCCATGGCCACGGGCCTGGCCGCTCGTGGCTTCACGGTCATGCGCTTCGAGTATCCCTACATGGCCCGCGCCCGTCTCGAAGAGCGGCGCCTGCCACCGGACCGCCTGCCGGCCCTGGCAGATGCCCAGCGCCGGGCCCTGGCCCTCTTCAGGGACCACACGGCCGGACTGCCGATCATCATGGCCGGTAAATCCATGGGCGGTCGCCTGTCCACTCTACTGGCTGCCGGAGCCGTGGCTGCGCCGACCGCAAAACCCCAGGAGCCGGTCACCTGTGCGGGCCTGATCCTCTTCGGCTATCCGCTCCATCCGGCTGGCAAGCCAGAACGCCTGCGTGTGGATCACTTCCCACATCTCCACACCCCGGCCCTCTTCCTTCAGGGCACGCGGGACGCTCTCTGTGATCTGGCCCTACTTCGCAACTCGTTGAAAGAGTACGCCGGCCGAGCCACCGTCGAGATCATTGACGGTGCCGACCACGGCTTCTCTGTTCCCAAACGAGTGGGCCGGAGCCAGGAAGAAGTACGAGAGCACTTGCTGAACTCGGCCGTCGCCTGGATCGCGGGCCTCGACTAGTCAGCCAAGCGAATAACGCCCGGATGCCGGTGGACGGCAGGCGCATGCCGGCCCGCAAGGTGCTAGGCTGCGGCCGTGCTCAAGGAACTGCACAAGTGGACGCGCACGCTGGTCCTGGCCGCGCTGGTCGTACTCCTCGGAGGTTGGAGCTGGCACCTGCGGGAGGGCCTGCTGGGGAGCGAACTCGAAGCGGCGCGGCTGCGTGAGCAAGCAGCGCTCCTGGAAGGGCAGGTGGACGCATTGCGCCTGGAGTCCGCGCGCCTGGCGGACGAGTTGGAACAGGCCAAACAACGCGTGGAGGAGTTGGAGGTGGCCCGCGCCCTGCTCAAGACCAACCATCGCCTGGCGCGCATAGATGTGCTCGGCACATCGCGCCTGGATCCCCTGGAAACGCACCTGCGCTTTGTGGAACTTGACGGGGAGGGCGCGGAGCTCGGGGAATCCGTGGTCTTCACGGTCCACGGTCGCCTGGTCTACCTGGAAGCCCTGGTGATCAAGTTCGCAGATGATTTCGTCGAGGGCGGCGACGCCCTGCGGGGCAGTTCCGTGTGTCTGTTCAAGCGCGTCTTCGGCGAGGATACGGCTCCCAGCGCGGGCTTCCCCCTGGACTCCCCCGGCGCCCGCCCGGCGCCCTTCGCAGACGACTCCCTGCCTGAACCGCTCTTCACGGAACTCTGGGCGCGCTTCTGGGAGTACGCCAACGATTCCGATCTGGCGGCACTGCACGGAGTACGCGCCATCCACGGCGAGGCGCCCTTCATGGAAATGCGCCCGGGGCAGAGCTACTCCGTCGAACTACGCGCCTCCGGCGGCCTTTCCATCAGGCCCTTGAAGTAGAGCGCATACCCCTCGCCGCGCGGGCCGCCCCCCGGGTATAGTAGTCCTCGCGGAAGCAACCATGGATATCACCAACCAAACCAAACGCCCCCTCGCCATCCCCCTGCCAGGCGGCAAGAAGCTGCGCCTGGGACCCGGCAAGATGGGACAGATTTCCCCCAAGGCCGCCGAGCATCCGCCGGTCAAGAAGCTCGTCGAGGCCGGGGACATCCTGATCGTCGCCGAAGGACGCTCTGACTCCAGTACCAGCGGCGGCTCCGGTGGTGCCGGTGGCTCCTCCCAACGCCAGGGCGGCGGGCCGAGCCCGCGCCAGACCGGCGACCGCTAGGACGCGTATTACGCAGCGATCACCGGGCTTTGCCCAGAGCGGCAAGCCGTGTTCTGACGGTGCCTCGGGCTAGCGATGACGGGCCGCGTAGCCGTGGAGGAGCTCCATCTGGCGGTGGAAATCATGCTCCTGGCCGCCGCCCTCCGGCCCGCTGGCCAAGGGCGCTTTGAAGAAGCTGGCGGTGTGCTCCATCACACCGCCCTCCCCGTGGCGGGCGGCGAACTCCGCCAAGCGCGCCAGGTCGATGACCAGGGGCGCCGCCAGGGCCGAGTCGCTGCCGGCCCAGGTGAACTGCAAGGACATGCGGACGCCGAGAAAACCCTCGAAGTGGATGAAGTCCCAGGCTGTCTTCCAATCCTCGAGTGAAGGTACGAAGTCGATGCCCACATGGGAGTGCGTTTCCCCCGTGCCCAGGATGGAGCGCAGGGCCTCGTCCTTGTTATCGAGCTTGGCCTGCTTGTGCGTCTCGGAACGCAGCACCTCTCCGTCGCGGTTGCCGAGCATGTTGTAGCCCTGCCAGGAGAGCACCTTGAGGGCCCGATCCCGGAAGAGCGGCGCCAGCACGGTCTTGACCAGGGTTTCGCCAGTCTTGCCGTCGCTGCCACAGTGGGGCAGGCCCTTTTCCTCGGCGATGGCGCGCAGGGCCGGCGAGGAGGCCCCGCGGCTGGGGGTGAAGTTGGCAAAGGAGCAACCGGCCTCAAAGGCCGCGTAGGCGTAGAGCATCGATGCGGGCTGGGCCTGGCCGCGGTCCAGGGCATCCTCGAAAAGAGCCGCCTCCTGCCATTCGGGCCGGGCCGCCTGGCCGGCCTCCGTACTGGCCAGGTTGACAACCACCGTGTGGTCGAGCTTCTCCCGGGCGGCGAAATCAGCCAGGTCCCCGGCGATGGTGGCAATCTGCTCCCGGGGCGGAGACGCGCCGAGTTCCGCCGAACGCGGATCCAGATCCGCCATGCCCACATCCGGTCCATCGAGGATGCCCGGGCGCAGGCGCGCCTCGAAGGCTGCCGCATCCTCCGCCCCGGCCTCCACCAGCTCCGCACCTAGCACGCCGCTCTTGATCAGCTCCCCCGCCGCCCTGGAGAGTCCGCGCACGCAGACATCGTGGCCGCCGAGCACGAAGGCCTCCGGTGGCAGCAGGTCCAATCCCGACAGGGGCTCGCGAGCGGTCACCAGCCCCACGGGTTCCAACAGGCCGCGCCCCAGGCCCGACAGCCCGTAGGCCACGCAGGTGGAGATGGCTCCGCGTCCCCCCACGAGCCACAGGCCCACGCGGCGCTGGCGGCGCTCCCTGGTGGTCTCAGCGGAGAGGTTGGTCATCAGATGGAATCAGGAGGGGAGTGGAAAGGTGAAGAGCCGCCGAGCGGCCGGCTGCTGCGGCTTCAGTTGTCTAGCAGGGGTGCGCTGGAATCATCGCCTGCTTGGTGGGCGGCAGCGCCCGCGTCATGCCAGCGGCGCACGATCCCATCCAGATGTCCCGGCCACCAGCGACCGCCGACGGCCGCTTCCGGGGTGGCGGGAGCGACACCCCGGTCCGCAGAGGGTAGCGTCGCCGCGGCCCCCGTCCCATGGTCCGCGGCCTGCTCCCCGTCCCCGGCCGAGCCGCCCCGGTCGGAAGCCAGCGCGCCGGACCCGTCACGCCCGGCTTCAGATTCCGCTTCACCACCGCCCCCGGCCCCGCCGCCAGCCTCCGCTGATTCCCGGTCCCGCGCCGGGAGCGAGGGCAGGCCCAGGGCCATGGCCATGGCATCCGTCAGGGCCCGGGCGCGATCCGCCGCCACCCCGGCCGAGCTCCCCGGGGGCAGCAGGCGCCCCAGCTCCCCCAGGCGCTCCTGCAGGCGGCGCGTCTGAAGCGCCAGGCGTTGGGCATCGTCCTGGCCGCCGGCCAGGGCACGATCGAGGGCCTCGGCGGACGCCAGGGCCTGTCGGGCCAGGTGCCGGGCTTCCTCGGCCGCGGCCGGAGACAGCTCGCCGGCCCGGTCCTGGCCTGAGTTGAGCAGGCCACGCGCCTGGCTGAGCTCGACCACCAGGGGGCCGGACAGCTCACCCAGCCAGGGCACGGCGCGCTCCGGCTCCCCGCCCTCCAGGACGATTGCCAGGAGGCCGGCTCCGAGAAAGGGCAGGGCGGCAAAGGGCAGGGAGCGGGGCAGGGCGGCCGCCAGAACCTGGCGTTCTGAAATGCGCCGCAGGAGGCCGGCGGAGAGGAGCCGCGCCAGGGGCGAGCGCCTCTCCGGTGGAGTCTGCTCAGCCTCGTAGGCCGTCAGAAGGCTGCCGCCCAGGCCGAGCTTGCTATCCACGCGCGCCGCCAGGCGAGCGGGACGCGGGCGCTTTTCCAGCCACCAGGTGAGCGCCACCAACGACGCGCACAGGAGCGCCACGCCCCAGGTCGCCGGCCGCGACAGGGTGCCACCGGAGAGGGCTGCGGCGGCCAGCACACAGGTCAGGGCCGTGGCGGCCAGGAGGACGGCCTCGGCCAGGCGCGCCAGGCCCACGGCGCGCAGGGCTCGGTGCAACAGGGGGGCGACCTCGCCCGCCCCGGACCTATCGGCGCTGGCCACGATCGGCAACTGGCGAGCCGCTCACCGGCCGCGCTCCCCGCGAGTTGATGAGGCCGGCACCGGGACGGCCAGGGGCAAGCGTTCACGCACGCCGGCGGGCACGGTCTCCAGGGGTACGCGCGAGAGGATGAACTCCACCGGACTCTCCAGGGCTGGCAGGAGCCAGGCGTTCCCCATCCAGATGGTCTGCTCCATGCACTCGGCCAGGGCAGGAGTTAGCAGCGTGTTGCCCTGGGCGAAGAAGGCCACATTAATAAGGTTGCCCTCCATGTCGGCGGCGAAGGCCTCCTGGTCCTGGTCCTTCCCGCGCTCCCGCCCGGGAACCATGCGCGAGCCAATGAAGACCCAGCGATGGCGTCGCATGGCGCGCCCGCTGGCCAGGTTGCGCAGCAGGTCCTCCAGGCGGAAGAAATAGGTCTCGGCGCCCTCGCGCCAGGCCACATAGGGGAAGAAGCCATCACCCTGGGGCAGGGTCAGGTCGTAGGGACTGGCACCGTCCATCAACTCCTCTTCCGAAGGCATGGGATCCGCGGGAATCCAGCTGGCGTTGGATCCCGGCTCCACGCCCAGGGCCAGGAGCGCGGTGTTCAGCAGCAAGGGCTGGATCTCCGTCAGGAACAGGCTCTCGTGGGCCGCGCCGTGGGGCGCCACGAGCAGGTACTCGAGCAGTTCTCCGGCCACGCCCACCTTGGCGGGGAAGGAGCACAGTTGGCGGGAGAGATCCCAGTGGATGCCCGCACGGCCAAAGAGCTCCGCCAGGGAGACCTGGTCAGCGGAGGGCGGACCGGAGAACCCTCCGTCAGCCTGGCCCGGCAGGGCATTCCCGGTCCAAAGGGGCAGGGCCAGGAGCAGTTGGGGAAGATGGAGGAGTTGGTGCATGAGCGTCAGGCCTCAACGGGCGGCGGGGGCTGCGGTTCAGGCGTCCGCTTCCAACTCGATGCCCAGGCGCTCCAGGTCATCGCTGATCAGGTCGCGCACGGCCTGGGCGTAGCGACGAATCTCATACTGGGCGTCCGGCTTCAGGCGCTGGTGCAGGAAGTGCAGCACGCCCTGCAGGGAAACTGTCCAGTAGGCCTGGCTGTAGAGGTTCTGGGGCAGGGCCATGCGCGCGATCTCCTTGGCTACGCCCCGTTCGATGCGTTCCTGGTAGCGGGCAAAGGTGGCCTCGCACTCGGCGATCATGCCCGCGCGTTCGCCGGCGTGGTCCCAATCCGGGCCGAGATCCTCCGAGGCCTGCTTGTTGCCGTGGGGCGGGTTGGCGCGCATGACCCCCGGCACATAGAACTCCGGCGTCCACTGCACATAGCGCCCGCTGACCTCGTTCCAACTGCAGCCGCGGTCCGTGTCGAACATGACGTCGAAGACCTCCAGGGAAACCGTCTCGCCGTCGACCTCGTATTGGCGCCAACCGCTGCCCACCTGGTACTTGAAGGCCTGGCGGAAGACGAACAAGGGCGCCTTCCAGTGGAAGGTGTAGTAGGAGTGACGGAAGGGAGAGGTGTGTTCATGTTCCCAGAGGAACCGGGTCAGCACGCGGTCCTTGTCGTTGAAGGAGTCCTGGCTCTTGTCGTAGGAGATGCGCGCGCTGTTGACGACCTTCACGGCGTGGTCGATGCGCATGCCATCGACCAGGGCAACGAAGCCGATGTCATCGTCGAGGGTGGCAACTGATCCGGGGGGAGTGCTGATTTCGGTGGTGGTCATGGTGTTTGCTTCTCTGGAACAGATGCGCGGGGGCTACCTGTCAATGGGGAGGTGCCCAGTCTACCCATCGCGCCCCGGCGGGGAAGGCACCGGCTCGCTACTCCCGCCCGCCGCGGCCAGGGCCCCGGCTGCGGCCTGCGCCAGAGCTTCCAAGTAGGCCGCCGGATCCCCGCCACGGACCGGATCGAAGCTGCCGAGAAACTCCTCGCTGGCCAGGCGCTCAAGGTCGCCGCGGCGCCAGTCGTGGAGCAGGGCCCGGGCGAACAGCTCGACAGCGGCCCAACGCTCCCCCACGCGGGCCAGGTCCAGGGCCTCAATGCGCGCCATGGTGGTGAGAGAATGCCTCTCCCGCCCTCGGCGTCCGCTGTTGTCAGCGGACCCTTCTCCGGCCAGGGCACCGAGCGCGGCAGCCAATAAGCGCACGGCCGTCTCGGGCTCGGCCACCATGGCGGTCACTCCCATGGCCAGCAACAGACGGCCCTCGATTCGGGACAGGGCGCGCTCGCCCGGGCCCAGGGCCACGGCCAACTTCCCGTGCTGCGCCAGTGCCTCCACGGCCTGGAGCTCAGCGCGCCAGGCAAACGTCACCGCAGACAGGGCCTCGCCGCGGAAGCTGGCGGACAGACGCGAGGCGGCCCGGGAGAGGGGGCGGGAGAGGCACAGGCTTTCCCGGCCGGCCAGGCCATCGGCCAGGGCCTGGGCCACCAAGAGATCACCCCACATGAGCTCCGCCGCCTCGCGCCGGGGCCCCTGGTCGAGCTCCACCAGAAGCCCCGCGAGCTCGTCGCCGAAGGCCGCCAGCAACTCGGCGCTCCCGCTCATGTGCCCCAGTTGGCCGAGGACCACGCGCCGCAGATCGAGGTTGTGGGAACTGCGCAGGAAGCCCGCCAGGGCCCGGGCCAGCTCGGTGGCGTCCTTCCCGGAGAGCTGGCCACGCTCCAGGCCGCCCATGGCCCACAGGCGCAGGCTCTCCACGGCCACGGCGCGCTCCTCCAGGGGTAGCTCCCCGTCGGTGAGGCAGGCCTGGAGAAAACCCGGGATGGACTGGCCCGCCCCGTCCTGTGCGCCTGCGCCAGCCAGCGCCAACGAAGCGCCCGGGGCGCAGCCTGCCAGGGCGCGCAGGATGCGCAGGCGCAGGTCCCCGTCACAGAAGGCGTAATCCGCCGCCAGCGTGCCGGGCCCGGCCAGGCGACCGGCCCGCGCCAGGGCCAGCTGCGCCTCCACGCGCACCCGCCGCGACTCCGCCGCCCCCCCGTCCGCGGCCAGCAGCGCCTCCAGGGCATCCAGGCCCTCGCCCTGCTCCGACTCCAGCTGTCCCAGCCCGGCGACGCAGGCCTTGGGCAGTTCGAGCTGCGAGGGCCCCGCATCCTCCCTCCCCGGGAGGCCCCCCGCCTCTCGGTCAGCTTGGGCCGCCCCGTCCGTCCTGTCCGTCCTGTTCCCTTGGGCCACTTGGGCCACTTGGGCCGCTTGGGCCGCCTCGTCCACCTCGTCCGCCTCGTCCGCCTCGGCCACCAGGGCCGCCGGGGGGAAGAGGACCCGGGTGCGTGCCAGCGTTTCCACCAGGCGCTGGACCATGTTCAGGGGCGGCGGCTCCCGCCCGGGTTGGCCTGGCGAGGCCGCCAGCAGGGCCCGCAGGGCGCCCCGGGCCCGGCCCTCCGCCCGGCGGAAGGCCGGCGCGGTTTCGGCCTCCTCCATGCGCCGGAGGGACTCCCCCAGGTAGCCGTCCAGGGCCAGGACCACTTCCCGGTCACCGCGAAATCGGCCGAGAAGCTCCACCACGGAAACGGTCCGCGTGGCCGGCGAGGCGCCCAGGGCCAGCATGTCTGACCGGAAGGGAAGGGCGGCTGGCTCGCGCGGCAGGAGTTCCAGCAGCGACAACTGTGAGAGTCGCGGCCGCTCGCTCCAATGGGCGTGGAGTTCCCCGAACCACTCCTCGGCCATGGGCGCATCGCACAGGGCCCAGAAGGCGGCATCCCCCAGGCTCGGCGCGGGATCCCCCAGGAAGCGCGCCAGGAGATCGCCGGAGCCGCGATGGCCGAAACGCACCAGGGGGGCGGCCAGGGCGTTCAGGATGGCGGAGCGCGTGTCGCGCCAGGGATCATCGACCGCCGGACCCGAGGCCTCCGGAGCGCTGCGCGCCAGCCAGGGCTCGACCTCGGCGCTCTCCCAGGCGCGCGCGTCGAGGCCCGCGCGATCCCAGAGGAGCGAGGCGGCCCGGGGCGTGAGCGGAAGCGCGACCGCCAGGGAAACGGCCCTGCCGGGCGGGCTGGCCTCAAGAACACCGTCCATGAGAATGGCCGTGGAGGCGGCCAGGTCCTCCTCGGTTGCGGGGGCGCCGGCGCCCGAGCCCTGCCCCCCGTTCTCGGTTTCACTCGCAGCGATGCCCGCCGCCGCCTCCAGGGCGACGACGCGGGCCAGCAGGGCCTCGGCCACGGGCTCGCCCGCAGCCCGGGCGCCGAGGACCAGGAGTTCTCGCACCAGGACGCGCCGGGGCTCCTCCTCCGCCGCCAACCAACCGGCGGCCAGGTGTGCGGCGGAGCCCGGTCCCCGATGAATGAAGATGACCGCCTCGAACTGGGCGCGCAGGGACAGCCAACCGGCCGAGGATGCTGGCTCGCCGCAGAAGCGGCGCAGGCGTGCCAGGAGATCGGAGGAGGCCCGGGGGGCGCGGGCCAGGGACAGGAGGGCGCGGGTCACCCCCGCCCGCCGGGCGGCGCCGGCGGGCTGCTCGCCACCGGTGCCTTCCATCAGGGCGCCGAGGAGCGCGACCTGCATTGCTTCCGCCCCGGGCCCCAGCGCCAGGAGCTCGCGCCGGGCCCGCTCCCGCACGGCCCGGTCTCCGTCCGCGGTCAGCTCCAGGAGCAAGTCGGTCTCCACCCCACCGGGCTCCGCCGAGGCCCGACAGCCCAGGTAACGGGCCAGGGCCAGGCGCGTGTCCGGCAGGGGATCGCCGGCCAGCTCAGCCAGCAGCGGTGCCGGGATGCGTGCGCCCGGGGCCGCCTGGAATCCGCTGGCCTGACCGTCGATCAGGTTGCGTGAGAGGACGGCCAGGGCCCGACCGCGCACATTCGGATGCTTGTCCCCCACCAGGCCCGCGGCGAGTTCCACCAGGGAGGGTGCCACACGCCGGGCACGGGACAGGGCGTCGAGGGCCTGGTGACGTTCCTGCCAGGCGGGGCTGGCCAGGGCCTCCGCGATCGCCTCCCGATGGCGGCCGCTGGCCAGGGCCCAGCGGCGGGTCAGCCATTCGCGTTCGACCGCGGGGCTGAGTTCCCCGCCGCCCGACTGGAGCGTCCGGGCCGACGACACCCCACCCACGGCCAGGCCCAGCAGCAGGCAAACGGTCTGCAACAGCTGCCCGGGCCCGCCCCCGGACCTGGATACCGGAAACGGCATCGCGCCCGGCGTACTACTCCGCCTGTTCGTCTTGTCCCTCCATTACCTGGATGGCCGGCCCCAGCGCATCGACCAGGTCTGAGGCAACGAGCGCCAGCTCGCAGAGTTCATCGACGACCAGATCTCCCGCCAGCCCGTGCAGGTAGACAGCGCAACGCGCGGCTTCATAGGGAGTGAAGGATACACCGCCCCTCACTGCCGACGCCGCGAGCAAGGCCCCCATGGCTCCCGACAGCACATCTCCGCTGCCCGCCGTCGCCATACCTGGATTGCCGGTGAGGTTGACGCTTGTACTCGCACCATCAGTGATGACGGTCAGCATCCCCTTGAGACAGCAGACGGCTGAGTAGCTCTCGGCCAGTTCGCGGGCACAGGCTGCGCGCTCGGCGGCGTCACCTGGTATTGGCCGGCCGAGCAGACGGCGGGCCTCGCCCTCATGGGGGGTGATGACCAGCGGAGCGCCGTAGTCCGCCACCCAGCTCGGGTTCGCACTGATGATGTTCAGGCCGTCGGCATCGAGCACCGTGGGGCGCGGATCGCAGGCGAAGTAGTCGCGCACCAGCTCGGTGGCCGCCGCCGCCTGTCCCAGACCGGGGCCGAGGACCACCGCATGGTCGGACCGCGCGTCCAGGATCTCCGCCAGCTGGGCGGCTCCGTGCAAGTCCGTGAGGTTGAGGAAGGTGGCCTCGCAACAGTGCGCCGCCACGGCGTCACGCACGGCGACATCCAGATAACCGACGGTCACCAGGCCCGCTCCAACACGGCTGGCGGCGCGGGCCACCAGGCTCGCCGCTCCGGGCATGTCGGCGCTGCCGCACAGGCACAGGACACGCCCCGCCTCGCCCTTGTGCCCATCCTCCTTCAGGGGCGGTGGCGGCGGCGGGATGAAGTCAATCAATGTCAGAGGTCCGTCCCTCGGGTTCAAGCCGTAATCAGCAGGGTCCAGGTCATCGAAACTGATGTCATCCGGGGCCTCATCCCCCGGATCGCCCTCTCGCAACTCGCCCTCTCGCGGATCAGGGGCATGCGGCCCGCTGGGGGTGATCATCCCACTATCTCCGTGCGTCCCACCTCCACGCCGGCCCAGTTTTGCAGGGGTGTTCCGGTCCAGGACTCAAGGGGCGCCAGCTCCTCTTCCGTGGCGAAGTTGAAGCGATGCATGAGATCCCGGATGAGGGCGTTTACGCCGCGTGTGGATCCGTCATCGATCTTGAGAGCCAGCCCCAAGTCCCCGCCGCGCAGGCCCACGGCGTAGACGCCCTCCGCGCCTCCCTTGGGGAACAGGCGGCCGCCGGCCAGGCGGGCGATGTCCGTGCAGATACGGCGGCGTGTTCCGGCGATCAGCACCGGATGGTCGGCCACGGAACTCGTGATGCGTTCGCAGGCGGCGCGACGGTCGGCGGCCAACCCCTCTGGATTGGCCACGCGGGCAAAGGCCGTGGCCAGCCCGTGCAGGGGCAGGCGCCAGGTGGGAGCGTTGCAACCGTCCACGGCCACGCCGAGCTCCTCCTCCCCCACACCGCTCATTTCCAGGACGGCGGCGCGTACCCGGCGCTGGCTCTCGCACTGGGGATCGAGGTAGTCCGCCGGCGCCACTCCCAAATGCAGGGCCAGGGCCAGGAAGCCCGTGTGCTTGCCAGAGCAGTTGTTGTGCAGGGCCGTCGGTTCCCGACCAGCCTGTGCAAGCAGCGCCCGGGCCTCCGGATCCGTGGGCGGATGGGCACCGCACTGGAGGTCGTCCACGGAGAGATCCAGGCGCGCGAGCAGGGCCTCCGCGGCCCCGGTGTGACACGCCTCCGCGCTGTGGGAAGCCACCGCCAGGGCAATCTCCTGGTCGGAAAGGCCGAACCGGCCCGCGGCACCGCTCTCGATGAGCGGCAGGGCCTGCAGGCTCTTGACCGAACTACGCGCATAGATCGGATGGGCATGGTCCCCGGCGCTGGCCACGATCTGGCCCGAACTGTCCGCCAGCACCCAGGCGCCGCGATGCACGCACTCGACCCGATCCCCCCGCCACAGGCGCACCAGGGGCGGGTTGTCCGCATAACCGTCCTCCCGGGCCCGCCGCGCGCCCCCGGCGGCCGAGTATTGCTGTGCGCTGACGGAGGCGGAGGTGCCAGGGGGCTGCTTCATCGTTTGGTTCTGTCCCGCCAATGGGCCGTAGGACAGCCCAATGATTGTAACCCGCACCTCCCCCCTGACACCCTGCGGACACGATTCTGGCCGGTGCCCTTCCCCGGCTCCCAGGCCTCTCACCGGGCCCCCGTCGGCGCGCCCCAATCCCCACACCGAGACCGCCCGCTGCCACCCGGACCGTGTCCGGGCCGAGTCCGGGCCGTGTCCGGGTCGAGTCCGGGTCGAGTCCGGGCCGTGCTCGGGCCACCCCGGCGGGGCCGCCCGGATCCGCGCAGCCCCCCCGGGATCCCACCGCCCCCTCCTCCACCCTAAGAGTGGACGGCGAGCCCCAGGGTCGCCGGTCAACTACGAAAAACTTCGCCGCTGACCGGCCTGCACGCCGGCAACCCAGCCCGGTGTGTGTGTTCTTGAGCAATCCTGGGTAGGCTGCCATAGCCATGACACGCACCGGCGCAAAGGCCCGCCCCCGCCCGGGCAAGACGAGTGCTTCGTGGAGAGTCTCCTGGCTCCAGGGCCCCGTCTACCTGGCCGCCGCCGCCGTGGGCCTGCTGCTCGTCTTCGGGGACAGCGGCCAGCTCTTCGGCTGGGCCCTGGGCGCCCTCTTCGGCGTGCTGCTGCTCTGGCTCACGATCTCGATCTTCTACCCGACTTCGGCGGAACACCGCTGCCCCGCCTGCTCGCAGGAGTGCCTTGAACCCCTCGACCCGACAACCACCCGCGGCATCCGGTGCAACGCCTGTGGCTTCGTGGACGAGGAGGCCAGCTCTTTCTACCATGCGGAGGAAGCGGGCACCCTCGTCACTATCGTGCGCCGCGAGGCCGGCTTGCCGGAAGCGCCGGAGGCGCTAACAGCCCCCGACGAGGACGCGCCCCCAACCAAGGATCAACCGTGACCGCCGAAGAACTTCCCCCCTCCGAAACACCGCTGCCCCCGACAGGTGGATCCGGGGGATCCGATGAGCCCATGGTGGAAATCAACCTGGCCCGCATCGTCCTGCGCGACGGGAGCGAACAACAGCACATCTTCCTCCAGGAGAAGGACGGCCAGCGCGGCTTCCCCATTGTCATCGGCATCCCCGAGGCCCTGGAAATCCAGCGCATCGTCTCCGGCGTCAGTCCCCAGCGCCCCCTGACCCACCAGCTGGCCTTTTCCATGGTGGAAGCCCTGGGAGCGGAGATTCGCCGGGTGGACATCGTCGACCTGCGCGAGAACACCTTCTACGCCCAGGTGGTTCTGACCGAGGCCGGCGGAGAGAAGACTGCCGTGGTGGATGCGCGCCCCTCCGACGCCCTGGCCCTGGCCCTGCGCGCTGGCTGCCCCTTGCGCATCGCCGCATCAGTCCTGGAAGAAGCCCGCACGGACAAGAGCGGCCCGGATCCCCTGCCGGATACGGACAGCTAGGCGCTCGAGCTGGGACGGGGAAGCTGGCCCCGGCGAACAGAAGCGCTAGTCGTCGCCCGCGTAGCCAAGGGCGCGCAGGCGCTCCATGACCTCCCTGGTTTGCGAGGTATCCATGTCGGAGGCCAAGGGCTGTGCCGCGCCGACCCAGCGGTCGAGAGCCACACGCAGGCGGCGGGCCAGGGACCGGTGTTCCGGGTCGGGGTTGGGGCCGGCGATCAGGTTGACGCGCTCGCCGGGATCGCTGCTCAAGTCGAAGAGCTCCTCGAGCTTGAGGTACGGGGCGTGGATGTACTTGAAATCACCCTCCCGAACGCAGCGGGGCTTGTGCAGGTTTTCCCAACCCTGTTCCGGTTCGAAACGCGCCCCGGGCTGGGTGGCCTGGGAGTAGAGGTGGCGTTCATTCAACTCGCCACCGCCGAGCAGGTCGACGAGGCTGACTCCGTCCACGCGTTCGGGCACGGGCAGATCGACTAGTTCGCAGATGGTTGGCAGGAGGTCCACCGTTGAGACCGGCGTGTCCGGGGACAATCCGCCGTAGCGCCCCTCGCCGCCGCTGTCCCCAGCCTGCGGCGGGAAGCGCATGATGAGCGGAATGGAGACCGTGGTTTGATAGACCCACAGGCCGTGGTTCCAGGCGTCGCCGTGTTCCCAGAAGGTCTCGCCGTGGTCGCCGGTGACTATCACTAGCGCCTCGTCGAGGATGCCGCGCTTCTCAAGGCCGGCCAACAGGCGCCCGATCTGGGCATCGACCTCGGCCACCTCCGCCGCGTAGAGCCCGGCCAGGCGTTCATCGCCGCCCAGGGGCTCGCCACCGGCACGGCGCACAAGGCGCGGGTGCAGGCCGCCGGTGATAACGCCCATGAGCCCCGGTTGGGGATCAATGAACGGCTTCTGGTGCACGCGCACCGCCTGCTCCAGCTCCATCAGTGTCCCGGGTTGCGCAACGCCGGGTGGCGCATAGGGCGCGTGGGCATCGAAGTAATGGGCGAAGAGGAACAGGCGTTCGTCCTGACCGCGGCGCTCGTCCAGATGCCCCAAAAGCGCGTCGGTCACTCCCTTGGCCCGCCGCTGGTTCTGGTCGCCGTCCTGCGGTGAAACCAGGATGTCGAAGTCCTCGTCAAAGTGCGCGAAGCCCTGGTCGAATCCAAAACGACTCTCCAGGGCGAAGGATCCCAGGAAGGCCGCCGTGTGGAAGCCGCGCTCCGCCAGGAGCTCCGCCAGCATCCGGTTGTCGGCGTGGATTGGGAAGCCGTTGCGCGCCACGCCGTGGGTTTGCGGCCAGGAGCCGGTCATCATCGATGTATGCGAGGCCAGGGTCGTCGGCGCCGGCGCGGTGACATCCGTGAAACGCGCGCCGCCCGCTGCCAGGGAGTCGATGGCCGGGGTTGCCGCTCCGCCGTAGCAACCCAGGTGATCGGCGCGGGTCGTGTCCAGGCTGATGAGCACGATGTGTCGCGGCCCAGCCCCTCCCCCGCAGGCGGCGGCCAGGCAGAGCAGGAACAAGAGCGCGGCCCTGGCCCCCACCCGGGGCGGACTCGAAGCCGTGGGGAATACGAACGGATTCACAGCAGCACCTTGACGCTCGCATCCCAGGCGATCAACTCACTGGCTGGGTTCCAGGCGTCTCACGACGCCGGCGGGTCCGACGGCAAAGCCCACGCGCCCGGAGGGCGCCAGACCCACCGAGTTCAGGGCTTCCTTACCCAGCGAGCTCCAGGTGTGCCCACCGTCCTGGGTTATATCCGCGCCGCTGGTGCCCACGGCGATCCACGAGTCACTCCCGGGCACGGCGGCCACACAGGAGCGGTAGCCCGCCGGACCCCGCTCGACCTCTGCCTGGCTCTGCCGGGTGCGGCCTTCGCCCCGGGCCCGGCCTTCGTCCCAGGTGCGGCCTCCGTCCCAGGCCCGTCCTCCGTCCCAGGCCCGGCCTCCGTCCCAGGTGCGGCCCCTGTCAGCTGTCCGCGCAAAGTGCCGGGCGGCCAGCTCGGGCTGCGTGTAGTCCCCACCCACGACCAGGCCCCGGCGGCCGTCGAGGGTGGCCACGGAGAAGGCCCCGGCGCCTGCGCTGCCATCGCCCAAGGGCAGGGGACGCGCCCTCCAACTCAGTCCACCATCGGCGCTGACCAGAAGGCGCGAGCTGGAGCCACCGGTGACGATCCAGGCGGTGGACGGCGGCACGAGCGCAATGGAGGTGCCGGAGGCGGCAAAGGCGTACTCGCCGGGCAGAGCCTCGGGCCGGGTGTCGGCCGGAATCCGTTCCCAGTGGGCGCCGCCGTCCTCGGTCCGCAGGATGGTCAAGCGCCCGCCCACGGGATCGCCCAGCACCAACCCACGCTGCCCGCCGCTCTCTGGCCAAAAGGCGATGGCGTCGAAGAAACCCTGCGGCTCTTCGTTGGTGTGCTGGAGGATCCAACTCTCCCCCCCATCGCCCGTGTGATAGATGCGCGAGGCCGCGCCCGGCCCGGCGCTGGCAACCCACGCACGCCTGCTGTCCAGGGCCCAGACCGAGCGGAAATCCAGATCCTCGGCCCCGGGGACGGGTCGCGGGAGCCACGACGCGCCGCCGTCGGTCGTGCGCAGCAGCGTGCCGGCGTCGCCGCCGCACCAGACCACCTGCTCGTCCACCACGGACAGGCCGCGCAGGGAGGCTTCCACGCCGGATTCCAGTTCGATGACGGTCCAACGCCAGGTCCGCGGCGCAGTCCTGCGGGAGCCTCCACGGACCGAGCCGCCATGGGCAACGCAGGCGGCCAGGACCAGGGCCGCCAGGGGGGTAGAACCGCACGGGAGCTTCACGGCCCCATGCTACTCCCCCAGGCGACCGGGGCTCGCCCCTGCGCGCACGAATCCCGGTTCACAGGCCCTTCAGCTGATACCTCAAGGGGAATACAGAAGCGTCCGATGGGCTGAGAGCCAGGCATTCTCCCAATCCCCATTGGTTACTACCATGCCGCCTGGCCCCGCCCCGTCCTGGGGAATGTCCACCGCCACGACATCCACCTTCCTTAAGTAGGAGCGCCGCAGCGCCCGCCCCATGAACACCGACGAGAACCTGACCTCCGCCTCCAAGAACGGCAAGCAAACCCCGCCCTTCCCGGGCATCAGGCTCACCACCAACGGCAACCAGCTGGTCTCCTACTACACGGAGGCCCGCGTCACGGACGGCGGCGTGTTCTATCCCATCACGCCCTCGACGGAGATGGGCGAGAACTACCAGCTGTCCTTTGCCGAGGGCAACTTGAACGTCTTCGGTGACAGCAAGATCGCCATCGAGGCCGAGGGCGAGCACGCGGCCCAGGGCGGCGCCATCGCCCTCTCCGTGACCGGCAAGCGCGTGGTCAACTTCACTTCAGGCCAGGGCTTGGTCTACGGCGTGGAGCAGGACTACCACGCCCCCGGCAAGCTCTCCACCATGGTGCTACAGGTCGCCGCCCGGGCGCTCACCAAGCACGCCCTGAATGTGCACTGTGGCCACGATGACATCTACACGGCCCTCGACACTGGCTGGACAATGCTCTTCGCCAAGGACGCCCAGCAGGCGGCGGACCAGGCCCTGATCCTGCGCAAGGTCAACGAGCTGGCACTCAACCCGGGCATCAACATCCAGGACGGCTTCCTGACCTCGCACCTCGAACGCAGCTTCTACCGTCACGAGTCCGAGCTCATGCGACGCTTCCTCGGGCGCGCCGACGATGAGATCGAGTGCCCCACGGAGGCCCAACGCACGCTCTTCGGCCCCACGCGCCGACGCGTGCCGAGCATGATCGATCTCGAGAACCCCATGCTGCTGGGCCCGGTGCAAAACCAGGAGCACTACATGAACGGCGTGATCGCGCGCCGCAACAACTTCAGTGAATCGATCCTGGGTTTCCTGACCGAGGCCTATGAAGAGTTCGGCGAGCTCACCGGTCGCCACTATGGCCTGATCAGCGAGTACCGGACGGAGGATGCGGAGACGGTCTTCATCTCCTTGGGTTCGGCGGCGGAGAACATCGAGGCCGCCGTGGACCACCTGCGCGCCGAGGAAGACGCCAAGGTCGGTTCGATCCATGTCAATGTGCTGCGCCCCTTCCCGGAGGCGGCGCTGATCGAGTCCTTGGCCGGCAAGCAGCAGGTGATCGTCCTGGAACGCACGGACGAGCCCCTGGCCGGAGCCAATCCCCTGGCCCGCGATCTGCGCACGGCCCTCGGCAAGGCTCTCGAAAACTCAACGGCGGATTGCCACGCGGATTTGCCCGCCGTGGACTGCGACCGCCTGCCGCGCATTTTCAACGGCTCCTACGGACTGGGCAGCCGCGACTTCCGCCCGGAGGGCGTTCTGGGCGCCTACGAGTTCGTCACCGGACGCACGGCCCGGACCGATGGCAAGACAGCCGCAGACGGCGCCAGCTACTTCTGCCTGGGCATCGATCACCCCTACGCGGTCGAGAGCGAGCGCCAGCCATCGCTCCTGCCGGACCAGGCCATCGCCGTGCGCCTGCACTCCATCGGCGGTTGGGGCATGATCACCACGGGCAAGAACCTGGGCGAGATCATCGGCGCCTTCGATGCCGACCTCTCCGCCCAACGGCAAGAGTTGGATGCGGGTGGCCACCAGAAGGAGGTTCTGCATGTCAGCGCCAACCCCAAGTACGGCTCCGAGAAGAAGGGTGCCCCCACGGCCTACTTCCTGGTGGTCGCCCCGGAACGCATCCGCGTCAACTGCGATCTGCGTCATGTGACTGTGGTCCTGTGCTGTGACCCCAAGGCCTTCACCCACTCCAATCCCCTGGCCGGGATAGCCGAGGGTGGCACCTTCGTCTGGGAGTCCAATGAGGAACCCGATGTCGCCTGGCAACGCATTCCCCCGGGCCTGCGCCAGGAGGTCATCGACAAGAAGATCCGCATCTTCGTCCTGCCGGGCTTTGATATCGCACGCCAGGCGACTTCGCGAGAAGACCTGCAGATGCGTATGCAGGGCAATGCCTTCCTCGGCGCCTTCTTCGGCGTTTCCAGCCTGCTCCAGGACTACGACATCTCAGAGGAGCGTTTCCATGAGGTCGTACGCGCCCAATATGTGAAGAAGTTCGGCCGCTTCGGCGACGCCGTCGTCGACTCGAACATGACGGTCATGACAGAGGGTGTGCGCCGTGTGCGCGAAGTCCCTTGCGGCGATCTACACGCCGCCGACCGCTCCAGCATGCACTCCTTGCCCCTGGTTCCCATGAACAATGGCAGCTGCGGCATCTCCTGCGCGCCACCGGAGGGACAAGCACCGCGGATCCCGCTCACCCGCCTGGAGACCTTCGACAGAGAGTTCCGGGCCGGGCTCGGCTACGACCAACCGGCTTCCCCGCTGGCCTCGGTCTCCTTTGGGGCCACGGCCACCGGCGCCACCGCCAGCAAGTATGTGGCCAGGCGCGAGACACCGCTTTGGATCGCGGAAAACTGTACGCAGTGCATGGAGTGCATCTCCGCCTGCCCGGACACGGCCCTGCCGAACACGGCCCAGGACATCAGCACAATCCTCCAAGCGGCGTGTGCGGGATACCTGACCGACACCACCGACCAGGCCACAGCCCTGGCCGCCGTGCCGACCATGGAAGCCAACCTGCGCGCCCAGATGCTGACCCATGTCAAGGCCAAGGAAACCGACCATGCCTTCAAGGAACTCGTCTGTGCCGAGCTGAAGACCGTGGAAGGCCTCTCCGAGGCCGGGCAAGCACAGCTGGCCGAGGTCTTCGAGCGCATCCCCCTGGCCTATGGCAAGGCGGCGCCGATCTTCAAGACCATCGAGAAGAAATCGCCAGGCGACGGCGGCCTGTTCGCCATCTTCGTCTCGGACCTCTGCAAGGGTTGCGGTGAGTGTGTTGTCGAGTGCGGCGAGCACGAAGCCCTGGTGATGGTCTCCGAGACCGAGGAACTGAACGCGGATCACTTCTCGGGTACAAACTTCATGGGTCTCCTGCCGGACACGCCCCAGAAGTACCTCGGGCGTTTCGACAACGACGATCCCCTGGCCTCGCACCAGGCAGCACTGCGCAACCACCTGATGGTGCGCAGCCACTACGAGGCCCTGGTTTCCGGGGACGGAGCCTGTGCCGGCTGCGGTGAGAAGACTGTCCTGCATGTGCTCGCCTCCCTGACAGAGGCCTACATGCGTCCCCTCTACCACGCCCGCGCCGAGCGGTTGGAGGCCAAGGCGGCGGAACTGGAATCCGCCGGCGCGGATCGTCTGTCCACCTTCTCAACGGAGCAGCGTGCGCTCTTTTCCAAGGCCGTGGCCCACTCCCTGATGGGGCTCGGTGGCGACTCGCCCGCTGACACGGAAGCCCGTCTGGCAGAACATGGAGATATCTCCGACGAAGATCTCATCGGCGCCATCTGCGCCGTGCTGCGCGCCGACGCCTTCCGGCACCGGGACCTGCAGGCCATCGACGGACGGCTGGCCAACGGCATGAGCGTCATGGCCATGGGAGCCCACACGGGCTGCAACACGGTCTACGGCTCGACGCCCCCCAACACGCCTCACACCTATCCCTGGATGAACTCCCTCTTCCAGGACGGGGTGACGGTCAGCTGGCTCTTCGGCGAGAGCTTCATCATCGACCACGCCCGTCGCTCGGTGGTTCCCGAGCGCCTGTGTGATGCCCTGCTGGGCGGGATCGGCGTTACGGAGTCGGCCTACTACGACCTGACGCACATGACTGACACCCTGATGACCGACCTCGAGGTGGCCGAGCTGCCCAAGGCCTGGGCCATCGGCGGCGACGGTGGCATGGGTGACATCGGCTACCAGAATGTCTCCAAGGTCGTCATGCAAAACCGCCCCAATGTGAAGGTGTTGATGCTAGACACGCAGCTCTACTCCAACACCGGCGGCCAGAACTCCGACTCAACGCCCATGCCCGGCGGCAGCGACATGAACTCCTTTGGCGAGTTCACGCAGGGCAAGCTGACTGAGAAGAAGAATGTGGCCGAGACCTTCATCTCGGGGCACGGCTCCCCTTTCATCGCCCAGGTCTCCATGGCCAACTCGGCAAAACTGATGCGCTCCCTGCTGGAAGCCCTGGCCTACCGCGGCGCCGCCTTTATCCAGACCTTCACCACCTGTCAGCCAGAACACGGCGTGGGCGATGCCCAGGCCACGGTCCAGGCCAGCCGCGCCCGGGATTCGCGCTCCATGCCGGAGTTCGTCTTCGATCCGAGCATGGGCGAGAGTTTCGGCGACACATTGCTGCTCAAGGGCAACCCCGCGCCCGAGCGGGACTGGGGCGAGGTGCGTTCGAAGGCGCGCGGCGGGCGCTACCTGTACACGGTGGCTCACTACGCCGCTACGGAAGCGCGCTTCCGCCGTCATCTGAAGCCCCTCAAAGGCAACGCTGGTGACTACACCGCCCTGGAGGACAAGCTGCTGGCCATCACCCAAAGCGATGTCACGGGACGCCGCTTCCTGAACGAATCCCACCGCGCCTTCATCCCGGACTTCGGCTGCTGGCTGGAGATCGACGACGAAAAGGGCGGCACGCAAGAGGTCCTGCTCTCACGCCAGCTGGTGCTCTTCTGCGTCGAACGACGCCGCGCCTGGCGCATGCTCCAGAGCAAGGCCGGCATCGACAACCCGGACTACCGAGCCCAACGGGCGGCCCTCCGCCGCTGGGACGAGGAGCACCAAAGTGGCGCCGTCGACCACGCCGCCCTGCGCGGGATCTTCGCACAGGAACTCGAAACCCTGCTGCCCAAGAAGAAGGCCGCCGCCGCGGTCTGAGCGCATTCCCCGGCGAGCGGCAAACGCCAGCTGATCTCCCGGGCCCGGAGTCCGCAAATCCCCCAAGGCAGCCCCCTGGGCCGTGTTTCACCGGGCACGCGCAGATGGGGCATTCGCCCCGGTTTGCTCGACCGGGCCCCCGGTTAGACAATCCTCCTGCTCGACCTCCCCGGCAGCATGGGAGGCTCCGGGCAACCCTTGGGAACAAAGACCAGGAGACAGAACCGTGACCAACAAGAACGACAACAACAGCAGCACCGGCATGTCGGTGCACCTTTCCTGCGCAGACATGACTGCCAGCCTGCGCTACTACCGCGACGTGCTCGGCTTCAAGACGAAGGAGTCCTGGCCCAACGCCGAGACCCCCCTCTGGGCCAGCCTTGAACTCGCTGGCCAGGCGCTGATGATCGGCGGAGCCATGACGCCCGAGAGCCTGGGCAACTGCTCTCCCGACAAGCTGACGGACTGGCACCGCGAACAGGCCGGCCAGTGGGGCGAGAACCCCGTCGGCGTCGGCATCCAGGTCTACTTCAAGGTGGACAACATCGACACCTACTACGCCGAGATCGCCACCCGTGACGCCCGCGCCCAAAGCGAGCCCACGACCCAGTTCTACGGCATCCGCGATGTCATCGTCACCGACCCCGATGGCTACTCGCTGGTTTTCTACAGTCCCGCCAAGATGGAAGACTGCCAGTCCTGCGGCATGCCCCTGGCGGACGCCGAGCCCGGTACCATGTACTGCCAGCACTGCTGCGACGAGAACGGCACCCTGCGCCCCTACGAAGAGGTCTTCGAAGGCACCGTCACCGGCTACTTCATGGCCATGCAGAAGATGGAGCGACCCGCCGCCGAGGCCGCCGCCACCGAGCACCTGGCCAAGAGGCCAGCCTGGACCTGCCAGGCAGTCTGAACCGGAGAGAGAAGTAGAGGCTCCCGCGCCCCAGTGGCCGGGAGCCTCTACCCTTCCCGCGCGCGCCTTCCGGTAGCTCCGAGGTTCCGTCGCCCCTCCCTCGCCGGCTCGGAAGACCCCGCCCAGCTTCGCCCGCCTCCTCCCAACGACCACAACCAACGGTTGGCCTGGAAGCCCAGAGCGGTTACCCTCCCCGCCACGGAGGCGTGGCAGAGCGGCCGAATGCACTGGTTTTGAAAACCAGCGTGGTGCAAGCCACCGGGGGTTCGAATCCTCCCGCCTCCGCCAACATGCTTTCAGAGGGGTTTGAGCGAGCGACAAGAGGCCTCGCGTGTGAACTCTGAGGCAAATATGAGGCAAATCTCAGGGGTGGCTGTGATCGACTCCAAGCCTTAAACCTCAGCGGACAATCTCGCGTTGTTGGGCCCCCTATGGAGCTAGTTGGAGGGAGTCCAAGCAGTTCTTGGTCCAAGCACCTCCATCATTTAAAATATCCCCTCACATGAGGGCACCACCTC
>PVBE012082309.1_pt1 | contig 38292 bp, 25 predicted proteins | sample 1631181 | NCBI WGS metagenome assembly PVBE01 (sample SAMN08397723, study PRJNA350692) | Marine metagenome, whole genome shotgun sequencing project. | isolation source: water | place: Pacific Ocean | collected 2012-04
AACTTCTACAATGATTGAATCACCATTTTCTGCAGCATCGATCGCAGTTTGAATAAACGGATAATCACCTGGCACATTGATAGTGGCTGAAAATCCATAAGATGAGCAGGCTACGGCTAGAATGGCAGATACTGTTGGTATACGCATACAATTCTCCTCAATAAGAAAACAGGGGTAGATTGGTCCAAGAGACCACGTCGTAGTATTGCTCAATTTCACTTCTAAGTCAAGAAAATACTATATAAAAGAGTACGTTTCCGGTGCCGATAACCCTTCATTTTACTCAGTTTATCAACGAACCTACCGTTGTTATGTTACTATCGCACTTGCGGGCAAGGAATGCCCTCCCTCATCCCAATTAGCAAGAAAGGATTCTGCAACAGATGGATGTCTTCAAAATTCAAGGCGGACAACGGCTCACAGGGAAGATCTCCGTAGATGGTTCAAAAAATGCAGCACTTCCCCTGCTTGCTGCATCACTTCTGACAAGTGAACCAATTCACTTTACGTGCATGCCGCATCTCTCAGACATTACAAACATGTCTAAACTTCTTGCTGAACTTGGATGCAAGGTCGAGCAGCAGTCAACAAACGAAATTACATTGCAGGTAACAGATGAATCAACTTCTCACGCTCGATACGACATCGTCAGAACAATGCGTGCAAGTGTGTGCGTTCTTGGACCACTTCTCGCTCGTCGTGGAAAAGTTCGTGTTTCGATGCCTGGTGGTTGTGCATTTGGTGATCGCCCAATTGATTTGCACCTGCGTGGATTAGAAGCGCTTGGTGCAACAATCGAACTTGACGGTGGCGATATCATTGCAAGAGCTGACAAACTGATCGGTGCAACTATTTTTCTTGGTGGACCATTTGGCTCAACTGTACTTGGTACAGCAAATGTCATGAGCGCAGCAACTCTTGCCAAGGGTAGAACCATTATTGAATCCGCAGCTTGTGAACCTGAAATTGCTGATCTTGCTTTGTTACTCAACAACATGGGCGCTAAAATCTCAGGTGCTGGCACTCCTCGAATTATCATTGAAGGCGTTGAGCAACTAGGCGGCGCATCACATACTGTCATGCCAGATAGAATCGTTGCCGGCACGTGGGCAATTGCCGCTGCTATGACAAATGGCGACGTGACAATCGAACGATTTCCTCTCGACCACTTACTTGCTGTTACAAACATACTTTCAACTGTTGGTGTACACGTCAAACAAATTGACCCTTCAGAAAATCCACGTACTTGTGCTGTACAAATCGTCAGCGATAGACATTTAAAACCTGTGATGTTTACAACGCAGCCATATCCTGGGTTTCCTACAGATTTGCAAGCGCAGATGATGGCATTGCTCTGTTTATCTCGAGGCAACAGTATCATCACCGAAAAAATTTATCCAGAACGATTCATGCATGTGCCCGAACTAAGTCGAATGGGCGCAAAACTTGTTCGCCAAGGCGCAACAGTTATCGTTCAGGGCGTGGACCACCTTGTTGGTGCTCCAGTAATGGCAAGTGACCTTCGAGCATCAGCGAGCTTAGTTTTAGCAGGTCTCGCTGCAGAAGGAGAAACAACCATTAGCCGTGTCTACCATCTCGATCGTGGATACGCAGCGATGGAAAAAACACTTACATCACTTGGAGCTAAAATCGAACGTGTCGATGGTTCGACAATCGTAGACGGATTACCCCTAGTTGAAACTGTCTCTTCGCAAAAAATCGTACAAAGCGACTGCTGATGCAACCGAAACATTAATTGATGGTACTCCGTTTGACATAGGAATCTCCGCGATATGATCACAGAGATTCATCGTCGTTGGGGATAATCCAGTTTTTTCTTCTCCCATCACAAATGCAGTCCGTTGTGTACGAGGAACGTCCCAAAGAGGAAGCGCTTCATTTCCTGTTTCGCAACCGATGATCGACACATCGAATTCATTTTTCAAGCGTTGTAAAGTTGTAGACCAATTATCTGAAATTGCCCATGGAATGGAGAGCGTGTGCCCCATAGAAACTCGAATTGCTTTTCTATATAAAGGATCGCAGCATTGGTGGTCAAAAAATAACGCATCAACACCAAACGCAGCAGCGTTTCTAAATAACGATCCCATATTGTCTACGTTTGTAATTCGTTCAGCAAGCAAAAGGGTAATGTTTTCTTTTTTCTGCAACTGCCCAAATAAATCATCGACGGAATTTTCACCAGAAGTGGGCCTATGCACCGCCGCAAGCACGCCTCGATGAATGTGGAACCCGATAATTTCGGTCATGAGATTAACATCAGCAACGTAAACTGGTGCTTTACATGTTTTTAAAGAGGTAGATAGTTGCTCATATTTTTTTGGAGAAAGAAAAAGTGAGTGGATATCCCAGTTTGTTTTGAGCAATCGTCGAACAACCATCTCTGACTCAACCATGAAAAGATGTTTTCGACCTCGTAGGTCAGCATCTGTTACGTTTCGATACGCATCAACTCGTGGATCTGCAAAACTGCTCACGATTTGCGGGGCAATCACGGCAAGGTTCTGTCTGGAAAATCAATTTGCATTCGTTCTAAGATTGTTTGCCGCGCAGTTTCAAACGCTGCTTCACTATCAAGCAAAGAGTCTGAAAGTGAAGTTGCTTCTTGTGGATTAATCGGAGAACCATCTGCATCCACCAGTGCTCGTAATTCTGCTGCAGATTCTCTTAGTTCACTGAGTGCGGCTAGAAGGTGCCACGAAGCATCATTGAGTTGTTCGTATGCAATTTCACGGTCTGTGGGTCGATACAAAAGCCTCCAAGGGCTAGCAGAGATATCGTCCACAGCTGATTTAGCTCTTGTAGTAGCTTGGTCAATATTTGAAAGAATAGAAGTCACCTTGTTTGACCATTTTGGCGATGCATCCTGCAATGACTTCGTCATTGCAGCAAGCGATTTTGTTGTTGATTCTAGAGATGCCATCGAACGTTCTACTTTTGGAAGAATAGTCGCACGTATTTCACCAATCATTTCTTGAATATCATTGAGCGTTGAATCAATTGTCGTCGGCAGATCCTTCGCTGATGCGAGAAGGCCAGAAACCGATGTCTCCCAAGAAGGCCAGACTGTTTGTATATTCGTTGAAAGTTCTTGTATTGATTGCAATCCATTTTTTGCAGACGTTATTGCTTGAAAAATTTCATCTGCTTTTTCATCTCCAAGGATCATGCGCAATGCATCTCCGTCCTTAGTGAGTGCAGTACTTATTTTTCGGAACGCTGCAAGTGTTTGACGAATATCTTCATCTGCTTCACTTCCCAAAAATTGCCCAACCATTGTTGTAGAAGTACCACCCAATTCCGTTTCGCTAGTAGCAAGTTCCCCGCTACCAACATCGCTTATTGACAACCATGCTTTTGAACCTAACAGACCCGAATGAACTTCCAAGTGCAAATTCGTATACAACGAGATGTCTGCATTGATGTCGAAATACACATCAATAACAGATATTGGCGAATCTTTTTTAATCTCTGGTGTGACAGAAGCAACAGAGCCGATCGCAAGGCCTCCAAGCCTTACTTTTGATCCTGTTGCAAGTGTACTTACGCCATCCTCAACTGAAAACAATGCATGGTACCGAGTTGTACGTACTGTAATTGTCTCCCACAAATTTGTTAACACGGAAATAACTACCAATCCAAGAATCAATGAAAGCAGCACAAACACTCCTGCTTTAACATTGTTTCGTTGTTTATCTCTTTTTTGTGACATGTAGTTATAAACTCCGTATTACTCTTTCGAAGATTGTACCGAAGGACCATGAGCAAGACGAGGGGCAGAGACACCAAGTAGGTCCTCCGCATAACTTGAAGCTTCTTTTCGCTCAGTCAATGGGCCTTCAGCGTCACCTCGAAGAAATTGGCGAATCAATTGCTGTTGTTTATCGAGTTCGTCCACTCGATCGATTGGCCAATCACGCAGTTCCTCAAAGGCCTCACGAGTATCCACCATAATCATACTGCCCTTGTCAAGCATCGCCATGCGGTCTGCGATGACAAATGCAGAATCCATTTCATGTGTAACAACAACACTCGTAACCCCAGCCTTCTTCGCCAAATCTAAAATCAGTTGATCAATCGTCGCGCTTGTTACTGGATCTAAACCTGCAGATGGTTCGTCATAAAATAAAAGTTTTGGATCGAGTGCAAGGGCTCGTGCCAACCCTGCACGTTTTTTCATGCCGCCAGATATTTCCGATGGGTTTTTATCTGCTGCTTCGCGAAGGCCCACTTGTTCTAATTTAATTTTGACAATAAATGAAATGATGTCTGGATCAAGATCAGTGTGCTCGCGTAAAGAAAGCGCGACGTTATCTGCAACACTCATTGAATTAAATAGTGCACCAGATTGGAAGAGGATACCAAACTGCCTGCGAATTTTATTCATACCATGTTCATCGAGTTTAGCAAGATCTTCGCCAAATATTTTTACGTGCCCAGAATCTGGAATGTAGGTTCCAATGAGGTGCCGAAGAATAGTTGATTTTCCAGAGCCAGAACCTCCCATGATGACCAATACTTCTCCTTCATGCACGTCAAGGCTTACTCCATCAAGGACAGTTTGATCCCCAAATTTGCAAACCAGATCGCGAACTTCGATGACACTTTCTTTACTCATTGGTCAACACCAATTGATGCTTGAAGTGGGTATACAAGATCACCACGTTCTTCATCGTGAATACATATCCACGCAAATTTGTTTGTGAATTGACGTGAATCATTGCGTTTAGTAAATAACACAAATTTAGCAGTAGCGATAATCTTTGGTGCATTTTCAAAATGCAATTCGTATTTTAAATCTGCTTGTAATGGCATCATGTAAAAAGCAAGTTCTTCACCTTCTACTTGCTCCGATTCAATTTGTTTGCCTGATACCAAATTGCCATATCGCGAATGAAGTTCTGTAAGAAAAGTTGATGCCTCAGTTTGTTTTTGATTTGTAAAGTAAGCTATAAATTGCAATTCGTCCGAGTTGCCTTCAACAATTGCGTTCACTGGCCCATGTTGCATTTGGCCTCGAACATGTATGTTCCACCACAACATACCACCTCCCCAAAGCCCAGTCACCAAACTCCCAATAAAAATTGCAGTCCAAGCAAGCCGAACCCCTCTAGTTCCAGGTCGTGCTTTGATATCAACGAGTGCTCGCACGCCCAGAAGCGCTCCAGCAATTGTAAAAAATGGGCACATACCAATAGAGCAAACAATTGCTACGAATGCCCAAGGGTTGAGTGGTTCTGATTTACTCTTCATGTGCTGGAATTTTAGACCCACACTCTGATGCCAGTGGGAAAGCCAAATCGCCTTTGTCTAGATCACTAATAAATAAACACTGTATTTGCACATCAATGTTTAGGTAATCCGTTTGATCAGGTTGAATAAGGATTACTGCTGTTGTTGAAATTGTTTTCGTTTCAAATACAAGTTGCATTGGTAATTCTGCTTGACCAGCAGATGATTTTTGCTCACCCTGCATCGCTTGCATATCGATGACTGCTTCATCAAATGTTCCATATCGAGATGTAAGTGTTTCAATGAAAGTAGCCAACTCTTCATCATTGGCAGAAACAGCATCATGTGAAAATTCTGCTCGAAAGCCTTCAATATCCCCACTGAATCCTGCTTTCAACGCAGTTGTTACTGATTGAGGCGTTTGCTCAAGTACACTCAATGTAGCATTTGCTACAAAAACAAGGAACAGTGTGGAAAGTGCTGTTGTGATTACACCAATGATGATGCCTGCCCATGCAAGGCCGCAACCTGTCATCTGAGAGCCACGGATTTGTAATATTGCAACAATGCCAAGAATGACACCTACGAGTGTAACCACTGGGCAACAAAAAATAAGTGAACAGATAAATGAAGCGGTTGCTAATCCACTTCGTTTTTTCTGAGAAATAGTACACTCATCACCAAGATCAATAATTTGTTCGCTCATGATTGGTTCACCTTTTCCTTGTGTGCGCGATCTTGCTCAATAATCTCTTTTGGGATGCGTAAGAATTCAGCCATGTAATCCTCATACACTTGTTGATCTTCTTCGCGAGAGAAATCTAATCGCAATTCATTGATGACTTTTGTCCCTTGGGCAACCCAACTTTCCCATGCATCTGAGAGGATATGTTCGGCGATCCATGCACCAATTGGTCCAGGAAGTGGCGGTCCATCAAGGGGTTTGCCACATTCGGATTTTGGAGCAGATCCAGATTCCATCTCTGGGATTGGGAGTCCAGCGGCTTTTAGAATAGCAGCGATTCCATCCTTTACACGCATTTCACCACGGCTCGATGCTTGCATAAAACCCCTGCGAAGAAGTGCTTCTGCCTCAGATGCTTGACCAGCTTGCATCAAGGCAGAGCCCCCAAGTTCCATAGCGCGGGTCATATCAGCGTTGAGCCCAACACAAGTTTGAAAACTATCTGCTGCTTGAGCAAACTTCCCTGCATCAAAATACGCGGTACCCAAGCTGAAATGAGCCATATCATTGCTCGGATCGGCTGTAGCCATATTCTCAAATCGTTCTATTCGATCATGTATATCACTCATGTGGGCATTGTACCTCAGGCGAGGTGGCAAGTCCGGGTGCCAGGTCCGGCTGCTAGGTCCATGATGTTATGGGGTTCTAGGGGACTGACCTCAGCCCTTGGGTATAATGAGGACTGATGGATTCAATGCAGATCACATTAGGTGGTATCACACTGAGAAATCCGGTTGTACTTGCAGCTGGGACATCTGGGGTCATTGGCGAAATTAGTGATGCCATCGATCTTAGAGAACTCGGGGCAATCACGACAAAATCAATTACCGCAGAGCCAAGAGATGGTAATCAACCCATTCGAATGGCGGATCTCCCAAAAGGCATGATCAATGCAATCGGGTTAGCAAATGGCGGCATTGCCGATTTTGCCACCAACTACGCTCCAAAAAGTAAAAGAATAGATACAACAATTATTGGATCTATAGCTGGCGATTCCATCGAATCGTATGTTCAAGTCGCAAAAGTAATGAATGATCTTGAAGGAATTGATCTCGTTGAAATCAACGTTTCCTGTCCAAATACTTCTGATGGACTTGAATTTGGAAGTTGCCCTACTAAACTTTCAGAATTACTTCGCGAGATTAAACCGACATTGCAAACAACACCCATGATTGTCAAACTCTCCGCTGCATGCGGTGACATTCGCCCACATGCAGACGCAGCCATCAAAGCAGGTGCAGATGCACTAACACTCATCAATACAATTCCTGCAATGGCGATCGATGTGGAAACAAAAAAACCACTGATTACCAGAGGTATTGGAGGACTCAGTGGTCCTGCAATTCACCCAATTGCTGTCCGAGTTGTGCACGAGGTCTACCGCGACATTGCAAGAAATGCAAACATTCCAATCATTGGCACTGGCGGCATCCTTCACTGGGAAGATGCCGCAGAATTTATTCTTGCTGGTGCAACAGCAATCGGAATCGGTACTGCATCATTTATCAACCCTAGTATTTCAATTAAAATAGCAAAGAAACTTTCAGCATGGGTCAAACGCCAAGGGTGCCGATCGATCACTGACCTAATCGGACAAGTGCATTAACCAAGTGCGAATGAACAAAACGCTTCTCCACGTTGTTCATAATTATCAAACTGATCTAAGCTCGCACAACCTGGACTCAACAATAAAACATCTCCATCCATCATTCGTTCTTTTGCCTCACATACAGCAACATCGAGAGATCGGCAGTTCAAAGCATTTGCTCGTTTTGCATCGTCAATAATAGATTCAGCCGTTTGCCCAATTGCATACAACCCTGCTACACGATTTGCTTGTTGTGCAATCAATGAAAGGTCTATTTTTTTATCGTATCCACCGACGATGATATGAATCTTTGATGGATCATCAAAAGAATCAACTGCTAATACACACGCTTCTGGAGTTGTAGATTTAGAATCGTTATAGATATTTTCGGCAATTCGTTCCAACCGATGAGGCAACCCGCGGAATTCAGCTATGGCATTCATCGCTTGTTGCGCATCTCCGCCCATTGCAAGTGCTGCCTTAAGCGCAATTGCAGCATTTTGTTTGTTGTGCTCACCAAGAATGAAAAGCTCCTCACAAATAGGTGCAACCGAATCACCCCGAATTTCAAAATCTTCATCCTCTTGAAATGTAAAGATATTTTCTTTACACGTTTCATACGATTTCATAGATCCATGCCAATCCAAATGATTTGGGGAAACATTCGTTAGCACGCCAACATGTGGTGACCACTCTTTTCCCTGAACATTACCAAGCCACCAAAGCATTGCACTACTCAATTCAAGAACAACAATTGTATCGTCAGTTATTTGGTCAAGCATCTGTAACATACTCCCACCAATATTACCTCCTAGAACTGATTGCTTACCACTTGCTTGTAATGCGGCGTGTATCATTGAAGCCGTTGTTGATTTGCCTGCAGATCCAGTCACACCAATTACCTTCTTTCGATCTACCCGATCAAGAAGCAATTGAATCTCTGTTGTGACTTGCACGTTTGCATTCCAAGCAGCGCACAAGTAAGGGTTCTCCCATGGCATTCGTACTGCTGGATTTGCGACAACTATATCCGCTTGTTCAAAATCAATTTCCCTGTGCTCACCAAAAATAAATCGTAAATTTTCATGCGTGCCAAGTTGTTCTAATTGAGGAAGTAGTTCCTTCTCCTGCAACAAGTCTGTTAACAAAACCTGTGCACCTTGTTCAAGCAGCCATTGTGTAACACCAAGCCCACCGCCAAAGCGTCCAAGACCCATCACCACTACATGCCGTTCTGCAAGATTCATTTCCGAAGTCCAAATGCATCAGTTAGATGTTGTTTTGGTCCTGAAACTTTTCGCTGATACAAGCGCCACTCGGCAAGAAGTACTAAAAGAACACACCCAATCGCCCATGGCCAAAGTTGAATATACGAACTTGTTCGAGTTGCTGAGGCATTTACTTTAGCAGACCCTATTTGAACATCCTCACGTGAAGATAGAAGCGACTCTTCTGGTGGAGAGTTAACAGCAACAATTCTAGAAACTCCATCATTTCTTTCAATTCGGTGTACACCAGAGAGTCTAATAGGTCCCCATGTAAATCTTCCATTCGTGTCAATGATGACTGAATGCTTCGCACCATCAGGTTCAACTATTTCAACAGACGTTGCCCCTACCGTGGCGGTGCCAACAATTGCATCGCCCACATCAAGTGGCGTCGTTGCTAGAACATCACCACTTCTTCCAAGAAAGTCGACTGCGTTATAAACAAAGAAAGGGAAACTTCGAAGATACGGCCAGTTGCTGTCAATTGGATCGAAAGCAACATACACAATCGATCTCCCCTCGCCACGATAATGAAGAATTGCTGGCCAAAAACTACCTTCAAGCAAAACTTCCGCGCCATTGGTTGGAACAACTGCGTTGCCTTTCGTTGCAACAATTTCTTCAAAACGAACGAAACGCATCACGGGATGATCTTCTTTGGCCACAAGCATCATTTGCCCTTCACCTTCTGCATATCGACGTAATGCAGGGACCGAAATTTCACCTCCGAAAGCCAAATATCTTCCTCGTGGTAATTCCTCAAGAGAAACATCGCGAGTAACAACAACATCAAAAGTTGAAGCACTTCCATCTGCAATCATTTCATTCAACACTATTGGAGTAACAACTTTGAGTTGTGCAAGTTCCAAGCCACGAAGCGCAGTTTGAATCAACGGCGCACCTTTCTCAGCAGCTAAAACACGCAATTCTCTAGGTGGAGGCACAACGAGTGATGCAATATTGTCAAATTCTAGCGCATCAGTTTTTAGAATGTTCGCTTGCACGACACCTGAAGTAGAAAGTTCAAATGGAACAAATACTAAGTTTCGAATACCGGCAATTACACTTCCAGGTTCACTAATATTCATCGGCGGAATCGTCATTTTTTCAATTCCGATAGGAATACCATCTAGTGAAAGTTCGATATCACTTGTCACTTGCTCGCTTCCATAGTTAGCAACACTTAAAAATACCTGCACTTCATTTCTTGCATCTGGATTCCGCTCAACGGCAATTGTCTCAATGCTAACATTAGTTGCAGTTCTATCACCAACTTGGTGATACACCAACATTTCACCCTGCCGAAGAGCTTGTTCTTTCAAATCCAAAATATTACCATCAGAAAATAGTTCTAGTTGGGCTGATTCACTGCTTGAAAGTCCCTGATTTTCAGGGTCAACATTCGTCATATATGCACGTGCTAATTTAAGTGCATCACCAATGTTTGATAGTCCATGTGTAGGCTGAATTGATGTAAGTGCACTTGTCAGTTGTTGCACTGAATCGGTGAATGGAGAAACAATTTCTGCAGTGTCAGAAAATGCAATGATCATAGTTTCGTTTCCATCACCAGAAAAAATTCCGCCACCATGCAATTGTTCGACTAAGGCTTTTGCTTGATCCTTTGCATCTTCAAGACGGGACGTCCCATCAATCACTTCAGCATTCATAGATGCTGATCGATCGATTAACATAACATGCCGCCCGTCTCGCAATTTTTCTCCCTCGATTTGTGGTTGCATTACTGCCAAAATAACAAATAGCAAGGCAAGTAGTTGCAGAATAAAAAGCGTACTTGGACGCAAACGTTGGAATGGAGAGTTGGCATGCAAATCTTCTACCGCGCTTGACCACAATAATGTCGATGAAATTTGCAGAGGTTGTCGACGAAGCCGTAAAAAATACAAAAAAAGTAACAGTGGAAGAACGACCGCACCAAGAATCAATCCTGTTGTAAGAGTTACAAATGTCATCTAAGCAATCCCCTGCTTCGGAGATATTCAACAAGCAACGTTTCCATGTCAATATCTGTTGAGACACGGGCAGAACCCACGCCAAGACGAGCACATTGCGTGCGAAGATCTTCGCAATAGGAGTGTAATCTTTCTTTATATTTTTCAATCAATGGAGATGTCACAGTAATTTCACACGTGTCCCCAGTTTCAACATCCTCTAAGCGAATGTCTCCTTCCATTCCTTCTCGTTCAGGATCAATTTCTTCAGGCGCAAGAGTTTGCATAAGGAATACGTCCCAACCACCGCCTGCAAGATATTTTAATCCTTGACTCAATCCATCTTCAGAGAGGCAATCGCTGATGACAACGAGCACACCGCGCCCTTGGCGTGCAGTGGAAAGCACTTTGCATGCTTCTACAAAATCTGTTTTACCACCTGGACTAAGATCAAGAAGCCACTGTCCCATATCACGCGTTCGACGTCTTCCACGGAGTGCAGACAACCGTTCGACACCTCGATCTGAAAAAGAAAACAGAGAAGCTCGATTGTGACTACTCAATGCGATATATCCAAGTGACATCGCGAGGCGTCTTGCAAAATCAAACTTATTTGGATTTCCATATTCCATCGATGCGCTCGCGTCGATTGCGATCCCAACGGTTAACTCTTCTTCTTCAAGAAAAATTTTCATAAACAAACGGTCAAGTCTCGCATATACGTTCCAATCTATAAAGCGTAGATCATCACCTGCTGCGTATTGTCTATAGTCTGCAAACTCCACACTTACACCCCGCCGTTTACTTCTTCTTTCACCCTGTATTTTTCCGGAAAATATTTTTCTTGCAACAATGTCCAGTCTATCTAGGGAAGACATCAATGATGAACCTAAAAGTTCATCTACTTTTGTTGGTCTCTCGTGTTGTGTTTCACCAAACTTAGCCATGAAACACCCCTTTATCTAGAATTGGTACTTCTCGTACAAGTTCTTCAATCACATCAATTGCAAGCCGGTTTGCAGTCTGGGCTTCAAACGAACGGACAATGCGATGTTGCAAAGCAGGAACTGCAACTGCTTTAATGTCTCTGAGCGAGACAGCAAATCGTCCATCAATAACCGCTGCAACTTTTGCTGCACGAATAATTGCCTGTGCGCCTCTTGGGCTAGCGCCAACGATGACATCTCTTGCAATCCAATTTGGTGCATGTTCAGAATCTGGATGCGTTGCAAGAATCAGCCTTGTAACAAAATCTTGAATATGAGGAGCAATTACAACTTGTTTTAAGACGTGTTGAGCGGCAAGAATAAAAGATCCGTCTGTCGCAGTACTTACATGTGACTCTAACTTAGCAGTCGTTCGTTCCAAAATCTCGTTCATCTCTTTACGATTAGATAGTTCGACATCAATTTTAAATATAAAACGATCAAGCTGCGCTTCTGGAAGTGGATATGTGCCTTCTTGTTCAATCGGGTTTTGTGTAGCAAGTACAAAAAATGGCTCGGGTAACATTCGAGTTGTTCCACCAACTGAAACCGATCGTTCCTGCATTGCTTCAAGCATCGCAGATTGTGTTTTTGGTGTTGCGCGATTTATTTCATCCACCAATAATAATTGGTGAAAGACTGGCCCTTCTCGAAAACGAAAACGGCGTTTTGAACTCCCCTCCTCTTGGTCAACAATCGTCGTCCCAACGATATCAGCTGGCATCAAATCTGCAGTGCATTGAATTCGAGAGTTTGAAAGTGCGAGCACATCGCCCAACGTTCGAACTAACAACGTTTTTCCAAGTCCAGGCGGTCCTTCTAAAAGTACATGACCATCAGCGAGAATGGCTACAAGTACAAGATCAATCACCCGCTGCTGCCCGACAATAACTTCGCTCATTTGCTGACGCATCCGAATAAAAGACGTACGTATTGTCCCAAGAGCTTGCCGGACTTCTTCAGAGTTCGTAATTTCAATAGGCAGATCTTTTGCAGTGAAGGTCATGAGTCGCCTCCCTGATCACCACGATCTCGTTTCCGTTTAAGTAATTTACCGAGATTATCATCACGTTCTATCTGTTCTTCTTGTTTGGGAGTTGAGGAAGGTTCCTTTGGACTTTCTGGTGAAACATTTTCGGGTTGTTCTTTCTTTGGCTGTTCTCGTTCTTGTTGTTCGTGTACACGTCGGAGCGCTTCAACTGAACTTGTAGTTGCCTGAGCAACTGGTGCGAGCATTGTTTGCATACTCTTACGATCAATCCAAAGACGGCGAATTGCAATATCTATAATAAGTAGAGATGCAGCGAGAATTGCGAGAAGATCCCAGACAGGTTTTGGGCTTACTGGAAGCTCTAGCCCTTCACGATCAAAAAGATTCCTTGAATCGATTTCGTCAAATGACAACATCCTTCCACCAGTTCGCTGCGCGAGTTCATGAAGCAATACTGCATTATCAGTAGTTGCACTGTATTCCGCTGGGTAAGGGATCGACACAGCAGCAGGGATTGCACCAGTTGAATCTCCATCAGCAGATTGCAGTGCAACGTTAACAAGCCACGCGCCAGACTGATCCATGTCAAACTCAGCATGGTAGTGACCTGGCCCTGTTTGGCGAACAGAAATGACATGGGATTGCCCATGAGGATCAATAGCAACAGCGTGCGATTGCATTAAATTCAAAAAAGAAGCATTCGCATCAACCGCTTCTATGTCAACAATACCTCGGCCACCTTCTACACGGGAACGAACCATGACATTCGGGGGCATTGAACCTCGCATTGCCCATTGGATACTTCGCTGCCAAAATGGTGCAAATGATGACCATGCTGGCCATTGTGTAGTCCATTGTGAACCAAGGTCACTGGTAAAAGCGATTGATTTTCCAATACCATGATGCCACCACGCATATAGCGGATCATCACCGTCTGAACTGTTAATCACCCATGGAGTTTGTGAGAGCCCGCCACGGCCAGCTGTTACGACCAACCCTGTAATCGGAGGAATACTGTTAATTCCTTGTAATGGCCCCGTTCCACTTGGGATGTGGGATGGATCCCATGGTCCACCTTCTTGAATAAGTGAACGAGAATTTAGTTGCGCTTCCTTAATAAAAATTTGTGGAAGTTGTGTTGGATCATTCACCATATAAAATCGACCACCAGTTGCAGTTGCAATACCCTGCATCATTTGTAGATCCATTGGTGAGCCATGACCACCAACCATTACTGTTGAAATAGTTACACTCGCATCACGATAAGATTGAATTAATTCTTGTGTCGGTGGCTGAGGATCACCATCGGAAATAATAATGACATGGCGCTGGGCAGCATCAACTCCATTCAAACCTTCTAATGAAAGTTCAAGAGCAGAATCAAAATCCTGCATATCTCCAAGCGTGAGGCTATGCACCGCGTCCATTGCCGCAACCTTGTCGCCTGCAAGTTGCATTGGCAACGTCCAATCGCAATTTGCATTCGTTCCGCTGTTCCAACTGTACTCAACAATCCCAATAAAATCTTGTTCACTCAATGCTTCGACTGCTGCGCCTGCGACTTCTTGACCCCAATAATTTCCTTCTAGCATTTCACAAGAGTGCATAATAAGTGCGAGCGCGCCACGAGGAAGATTGCGTGTTTGTGGGGGTTCGCAACGAATCGGCATCGCTTGTTCAAGTTGGGAACCAATCCAACCACCTGCTCCAAAAGATGTAGGCCCCCCAGTCATAATCAGACCACCACCGATGTCATGGACAAAGGAAAGTAGATGTTGTTCTTGCGAATCATCTATTGCCCAGCGAGGAATATCTGCAAGAACAACTGCATCGTAGGCTGTAAATCCAATGCTGTCTCGAGGAATACCTTCTGGTGAAGTTACGACAACGGAAATACCAGATTCAATCAGTACATCACGCAAGTGAGATATTGTTAGTTCATTCTCTGTGACAAGTAATACCGTTCCACCCCTAGCAACGAACGTCACGCCAACGCCTGTATTGTTAGCTGCAATCGTATCTGTGCCTGAATCGGGTTGCCATGTAGCGGTAAACCGTTGTGGACCTCCACTATTCACAGGAATATCGAACACAACTGCATTCACCCCATTTCGAAGTGCCATTGAAACGCCGGTCCCCTCTTCATCAGGAGAAACGTCTATCGGTGCATTGTTGCGAAGTATATGTAAGACTCCACTCGATTCGCCAATACTTCGAATCACAACACGGACTGGAATAGTCTGACCAATCCTTGATTGTGAAGACACAAGCACTTGTTCAACGATCACTTCGTTTTCATGCTCGTACCGCACCGGCAAGACATCAATGGGCACGCCCGCACTTTTGGCAAGGCTAGCTGCAGCCAATACTTGTCCATCAGTTTCATTGCCATCAGAAACAATCAACAATCTTGATGCTGTATCTTTTGGCAAAATTGCTAAGGCGAGTTGTACGCCACTCGCTAAATTTGTAGCTCCACCTTTCGGCTCGTTTGATGCAGGTTCAAGAATTGCAAGTTCACTTGGCATTGAACCAATGACTGCATTTTCTCCAATGCTAATGACTGATAAGCGATCGCCTTTTTCACGATGCTTTTGATTTGTCCATTCGGTAAGAGTTTCAATCGATTGATCTTGTAACACACGTGGAATTGATTGGCTTCGATCAAGAAGAACGACGAGTGTCAATCCATCTCCAATTCGATTCCATACAGGACGAGCAATTGCCACCGCTAAGAGCAAAACGACTACACATCTAATGAGTGTTGCAGCAATAACTCGACTTCGCGCACCTCGTTTTTGCATCCCACGCCATGACATCATGACTATTGGAATGAGGAGCACCAGCAAAAGGAGCCATCCAGGTCGATCGAACTGCATCAGTGAAAGCATTGTTGTCACATCATAAACCCGTTAAACAATTGAAGACGATTATTACCCGTGTCAATCACAAGAACATTATTTTCCACTAGAACTGCACCCCATGGCGTTTTGAATGTCCCTTTAGAGTCACCCGCCATTCCCCACATACCAATCGATTCACCCTTCTGAGTAAATTGCTGGATACGATTGTTGCCGAACTCTGTCACAAGAAGCGTGCCATCTTCTAAAATGATGATTGAATATGGATACAGTAATTGCCCTTGCTCGTTACCGACAGTACCGAATGTTCGAACCAACCCACCCTTTTGGTCATACACAGCAACGCGGTGGTTTGCTGAATCTGTGATATATAACAAATTTGTTTCTGGATGTATCACAATTGTTTGTGGACGACGAAATTTGGTCTGCGCTTTCCCATGTGCACCAAAGGAATAGAGAAATTTCCCAGCATGATCAAAGACACTAATCCGATCATTGCCTCCATATTCTGAAACAAAAACTAGCCCTTGTTCACCAAAAGCAATATCGGTTGGATATAAAAACTGTCCATCGCCCGTACCATATTCCCCAAAAATTAAAATTTCTTCGCCCAACTTATCTAGAACTCGGACGCGATGTCCATGCGTATCTGCAATCCAAACATTGTCATCATGATCAATCGTTACACCTGTTGGAAAACCATTTCCAGTTGGGGGTAAAGGAGTACTTGAAATAAATGTGCCATTTTCATCAAAACGTTGCAATCGACCAGTTTTATCAATCGCAACAATCACTCCATTGTTGTAATCCACCGCTCTTGGTGTAACAAACCGACCGTCTGCTTTCCCTGTTGCACCGATAATTGAAATTGGAACCTCTATTTCTGAAGTATTGTGTAAAGAATCTTGCTCACAACTTACTATCAGAGCAAACATAAGTAGCAACGATGCCCTTCGTGTGCCAATAGCAACTATAAAACCAGCTGAGGTTGCAATCACAACAAATAGCAACATCACAGAAGTAACAATTTGTGGACGCTGGTAATGCATCGCATTAAGTAGGGCAATTGCAATGGGTTGATCTGACGCTGGAGATGAAAGTTGTGTTGTCATTGCAACTTCACTCATCGACATTGCGATCACAATTGCAAAAACTATGAGTATTGCAACTAAGATCCGATCTCGAATTGCTAAGAAAAATACAGGAAAAGTAGTTGATGCATCTGAAGAAAGTAACGTCCTAATTCTACTACTTGATGAAACCCAACGACCAGCAAGTGTTCCTATAAAACCGAAATGAGCAATTTGAGCTACAACAATTAGAAATGGCGAGCGGTACAAGATGTCAAAAAATGGTCGATTCCATGCGTACATTTCTCCATCAACGATTAAAGTGGCTGGGACAAGTGCAGCGCAAATCCAGAACAGATCTAACAACGATGCAGCAGTTCTAACCCTTGGCGAGATTGAAGCATGTAACGAGGCAGACAATACAAGAATGACAATACAACCAGCTCCCACCAATGTAGCTGTCACCAAACTTCTCAGAACATCACCACCGTATTGTGAAAACAACAGAAAACTATCTGCAGTTGTTGCATGTAGTGCACCAACAATAATTGGACCGCCACTGAGTAACGACCAAAACAAGATGATTGGAATTACCGTTTTTTTTTCGGTTGGACTTATGACATGTTTCACTGGTGTTCTTAATTTGAACAAAACACTAGCAGCAATAATCGCAAAAATAAAACTCGACCACCCAAGAATAGGGGCATCGTAAATTGAACCACCTGATGCAATGATGGCTCGAAGTTCATTTCCAATTGTACGAATTTGAGCAAGGTCAAAACTTGTTGTATTTGCTGCAGTGATTGCTGCTATCAATACACAACTTGCAACTATCAATGAACTGTAAACTTGTAAATGGTGAACGATTCGTTTGAATATCGTAACTCTGTCAATTCGATGAAGCACGCGTAATGAGTCATTATTTACAGTACAAAACGTAGACATGAGAGCCGCAATTGGCCAACTCCAACCTATAAGCGAAAGAGCGAGCGTGGTATTTGTCGCAAAAGATATGAGTTCATGTTTTATCATGAAATTATGCAAAGAGGAGCCTGCGGGCCACAATTGCCACCATGCGTAGAAAATAGCGTATGAAGGAATTGCAAGAGTAAGCAGCAAAACCGTTTGTACAAATTTACGCATTTTTGGTGAAAAAGTTGCAACTCTCAAACCTAGCGGCCATCCAATTGACGTTGCGAAAATCCCAACAAAGAATGCCCAACTCAACGTTCTCACAATAACGGGCAACGTTTCTACATCCATACCTATTGTTGTATCTGGTCTACCATGAAGGAGAAGTGCAAACGCAGGAATTCCGAGGATAACCATTACAACTACTGTCGCAATAAAAAATGCAAGCCAACTATTCCGCACTTGTTTCTTTCAAAACTTGCATGACATTTTCTACTGTTTTGTTTCTTCGGTTTGCTGCAGCAATAAAATCAACTTGCAATGGATCATGTACAAGTAATTCAGGAAATTGCTTTGCAACTTTCTTTTGCAATGGGATATTCTTTGAGCTAGATTTTGCTAATAATGTTGCGACATGGTCGCTCAGCAAAAAATGTATAAATTGCATTGCTTCTTCGGGGTGTTCACAACCTTCAATCATTGACACAGTATTTGGAATCAATAGTGTTCCACCACCTTGCCCTTTGAAATGTCGAGGCAGGAACATAGCAACTGATGCACCACGAGCAACTGCTGCATGTACATCGTCTGAATCAGTCATCGCGTACTTCGCAGTTCCATCAATGACTGCTTGCACGGTAGCGGAATTTCCTCCGAGCAAAGGAGATCCACTGAGTGCAAGTGCAAAAGATTCAAAACGATCAGCATCCGCTGCCATCACTGCTAAATGCGTACCTGTCGTTCCGAACCTCGGATCTGCCATAGCAGCAGAAGAATAATCCCACCAATAGAGAGGCATTTCCTCTACTTTTGTTACTTTCGGATCATACGCAATCACGCGAGCGCGAGGAGAAAAAGCAAACCAGTATCCAGACTGGTCTCGAAATTGTTCTGGCCAAGCATCCGTAAGTGTTGAAGAACATGAAGCAAGAACACCTTCTTGGGCGAGATGAATCGTTCCTATATTTTCAGAGGACCAAAAAACATCTGCAACTGGCCTTGAAACTTCACGACGAAGTCGAGTTACCAATCCTGTTGTTTTTGATGCTTCTGTATCACCAACCCATGCAACTTCAATTCCAGTTTTCGAAGTAAAGTCACCAATGACTTTCCTCGCTATTTGTTCATCAGCCGAAACATAGACTGTGATAGTATTGTTTTCATATTCACCACAGCTCGCAAGGAAAATTGCAACCTGAGACAAAATTATTAATTGGCTAATCTTGAGAAACCGCATCGTTTTCACCCGATGATTCTGCAATTTTTTCAAGCCTGCCGAAGTAGTGACGAAGAAGATCGTGATATTGACGGGGGACTTCTTCTTGGGCGATCGCTTCTTGTGCACTCCGTTGCCCTGAAAGAACAGTTTCTCGAACAGCCTCGTTGGTTTCACCTGATGTAACCAACCCACCTTCAAACAACTGCCGAGCAATGATTGAACCCTCAATCGTATTCACTGGTGAGCGATTTGCAACTTGCGCAGTTTCTGTTTCTGTCATATTGTTTTTCCCACCATTCCCCTTGCCCATCCCCCCTGTGCCTAGACCCTGTTTGTTACACATACCACTCCCTGCTTTTTGGCACTGAGATTTTGCAGCCTCTGCTTTGGTCATGAACATTTTCATTGCGCCAAGTTGCTCTGCCATGGAAGCAAGATCACTAGGGTTACCGCCTGCACATTTTTTACATGCGCCGCCCAATTTTTTACACGCATTGGATGCTTGCTTTTGTGCTTCAAGCATTTCAAGTAATTTTTTCTTTTGTGCTTCTGTTAATTTAGTATTCGATTTAATCGCATTCGCAGCAGCTAATGCATCGCTTGATAAATTTGGATCCATACCAGCTGCTGCGATTGCGTCAGACAAAGCGTCGTTTGCATTTTCTAATGCAGAGAGTTGTTCCCCTAGCTTTTTCAAACTCTGGGCCAATTGTTTGCGTTCTTCTTCTGAAAGTTGATCAGACTCGAGTTTCTTCTGTAAATTTTCTGCCTCTTGTTTGGCTTGTGAAAAGTTTCCGCTCTTTAACGCAGCGGCTAATTTTGTAGTTTCTTCATCGCGTGGCAATTCAAGTGATTGCAACCGGCGAATAGTTTCTTTGTATGCAAGTGCATTTTCATCATGCAATAAATTATCGAGCTTTTTCTGCAAATCTGTCATTTTGCGAAGTGCTTCACGTCGCAATTCGGTTGAATTAATGTCTAGTTGAGCTGCTTCATCCAATGCTTCAAGCTCTTCAGAAAGTGCATCTCGTAAAGTTTCATCTTCCTGCAAATCTGCTACAAGGGCATCAACAGAAGCTTCAATGTCTGCGCGATCTGCAACAACGACAGGTACTGGATTTTCTTTACCATCTGGAAAAAGATTCCATTGTGGGGTGAATAAAACAACTGCAACGACAACACCAACAATTCCAATCCAAACCCATTGTGTTGAAAATGTAATTGGAAAGAAATTGCGAAGGTTTTTTTCTACTTCTTCTTGCTCAACGATTCCAATCGCATCATCAAGAACAACTTTTGCAAATGCATCTTTGCGTGTATCGCAAGAAATTGCCGAACCAATCCGATCGTGTAATTGCATTCGTTGGTCAACTTCAGCAGCAGATTGAAAACGATCGTGATGAGATCGCCTCCAACACAGAACGACACTCACAAACCAACCAAGCGCGACAACATATCCGAGTAACTCCCATGGGATAAACGCTGTACTTACAATTCGGTCAACGATCCCCACAACTGCAAGGGCACAAACGATCCAAAACAAAATAGTTGCAGCAGAAGTAAGTGTTTCTTGCAGTTGCATTCTGCGAGCAGCGGTATTTGCAATGTTAATGAGTCGATTCATGGAGTGCCCTACCTTATATAAGTGTACGCCAAAGAAGCGAAAATTTACAGCAATTCTTCAAGCAATCTGGCTTTTACAGCCTCTAAAGGCTCTTTTACTCTTGCTCCTGCGGCATGAATATGCCCTCCACCGCCAAATGCACCTGCTAGTTTGTTCACATCAATCAAAGTTGATGGATCGCATGGCATCGCTGGCTTAGATCGAAAACTCATCTTTGTGATACCGGGATTTGAATCGGTCAGCAAAATAGATGCTTGTACACCTTCTATCACCATCGGTGTATTTACAAGTCCAACAAGATCAGTGCTGTCTCCACCAGTTTCACCAAAGTCATTGCTGCGGAGACACATAATTGCCACATTGCCAATAATTTCTAAACTTGCAAGCATTCGTTGCAACAAGGCCATCCTTGAAGGACGTGCTGTTTCTTCAAGTGAACGATAAATATCGTATCGGTTCAAATCGTGTTGTAATAGTTTTGAGGCATCTGCAAAACAACGTGCATCGGCATTTGAAAATCGGAACCACCCAGTGTCAGTTGCAAGACCAACGAACAATGCTTCCGCGATACAGCCTTTTCCTGAGCCAAGATCAATTTGCATTGTGTCAAGCAACTGCATTACCACTTGTGTTGCAGCAGCAGCAGTAACATCGACGATTCTATCTTCTGCAACATCATCACCGTTTGCATGATGATCAAGCCCAACGACAAGGTCTGCGTGTTCTCGAAGCCACGATTCTGCTGCTTCAAGTTGAGACCAAGCACCTGTATCAACAACGATGATGAGATCAGGAGCATCTTCGGGAAAACCATCATCCTCAATAAAACGAATTGGAGTATCGCCAGCGATAATGGCTAGCCCATGTTCAAGTGGACCGGCGATGAGGACTTCTACTTCCTTTTCTATTGCTCGAAGTGCTCTATACATGGCAACCACTGACCCAATCGCATCTCCATCAGGTTTACGATGTGTCGTGACAACAATACTTGTTGCCTCTTGAATTCTTTCAGCAATAGATTCAAACGTTGTTGTCGTTACATAAGAGATGGACTGTGTTGTCATGTGTTCCTTTCAAGAAGTTGAGTGGTTCTCTCAACATCATCTTGAATTGCGTTCTTAAGTTCTTCAATAGAATTAAATCTTATCTGATCTCGAAGCCAATAGTCGAACGAGAGTTCTAATTTCCATCCATAAGTATCCGGTTCACCGTCAAAACCGATGAGGTGTGCTTCACATGTTCGATCATTTTCACCAAACGTTGGTTTGGTGCCTATGCTAATTGCTGCCGGAAAAGAAGTCCCATTTTCAAGCACCCCACGCCCAGCGTAAATGCCATCTGAAGGGAGTAGTGTCTGGATATGATCGATATTTGCAGTTGGAAATTGCATAGAACGACCTCGTCGATCTCCTTGAGCAACTGTTCCAGAAACCGAGACTGGTCTACCAAGAACAATGTGAGCATCTTCTACTCGACCACTTTTTATCAGAGTACGAACGAGTGAACTACTTGCACGATGTATTGTTTGATCTAGGAGTGTTACTTCCAAAGGCTGGACCTTTATGGCTGAAAAATCAAACGTTGAGCCTAATGTTATTAAATCTTCAAGCGTCCCTTTTCGATTTTTTCCAAATCGAAATCCCTCACCTTCTACAACGAATTGTGGTGCAAGAGCGTCGGAGAAATATGCAACAAATGCTTCGGGGGATTGGTTCATGAATGCTGCTGTTGGAATCAGTTCCATTACTTCATCTGCCCCCGCTTGCAGAAGCAAATCTCTTCGTCGTGAAAACTCAGTCAACCGTTCAACTGCTGCCGTTGGGTGTAAAAACTCCGTCGGGCTAGGATTAAAACTCCAAATGACAACTCGACCATCACCAACAGCATCTCTTGCTCTCTCAACGATCGCAACATGCCCAAGGTGTACAGCATCAAAATTCCCTATTGAAAGTGCAATATCCACAACAAGCCATCTTACCAAATAGGCTCAAAAAGCGTACCAAATACGCTTTTTGAGCAAATAATGCATTCTGTCCCTACGACTGTCTCTGGCTCTGGTATGGGGTCTGTCCCCATGTGTGGTTTGAGGACTCTCCCCTTTGACCGTCCCCACTGCAACTTAGAAACTCGCAGATCGAGCAACTCGGTTTTGGGTTGAATATAGGCTCTCTTGCGGTTCTAATACCCAAAATGGCAATCAAACCGCAACAACCTATTGGTAGTAAACCTGAAAACTCAGACACAGTGATCGATCAGGTAACTAATTCCCTTCGAGCAACTGCGGAGGAAGTGGTCCCATGGTTTCTTAACCAGATGCCATTGATGTACTTTCAAGACACCAGTGAAGAAGACCAACTTGCCCACTTACGAGCAATGATTGCTGCCAAAGCATCAGGTAAACCGATTGAACTCACCCTACGTTCTGAAGACGCTTCGCAGTGGACAATGATGCGGCCTCGCGATTACCCTGGAGTTCTTGCTGAAATAATGGAAGAACTCCCGTGGGATCAAACACTTAGAACCGCAAAAATTCACACTGCAACTGATGGCGAATTGGTACTCGATACATTTGAATTTGGCGAACCAACACCCTTCACTATTGATGATGTTGATCATGCTGATCGCTTGAACGAAATGATCGCATATGCAGAACAACATATGCAAGATGTAACCACTGACCAAGTGCGTGCCTATTTTGCACGTAGCTCAGAAGAGTACATCATGACTGTCACTCCATTACGTATGGCAAAGCACTGGCAACTTGTTGAACGTCTTTCTGGAACTGACGGCACCATGGTTAAACTTGAAACAGAAACTGACCCTACACTCAGCAGAATTATCGTCGCTGTAAGCAATTCAACTCGACGGTCAATGTTACAACGTATTGCAACGAGACTCAGTAAATCACGCGTCAATATTCACCGCGCATATCTCGACAGTATCGATGATGGTGCGAACGGTTGGATCACTCTTGTGGGGTGTGTAGTCCAAGGACCAGAAGGCGGACCGATAGACCCATCAAGTAATCTCTGGAAAGAAATACGGCAAGATCTTCTTCGTCTTAAATGGTACGACCAGCGAACACTTGAACTTGGTTACGCAAACCCTGACATTGGATTGCGAAAAGCCGAAATCATTACTGCCCTACTCGACCTTTCATATCAAATTCTTGTGAAGAAAAATCCATACGCATTTAATCCAACACGTCTGCATTCGCTTATGAGAGGCAACCTTGGAGTTGCTACATCTATTGCTAACTTATTCCATCAACGGTTTAACCCAGACAACCTCATGTCTGACGATTCTTACAACACAGTACGAACCGAACTTGATGAAACAATCGAAAACACTGTTGATCTAGAAGATGCAAGAACGCTCTTTGAAACAATGTTACAAGCAGTTCACGCTGTTAAACGAACAAATCTTTTCCTTGAAGATCGATACGCACTCTCCATGAGAATCGATGCTTCTATTCTCACGACTGAGAGTCGACCAGATTGCCCATTTGGAGCATTCTTTATTCATGGCCGAGATTTCAACGGATTCCACGTTCGCTTCCGAGATATCGCACGCGGTGGTGTACGTGCCATCTTCCCACGTGGCGTTGAACAATTTGCTCGGGAACAAGAAAGACTCTACGACGAAGCCTACAACCTTGCTTCTGCTCAACAATTAAAAAATAAGGACATCCCTGAAGGTGGTGCAAAAGCAGCAATGCTTATTCATCCAAGAGGGAGAATCAGCAGAAGTGTTAAAGCATTTGTAGATTCATTACTCGATCTCATTACTCCAGAGGAAGAGACCACCTCAAGAGTCGTCGATCGGTTACATCACAACGAACTCATTTATCTCGGGCCAGATGAAAACATCACACCTGAACTTATTGAATGGGTTGTTGATCGTGGACAACGCAGAGGCTACCCAATGCCAACTGCATTAATGAGTTCAAAACCTGGGGCAGGCATCAATCACAAAGAATATGGTGTCACAAGTGAAGGTGTTATTGTATTCCTCGATAGCGCTCTCAGAGCTGTAGACATCGACCCTGACACAGACACATTTACAATCAAAATGACCGGCGGTCCTGACGGTGATGTTGGCGGCAATGGCATTAGAATTCTCCACCGCGAATATGGGGACCGTGCAAAAATTCTTGGCATTGCAGATGGCTCTGGTTGCGGTGAAGATCCAGATGGGCTAGACCACACTGAATTACTAAGACTTTTCGAAGAAGAATTACCAATAGCTAACTTTAACAAGGAAAAACTTGGACCAAACGGTTGGATTGCCTCCATTGATGACCCAGAGGGCGTCCACCTCCGCAATACGTTACACGATCGGATTCATTGCGATGCATTCGTTCCATGCGGAGGACGACCAGCAACTATTCATGGTGGAAATTGGAAGAATTTTCTCAAAGACGATGGTACACCAAGTAGCAAAGTAATCGTTGAAGGCGCAAACCTTTTTCTCACGCCTGATGCTCGAAAAGAACTCTCAAATGCTGGGACGCTCATCCTCAAAGATTCATCAGCCAATAAATGTGGTGTAATTTGTTCCAGTTTTGAAATTGGTGCTTGCATGCTGCTTAATACAGATCAGTTCATGAAAATCAAGGAAGAATTTGTCAACCAAGTTTTGGTTCGACTACGAGATCTTGCTCGCGCAGAAGCGGAATTGCTCGCCCGTCTTCACCAACACCATCCTCATCTACCTCTACCCGAAATGAGTATCCGAATTAGTAAGATGATGTCAAGAACTGCGGACTCTATCAATGAGCATTGGGATTCGATGAGTGAGCAGCAACAAACCGAATTACAACGACTCGTCACTGAACATTTACCCACGATTCTTCTTGAAACTGCTGGTGACAAACTTTGGACTGAGATGCCAAGTGCGTACATTCGCTGGATGATGGTTAAATCACTCGCAGCTAGGATGGTCTACCGCGAAGGTTTCGAATATCTTGAAACTATGGAAAACGACGACCTCGCTGGCTTAGCCCTTCGATACCTTGACCTTGAACAGGAACGAACAACGCTTGTGGATACTGTTTTAGACTCAAATTTACACGATAAACACAGAATCGCATCACTCCTTCAGGATGCGGGTATATTCTCGACAATGGGTAGACGCAATACAGAAATCTGAGCGTCGTCTGCCTCATCTTAGGAGATTCGCTCATGCATTTTCTTTCAACTTTCGCGCTTTCAATATTTACAACTACTGCAGCCTTTGCACTACAACCTGTCACTGTAGATATGGAACCAATCAATGCAAACGGTTCGATCACAGATATCGCGTTATACAGAGGTCGGGCTGCAATAACTCGAACAGCAGAACTTGATCTCAAAGCGGGCGGATGGTCAATTTTCTTTAGAGATCTCCCAAGTTCTGCGACGCTCGATTCAGTTCAAGCAAGCGTAGATGGAAACGCAAAACTCATCGCCGTTGACACAACAGCATTTCCTATTGAAAAAGATAACAACAAACTACTTACTGAAATCAAACAAGAAATTAAACACGTAGAAGAAAAAATAGCAATTGCACAAGCAGAAGAAGAGTCAATCAAGTTACAAGCGTCATTTCTAGAAACGCTTGTAAAAAGATCGTCTTCTGACAAAGAACAGGCTGTTGACCTTGTCTCCTTTCAAGAACAACTTGCCTTCATTGGCAAGCAGATGGCAACCATAGAAACCCAAAAACTTGCAAATAATAAATTGCATGAAGAACTTACAAACGAACGAAATACCCTTGTCAAAAGACGAAACAGCATTTCCAATGAAAGTCATGTGCAGCGAGATGCGATCATCGACATTGTTGTGTTCGCACAAGACACCATCACGATAGAAGTGACGTACCTCGTAAACAATGCTTCATGGGAGCCCTCATATTCCATTCGATCCTCAGAAGGTGGTGAGTCAATAACCATTGACTACGATGCAAAGGTTGCACAATACACAGGAGAAGACTGGCCTGACGTCAATCTAACCCTTTCAACTGCGCAGCCGCAGCGCTCTGCAAGCCCTCCAAAACCATCCCCCTGGTACTTAGATATTCAACAACCTACGCCACCAGCACAACCATCAGCTGCAATGAGAAGAACACGATCTTCTGTTAATGCTGAGGATGCTGCTATTGAAAGCGATTCGTTTGAATTGCGCCTCGGCACAGCAGCAACTGCCGCTTCCGTTGTCGGTAATGGACCTGCTGTAAGTTTTGCACTGCCAAGAACAGTTTCTGTTCCTTCAAATAAGAACGACAAACAAAAAACCGCAATCGCGTCAATTGATACTACAGCGAGTCTTTTCCGTGTTGCAGTTCCGATGATCACAGACTCTGTATATATCCGAAGTAAAGTTACAAATGACTCGCCTTTCATTTTACTTCCTGGAGAAGCTTCTATATTCCATGGGAGTGACTTCGTTGGAAGAACCATTCTCCCAACTGTTGCGCCGCATGAAACATTCCCACTTGACCTTGGTATCGATCCCAAGGTGATAGCAACTCGGACACTCCTTGAAAAGAAAACTTCTTCGACTGGTCTCTTTGGGAGTTCGAAAGAAACACTCTTTGATTACCGAGTCACTGTTTCAAACGGCCATGATGCGCCGCTTGAAATTCACCTTTGGGACCGCATCCCTGTTTCTCAAAACGAAGACATTGCCGTCGAGCTAAAAAACGAATCTATGCAACTTTCAACCGATGCAAATTACTTAGAGGCAGATTTCCCACGTGGCCTCCTCCGTTGGGATCTCACCGTGCCTGCAAACAGCACAGGCGAGACCAGTTTTGTAATGACCTGGCAAGTTGATATTGGGCGTGGTAAAAACGTGGAAATGACTCCCCTGCCTGAATAAACTAGCTCACTTTCCAGTGGATGATCAATCCACCGACACCTCTGAGAGTGCTACAATGCCTTGTTACAAGTGAAAGTACTTTTTCCTTGGCTTTAGGAGCCATTTCAATGTTTCGTACCCCGATTTACACCTATCTAACATCAATAAAAAATCTCACTCTCAAAAATTCCCCTTTGGGTCTAATTGCAGTTTGCACAATAGCATTGAGTGGATGCCTTGAAGATGCATCTTCAGCTAGCTCAAATGATGTCGCACAGTTGATGTCCGATCTGAATGTAGCAGTACTTAGTGAGAACGAAATTGCATTGCAATCAATCATCACCAAAGCAAACAGACTCCCCCAAACTGACTCAAGTGCAAAAGCGAAAAAACTGATCCTTTCCACTGCGAGAGCAAAATTAGGAAAAATCCAATACCAATCGGTTTCTGCAGAAACATCGCAAGTCATTGCCAAATTCCAGCAGGCAGTGAGAATTGCAAACCAAGCATCTTTACTGCGAAGTGCTGCGAATTCGATGTCAAATACTGCCGAACAAGGTTCAGAAAATGCAGTTGCAGCGTTCCAAGCAAGCATGGAACAAGTAAAGAAATCCCTTAATACCCAACTTGATCAGGCACGAGGTGAAATCGCACGCTTATCACTCGAAAGTAAAGAGGCAACCGCAACCGCTGAAGCTTTATTTAACGAAGCAAACGAACTTCTAGCCGAAGCAGATGGCCTCGATGATGTCAATGGTTTAAAACCATTCAAACAGGGCATGAGGGTCATGAGAAAATCTGATCGTGCCAATCTTGCGGCGAATTCAAGCGAAGTCGAATCAGACATCATCGCAGCACCTCAAGTAAATGATGCATCAGCCCAACTTGAAGCAATTGCATCTCAATTGAATGGGATCCGACATTCCATGGAATTACTTGGATCATTTAAGCAAGCCTCTAGAGAAGGTGCTGGTCAACTTCGATCATTTGCAGATACCCTAGATAATGAATGTGCAGCGATTCTTACCAATGCAACATCGAGTGCGAGTGCATTGCAAAACCGTTGGACAAAAGCTACTGATTATGTAAGCCAATCATTAAGCGCGCGGGGAGGTCGGTCCACAGGTTCTAAACAAAGTAAAGCTGCTGCAGCTTCTTGGAATTTACAAACTTCTTGGAGTCTTGGGCAAATGCAAGAATCTCAAGTTCAATTTCTTGCTGAAGAATGCACTTCTTTAACTAATGTTATCCAAGCAGGCATTGTGACAGGTACAAGCAAGTGGGAAACACTCCTCGCAAGTTGCCAATCCCAACTTGATGGGCTGACTACTGCAGCGATCACTTCTTATGAAAATGCAAAAAATGCTGCTCGTGAACTCGGTCGCGATGGTGAAGGTTCTTCTTTCCAACTTGATGTTCGAATTGCGAAATTGAGTGGGATAGAAGCTCCAGAAAAGACACAGGTTTCAAATCCATCAACCGCTACTGGAATGGGTGAGGGCGCAACCTCAAAGTCGAAAGAATCAAATGGTTTCAGTACTCCTCAAGATCTCGTCGCTTTTATGAACGACGCAGCCTCATCAACAGCCATTGATTTAACAAGAATATATGAAACAAAAACAACTGAGCATGAAAACATGCTTGGAAAACTTCAAACACTTGTGAACAGCGGACTGAAATTGAAAAATAGTATCGACAGTACTTTTGGTGCTGGAACTTCGGACTCCATTGCCTTGCTATCGCAGGGAATCATTCCTGACACCATCGATGAAAGTGAAATAACAATGGAAGGCGATACAAAAGCCACCATTCTATTGGGAGCAATCTCGGTAACTTTGGTAAAAACCGATCGCGGCTGGCTCGTCGATTTTGAATCACAGGTGCAAGCAGAAGGATTTGATCAACAAAAATTCGCCCAAATCGACAAATTAAGCGGTGCGTTTAAAAAAGTTCAAGCTCAAATCGAGAGCGGTGAAATTGCCGACAAAAACCAAATCGAGTTTGCACTCATGACTTCCATGATGTAATTTTTTCCTGCAACACGGGGTCATCCGAGTGGGCAAGATAATTTTTCGCAGCAATGGCAGCATTTCGTTGCATCATGTCCAATTTCGCACGTTTCATCGCAGACCCCTTGAACGCGTTGCGGCGATCTTCTTCATTCCAGTTCAGTACTTCTAAAAGATCCAATGAAGAGGTTTTGTTTTCGTAGGCACTGTGTACTTGGGCACACCTTGTTTTTTGAGTCTGCTGATTGTGTGGGCAAACTTCTTGGCAAATATCACAACCAAAAATCCACTGTCCCATTTGTTCATGAAACGTTGGATCGATTTCACTTCGATGTTCAATCGTCAAATAACTAATGCATTTGCTACCATCAACAGACCAAGGTGTTATAGCATCAGTGGGACAAGCATCGATACACTTTGTACAACTTCCACAGGGATCAGTATCGTTTTTATTATCCGTCGCCTTCAACGTAGCTGTTGTAACGATCGCTCCAAGCATCAACCAACTCCCAATGCTTTGGTCAATAAGAAGTGTGTTTTTACCGATCGCGCCCAACCCAGCAGCTGCGGCGAACTCTCGTTCAAACAATGGAGCGGTATCAACACAAGCACGAAATTCATTTTTGGAGTCGAGTTGCCTAAGGGCATCGCAAATTTGATGTAGCCTCTTCTTCATTACTTTATGGTAATCACCTCCGCGAGCATATCTTGCAATTTTGCCATGCCGTGGAGGTAGAGGTTCATCATTACTGCTGCCGTAACGATCTGCAACACAAATAATTGAAACAGCCCCAGAGACTAAATTCATAGGATCTAACCGAACATCTACATTGTTTGCAAGCCACAGCATTTCACCGTGTTTTTTAGCCTCCAACCATGCTTCAAATTCAGAAGACCACTTTGATTTTTGAGCATCGGTTACACCAACAAGTGCGAATCCGTGCTCTTTACAAAGTAAAATTACTTGGTCTGTGTGTAGCATGTATCAAAACTGTGATCTTGAGGAATCGGGAATGACAATTTCTAAGTTTGCGTATTCAAGCACAAGATGTTTCGTTCCGCTTGGAAAATCAATTGTGACCGTCGACCCTCGTTCCCTTCGCAATACTCGTTGGACTTTTCCAACTCCAAATCGTTTGTGACGAACAATTGTTCCAAGTGTAATTTCTGTTGTGTTTTCTGCTGATTTCAATTCTGGTGCAATTTGCGTATCCCAATTGTCTACAACTGTTTCTTGATGTGTGTGAGATCCGCTCATTTCTCGCAAAAAACGACTCGGCATTGCTCTTTCAGTCAACCCTCGCTGGGTCCGTCGTAGGGTCGAACTTATATGAAGGTGTTTCCGAGCTCTTGTAATTCCAACAAAACACAGACGGCGTTCTTCTTCCATTTGTGTGTCGTCAAATACAGCACGCATATGTGGTAGCAAACCATCTTCGAGTCCAGCAATTGCAACGAAATCGTATTCCAATCCTTTTGAAGCATGTAATGTCATCAGGGTAACTGCACCAATCCGTGGATCAATTGCATCGGAATCACTCACGAGTGCGATATGTTCTAAAAATGCAAAGAGTAACTGCAAAGGCGATGCATCATCATCCTCTGATCTTTCTTCAAAATCTGAAGCAGCCGAAATCAATTCTTCAAGGTTTTGTAGTCGTTCGTGATCTTCTTCAGTTCCAATTCGTTTGAGTGAAGCTTCAAGACCTGATTCTCGAACCATGCGTTCTACTAAATCTGCAAGCGAAGCGGCAGCAGTCAAACTCTGCGTCGAATCTGAGTCTATCCGCCATTTTGTCACCATTTGATGAAATAAATGCAAGGCTTTTACTGCTCGAGCAGTGAAACCAAGATCCTTTGAGACAAACTCCGCAGCAGCAAGCATATTCAATCCTCGCGTTGATGCAAGTTGTTCAAGTCGAACGAGAGATGTTTTTCCAATCCCACGCGCTGGAGCGTTGATGATTCTTCGAAATGCAACATCATCTTTGGGGTTCACAAGCAATCGTAAATATGAAACGGCATCTTTCACTTCTCTGCGATCGTAGAACGCGGTGCCACGAGCAACAATGTAAGGAACGCCTTCGTTACGAAATGCATCTTCAAGTACACGGCTCAAGGCGTTAACTCTGTATAAGACAGCCATTTCCTTATACGGGGTACCTTCCTTGTGCAGTCGCTTGACTTCATGGATAATTGTTTCTGCTTCTTCATGTTCATTTTGCAACATCACCATAACTGGCTTGTTACCTTTTTCAAGATCTGTATAAAGACGCTTTTCTTTGCGTAGTTTGTTGTGTGCAATTAACTTTGCAGCAGTTTCTACGATGTACCCCGTGCTTCTAAAGTTTCTGCCAAGTGGCACCACTGCTGCGTTTTCGTACTGGCTTTCAAAATCCAATATGTTTGAAATATCTGCGCCTCGCCAAGCATAAATGGATTGATCAGGATCGCCAACTACACATATATTCCTGTGTCTTGATGCAATATGATCAGCGATCACAAATTGCGTTCGGTTCGTATCTTGGTATTCATCAATGAGTAAATATTGATACCGCTGCTGTAATTCGTTTCGCACTTCGGCATCACGACCAAGTAACTGCGCGGTACACAACAACAAATCGTCGAAATCAACAGCATCATTAGATCGTAAGATTGATTCATAAGATCGGTAAATTTTAGCGATTGTTTTTGCATGAAAATCTTGTGCTTCTGCTGCAAATGCTTCTGCATCGAGCAATTGATTTTTCGCTCCGCTGATAATCGACAACACTGAAGCAGGTTTCCAATTTGATTCACTGAGTTCACATGCACGAATTGCTGTTTTTACAGCAGATTTCTGATCGGATGTATCGTAGATTGTAAATGAACGTGAACCAATAATTCGATCTCCCCACGACCGAAGAGTCCGCGCGCAAAACGAATGGAATGTTGAAACAGTTAACCCTTTTATGCCGTACGTTTCTGGATCAATCATTGAGAACACACGCTCTCGCATTTCAGTTGCAGCCTTGTTTGTAAACGTTAGTGCAAGTATGTTCCAAGGTGCAACACCTTGCGCAACAAGGTTCGCAATCCGTTTTGTTACAACGGTTGTTTTTCCAGATCCTGGACCTGCGAGCACCAAGATAGGACCCTCAGTGTGTGTGACCGAAGTTATTTGTGCGTCTGTGAGTCCCTCTACGATTGCTTCCGTGCTTCTCATCCCTCCATTGTACTCCTCATTTGCCGAGCCCCTCTCAGGCATGCCAAAATAGGTCTGCAACTACATCTAGAGCCCAAAATCTCCTCCAACGACACCCTTTCCACACTCCTACAGACGGCTATTCCTCAATTACTTGCCCATAACTCCTTCAATATGAGGCAATTAGAAATAAAATCAAAGATCCACAAGATTTTGCGGTTTAGATAGTTACAGACGCTACATGTGGTAGTACGATAGTCATATGTTGGCTTCGCATTGTTGAAAGCCTTCATGATCGAGAAAGGCAGAAAAAAGCATGAAAAACAGGCTAAAAACGAAGATTACAGTGAAAATACAGAAAAAAACAGTGTTTTTTGATAATTGAGAAAGTGGAATGGGAGTTTCCAACAACAACAATGTTATGGGACATAGAGAGTTAAAAGTGGCTGCAACAATGCCAACAACTCGGTGCAAGGAAGCAATAAAAGAACAATGAATATTACTAGAAGATTTACGACTGCTGATACTGATGTGTGGAACTCTGTTGCGTGGACAACACGATCAACGAAAATTACAAACGCCGATGGTTCCATCGTTTTCGAAATGAACGATGCTGAGTTACCAGCGCAATGGAGTCAACTTGCTTCTGACATCATGGTGAGTAAATATTTTCGTAAGTCCGGCGTACCTATCATAAAAGAAGATGGCACCCCAGAGTTAAATTCCAAAGGCAAAGCAGTCACTGGTCCAGAGCGATCGGCAAAGCAGGTGATTCATAGACTCGTTGGTTGTTGGCGAAGTTGGGGTGAGTCACATGGGTACTTTGACACACCAGAAGATGCCGAAGCTTTTTACGATGAACTTGTTTGGATGATGTTGCATCAAGTCAGCGCACCAAATAGCCCACAATGGTTTAACACGGGTTTGAACTGGGCGTACGGCATTACGGGTCCCGCACAAGGCCATGTCGTTGCTGATCCTGAAACCGGCAACGTCCACCCCGCTCCTGATGCGTATTCCCATCCACAACCACACGCGTGCTTTATTCAGTCTGTTGCTGATGATCTTGTTGGTGACGATGGCATCATGAACCTTTGGCTCCGAGAAGCTCGCCTTTTTAAATATGGTTCTGGCACAGGTTCTAATTTTTCTGCAGTTCGTGGAAGTGACGAACCTCTTTCAGGTGGTGGGAAATCCAGCGGCTTGATGAGTTTCTTAAAAATTGGTGACCGTGCTGCTGGCGCTATTAAATCTGGTGGTACAACACGCCGCGCTGCAAAAATGGTTTCACTCGATGTTGATCACCCGGACATCGAGGAATTTGTCAACTGGAAAGTTCGTGAAGAACTCAAAGTTGCTGCACTTGTTGAGGGGATGAAACACCTCACAGAAGAACAAAAGAAACAAGCACAAGATTTAGACCTTCAACTTGATTACGATTTCAATGGCGAAGCGTATCAAACAGTCGCAGGCCAAAACTCCAATAACTCAGTTCGAATTTCTCATGATTTCTTTGAAGCAGTCGATCGGGATGAAGATTGGAAATTAATTCAACGTACAGATGGCGAAGTTTCCAAAACCATCCCAGCAAACGGGCTTTGGGATCAAATTTGTAATGCTGCATGGCACTGCGCGGATCCAGGTGTGCAATTCGATTCAACAATCAATGATTGGCACACGTGTCCGAAAAGTGGTCGCATCAACGCTTCGAATCCTTGTAGCGAATACATGTTCCTCGATGACACTGCGTGCAACTTGGCATCACTGAACTTGATTCGGTTCTATGACAAAGACACACGAATTTTTGATATAGATTCATTCGAACATGCGATCTCACTCTGGACAGTCGTCCTTGAAATTTCCGTATTGATGGCAGCATTTCCGTCAGAAGAAATCGCACACAAAAGTTGGCGATACCGAACACTCGGCCTTGGTTTTGCAAACCTAGGTGCAGTGCTCATGCAAGCGGGCATCCCTTATGACAGCGAAGAAGGTCGTGCCGTCGGCGCGGCAATCTCTTCAATCTTAACTGGTCGATCATATGCAGTAAGCGCTGAGATGGCAGCAGAACATGGTCCGTTCGACGGTTTTGCAGATAATTCCAAGGAAATGTTACGTGTGATTCGAAACCACCAAAGGGCATCTCAGGGTATTGCCCGAGATAGTGGCGAATACGAAAAATTACGCGTTGCTCCAGTTCCAATCAAGCACGAGCTCTTCCTAGAAAGTTCGATCAACATCGAAAACGCTGGTGATATTCTTGGCCGCGCAGTACAAGCATGGAACGAAGCAATAGACCTTGGCGAACGGCATGGATACCGAAACGCACAGACAACTGTCATTGCACCAACTGGCACAATCGGTTTATTGATGGATTGTGACACGACTGGTGTTGAGCCTGATTTCGCACTCACTAAATTCAAAAAACTTGCTGGTGGTGGATACTTCAAAATCGCAAACCAATCGATTCGACCTGCGCTAATTGCACTCGGTTACAGCAAAGATGAAACTGACCGAATCCTCACGTACGTTATGGGCACGCTCGCACTTGATTCCCCTATGCCAGAGAGTTGGATGGAAGATGACAAGCAAGTTTCGTTCCGTGAATTCCTGATGGATCGTGGTTTTACAAACGAAGACCTTATTTCTATTGAAGACACACTTCCAACTGTATTTGACCTTTCTTTTGCATTCTCATCTTGGTCAATACCAGAACATATTCTCAAAAAATATGAACTTACAAGAGAATCTGCAACAAGCAATGCTGCGTTTAATGGACTTCGCCTACTCGGATTAACGGGCGATGAAATTCGCGACCTCAACCGAAGAGTCTGTGGTACTGGTACACTTGAAGGTGCACCAGGACTTGAAGAAGAACACCTCGCAGTCTTTGACTGTGCTAGCAGATGTGGTGAAACCGGAACACGGTTTATCTCTCCAGAAGGTCACATACGCATGATGGCAGCTTGTCAGCCTTTTATTACTGGCGCTATCTCTAAAACAATTAACTTACCAAACGAAGCATCAACCGAAGATATCGCACGGTCATATTGGCTCAGCTGGGAATTGGGGTTGAAATCAAATGCACTCTACCGAGATGGCTGCAAACTGAGCCAACCACTCAACACCAAGAGTGATGCAACTTTAGATGACGATGAAGATGAACTTGATATTGCTGCAGCACGTGATGAAGTTGCGGAGGAGGTTGTCATTGCTGCAGGTATGGTTGAAGAACAACCACCTCGCGTCATCGAAAAGATTGTAGAAAAAATTATCGAGAAGCCAATGCGAAAGCGTCTTCCTGATACACGCAAAAGTATCACACATCACTTTAATGTTGCTGGTCATGAAGGCTACCTCACTGTTGGGATGTACGACGCGGGTGGACCGGGCGAACTCTTCATTACTATGTCTAAGGAAGGTTCAACCATTGGCGGATTAATGGACAGCCTAGGCACAGCAATCAGTGTTGCTTTGCAATACGGCGTTCCAATTGAAAGCCTTGTAACGAAATTTGCACACCAACGCTTTGAACCACAAGGCGTAACCGCAAACCGAGACATTCCTTTTGCGAAAAGTCTTGTAGATTACATCTTCCGCTGGATGGGGATGCAATTCATCACTGGGTACCGAGAAGAAAATATACCTCAGCGATCTACACCTGCTCCCAAAAAATCTACCACCGAAAGAAGCACGACCGAACGAACGACCACTGTCAAGGAGGACAACCGATGGTCAAACATACCCGATATGGCACCGAAAACTTCTTCTACGATCACAACACCTACCGATCGTACTTCCACGGAGAAGACCGAAACCGCTTCCCGCACTGTTGTTCAGGAAACAGTTTCGATCGAAGCAGCGCAAATCACCTCCGGAGGCATCGTCACCGAGAGTGTTGCAGTCAAAGCATCTGCTTTGAGCCAGTCAACCGCAGCGCTGCAAGGCGATGCACCACCGTGTCCTGAATGTGGACAAATAACTGTACGAAATGGCACTTGCTACAAGTGTATGAACTGCGGCGCTTCACTTGGTTGCAGTTAGTGAGAAAGGAACAATTGGTTGGGAATGATTGATGTTAGGACACGGATGACAGGAGTTGTCCACAGTGATGGTGGAAGGATCTGCCTCACTGCCGCAGATGAAGATGGAGTGTCATTCTGCAGCGTGCTTACTTGAGCAAACAACCCTGATACACCTATGTCAATCATTATGTACATGCCTACGGATCAAGGATGAACTGAGGCACCCCGTGCGAAGTCCCTGCACTTTGGATGACATTCTCTAGTCATCATGCAGATATTGACTTCTTCTCTTCCCTCCCCCCGAGACGGACCCACCACCGGCTCGGGGGTTTTTTTGTGGCGCCAAACTCGCAGAGAGTGAGTTTTGATACAATCCCAACCGCAATGGACTTCACGAATTATCTTCCAGTTTTACTCATCATCCTTATGGCTGTAGGCTTTGGAGTCATCAATATCGTCGCTTCGGGTCTGCTTGGACCGAAGCGTTCGGGTGATGTCAAAGATTCAGTGTATGAGTCAGGGATGAACCCAATTGGCACTGCTAGAAAAAGATTTAACGTTCGCTTTTTCATCCTCGCAATGACGTTCTTAGTTTTTGATATTGAGATTATCTTCCTCTATCCATGGGCAGTTGATTTCACCCAACTCGCCCAAGGAAGCCCTGAAGCAACACTGTTTTTTGGCCGAATTCTTTTCTTTCTTGGCACGAGTATTTTCGCGTATATATATGCGTGGAAAAAAGGTGTTTTTCGCTGGGATTAAGGTATTGAGCAAAGGGCTCGCTTTCGGATAGAATGCCCTGCCCCCAAATGATTACTCTGATGGGGACCGCACTTGTTTGCGGGGTGTAGCTCAGCTTGGCAGAGCGCTTGTTTTGGGAACAAGAGGTCGCAGGTTCAAATCCTGTCACCCCGATTTACGAATAGAAGCCCTTCTTTTGAAGGGCTTTCGTCGTAAATCGGGCAAATCGCTCGTTTCCATTGGGTGGTTTTCGGACGTAAAAACAGCACTCAATTGAAAAATTATTGATTTTGCACGGTATTTTCTCGACATTTCACTTTGATTGTGGCATAGTTGCAGATGATTCAACGCTGAATCACTACGTAGAAAGATACCACTCGAGGTCAAAGAAGATGATTAGAACAATTTCAATTTTGTGTGTTTGCCTTTTCAGTATTGTTTCTATTGCCAAAGCACAATATGGTGATGACTGTTGGGATGCCGTGACAGCAACTCTCGCTGGTCCCAACTACTTCGACACAAGTAACATGAACCCAAGTAATGAACCAGATCCAGACGATTCAATGTGTTACGGAACAGGCCTGAATTGGAATAATAGCCCAGACATGTGGTTTGTCTTTACAGCATTAGCAGACGACACCTACAACTTTTCTACTTGCAATCTCGATGGTTACGACACCTCGATGGTTCTATATAAAGGAGATTGCACTGGCTTGATTCAAATCGCATGTAATGGGGACAGCCCCAACTCCTCCAATGATTGTCAACCTTATTACTCAGAGATTGAATTTGGTTTGATTGCAGGT
>PVBE011024277.1_pt1 | contig 38284 bp, 38 predicted proteins | sample 1631181 | NCBI WGS metagenome assembly PVBE01 (sample SAMN08397723, study PRJNA350692) | Marine metagenome, whole genome shotgun sequencing project. | isolation source: water | place: Pacific Ocean | collected 2012-04
AAACGTTGTCAGCATGATCAGATATGGCGCCATGATGTTGGGCGAAATGTGGCGCAGAACGATGCGGGCATGGCCGAAACCCATCGCCCGGGCTGCATCCACGTAGGGAATTTCTCGGATAGCCAGGGCGGATGAGCGAACAACACGCGCACAGTTGGGTATCAGCGGGATGGTGATAGCGACGATCACCGGACCAACACCGCGCCCCAGAACAATGACCACGGCTAGGGCAAGTATGATGCTAGGAAAGGCTATCAACACATCAATAACACGTTGTACGCTAATATCCACCCAGCCACCGAAGTAGGCGCTGGTGACGCCGATCAACAGGCCGATAGTGGAGCCAAGTATGGCGGCGGCAAAACCCACTAGCATGGCGGTACGAGCACCATGGACGATACGCGAATAGATATCCCGGCCAAATTCGTCCGTGCCGAAAAGATGGGCCCAACTAGGCGCTTCCAGCATCGCGCCAAAATCATTCACTTCAGGATCATACATTTCGATATTTGGGGCAAATATGGCAGTGAAAATCAATAACAGTACCACCGCTCCACCAGCTGCTCCCAGCGGTTGACGCCGAAGCAAATCTGCAGTAACGCTGCGCCAGGTGCGTTCCTCAATCAGGTCGTCCTGAAATCCGATGTTTGTTTCATTGACCGCCATCTTTTAATCCCGATTTACCTGGATCAACTATAATGAATTCGCGGATCAACCCAGGCATAGATCAGATCCACCACTAGATTCACGATAACAAAGATCGTGACAACCATCATCACAAGCGACTGCGCCAACGTGTAATCATGTTGCAACACGGCATCGACAAATAATTTCCCCAAACCATTGAGATTGAATACTTGTTCAGTAACCACTAAACCGCCAATCAAAAAAGCAAACTCAATGCCGACAAGGGTAATTACTGGCAATAATGCATTTTTTAAAGCGTGTTGATTGACAATCATCTTTTCGAAGAGCCCCTTGGCTCGGGCTGTGCGGACATAATCCTCACGTAGAACTTCAAGCATGGCTGACCGGGTCATGCGCGTCACCACCGCCGCATACCGATAGCCTGTGGCCACAGCTGGCCATATGGTCTGGGCTAAATTATGAGCCGGATCAACCCATAGGGGTTTATAAACTATAGGCATCATCCACGGTTCGCCGAACACATAATTGGTTGAGATTAAAAGACCTAAAATAATCATGATGCCGAGCCAGAACGATGGCATGGCAATGCCTGCAATGGATACCATCCGGATGCAATAATCCACCCAAGTGTTTTGCTTGATGGCTGAAATTACGCCGAACGGCAATGCAATGATAACTGCAGTCAAAGTCGCCATGATGGCGATTTGCAACGTCAAGTGAAAACGGATGGAAATTTCTTCTGTGACTGGCCGACCGGTCCACATAGAGTCGCCAAAATTGAAAGTCACTAGACCAACGACGAAATCATAGAACTGCTTGGTCATGGATTGATTGAGGCCTAGGTTCTCGCGACAGATATCAATCTGTTCCTTATCCACCATCAATCCAGTGCCGCCCAGGCGGATTTCGCAGACGTCACCTGGGATCATGCGCATCATCGCAAATACGAGAAGACCAACCCCGATCAGGGTCGGTACCATTAACAGAATGCGCTTTACGGCATACTTATACATGGACTAACCAATTTAATCCTTCTGGGCGTCAATGAATTCGGAAAAACAAAGTACAAAAAAAGCCGTACACGGCGGTCGTGTTTAAGCGACCGCCGTGTACGGTAATAAGGTTTACTTATCCAACCAGACTTGATCCAGATGTTGGTTCAGATAGTGGCTTGGTGCAATCTTCCAGCCCTTTACATAAGAGCGATGGGGGTTAATTTTCCACCACCACAGGGTTGGAATAATGTGTACTTCTTCGCCATATACCCGCATTTCGAACTTCCGCATGAGACGGCGCTGCTCAGCAGGGTCGCCGGAGCGGAACATGGCCTCGTGCCATTTTTCCATTTGTTCGTCGGTATATTGAGCATAGTTGTTGGAAGCACTGCCCAAATACTTTGAGACGTCGGAGATTGGGTTCACCACTGACTGGCAGTTGGCATCAATCGCGACCTGATAGTCCTTCTTCTTCCGCAAGGAATCTACCCATGGGCCAGTCGGCACAGCATTCTGCTTGACGGTCACCCCAATTTTTTTCCACTGGTCGATCAGCCAGACACCCAGAATACGATACGGTTGGTCGACGGCACGGTTCAACAACGTGAAGGTCAAATTTTCCTGACCAGCTTCCTTCAATAACCGTCTTGCTTCTGCCCGGCTCTTCTTGATATCGGTCCAGAAACCAGGAATCTTGGTCAACTCATCCTTGGTCGCAGCCAAGGGATGACTTGGAAACACTACGCCACCAGGCGTCTTGACTATAGCGATCTTGGATAAACTCTTGGAGCCGGCCCAACGATCAACCGCCAGGGTCAGGGCCCGACGTACCCGCTTGTCGTCAAACGGTTTCACCTTGTGATTTGGGGTAGCTAGCAAAGAGCAGTTCCAGTTACCTTCCTGCACGGTAATCTTGTCGCCTAAGGCCTTGATCAAATCATCGCGGGCTTTCGGTGGGAAGCCACGGAATTCGATGCCCGCCCGGTCGCCACGGATCGCTTGCAGACGAACCGCCATTTTCGGCGCGGATATGGCCTTGTAGCCATCAAGATATGGTTTGCCCTTATGGTGATAACCATCATAGCGCTTGCCGGAGACATAGGCGCCCGGCTTATGCTCTACGAACGAAAAGGCGCCGGTACCATTTACGTTTTTCTGATGCCATTTATAGCCGTGGGTATCCAAATCCTTCTTGGAATAGATAAAATTGAAGGGCATCGCCACCGAAGGAATGAACGTTGCTGAAGGATATTTCAGCTTCATCACCAGGGTGTATTTGTCCGGCGTGGTGATGCTGTCGACCATTGAGAAGAATTTCTTCCGCAGGCTTAGAATTCCCTTCGGCGGAAATGTCAGCTTGTCATAGGTCGCTTTCACGTCGGCCGCGGTCAACGGTGTACCGTCATGAAACTTGATATCCTTACGGATCTTAAAGGTGTAGGTCTTGCCGCCATCAGAACCAGAAAAAGACGAGCAGACATCGCAAACAAAATCCGTGGTAGAGGCTGGATTTTCTGGGTTTACCCGAATTAATGTGCTGTAAAACGGCCGTATGGGATGGATCATCCCGAAGGTGCCTTCCATGTGGCCGTCCATGGAGGGAATTTTAGAACCCACCACGAGATTTAGTATACCGCCGCGTTTCGGCGTCTCCGCCGTCGCGACGTTGGCCGCCAACAGCAACGCCGCCGTTGTCCCAGCCAAAATACTCAGGGTCTTAAATCTCATCTTCATGTCTCCCTTAAATTTGTTTCTCTGCCGTCATTTGTTGTTTGTATGGCGACGACTATGGTTAGATCCTAGCACACATCGAACACTAGAAAGAATGTAATTTCTTTTGATATTGCCGTCTCATGCACCTCCATTAATTAGCCAAAACCACGGGACAGGCCAAACTATGGCCTGGGCTGAATTCCTGAAGTTCTGGAATGTCGCGCCTGCATGCTTCACTGGCCTGTTGGCAGCGCGGGTGGAAAACACAACCCGGCGGCGGCGACATTGGCGAGGGCACCTCGCCCTCTAAAATCTGATGCGCCCGCGTCTCTTCAATGGCCGGGTCGGGCACCGGCACGGCGCTCAACAAGGCCTTGGTATAGGGATGTTGGGGGTTGTCGAACAATTCGTCGCAATCGGCCAGTTCGACAATCTTGCCCAGATACATCACCGCGACCCGGTGGCAGAGGTGGCGCACCACGGAAAGATCGTGGGCGATGAACAGATAGCTGAAATTGAACTGTTTCTGCAAATCTTCCAGCAAGTTGATAATCTGGGCCTGGATCGAGACATCCAAAGCCGAGACCGCCTCGTCGCAGACAATAAATCTTGGATTGACCGACAAGGCGCGGGCAATGCCCACGCGCTGGCGCTGGCCGCCGCTCATCTCGTGGGGATAGCGGTCGGCAAAGCGTGGATTGAGGCCGCAAATCCGCAGCAGCTCCGCGATCCGCTCTTTTAGTTCTGCCGCATCCGTGATGATGCCATGTACTTTCAAGGCCTCGGAAATGATGGTGCCGATTTTCTGCCGTGGATTGAGCGAGGAAAACGGATCCTGGAAAATTACTTGCACATCCTGGCGCAGCTTGCTCATGTCGCCCATCTTCAGGTGGGCGACATCATTGCCATCGTAGATCACCTTGCCGGCGGTCGGGTCCTCCAGCCGCAGGATGCAGCGGCCAACCGTGGTCTTGCCGCAGCCGGACTCGCCGACCAGACCCAGCGTCTCGCCCTGGGTCAAGGTGAAGCTGACGCCATCCACCGCCTTCACATGCCCCACGGTGCGCCGCATAAACATGCCTTCCGTGACGGGGAAGTGCATTTTCAGGCCTTCCACCCGCAAAAGCGGCTCGGCCTCGGCATTATCGGGGGCAGGGACATTCTGGTCGGTCATGTTTTCCGCCACGCTCATGCCACCGGGTCCTCTTGTCTCGCCTGGGTTTGCTGATCCAGGGCGTCAATATTCCAACAGGCGCTTACATGTTTATCCTCGACGGTCTGCAATTCAGGAATTTCATGGGCGCAACGTTCCGTCGCGAACCGGCACCGCGGGCGAAAGGCGCAGCCGTCGTCCAGCCTGGCCAAATCCGGCGGCTGGCCTTCAATCGGGACAAGTTGAGTTCCCCGCCGTTGATCCAGCCTCGGTACCGAAGCCAGCAGCCCAAGGGTATAGGGGTGGCGTGGGTCGTGATAAATTTCCTTGGCCGTGCCCATCTCGACGATCTTGCCCGCGTACATGACGTTGACCCGTTGGGCATAGCGCGCCACCACCCCCAAATTATGGGTGATGATCAGCTGTGCCACGCCGAGCCGTTCTGACAGGCCCTTCATCAATTCCAGGATTTGTGCCTGGATGGTGACATCCAGTGCCGTGGTCGGTTCATCGGCGATGATCAGTTTGGGATTGCAGGCCAGGGCCATGGCGATCATCACCCGCTGGCGCATGCCGCCGCTCAAATGATGGGGAAACTGCGTAAGGCGGCGGGTGGGGTCGGAGATGCCGACTTGTTGCAGTAGTTCCAGTGCCCGCTCGTCCGCCTCCGCCTGGCTCTTGTCCGTATGGCGCAACAGCGTCTCGGTCAGTTGCCGGCCAATGGTGAACACTGGGTTGAGCGAGGTCATCGGCTCCTGAAACACCATAGCGATGTCCCGGCCCCGTACATCGCGCATCTCGGCGTCGCTCAATTTCAACAGATCGCGGCCTTCGAACAGCACTTCGCCTTTAACGATGCGCCCCGGTGGTTCCGGAATAAGCCGTAGGATCGACATGGCGCCCACGGATTTACCACAGCCGGATTCACCGACAATGGCCACAGCCTCACCCGCCTCAACCGAATAAGATATACCGCCAACGGCGTGTACCACACCGTCGGAGGTGTTGAATTCCGTCGTTAGATCGGTGATTTCAAGTAGATTTCCCAGCGACCGTCCTCCTCAAAGCCCGACAACGAATTGTGGCCTGTTACCCTGTTTCCGGACGCAAGATCCTGAAATTGATTTCGTTGTTGCCAAATTTTTGCGGCAGTTAAATGCGCCCTTGATCCGGTGTCAAGGATATCGCCCATGATATCTTCCACGGCACCTTCCGATATGAAGGCTCTCGATATGAGGAACCGGGCCCGTGGGCCCTCGATCTCCAACCGCCGTGTCATTAAAATTCCCCCAAGGGTATAAAGCCGTGGCCGGAGTCTTTGCCCCAAAAGCTTCACGTCCCAGGCATTTAATAGGGCAATGGCGGCAGACACAACCACTTAAAAACAGCAGCGGGGTAAATTGTCTCATATTCGGGGGCTTGACCCCGAAGGCCAAGCGAGGCTTATCAGTGCCATGAGTTTGTCTGGGCCGTGTTTGCATGGATCTGGGCGCGAACTACATGACAAATAAAACCGGCCCCTAGGAGGAGTATCCGATGCTTGAACGTTATGCCGAAAAATTTCCCGCTTTTGAATACGACAGCCCGAGCGAGCGCGTTCTGCGCATCACGTTCAACAAGCCAGAGACCTATAACTCGCTCGATTCCCAGGGCCATCGCCAACTGACCTACATCTGGCGCGACATTGACGAAGATCCGGATATCAGCTGTGTGATCCTGGCCGCCAAGGGCAAGGCGTTCTCCTCTGGTGGCGACTTCTCCATGATTCAGGGCAACATCGAGAACTGGAACGATACCGTCGGCGCTTGGAAAGAGGCCCGCGATCTGGTCTATAACATCATCAACTGTTCCAAGCCGATCATTTCCGCCGTCAACGGTGTCGCGGTCGGCGCCGGCCTGGTGGCGGCGTTGCTGTCGGATATTTCCATCATCGCCAAATCGGCCCGTGTCCTGGATGGTCATGTGCGTCTGGGCGTCGCCGCCGGTGACGTGGCCTGCATCAACTGGGTCATCCTGGCCGGCATGGCCAAGGCGAAATACCATCTGCTGACCAACGAGCCGGTGTTTGGCGAAGAGGCTGAGCGTATGGGTTTATTCTCTCTGTGCACCGAGGATGATGCCCTGACGGCGAAGTCGGAAGAGATCGCCGTCACTTTGGTGGCCGGCGCGCCCAATGCCATCCGCTGGACCAAGCTGGCCCTGAATAACTGGTACCGCATGGCCATGCCCACGTTTGAGAATTCCCTGGCGCTCGAAATGCTTGGCTTCAAGGGGCCCGAAGCCAAGGAAGGCCTCGCGGCGCATTTAGAAAAACGCCAACCCAACTGGGACAAGAGTTCGCCCCTCTAGGAATCGCACTTTGTAAGATTTGCCGCGCTCTGCCGCCAGGTTGCCATGTCCGACGCCTGGTGGCGGGCGCGATTTTATTTTGCCAGTTCCAAGGTAAGCCATTCGCCCAGCCGGCGGCGCTGGACCAGATGGAGGCCTCGGTTCAAATAGGCGGCGCGGACCTGGGCATCTTGCTTCGCCAATAATCCTGATAGTACGACGCGTCCGCCTGGTGCCAAATGGCCGGCGATGGCGGGGGCCAGGCGTTGTAGGGGGCGGGCCAGGATATTGGCGACGATCAAATCGTATGGCGCGCCGGTTGATAGTGCGGGATGGGCGAAACCATCGGCCCGTACCGGGCGGACATAGCCATGCAGGTGGTTGAGCCTTGCATTGGCCTTCGCCACATCGACGGCCCAGGGGTCGCTATCCGAGGCCACGGTCTTCACCCGCCACAACCGCGCCATGGCCAGGGCCAGGACACCGGCGCCACAGCCTAGATCCAGGGGCCGGCTGAAACGACGCACCTTGGCCAAATGATCCAGGGCTAGCAGACAGCCATAGGTGCTTTCGTGCTTGCCGTTGCCAAAGGCGCAGCCGGCTTCGACTTCCAGGGTGATGGCTCCGCTGCGGGCCTGCGCCTGCGCTCGGTCACGGTCGTGCGCGCCATGGACGAAGAAGCGCCCGGCCTGGACCGGGGGCAGGGCGCGCAGGGACTGCGTCACCCAATCCCTGTCGGGTAGCGGTTCCAGGGAGAGAGGCGGCGCGGGCAAATCCATGTCTGCGGCGGCTTGGGCGAGGCGGCCTTCCAATTCGGCCCGGACCACCGGTCCCTGCAACAGCATCTCGACGGACCATGCCCCGCCGTCCACGATTTCGAAGCTGGAACAAGCCAGAGGTTCATCACAAAGGGCCTCTTCAAAGGCCGGCACGTTTAATGCCGGCACTACGACGCGGGCCTGCCATACGTCGGCGACGGCAATCGCGCTCATGTCGGATCCACGAAACTGTCGATGACTTTTTTCGCGCCGGCCTTCTCGAAGTCGATGGACAGTTTGTTGCCCTCGATATCCTCGATCCTGCCGTAGCCGAATTTTTGGTGGAAGACCCGCTCGCCAATGGCATAGTCGGATGTGCCGGGCGCCGTGGTCACGGCCTGTTCGGTACGGCCCTCGACATAGCTTGGCGCGGGCGCCGAAGCAGGGGCCCGGCGCATGCGCGAGGATGATGGCTGGCTGTCGCCAAAGGTGAAAGCGCCCGGCGCGCTGTATGGCTCGGCGTGCGAACCGAAGGCTTCGCTGCCGCCGCTATATAGGCCCGACTCCAACTCGGTCTCGATATGCTCGACCGGTAGCTCCTCGATGAAGCGGCTGGGCATGGTGGTGCTCCAGCGGCCATACATTTGCCGGTTCGCAGCGAAGCTGACGATAGCGCGCTCTCGGGCACGGGTCAGGCCCACGTAGGCCAGGCGGCGTTCCTCTTCCAAGGCGGCCATGCCGTTTTCATCCAGGGCGCGCTGATGGGGGAACAGGCCGTCCTCCCAGCCAGGCAGAAACACGGTATCGAACTCCAGGCCCTTGGCGCCGTGCAGGGTCAGGATGTTGACCGCGTCATCGGCCTGGGCCAGTTCCGCGTCCATCACCAGGCTGACATGTTCCAGAAAGCCGCCCAGTTTGTCGAATGGCTCCAGGGCGACGATCAACTCCTTCAGATTCTCCAGCTTGGAGGGCGCCTTGACGTCCTTGCTGGCCTGCCACATGGCGGTATAGCCGCTTTCGTCCAGCACCACCTCGGCCAGTTCACTGGGCGGCCTGGTCTCAATCAGGCCGCGCCAGCGGTCGAAATCGTCCAACAGCCGCGTCAGGCTGTTGCGGGCCCGAGTTTTCAGGTCGTCGCCGTTGACCATGATACGGGCCACCCGGGTCATACTCTGGCCCATATCGCGGACGGCCTGGTGCAGCAGTTGCACGGTGGCGTTGCCCAAGGCCCTTTTCGGCGTGTTGATGATGCGTTCGAACGCTAGGTCATCATCGGGTTGCGCCAAAACCCGCAAATAGGCCACTGCATCGCGGATCTCGGCCCGCTCATAGAACCGGGTGCCGCCGATCAGGCGATAGGGCAAGCCCAGGGTCAAAAAGCGCTCCTCGAACTCGCGGGTCTGGAACGAGGCCCGGACCAGGATCGCCATTTCGTTCAGGACCTGTTCCTTGCGCTGCAGGTCCTCGACCTGTTCGCCTACCGTTCGGGCCTCTTCCGCGCCGTCCCACAGGCCGCGCACTTGGACCTTTTCACCGCCGTTCTGCTCCGTCCACAAGGTCTTGCCTAGGCGGCCCTCATTCTTGGCGATCAGGCCCGAGGCGGCACCCAGGATATGCGGCGTGGAGCGGTAGTTACATTCCAGGCGGATCACCTTGGCGCCGGGAAAGTCCTTCTCGAAGCGCAGGATGTTGCCGACCTCGGCGCCGCGCCAGGAGTAGATCGATTGATCGTCGTCACCGACGCAACAGATATTGCGGTGGCCTTGGGCCAGCAGGCGCAGCAGCAGATATTGCGAAATATTGGTGTCCTGATATTCGTCAACCAGGATGTAGCGGAACTGCTTTTGATAACTTCCCAGAACATCGCTATGGGTGGCGAAGATGGTTAGGCAATGCAGCAGCAGGTCGCCGAAGTCGCAGGCATTGAGGGTGCGTAGCCGCGCCTGATAGGCTTTGTACAATTCGATGCCTCGGCCATTGGCGAAGCCCTCGCCCTCGCCACTAGGCGCTTTTTCCGGCACCAGGCCACGATCTTTCCAGCGGTCGATCATGGCCGCCAGCTGGCGGGCGGGCCAACGCTTGGGGTCCAGCTGTTCAGCCTCAATCAATTGTTTCAAAAGGCGTAGCTGATCATCCGTATCGAGAATAGTGAAATTGCTCTTCAGGCCGACCAATTCGGCGTGCCGGCGTAACAGGCGAACGCCGATGGCATGAAAGGTGCCCAGCCACAAGCCTTCCACCGCCCGGCCCACAAGGGCGGCCGTGCGGTCCGCCATCTCACGCGCCGCCTTGTTGGTAAAAGTTACGACGAGAAGCTGGCTGGGAAATGCTAGGCGTTGGTGCAGGATATTCGCCAGCCGTGTAGTCAACACCCTGGTTTTGCCGGTGCCGGCCCCGGCCAGAACCAGGACGGGGCCTTCTACCGCCTCCACTGCCACCTGCTGTTCCAGGTTCAACTGGCTGAGATAGTCAGGGGTGGGGGGCGCAGCGCTGCCCGCTGCCGCGGGCGAAGGTGCCATCTGTTCTAAATCGAATGGGTCGGACATAATACTAGATATAGCCTATCGCGCTCCCGGATGGCACCCAGGTGTGGCAAGCCGTTGTGGCTGCTGCTCGACCGCTGGCCAGGGCAGGGCGCCAAGGCATAGTAGCAATAGAAGAAAATCATCGAATCACTGGCCCGCCATGAAAGCCATGAAAATCGAGCCAACAGGATGGTCGAGGCGGAAAACCTTTTCAGCAATATTGCAATTTGGGTAGCATTGGCAGGAAAACCGAGTTACTTGGATCGTAGAGCTAATTGTACCATCTCGATGTAAGCGGCTAATCGGAGTCAAAGTGACGTTATCGTTGTTGTCGGTGATCGGCGCGGTCGCGCGCGCCAATATTTTCGTCGGTGTCGTGACCCCGCCGCTCCAGCCCAGGCCCGATCGGCCGCGATGGTGAATAAGGTCCGCGAAAATAAGGATCCAGGGGCCGTTCCCGTCAGCTGGAAGTGGGGTGCCTTCGTCTTGTTTATGGCGCTTGCCCTGACCATACCCTTCGTCCTGGACGGCTACACCACCTATCGCCTGGCGCTGGTGGGAGCGCTGGCCATGGCTATTCTGGGCATCAATCTGCTGACCGGGTTGAGCGGCCAGTTCTCCATTGGTCATGGCGCGTTCTTCGCGGTCGGCGCCTATACCACATCAATCGCCATGTCCCATGGCGGCTTGTCCGCCTATAGCGCCATACCTCTGGCGGCGGCGGTTTCGTTTGGTGCCGGATTTCTGTTTGGCTGGCCCGCCCTGCGTCTCAGCCTAGTGCATCTGATATTGATGACATGGAGCCTGTCTCTGGCTCTGCCCCAGGTTCTGAAGCTGGATTATTTTCAGACTTGGACCGGTGGCGTCAGCGGCGTCTATCTGGACCGCCCGGACCCTCCGGTATGGCTGGGGCTGGATGAGAATCAGTTTTGGTACCTGATCACCCTGGCCATCATGATCTTGTTGTTTTGGCTGGCCGGTAATCTGGTCAGTAGCCGTTCCGGCCGGGCCTTGGCGGCGATCCGTGACAACCAGATCGCCGCCGCGCCGATGGGCATCAACATAGCCATGTTTAAGACTACCATATTCGGCATTTCTGCCATGTACGCCGGTATCGGCGGGGCATTGACTGGCCTGCTGGCGGATTTCGTGGCGCCGGACACCTATGGTCTGTTCTTTTCTATTTTATTGGTGGTCGGCGCTGTGATCTCCGGCATTAGATCCGTCTGGGGCGCGCTGGTGGGCAGTATCCTCATCCTCTACCTGCCCGCCGCCACTGGCGCATTGCCTGCCGCCCTGGCGGTGCCGCCCTTTGGCATCATCGTATTGCTGGTGGCGTTTTTCATGCCCGATGGCATCTCCGGCTTGACCAAGCGGACTTACCTGCGCTTCGCATACAGCCGGAAAAAAGACCAATACGGGAGCGTCTGATTATTGTCCCGTAACGGCCTTCCCTTGGGCAATTCCGGCGTTGTCTCCGTCGGCTTTTCCGGAAAGCCGCCCTTTTGAATTCTTCAGGACATTATCATCCCGTTTCGGCTTCCGGGATTAGCGAAAATGGCTGAGAGACCGTCCCGAAAGTTCATGAAAGAACACAATAGCGCACCAGCCGTTGCAGCATAAGCCAGATGGATGCGAGCCGGATAAAGGCAAGGACGGTGCGGTTGAGATTTTCAAAGTCCTTGCTTAGGCGCCGGCGGCGGTTGATCCAGGCGATGGTGCGTTCCACGACCCAGCGTCTGGGCAGGACTTCGAAGCTTTTCCGATCCTTGGGTTTCTTGACGACTTCGATTTTCCAGGCTGCGTCGGCGATCGCCTGGCGTAGCTTCGGGCTGGTAAGTATCCACTGGTAAAAAAAAATTTGCGTCTTGTGATCAGCTATCGCATATTGCGCCCTGAGCCATAGAGCGCCGCCAAGGTGCCCCTGGGAGGATTAGAGTAAAGGATTTCATTATGATTTGGCCGCTGCTGCTGGCCGTTGGGCCCTTTTACGGGCGCCGTGCGGCGCCACTGCATTACGTTTTAACAATATGAACCAAGTTTCATCTAGCGCTACGGAGGCGTCCATCTCCGCCCAGCCGTTATTGCAAGTTAATGAAATCGCCGTACATTTTGGGGGCATCGTGGCCCTCGACAGCGTCAGCTTCGATGTGCCAAAAGGTGTAATTCTCGGCTTGATCGGCCCCAACGGTGCCGGCAAGACAACATTGTTTAACTGCCTGAGCCGTCTCTACATTCCGAATTCCGGCGATATTCTGTTTGAAGGCCAGTCGATCCTACAAACCCCGCCGCATAAAATTGCCGATTTGGGCATTGGCCGTACGTTTCAGAACTTGGCATTGTTTAGCACCATGTCAGTGCTCGACAATGTGATGATCGGCTGCCATTCGCGAAGCAAAAGCGATTTTTTCTCGAACGCCTTCAGATTGCCTTGGGTTAGCCGCGAGGAAAAATGGCTGCAGCAGTTGGCATGGGAGCTAATCGAGTACCTGGATTTGGGCGATGTCGCCTATACCCCGGCCGGCGGCTTGCCGTTCGGCATTCAAAAACGAGTTGAGCTAGCGCGTGCGATTGCCAGTGAACCAGCATTGCTGCTGCTCGACGAACCGGCGGGTGGCCTTAATCATGATGAAGTCGAAGAACTAGGCGAGACGATCAAGCAAATCGCAAAAGATCGGAACATCACTATTCTATTGGTCGAACATCACATGAGCTTGGTGATGGCGGTGTCAGATCTCGTGGTGGCGATCGATTTTGGACGCAAGATCGGCGAGGGAACGCCCGCCGAAGTACAACAAAACCCGGAAGTTATTCGGGCATATCTGGGGACCAGCGACTGATGGCTATCTTGGATGTTGCAAATCTGGAGGCCTTCTACGGACCGATCCAGGCTCTACATGGCATCAGCTTTAAGCTGGAGCAAGGCGGCATCACCACCATTTTGGGCGCCAACGGCGCCGGCAAGACAACCACGCTACGGTCGATCTGCGGCATGGTCAAAACCGGCGGCCAAATCAATTTTGATGGCGAGTCCATCGCCGGCAAAAAGACCGAGGCAATCGTCCGACACGGCGTCGCCCATGTGCCCGAAGGCCGAGGCACCTTTGTCCGCGTGACCACGGAAGAAAACCTGAAGCTAGGCGCCTACTCGCGCAGCGACGCCAACGCCGTGGCCGAGGATATGGAACGTGTTTATGGCTATTTCCCACGTTTGAAGGAGCGGCGCGATCAACAGGCCGGCACCCTGTCTGGTGGCGAGCAGCAGATGCTGGCCGTCGGCCGGGCGATGATGCTCCGGCCCCGATTGATGCTGCTGGATGAGCCGTCCTTTGGATTGGCGCCTCTGCTTGTGCAGGAACTGTTTGAGAATTTGCGGGTCATCAACCGGGAGGAAGGTGTCAGCATATTGTTGGTCGAACAGAACGCGACGTTGGCCTTGAACTTGGCGGACCACGCGTATTTGCTCGAGACGGGACGGGTGGTTATTTCGGGAACGGCTGATGAAATCAGCGCCGATGAAACCATCCGTCAATCGTATCTAGGTTATTGATGAACGGCAGGGCGAGTGAATGGAAGAACTGATTCAACAGACTTTGGGCGGCATCGCGACAGGCGCGATTTATGCCTGCATAGCTCTGGCTGTGGTCATGATCTATCAAGCGATCGATCATTTTAATTTCGCCCAGGGTGAAATGGCCATGTTCTCGGCCTTCATCACCTGGCAATTGATCGACTGGGGCGCCAATTATTGGGTGGCCTTCTTTGTTTGTATCGTGATCTCGTTTATTGGCGGTATCGCGATCGAACGCATCGTGTTCGCGCCGCTGCACAATGCACCGATTTTCACACACATTGTCGTATTCATCGCGTTGTTCCAGATCTTTAATGCCGGTGCCGGGTTTATCTGGGAATTCACGATTAAGGAATTTCCCAGCCCGTTCCCGGAGAAGCTTCCGTTCGACACTGTCCTAATAGGACCACATGAACTGGGGATGACCTTGGTTACCCTAATCATGCTGGGACTGATCTTTCTGTTCTTTCGGTTCACGCCCATTGGATTGGCCATGCGGGCCGCTGCGGCTGCGCCGGAATCAGCCCGTCTGGTAGGAATCAGCGTGGGTTGGATGCTGGCCTTAGGATGGGGTCTGGCGGCAGCGATTGGCGCGGTTGGCGGCATGATGATCGCTCCAGTGGTTTACCTGGAACCGAACATGATGCTTGGCATCCTACTCTACGGCTTCGCTGGCGCCGTGGTCGGTGGCTTGACCAGCCCCGGAGGGGCGGTTATCGGCGGCTTCCTGATGGGTGTCATCGAGCCGCTCGCCGGAATGGTGATCGGCAGTGAGCTTAAGCTGACGGTGGCGCTGGTGGTAATCGTCACGATCTTGATCTTTAAGCCGTCCGGACTGTTGGGGCGTGTTGTGGTGCAAAGGGTCTAGTAATGACAGCTTCTACGATGCCGAAAACGGGAACCAAAACCGATTGGGCCCCCCGCCCCAATCCTGAGTTTAGTCTGCGCATATTTGGCGTGACCTTGGCACAATTTCGTCGCGCTTCGATTATCGTTGCCGTCGTTGTTGCGCTCTTGGTGCCCTTCGCGGTCGAGGATTTCGCCGTATTCCAGATGACCCAGTTGATCTACTTGTCCATCGCCGTGTTGGGCCTGAACCTGCTGACGGGGTTCAACGGACAGTTTTCGCTGGGCCACAGCGCCTTCATGGCTTTGGGCGCCTACACTGCCGGGATTATGATGGCGCAATGGGAAGTGGCTTACTATTGGACCATCGTGCCGGCCGGTTTGATCTGTTTCGTCGCCGGCTTTTTGTTCGGGCTGCCGGCATTGCGGCTGGAAGGTCTTTATTTAGCGTTGGCGACCTTTGCCTTGGCCATAGCCGCGCCCCAGTTGCTGAAATATAAGCATTTCGAGCATTATACAGGTGGCGTCCAGGGGTTGGACCTGTTCAAGGAAGATTCACCCATTGCGTTCTTAAGCACTGATCAGTGGTGGTATTATTTCTGCCTGTTCTTTGGTGTGCTGCTGATTGTTGCGGCCTGGAACCTAGTCAGGGGGCGTACCGGACGTGCGATGATCGCGATCCGCGACAATCCCATCGCGGCCAGCACAATGGGTATCAATACCTCTGTCTACAAGGCGACAACCTTCGGTGTCAGCGGGCTGTATTGCGGTGTTGCCGGTGCATTGTCTGCCATCGTGGTGGAGTTCATAGCTCCAGAGAGTTTCACTTTCATTCATGCTATTTTACTGCTGATCGCCATGGTGATCGGTGGTCTGGCCTCCATCCCAGCGGCGATTATCGGTGGAGCTTTTATTTTGTATGTACCAACTTTCTCGGAAGCAGTTGTCGACGCATTTTTTGGCGGCGACCCTAGTTCGAAGGCATTGGTATGGGTATCCTTTGGTGTAGTTATGGTCGTTGTGGTCTATCTCATGCCGATGGGGTTCGCTGGTTTCATTCGCTGGAACCTGCGAAAGTTAGCGCGCTGATAATCCCCGTATGAGAATGCGGCTTCGCGGTCCTGTAGCTTGAGTTGTGTTTAAATATAGTTCTATACTTTATTGAGCAAAAATAAACTTAACAGGGAGAGTAATATGGGTAAGACGCTCAAATTGACATCAGGAATGGCGGTCGCCTTCGTGGCCGGCATGGGTGTCGCGGTAGCCGGGAATGCTCCCGGTGTCACCGACACAGAAATTAAAATTGGTAATACCAACCCGTATAGTGGACCGGCTTCGGTCTATTCGACAATTGGCAAATCTATTGGTGCTTGTTGGAAACAAGTGAATGCAGAGGGTGGCATCAACGGCCGCAAGATAAAATGGATTTCCTATGATGATGGCTACAGCCCGCCGAAGACAAAGGAACAGATCCGTAGGCTGGTTGAAAAGGATAAGGTTGCCTTGACTTTCCAGACCCTTGGCACACCTACGAATTCGGCCGTTCACAAATATATGAATAAGAAAAAGGTGCCGCATTTGTTCGTCGCCACCGGTGCGACCAAATGGGGTCAGCCTAAAAAGTTTCCTTGGACTATGGGCTTTCAGCCGAACTATCAAACCATTGGCAGGATCTTCGGTAACTACATTCTGCAAAACCATCCCAACAGCAAGGTGGCTGTGTTGTACCAGAACGACGATTACGGCAAGGACTACGTGATTGGCGTTAAGGACGCTATGGGCGACAAATACGCAAAACAAGTAGTCAAGGAAGAAACCTATGAAGTTACCGATCCAACGGTGGCTAGCCAGATTATTAGCCTGAAGAACAGCGGCGCTGATGTGATGGTCAACATCTCCATTCCAAAATTTGCGGCGCAGGCGATTAAGAAGATGGATGCCATCGGTTGGAAGCCGGTTCATCTATTAAATGACGTTGCCGCAACCATTAAGTCCACATTTGCGCCAGCTGGCTTGGAGAAATCAAAGGGCATCATCTCCGTGACCTATCTCAAAGATCCCAACGATCCCGAATGGAAGAATGACCCGGAGATGAACGCGTGGCGTGCCTTCATGAAAAAGTACTATCCCAAAGGCGACGCCGCGAATGCATTTAACGTCTATGGCTGGTCGGTTTGCAGCCTGATGATTGATACCTTGAAAAGGGCTGGGAATGATCTCAGTCGCGAGAACATCATGAAGCAAGCTGCTAGCTTCAAGAAGTTCCGGGTGCGTGGTCTGTTGCCGGGTATCATGGCAAATACCGGCCCGGCTGATTTTTATCCGGTCGAGCAGATGCAGATGACGCGTTTTGATGGCAAAGGTAATGTCCGGTTCGGTCCGACCATTTCCGCCGAGACGTCCAAGTAAAAAGATGTAACGCTTGTTTTACTGGGTTTTGGGCCGCCAACGTACCGGCGGCCCATTTTTTTTTACCGTTGGCTTTTTGTAAGCAACGCCCCGACAAATGCAGCGAGGGGGAGCAAGGTATATGGAATTGAGATCCCGGGGGGTGTGGCTGGGCGTGCTGGCGATGACCGTGGTGGTCACAGCCTCCAACATCCTGGTGCAGTACCCGATCAATGACTGGCTTACTTGGGGGGCCTTCACCTATCCGATCTCGTTCCTGGTCACCGATTTAAGCAATCGGCGGCTTGGTGCCGGCCCGGCCCGGCGGGTGGTCTATGCCGGTTTCATCGTCGCGGTGGTGCTGTCGGCCTGGCTGGCCACGCCCCGGATCGCTATCGCCTCCGGTTCGGCCTTCTTGGTGGCCCAGCTTTTGGATGTCAGGATCTTCGATCTGCTGCGCCAGCGGGTCTGGTGGCTGCCGCCGTTCCTCTCGTCGGTGATAGCTTCGGCCGTGGATACGGCGCTGTTCTTCGCCGTCGCCTTCGCCGGCACCGGCGTGCCGTGGGTGACCCTAGCGCTGGGCGACTACCTAGCCAAGCTGGCGCTGGCCGTGGCCATGCTGGTGCCCTATGGCGGCGCCCTGCGCCTCAGCCGGACGCGCGGCGCCTGACCAACTTCATTCCTAGTTCGTGCCGCGGAGCTTCTTGCCTGGGTTCATGATATTGTGCGGGTTGATCCTCTTCTTGATGGCCCGCATCAGCGCCAGCGCTTCGCCGCGCTCGTCGGCCATTAACCGGGATCAATCGGGAACGGGTCGAGTTGGTTGCGCGGCCCCACCGCACGTAGCTCTTTTTGTCGTTTCTGCCCCAACAGATCCCCCCAAGAGGGCCTGCCGGATGCTGCCATGGCGACGCGGCACAAACAGGCCCTCGCTTCGCGTACGACGCTGCAACAGGCGCTGGTAAACGTCGCAGAATTACAAGGCGTCGACAAGGGTCGGGTGCAACCTCCGGCTCCGGCCTGGGAAGCGCGGCATTATGTTCCCTTCCTGGCACAGCAGATCGCCCAGGAGGCAATGCCCGAAAAGGCACCCGAGACGGACCAGCGTCGTGGGCATGGGTTGGTTAGCGATGCCTACGTTATGGTCAGCGATGACGCCGCCAATATTCTTGGTCCGGCACGGCCGCATGAACTGGTCGTTTAGACGGTTTTCACAAAATTTTGCTGGCGATGGCATCTGGCGCTGATGATGGTGGATATGGCTGCTTACCGTGCTATATGATCCAGCTATGAGCCAATTCCAATGCATGATAGATCTTCTCGCCGTCGGCGCCGATGACGCCCCGGCAATCGGGGCGCCCGAGCGGCCGCCATTGAATTTTGCCGCCCTGCGCACCCTGTCATCGGAGGTGGTGGCCAGTCTGAACGGCCACTCCATCGGGCGTGGCGACCGGGTCGCCATCGTGCTGCCCAATGGGCCGGAAATGGCGGCGGCCTTTATCGCAATTGCCGCTGGCGCGGTGACAGCGCCGCTGAACCCGGCCTATCGCGAAGACGAGTTCGACTTTTATCTCGATGATCTGAAGGCCCGCACCCTGGTCGTTCAGCAAGGCGTGGAAACTCCGGCCCGCGCGGCGGCCGAACGCCATGGCATCGATATAGTGGAATTGGTTCCAGATCTGGCCGGTCCGGCGGGCCGCTTCACGCTGCTCTATCCGGCCCCAAGCGCCGGGGCGGCGGCATCGGGTGGTTTCGCCGATAGCGCCGATCCGAGTTTGATCCTACATACCTCGGGCACCACGTCGCGGCCAAAAATGGTGCCCTTGAGCCAAGCCAACATTTGCGCCTCGGCCCGCCATATTGGCGAAAGCCTGGCCCTGTCCGCCGCTGACCGCTGCCTCAACATCATGCCGCTGTTTCATATTCACGGCCTGATCGCCGCGGTGCTGTCCAGCCTGGCCGCCGGCGCCGGGGTCTATTGCACGCCCGGTTTCAATGCCCTGCGCTTTTTCCAATGGATGGATGAAGTGGAACCGACCTGGTACACGGCGGTGCCGACCATGCATCAGACGATTCTGTCGCGGGCGCCGCGCAATGGGGAGAGCCTGGAGCGTTCACAACTGCGGCTGATTCGCTCCTCGTCTTCCTCCCTGCCGCCACAAGTCATGGCGGCGCTGGAGGAGACTTTCAATCTTCCTGTGATCGAAGCTTACGGCATGACCGAGGCGGCGCACCAAATGGCTTCCAACCCATTGCCGCCCGCTGAACGCCGGGCTGGCTGTGTCGGCTTGGCGGCGGGGCCAGAGGTCGGCATCATGGCTGAGGACGGAGACGATTTTCTGCCCACCGACGCGGTTGGTGAAGTCGTCATCCGTGGTCCCAACGTCACTGATGGCTATATTGAAAACCCAACCGCCAATGCCACCGCCTATACCAACGGCTGGTTCCGCACTGGCGATCAGGGCACCTTGGATGCGGGTGGTTATCTCACGCTGACGGGCCGGTTGAAGGAAATCATCAATCGCGGCGGCGAAAAAATCAGTCCGCGCGAGGTTGACGAGATTCTACTGGATCACCCAGGCGTTGGACAGGTCGTCACCTTCGCTGTGCCGCATGCCCGTTTAGGTGAGGATGTGGGCGCCGCCGTGGTACTGGCCGAGGGGGCCGAGGTCACGGAGGTGGAATTGCGTGAATTCGTCGGCAAACGCCTAGCTGATTTCAAGGTGCCGCGGAAAGTGCTTTTCCTCGACGAAATTCCAAAAGGCGCGACAGGCAAGCTGCAGCGGATCGGATTGGCCGAAAAATTGGGCCTGGCTTAGTCCGTTTTAGTGCGCCACGTGGCCGTCGCCTCCGCTGAAGCGGTGGACTTCTTCGGCCAATCCGCACCAGGCATATTGATTGGCGACATACAACGCCTGTTCATAGCCTAGACTTTCGATCAGGTTTTACGCCACACCTTGGTAATGTTCGAGTGACTCAGTCATCAATATACTCCCAGCATATGATGGCTATTGCGGTTAATATAGCGCCGCCGAAGTTAGAAAATCTGAGTGCTGATGGTTAATAAACGGAGGCCAAAGCGTGCTGTTTATCTCTTCCTGGCGTACCATGGAGGCCCGTGCCGTCGAGCTGGGTGCGACGCATATTCTATCCTTGCTGGGCATCGAAGGGGTACCGGACACGCCCGACGGCATGGACCCGGCGCGGCATCTCCATATAGAGGTCGATGATGTGCCGGCCTCGTTCGCTGGCGACATTGCTCCAACCTTCGAACATGTGACGGAGCTATTGGATTTCTCCACCGCCTGGGACCGGCAAGGCCCCATGATAGTGCATTGTTATGCCGGCGTCAGCCGCTCCACCGCCGCCGCTCTGACCATTCTCTGCCAATATAATCCTGGGCGCGAGATGGAAGCGGCCCAGGCCCTGCGCCGTGCCGCGCCACACGCCAAGCCGAACCGCCGCATCATTGCCATCGCCGACCGTCTGCTGGGATCGGACAATCGTTTGGTTGAGGCGGTGGATGCTATCGGCCAGGGGTCGTACGAGGGTGGCGGCACGCCGTTGGTCGAATTGTCCCTAACGCTTTAGATACCGTAGGGATCAGGGTATGAAAGCCATTGTTTGCCGCGAACTGGGCGCGCCGTCGGTGCTGCGACTGGAGGAATTGCCGGAACCCAAAATGGGCGCGGGCCAGGCGCGGGTAAAAATCAATGCGGCCGGTCTTAACTTCCCCGATATTCTGACCGTGGAAGGCGTATATCAGCACAAACCGGCCCTGCCTTTTATTGCCGGTTTTGAAACCGCCGGCGAGGTGATCGAGGTTGCCCCGGACGTAAGCAATGTCGCACCCGGTAACCGGGTGATGATGTCGGTTCGTCCCGGTGGCTTTGCCGAGCAGGCGGTGGCGGATGCCAGCTTGCTTATTCCAACGCCCGAACCTTTCGATGATGTCACGGCCGCCGCCTTCAGGGTGGCCTATTTCACCGCCCATCATTGCCTGTTTCAGCGTGGCGGGTTGCAGCCGGGCGAATGGGTCCTGGTCAATGGCGCCACGGGTGGCGTTGGCCTGGCGGCGGTGGAACTCGCCAAATTGCACGGCGCCAAAATTATCGGCATGGGGGGTGATGACGGCAAGCTGGAGGTAGTCAGCAGTTATGGCGCCGATCATGTGATCAACTATCAGAGGGGCGAATTCAGGAAAGAGGTAAAGGAGATTACGGGCGGCAAGGGCGTCAATCTGGTTTACGATCCGGTCGGCGGCGACATCTTTGATCAATCCCTGCGCTGCATGGCCTGGCATGGGCGGTTGGTATCGCTTGGCTTTACCTCTGGCCGAATACCCGAGTTGCCGTTGAATTACGCCTTGATCAAGGGTCTGACCATCATGGGCTGTCGTGCGGGCGAGGCCAGGCGCAATGATCCCGAGGCCGGCGAAAGGGAACTGACGGAAATCTTGGCCCTAGCCAATGCGGGCAAGTTGCACCCTTATGTCTCCCACACCTTGCCGTTCGAGAAGGCTATGGACGGCATGCATCTGTTGATGGACCGTAAGGTGATTGGCAAGTTGGTCCTGACAATGAATTAGCGTGGTTTCCATGGCCTCTGGGACCATGCTATGTGAACTTACGTTCAACCGGTAGACTGAGCATATGCGCATTCTGTACCATTTTTGGCTGTCGCCGTTTTCCCGCAAGGTGCGCATCGCCTTGTTTGAAAAAGGTATGGATGTAGAGCTGGTGGTGGAGAAATACTGGAACCGCCGGCCCGAGTTTCTTGCTCTGAATACCGCCGGCAAGGTGCCCGTGTTGAGCGAGCCCGACGGCACCATTCTGGCCGATAGCCAGGCTATCGTCGAATATCTCGAGGATTGCCAGCCCGAACCCAACTTGCTGGGATACGAGCCGCTGGACCGGGCCGAATGCCGTCGTTTGATCGCCTGGTTCGATGGCAAGTTCTATGACGAAGTCACGGAATTTCTTTTGCGGGAAAAATTGCTTAAGCGTTTCATGGGCATGGGGGAGCCGCGCTCCGACCTGATCCGCGCGGGACGGCAGAATATCGGCTATCACCTGGACTACATCAGCTATCTGGTGGAGCGGCGAAACTATATTGGCGGCGAGACCTTCTCCCTGGCCGATATCACCGCCGCGGCGCATCTGTCGTGTCTGGATTATCTCGGTGATGTACCGTGGGAGCAGTATCCCAGCGCCAAGGAGTGGTACGCGCGGGTGAAATCCCGTCCCTCTTTCCGTGCCATCCTGGCCGATCATATGCCCGGTCTGCCGCCCCCCCGACACTATGCCGACCTCGATTTCTAAGCCTGCGGCCGCGCCATCGCGGTTGATGGTGGAATTGCGCCGCGAGGCCTCGAGCCTGGGTTTCGATGCGCTGGGTATCACCGCCGCCGATGCCTCGCTTGGGATGGGGGATCGACTGGGGCAGTTCCTGGATCTGGGCCGTCATGGGGATATGGACTGGCTGGTGGAAAAGGCGGACCGTCGCCGCCACCCCAATGCCCTCTGGCCCGAGGCCCGTTCCATCATCATGCTGGGACTGAATTATGGTCCGGATGAAGACCCTTTGGAGCGTCTGGCCCGGCTGGAGCAGGGTAATGTCTCACTCTACGCGGCGCGCAAGGACTATCACGTGGTGGTGAAAAAACGCTTGAAGGCCCTTGCCCGATGGCTGCGGACCGAGGCGGGCGGGGAGTTGAAAGTCTTTGTCGATACCGCGCCGGTGATGGAAAAACCCCTGGCCCAGGCCGCTGGTCTGGGCTGGCAGGGCAAGCATAGCAACATGGTCAGCCGAGAATTCGGCTCCTGGCTGTTCCTGGGCAGTATTTTCACGACGTTGTCCCTGACCGCCGATGCGCCGGGAGGGGACCATTGTGGCGAATGTCAAAGCTGCCTTGAAACCTGTCCCACAGCTGCTTTCCCTGCACCCTATCAATTAGATGCCCGGCGCTGCCTGTCCTATCTAAATATCGAACATCAGGGTCATATCGCGGTGGAGTTCCGCAAACCCATGGGCAATCGTATCTTTGGCTGTGATGACTGCCTGGCGGTCTGTCCCTGGAATAAATTCGCTATCGCCGCGGATGATGCTGTGATGGCGCCCCGTGCCGGGTTGAGCATGGTGGATCTGGCCGACTTGCTGCTGTTGGATGACGCCGCCTTTCGCCTTCTCTATGCAGGGACTCCGGTCAAGCGTCTGGGCCGGGACCGATTCTTGCGCAATGTTCTAATTGCCGCCGGTAACAGCGGCAATGGACAGCTATCGGAACTAATTGATCCGTTGCTCCTGGATCCCGCGCCCCTGGTCCGTGCCATGGCGGTATGGGCCTTGTCCCAACTGCGCGGCGCCGCTGTTCTGGCCGGTCTGGCTCACGATCACCTGGACACGGAAACAGACGCCGCTGTCCGGGCCGAATGGGCCCGGGCTATTTCTGCTTAAGCTCCATCTGTTGCAGACGTGCCTGGGCCGCATCGCCGGCCGGCGTGCCCCGGTGTTCCCGCGCGGCATAAAGCCAATCCGCCCGTGCGCCGTCCCGGTCACCGGCCTCGAGGCGCAGGATGCCCCGCTCCAACCGGGCCGATGGGTTGGCGGGGTTCAGGGCCAATGCCTGGTTTATCGCCTCGCGGGCGTCGTCCGGACGGCCTAGATGGCGCAACGCGCTGGCCCGAAAGGCGGCGGCGTCATCGTCGTTGGGATCCAGGGCCTTGGCCCGCTCCAGATCGATCAATGCGCCGGCATGATCGCCGCTTTCAGCCAGAATGCGGCCCCGGTCAACCAGATAGACGGCCCTATTGGGATCATATTGTAGGGCGAGATCAATTGCCTGCAGGGCTAATTCGGGCCGTCCGCCCAACAGCCAGACATTCGCCGCCTGGGCCAGAACGTCGCCAGGGCTGGGGAAATGATCGGCGGGTAGGGCGGCGGCCAGGGCCTCCAACCGTTGGGCGGCGCGGTCATATGCCTTGGCCTCCAACAAGGCCATCGCCGCGCAGTGGCGCGCCGGTGCGCCGCCATCCAATCCGGCCCAGGTTTCCGCCGTCTCGAAGGCCTGCCAGGGCTCGCGGTAAGTCAGGGCAATACAGGCGCGGTATTGTTTCTCGTGATCGATACCGCCAGTGGCGGTTTTGGCATTGGTTTCCGCCGCCTTCGCCGGGCTAGGCAATAGCGCCAGCGCAAGGGAGAAAAGACCGCATTGTATAAGGCTACGCATGGCCCTACCTTCCATGCTTGCATGCGCATCGGCAAGAGCTGGGATGGTGGAATAGTGGAAAAATTGTTTGTTTTCGGTTTGGGTTACAGCGCCCTGGTGCTGGCCCAACGGCTGGCTGGCCAAGGCTGGACCGTGGCGGGAACCAGCCGTGATGGAGTGAACGACACCATTCCTTTTGAGCGCCAGCAGCCATTGTCTAATGCAGCCGGGCAATTGGCTGGGACCACGCATTTGTTGCTCTCTATCCCGCCCGATCAAGCGGGTGATCCGGTGCTGGCCTGCCATGCCGAGGTGGTCGCAAAGCTGCCTGATCTGCGCTGGATCGGATATCTTTCTACCACTGGGGTTTATGGCGACCATGGCGGCGGCTGGGTTGACGAGAGCACGCCGACGGCGCCTCTCAACGAACGCAGCCAGCGGCGCGCGGGGGCCGAGCAGGCCTGGCTGGAATGGGGCCGCCGCCATGACCTGGCCGTGCATGTTTTTAGGCTGGCCGGTATCTATGGACCGGGCCGCAGTGCCTTGGACAACCTGCGCCAGGGCAAAGCCCGGCGCATCGTCAAGCCACGGCATGTGTTCTCCCGCATTCACGTTGAGGATCTGGCGACGGTCCTGCAAGCCTCCATGGCCCGGCCAAACGCCGCCGCCATTTATAACGTTTGTGATGACGAGGCCGCGCCGTCCCAGGACGTCATCGCCCATGCCGCCGAACTGCTGGGACAGGCCGCGCCACCTGAGACCGCCTTTGCCGAGGCCGAATTGAGCCCCATGGCGACCAGTTTTTACGCCGACAACAAACGCGTCTGCAACGGCCGCATCAAGGATGAGTTGGGCGTGGAATTGAGGTACCAAAATTATCGCTTGGGTCTGGCGGCATTGCTGGCTTCTTAACCCGAGAAATTCGTGTGAAATGATGGTTTCCGTTTGGGCACTCCACTATTCTTTATAGGGGGATTCGAAGCAAAAGGAGAATGCGCCATGTTCAACAAAGAATGTTTTATCGAAGCCTGCAAGGCTGCCGTTGGTGATGGTCAAAAGGCGATACGTGATGTCGTCCTGCGCGCGGTCGCCGATCCTGCGGGTGTGATAGCTGAACTGGGCGAGCCCGATATGGCGGGGGTTTATCCCCTGTATCAGGCCAATGATCTGACCATTATAAATTTCATCTGGGCGCCTTACATGACCTTGCTGCCACATAACCATCATATGTTCGCGGCGATCGGCCTATATGGCGGTCGCGAGGACAATGTCTTTTGGCGCCGCCTTGATACCGATACGGGCCCCCAGCTGGAGGCCGCGGGGGCGGAGTCCATGGGACCTGGCCAGGTAGCAACCCTGGGGCCGGAGATCGTCCATTCCGTGGCCAATCCGATCCGCAAGCTGACCTCCGCCATTCATGTCTATGGCGGTGATTTCTTTAATCCACCGGTGCCGCGTAGCCAGTGGGACCATGAAACCCTGATAGAGGAGCCGTGGGATATGCAGAACACCCATAATGTTTTTCGTCAGGCTGACATGCGCTACAAGGCCGGCGTGGCGGCAGGTGCGGAAGATTAGGCCTCCCGTGCCCGGAGGGTAAGCGGTGATTGCTAAATTCTTCAGCTGGCTGGAACATGCGACGGACCCGCTGCCCTCTGCCCAGCCGAATATGCCGCCGGCTTCCCTGATCCCGTTCATTTTGCACTATGCGCGGCCATTTTGGCCGCTATTGCTGGCCTCCGGTCTGTTCTCCACCGTGATAGCGTTGTTGGAGGTGATGCTTTTCGCCTTTCTGGGGCGTCTGGTGGATTGGTTGGCGACGGCGGAGCGGGCGACGTTCTGGGCTGACCACAGCGGCGAATTGGTTCTCATGGGTGTCGTGGTTCTGGCGGTGTTGCCAGTCCTGAAATTCGTCTATGGCTCGATCTCTCATCAGGGCCTGTTGGGCAATTTCGCCATGCGCACCCGCTGGCAGGCGCACCGCTATCTGCTGCGTCAAAGCATGGAATTCTATCAGGACGATTTTGCCGGACGGGTCGCGGCCAAGATGATGCAGACGGCCCTAGCTGTGCGCGATATCGTCATGAAACTGACGGAAGTCCTGCTTTATGTGGTTGTCTACTTCGGCGCCGCCGTGGTCTTGTTCGCCAGCAGCGATCTGCGTCTGACCGCGCCCATGCTGCTATGGCTGGCCGGATATCTGATCGCGATGCGCTATTTCGTGCCCCGCCTTCGTGACTGGTCCATGGCCCAGGCCGAGGCGCGCTCGGTTGTCACCGGCCGGGTGGTAGACAGCTATACCAATATAGGCACGGTCAAGATGTTCGCCCACGCGGCCTATGAGGACAGCTATGCCCGCGAGGGCATGGAGGCATTTCTGGAACCTATCTACGGCCAGATGCGCCTTTCGACCATGTTGAATATTGTTCTGAACACCTTGAATGCTGGATTGATCTTTGCCATCGCGGGGATGGCGGTGTGGCTATGGTATATTGATGCGACCTCCGCCGGCGCCATCGCACTGGCCGTTGGGCTGGTTCTGCGTTTGCAAGGCATGTCGCAATGGATCATATGGGAGGTCTCCAACATCTTTGAGAACATTGGCGTGGTGCTTGACGGCGTTGAAACCATAGCCAGGGAGCGCGCCATTGAAGACGCGCCCAATGCGACGACTTTGGCGGTGGCCGCGGGCGGCATTCGCTATGACCACATTTCCTTCAACTACGGCAAGGATAGGGAGGACGTGGATCAAGGTGTGCTCAGCGGCCTGGATCTGGATATTAAACCGGGCGAGAAAGTTGGTATCGTTGGTCGTTCGGGTGCCGGCAAATCCACCTTGGTCAGCCTGTTGCTGCGTTTCTATGACTTGCAGGACGGCCGTATCCTGATCGACGGCCAGGATATCGCCGGCGTCAGCCAGGACAGCTTGCGGGCCCAGATCGCCATGGTGACCCAGGATACTTCGTTGCTGCACCGTTCGGTCCTGGACAATATCAGCTATTCCAAGCCCGGCGCTACGGAGCCCCAGGTGGTCGCTGCCGCCAAGGCGGCCCATGCCGATGATTTTATCCATGATCTGGAGGACGGCAAGGGCCGGCGCGGCTATCAGGCTCATGTGGGCGAGCGCGGCGTCAAATTGTCGGGAGGGCAGCGTCAGCGCATCGCCATTGCCAGGGTATTACTCAAGGATGCGCCGATCCTGATTTTGGACGAGGCCACGTCGGCTCTGGATTCGGAAGTCGAGGCCGCGATCCAGGAAAGTTTTCAGGCCCTGATGGCGGGCAAGACCGTGATCGCCATTGCCCATCGCCTCTCCACCATCGCCGCCATGGACCGCCTGATCGTCATGGACCAGGGCCGCATCGTCGAGGAAGGCAACCACGAAACCCTGCTGCGGCGCGGCGGCCTGTATGCGGAACTATGGTCCCGTCAATCCGGCGGCTTTCTGGCCAAGGATGTGGCGGAATAGCATCGCGTGGGCTCACGCTTTCGACGGCGACCAATCGTAAATGCGCTCCAAGCTTCCGCCCATGAGAGCCGCGCGGTCACTATCGGAAATGCGGTCTGTGAGGCGGAACGAGTCCACGCCCTGGGCATAGGTCAGCAGTTTCGCCGCCCGTGTCCAATCTGTTCCCCACATGCAGCGGTCAAAGCCGAAGGCATCGAAAATGTGGCAAAGCGGATCCCAGATATCATTGTATGGGAAAGCTTCATGGGACAGGGTGCAGGCGCCGGTAATTTTCACGGCGACATTGTCGTATGGCGCCAAATTCAGCAGCCTGGGCAAGTCAGCGAAGGGTTCCGGCGGAGCGGGTGGCACGAAGGGTTGCTGTAGGCCTAGGTGGTCGATGATCAACCTTGTATTGGGGTTTCTGGCGGCCAGCCCGGCCACCTGCTCCAGACGGTTCCAGGCCAGGAGATTGACCGGCAAGCCGTGGCGGGCGGCGGCGTCGAGAACCCGGTTGATGCCGGGATCATCGGGATCGTTCGAGAGCTCCTCGCGCATCATGATGCGGATCGCTACCGTGCCTTCAACTGCGGCCCAATCCGCGATGGTCTCTGTTACGCCGAGATTGGCCGCATCGACCGGTTTGATCAGGGCAAAGCGGCCCGGATTGGCGGCGTGAACGTCAATGGCGTAGCTGGCGTCGTATTGGTACATAGTGTAGGGCGAGACCAGCAGGGCGCCATCAACGCCAACCGCGTCCATGGCGGCGACCATGTCATCGCCGGTGACCTCGTCCGGGCCCTCAAGCACCGCCGCCCAGGGCCGGGCCGGGTGATCCCGTTCGTAGGCATGAACCTGTACATCAATCGTCGGCATGGCTTTCTTCTCTCTCCTCGAACCGCGCCATCGCGTCTTGCTGCAACAGATAGCGCTGGATTTTGTTGGTGGAGGTGCGGGGGAAGTCCTCAACCACCTCAACATAACGCGGCACCTTGTAGTCCGCTATGGCGCCACGGCAGTGCGCGATGACGTCGTCAGCATTCAAGTCCGTGCCAGGTACCGGCATCACGAAGGTGAAGCCGACCTCGCCCATGCGCGCGTCGGGCACGCCGCAGACCACGGCCTGGTGAATGTTTTCATGGCCTTCCAGGAAACGCTCGATCTCGGCCGGATAGGCATTAGAGCCGCCGACGATGAACATCTCTTTGGCCCGGCCCGTGATCATCAGATAGCCATCCGGATCGATCTGGCCCAGGTCGCCGGTGCGGAACCAGCCCTCGGGCGTGATCGCCGCCGCCGTGGCCTCCGGGTTCTTGTAATAGCCCAGCATGACCAGATAGCCACGGACCCAGATTTCGCCGTCCTCGCCTTGTGGTTTTTCGATACCGGTTTCCGGGTCGAATACGCCAACCTCGTAATCGCCGACAATTTTGCCCTTGTTTTCGCAGGTGACTTCAATGGGCGCGTCAAATTCGCTAAGCGTGGTCATGCCCATGGTCTCGGTCATGCCGTAAACGGCCTGCAAGGAGACCAGATGCAGGGTTGATTTGACCTTGCGGGCAATGGCCGGCGTAACCGGCGCACCGCCAATCCAGGCGGCCTTCAGGCAATGGGTGTCGCGTTCCGCGACACCCGGTTGGGCCAGTAGATCAAAAAAGTGCGTTGGAATACCGCCCATGATGGCGATACGTTCCCGTTCAATCAAATCCAAGGCCTCGCCTGGCTGCCACTCGGCCATGGTGACCAGGCCGCAACCATGCTGCATGGCGGGAATGGCTGTCGCTACGGAACCCGCAACATGATACAGCGGCATATGGCCCAGTACCTTGTCGCCCGCCTCCATATGCATGGCGCTGGCAATATTCCGCCCCTCGATCAGGACGCGGTGGCAATGCATGGCGCCCTTGGGCTGGCCGGTGGTGCCGGATGTATAGATGATGATCACCGGATCCTCGATCTCCACCGCCGCCTCCACCCCGGCCAGGTCGACGCCTGGATTTTCCTGGGCCATCAGGGCGCTTTGCGAAACGGTGCCGGAATGTTCGGCATCATCCCATAATACAATGGCGCGCAGTTCCGGCAGGCCGTCGATATGCATTTGGCCTGGTATCGCGCTTTCGAAACCGGGGGCCATTTCGCGGATCATGCCCAGATAGTCGATATTCCAGAATTCCGGCATGGCGATCAGAGCCTTGGCATCAGACTGACGCAGGATGTATTCGACTTCGGAAACCTTATAGCGCGTATTTATGGAAACCACGGTGGCGCCGATGCGGCAACAGGCGAACCAGGTCAGCAGCCAGGCTGGACTGTTGGTCAGCCAACAGGCCACGTGATCCCCCCGGCCCACGCCGAGGCCCAGGAAGCCCCTGGCCAGTCTGTCAACCTGGGCATCGAATGTGGTGAAGCTGAGTCGCTGTCCCATGCCGACGACAAAATCGTTGTCTGGCCAATTTTGGGCTGAGCGCCGCAGTGCTTCACCGATTGTCACGTTTCGCCAATCCATGCCTATACCCTACTGGCCACCATTGCTTGAAACCGTCGAAACTATCATACTACGCCCAATGGCTAATATTATCGCAACAACGCCATGGAGGAACGAGCTTTGAGCTACGTTAGATATATCGATAGAACCAAGGCCTATTATAAGGCCGAGGGCTATGAGAAGCCTTATCAATGGGCAAAATTCGACGAGGTGCCTTTTACGCCTTTGAAAAAGCCCCTGGCGGAAAGCCGGGTAGCGCTGGTTTCCACGTCCGAGATTGCGGTCCGCACCTGGGAAGACCAACGCATGCCCCAGGAAAAGGGCGAGGCGCAGAATGTCTACGGTGTGCCCGTCGATACGCCGGTGGCGGACCTGTACAGCCGCACTCACAGCTATGACATGAATGCGACCACGCTGGATGACGTGAACAGCTATTTCCCCGTCACCCGGTTGCAGGAATTGCAGGCGGCGGGGCGGATCGGCAGCTTGGCGCCGACGGCCTATGGCGTTTACAACGCCTATTCCCAGGGCAAGACCTTGGGCACCGATGCCCCGGAGGTGCTGCGGGGGTGCCGCGAAGAAGGTGTTGATGTCGCCCTATTGGTGCCGGTCTGACCGGTTTGTCACCAGACCGTGAGTCTGGTCGCACGTTACCTGGAAGAAAACGGCATCCCCACGGTTGCCGCCGCCGCCGCCCGCGATATCGTTGAAACCTGCGGTGTGTCCCGGCTGTTGTTCACGGATTTCCCCTTGGGCAATCCATGTGGCGAGCCCGGCAATGTGGAGCAGCAACGGCAGATCATCGGTATGTCGATGGATCTGTTGGAAAGCGCCACCGAACCGCGGACCACGGTCGAGACGCCGTTCACATGGTCCAAGGGCGATGCCTGGAAATCCTTGGTCTTTACCCAGGAACAACCCTGGCAGACCGAGGAAGTCAAAAATGCCTGGTTGGCGAAGAAAGAGCTGTATCGTAAGCTGAAGGCGGAGAAGGAAGGCTAGCCAATGGCCAGGAAAATCATTGTCTATTCGACGCCTTTATGTGCGCCATGCGAGCAGCTGAAGGGCTATCTCCGTGCCCATGACGTGGAGTTCGAGGCCAAGGACCTGATGATGGATGAGGAGGCCGCCGCCTTTATCGAAAGCCACAACATCCGCTCGTCGCCTGTCCTGCAGGTCGGCGAGCAACTAATCTTCGGCCCTGAACTGGGACCGGAGAAGGTTGACGAGGTGCTCGGTCTCGAATAGCGGGCCGTTAGGCGAGAACTTCGGCGAGGCCGTCCCCGGTGGCGACAGTCTCGCCGCGTTGATTCTTGGCCGTGATATTGCAGACCAGCCATTTGCCTTTGGCGGTTTCCCGTTTATCGACCACCTCGCCTTGAATGGTGATTTCGTCGCCAGGATAAATCGGTTTGCGGAAACGGGTTTCCAGGCGCCGATGCTCCCCCATGTCGGGCCATAGCCAATCGGTCATGGCGCGTGTCATTAATGAATAGGTCATCAGGCCATGGCCGATCACATCTTCGAATTGTTTACCGCCCGCGAAGCGGGTTTTTTCCATATATTCATTGTCCCAATGCAGGGGATTGTGATCAAAGGATGCGGCGGCGAATTCGGCGATCATCTCGCGGCTGACGGGCACCGTCGGGCCCGGGAATTGGAAGCCCACATCAATGTCGGCGTATTTCATGATTTCTTGCGTGCTCATGGTTGTCCTCCTCAATAGGGCCGCATGGTCCAGCCGCGGCCGGAGCAGACCACATCGCCGTCCTGATTGCGGAAGACGTTATCGTGAATGGCGAAAATATTGCCCTTGCGGATCACCTTGTCGAGGCAGCGGGCCTCAAGCGAAATGGTGTCACCGGGCCGGACCGGGCGTTGCAGGAACCAGTTCTGCCCCATGTTGACTGTGCCGGGGGTGCGCATGAAATGGTCATGGCCGGTGCAGGCAAAGAGGAACAGGGCATGGATGGAGGGCGGTGAAATCAGGCCGCCATAACGGCTTTTCTTGGCGTATTCCTCATCAAAATACAGCGGGTTCAGGTCTCCGATGGAGCGGGCATAGCGCTGGATCATCTCCAGGGTAATGGTAACGGGACGGGATTCCAGGACTTTCCCTGGTTCCAGGTCATCCCAGCCGGAGCGGTCATCCGCACCCTTCCAAAAATTGGTCTCAAATTCATCTACGTTGAATTCGTCCATGGCGTTGGCATCCTTGATACTTGCCTTGGCGGCAATAATTGGCGGTGTTACCGAATTGTCGGGACTGACCGCATCTTTAGAGGAGGTGCGTAGTATATAGCCAATCGCCCTTCCGCCCAGGGGCAAAAAGTCACGCTGAGGGCAGATTGCAGCCAGCACGTTTGTGTAGCGGCGGCGTATGGTGCCGCTGATTTCGGGGTGTGCCGGAAACTACGAATTAAAGATCGCATCGATGGCAACGGCATCGGCTTCTTCCGATAGACCGGCGTAGTCCACGTCATCCGCCTCATCGTGGGCCTCACCGTTGGCGCCTGGCATTTCAAGCTCCGCCGCGGCGGCTTAAACATCCATCGCGGCGATGGCGCAATTGCGCTTGGCGTGCTCGCGCAGGGAGTTGCGACGACGCGCGGTCTGCATTACGGCCTCTTCCAGCGTATCGTACTCACTGTGTGCTAGCTTCCGCCTATTTTCCACGCTGCCTTCGTTATCCACGATTTCTTCGTCAAAGGCTGGATTTTCGAGCAAATTATCCAGATCCGCGGTTATTGGTTCGCTATTCATACTCATTGGTTGGTATTCCGTTGTCGGCCTACGCAGTATGCGCAGTTCTTTGCGCACAGACGCTCGTTTGATCCTTCGATTAGGCTAAAAGATGCCGTGGATTGATAAATATTTCGTTTGCTCTGTCTTGGCCTTTATGGAGCGAGGAATATTCTGCATAGCATTATGGTCTAATATTGTAAGTTTTGTTTGTGCTCATTTTTGAATAACTTGTCTGAACAATGGGCCATGTCTTGCTATATGCTGGCGTTATGCAAGGTGTTGTTGCCGCAGATTAGGAGCCTTCCGCATGAGTAAACGCAACGATGATGCGGAGCCTACAGACACGGCAACGGATGACCGTGCTGAGGAGATCGGCCGGGCCATGCATGGCCGTGATACGGTGGCGCAGAACCTGGGCGTTGTATTAGAAAAGGTACGGGCCGGCTATGCCCGGGTCAGCATGCCCGTGGGCGAACAGATGTTAAATGGGCACGGCACGGCCCATGGCGGCTATAGCTTCATGCTGGCGGATATGGCGTTTAGCTATGCCTGCAACAGCCGCGGCCAGATGGCTTTCGCGCAATCAGCACATATCACCTATATGACTTTTGGCCGGCTTGGCGAAGTTCTGACAGCGATCTCGGAAGAAAAGAGCGGTGCAGGGCGCAGCGGTGTCTATGATTCCACGGTATATGGCGAGGATGGGCGCGTGGTGGCGGAATTCAGGGGTTTATCACGTACCGTGAAGGGCCAGATCGAAACCTGAACCAACCGCCGGCTGCATCCTCTAAATTAATTTTAATTGATCGTATCCTATGGCTGCCTTGCCTTTGAGGCAAAATGTATTATGTCATTTAATCACATCCATCCCGTCCACCGCCAATTGGCGGGCGATCGCCGCACCGATCCCGGCCTCGGCGGCGGCGGTAATGACGGCTGTCTTGCGCTCTCCCATGGTGCCCTCGCTAGGCCGTGATCTGCGGGATCACTTGGTCGGCCAGTTGGCTGATCCGTCGCTGCCGCCCACCCGACAACAGTGCGAAGGAAATGCGATCGATGTCCAGCTTCGACACTTCCTTCAGCCGCTCGATGCAATGCTCCATATTACCGCTGACGGTAACCGACCCGACGAATTCGTCGCTGACGATCTGTTTGTGTTCGGCCCGCAACGAAAGATGTTCCTCAAAATGATAGGCTTGTTCGGCACGGGTGAATTCTTCGCGGAACCGCTCCCAGGCAGGCGGCATCTTCTTCCAAACAGCAAAAGTGGCGGCTTGGCTAGTCGCCCAGGCGCGCACGTCGTTCATGGCCTGCTCTTCATCCTCGTCGACGCTCATAGTGACGATCAGGTCGATGACGATGTCCTCGCGCTTGCGCCCGCCTTTTTCCAGACCCTGATAGATATAGTCGAGCTGCCAGTTGCAGAATTCCGGGTCGGCAGCACCCATGAGGACGGCACCATCGCAGGTCTCGCCGCAGAGCCGCAACATGCCAGGTTGAGAGACAGCGAGGTAGATCGGGATCTGCCGCCGCGCGGTGGCCAGGCGCACCTTGGTGCCGTACAGCTCGACCTCTTCGCCCGAGAAAAGCTGCCGGAACTCGGTGATACCCTGTCGGGTCTCGGCCAGCTTATTCGGCAATTTGTTGATCGAATGCACCGCCACCCAGCCGGCGCCGAGGCCGAGCATGGCGCGGCTGCCGGAGAGGTCGTCCAGGGCTGCCGTCGCATTGGCAGTGACCGTCGGATGGCGGGTCTGTAAGTTGGTCACCGCCGAACCAATGTGTATCTTGTCGGTCGCCATCGTCGCCACATTCATCGCGGCGTAGACGTCCTTCATGCCGAGCTGATGGTCGATGAACCACATCGCCTCAAAGCCCTTCTCCTCCGCAAGCTTGGCGATTTCGCCGACTTGGGTGAAGGTTTCGCGTGGGCTGACGCCCCGGGAAAGTCCGAAACGACTAACCATTAGTCACTCCTCTGCAATGCTGAATGGATGGCATCGGCATATTCGACCGGTTTATCAATGCTGACCAGGTGGCCAGCCCCGGCTATTTCATGGTAACGGCTGTCGGCCAGATGCTCGAGGATGATATTGGCAGCCTTGCGCGGACAGAAGACGTCACCAGAGCCGCCGATAACGTCGACCCCGCAGGTGATCTCTGCCAAGCGAGGGGTCAACGGGTCGGCGTTGAGGTCCGCCATGGCACGGACAGCGTTGATATAGCCTCCGCCATTGCCAACCGCTGTTAGGCGCCGCGCCACCACTTCAGCGAGATTGGCATCAGGCGACAGGATCTGCTTAGCGGTATCGTCCGCGAGGGCGCCGGCGAAGACCTTGGAATCAGATTCTATCAGCGCCAAGCGCTCGTGGAAGAATTCGGCGGCGGCGCGGCCGACGACTGTCGATGTGCCGATCACCGCGGCTCGGCGCACCAGGTCCGGCCGTTCGGCGGCCACCCACAGCACGATAGTACCGCCCAGCGAATAGCCGACGCAAGCCGCCGGGCCGGTGACCTCTTCGAGGAAACGGATCAGGTCCTCGCCGAGCTGCGCCAAGGTGCCTTCGGCTTGGCCCAGGTCGGTATTGCCGTGACCGCGTAGGTCGTAGGCATAGGTCGCAAAACCGCGTAGCCTTGCCTGCACGTCGGCCCAACTGCCAGCGTCTTCCGCCAAACCGTGCACCATGATCACCGGATCGCCAGCACCCGCGGTGCGATAGTCAACTTCGATATCAGCCAAGCGGATCTTCATGGCGCCATCTCCGTTTCAGCCCGAAACAGGGTCTCGCGCAGGTCGTTCTTGCGGATCTTGCCAGCCGGCGTCATGGGCATGGCGTCGATTAGGTATAGGCTTTCCGGGCAATGATATTTCGGTAGGCCGCAGGCGATGAGATAGTCGTTCAGCTGCGCCAGGTCGGGCGCTGCACCGGCAACGACGATGACGGCGCAGATGCGCTCACCGAGACGCTCGTCGGGGGCGCCGATTACCGCCACTGCCGCGATGTCCGGGTGGCTTGCCAGTGCGTCTTCAATCGGCACCGGTGAGATGTTGACGCCGCCGCGGATGATCAGATCTTTCAAGCGGCCAGTGATACGAACATAGCCCTCGTCATCTAGACGCGCCAAATCGCCGGTGCGGAAAAAACCGTCCGCCGTCAGCTGTTTAGCGTAAAACGCGTCTTGCCCATGATAACCGATGAAGACGCCGGGTCCGCGCATCGCCAGTTCGCCTTCCTCGTCGTTCGCAAGGCCGCGACCCTGTTCGTCAATGATGCGCAGTTCCAGGCCGGAAAGGCCAACGCCGGCGGTCGACTGGATTTTGTCTTCGGGACTATCGGCATGACAAGTGGTCAGCCCGCCTTCTGTCATCCCCCACAGCACAGTAACGAAGGTCTTGGGGAATTGCGACTGGGCCGCCTGCATCAATGTCGGCGGGACTTGGGTGCCGCCGCACAGGAACCAGCGCATCGGCGCCAGCTTGGGCTCGGCACCGTGCCACGGGGCATCGACGAGATCCTTGAGGAACGGTGTCGCGGCTGCGGTAAAAGCGCAGCGATAATCCTCGATCATGGCCAGGGCCGCCGGCGGGTCCCAGCTGTCCTGCAGCACCAAGGGGGCGGCATTGTACAATGATAGTCGGGCGCCATGGATCGCCCCGATACTGTGGCCGAGGGGAGAGGCCAGGAAGATCGCATCGTCCGGCCCCAGCGAGAACCGTTCTGAAAAGGTTATGTTCAACGCCGCCAGGGTATCGGCACTGTGCATCACCGCCTTTGGCCGACCGGTGGTTGACGAGGTGAACATAATGTGGTCAAGACCGTTGATCGATGGCGCCACGGGCGGCAACTTATCCGACTGCAACGCCGCATTGGGAGTGCCTGCCTCTGCCAGGGTAACGACGTCGAGGCGATGGCGGCACGCGGACGCAGCGGCGCGCGCCAGCTTGCCAAGCGCTAGATTACCGAAGCCTTCGACGGTGATGATGACACGCACGCTGCCCAGTCCAGCGGCAAAGGCCAGCATTTCAGCATCGGTGCGAATCGGCAAATTGGCCGGTATTGCCCCGATGCGCAGTACGGCGAGAAAGGTGATTTGCCACTCGACCCAGTTGGGCAGGAGGATCAACGCCACCTCACCCGCTTGCAGCCCGGTCCGCAGAAGGTCAGACACCAGGTCGTCCGCCGCCGCCATCAATTCATCATGGCTGAACTGGCGACCCCGGCTGTCGACCACCGCCAGGCAGGAACCGCGCCCTTTGGCCATATCGCGGTAGCGCTGCAGCAAAGCTTGCCCGGGCCACCAGCCCAAGGCGCGGTAGCGGGCATGGCGTTCGGCATCTGCCGCTGTCACTCCATTTGCGTTTGCCGCCGCGCTGCTGACCTGGTCCGCCACCACCGTCCTAACTATCCTCCCAGAGCTCGCCCGTACAAGTGGCCTAGTAGCCATCGTTTCTCCGCGCATCCTTCACTGCTTCGAAGCGCGTTCGGGCGAATTGCCGCAAAGCCTCGTTTAGCCGACTGTCGGTCACGTCGGCCTCCATCGAGTGGTTCAGTTTAAATGTTAGTGCATGACCGCCCTGGTTGCCATCAGCACCACCTAAACGACATTTCCCAACTAATCTTCAAACCAAAGCCAATTGTAGTCAGATCCCGTCACTGATGGAAAGAATTCTGCTCTGCAGCCATTCGACAGTTTCGATTTGGTGATTTGGCCGTCGTTGGAAGCCCACTTGACTAATTTTGTCGTCATCCGAACGCATCTCTTCTGTCATTTTCATCATGTCGTCGATTATCCCGGCCTACGCCGGAACGGGTCTTCGGCGCGGATCTTCAATCAGACCCAGTATTTTCTCGGACAAACTTCTTGGCACGCCAACCCCGGCCAATTGGAAGGTGACATAGCGGCCATGACGAACGACCTTGGCCCCAATCTTAACCAGCTTTTCCCGTAACGTGGTCAGCGACCAATGCGCAACCTCTTCCGGTAAGGCCAAGGTCCGCATGAAGTTGGCGAGATTGTAGGCTAAGGCATGAAGCTGGAGGCGAACCTCGTTGTTGCGGAACTTGCGGCATGACAGCCGCGTCCACTTGATGGCATGCTTGCCTTCCTTGATGTATTGCTCGGCGGTGCCTCGGTGATTGTAAAAGGCGACAGCCCGCTTGGCCGGGCGTGACAGGTTGGTGACGATGAAGCCAACACGGGGGTACAACTCTCCAGGATGCCATTCGACCTTGGCAACGACACGGCGTTTCCTGTCCCATGATTTGGCTTGATAGCTGAAGTTGGCGTAATAACGCCGCACTTGGTTGGGCGGCCGACCAACGGGACGCGTCAGCAGATGGGCGATACGGTCCTGGAGAACCTTGTTAGCTTTGAGACGGATGACGTATTTGTAATTCTCGGCTTCCAGAAATTCATACAGGTCCGGCAGAGCAAAGGCGGCATCCCCTCGAAAATAGCGTCGCAGGGTTCGT
>PVBE010315948.1_pt1 | contig 38276 bp, 21 predicted proteins | sample 1631181 | NCBI WGS metagenome assembly PVBE01 (sample SAMN08397723, study PRJNA350692) | Marine metagenome, whole genome shotgun sequencing project. | isolation source: water | place: Pacific Ocean | collected 2012-04
CCCGCCCTACATTAATCAACGCAACTGAACGCCGCGATAGCGCGCCCTCCACTGAGGTTGATCATTCTTTTTCTCCGGGCTCGCGCGCTGGCTTTCAGCTTCCAGCAGTCAGCTCTCTTGGTGGCCGATTGACGCTCTTTGCGGCAGCCTGCCACCGGAGCCCGCGCAGGCCTGGGATGCCGCAAAGCCCCAGCATCGATGATCTGCTACAGCCGGCGAACGAGCGACCAACAAGCTGACCGCTGACCGCTGACCGCTGACCGCTGATAGCTTGTCGCCAATGCACCGGGACGCCTGATGGTCGAATCGATTCAACCTGATCGGGGAGCGCGATAAACGGCCGATCGCGAATTTCAACCACCGCAACATCGCTCTCGTTGCCACGGCTAAAGGCTACAGACCACGAGGCCACCTCTCGCCAACTGTGTGGCATCAGACAGTTGGAGCTTTTAAGGATGCCTCCGCGCTTCGTTTCCGTGCGGAGACTTCAGCTCGGGAAGCCGGATAAAGCCAGCCTGTGGCACGTGTGTGGCTGGCCTTGTAGCCCGGAGCCCGGAGCCCGGAGCCCTGTCAGCCACGTCACTGAAGGAAGATTTCGAATCACGCCCTTTGGTTTATAGAGGACATCTAACCTCAGTAGCCCGCCACGTGGTAGTCCTTGGGCAGCGACACGGTGTAGGCCACGGTGAGGAAGCGCTTGCTCCGCGGCGGGATGGTCAGCGTCCAGCCGAGCAGGCCCGTGCGGGCGTCGCGGGTGGTGGGCGGGGTGGTCTCCTTGCCGAGGAGCACCTCGATCTCCTTGACCCGGGAGACCGGCAGGTTCTCTCGCACCGTCACCGTGCGGGGGGTGCGGGTCCAGTTGTCCACCTGAATGCGGTAGCGGTGCACCAGGCGGCGGGAGCGGAAGGCGGCGGCGGGTACGTGCTTCTCCACCTTGACGTAGCGCCGGACGCGCACCTGGTTGCTGGCGCCGAGGCTCAGGGCCAGGGGCTCGCGCGGGGCGGTCTGCTCCAGGTGAGCGCGCCCGATGAAGGCGCCGTCGCAAAAGACCGACACCTGGCCGGGGAGCAGCGTGAAGGGGAACGGGTTGGCGGTGGCCAACCGGCGGTAGACCAGGGGCAGCGCCTTGGGCGCCGCCTCCAGCGAGAGGCGGGCCGGCGGCGTGGCCGAGGCCAGCGGGACGATCACCTCCCGGCCGTCGCCACGCACGCTGACCCGGGCCGACGCCCGGATGACCAGCGGCGGGGCCGCGGGGCCCGCGGCCAGGGCCGAGGCGAGCACCGTTGCCCTGGCCACGGCCAGGCGGCGCCGCGTGGTGACGCGCCGGTCGAGGACCTTCATCTCCCGGGGCGGCTTGCGGGAGCGCACCGCCAGGGCGGTGATGCGCGGCGGCCGGTTGCGGCGCCGGATGTTCACCGTGGAGACCGAGAGGGCCACGGCGGGCCAGTCCTCGCCGGTGCCCTGCCGCACCACCGCCCGTGCCGCCAGGGTGAGCTTCTGGTCTGCCGTGCGCACGCGCGCCTCGTAGACCATGCGCCAGGAGGCTCCGGGCACCAGGTAGGAGAGGTGCACCGGCGCGGCGCCCCGACAGCGCACCAGCACCCGCACCGTGAGCGAGGTGCGGCGGCGCCCCCCCTCCAGGGTGCGGATCCGGGACCGCAGCCGGGCCACACGCCGCTCCAGCTCGCGCAGCCTGGCGTCCAGGGCCTCTCGCTTGCGCGCCGCGGCCAGGGCCTCACCGCGGAGCAGATCGAGGGCCGCGCTCCAGGCCTTGACCGGCGGCGCGGCGCCGGCGGCCTGGTGGGCCCAGGCCCGCCAGAGCTGCCCCTTGAAGCCGGCCAGCTTCTCCTGCCCTGCCCTGGCCCGGGCGACGCCGTGGCGCAGCTGTATCATCTGGCGCTCCTCCGCCCGGACCTTCTTCAGCAGCGCCTCGACCCGTCCATCGTGGCCTGCCGCCCGCTCGGCCCAGGTCACGCCGAGGACCCGGCCGCCGCCGGCCGAGGCTCGCAGAGAGCGGGTCATCAGGCTGGACGGCAGCCCGGCGAACGCCACGACCCCGTCCGCACAGCGGGCGGTCTTGTGGCGGGTCACCTGGGCGCGGTCGGAGTGGACCACCACCGCGGTGATGGCCCCGCCCCCGGCCAGCGCTGGCGACGAGGTCGCGACCATGAGACATACGACAGATACGCTCATGGCTTTCATCTCGCACCTCCGTTGTTCTGGCTCAGCAGGTGGCCCCGGGGCCGGACGATGGTGAAGGAGAAGGCCAGCCTCCTGACCGAGGCGGGGCCGATCTTCCCGCGCCAGCGCACCCGCCCCCGGGCGTCGGGCGAGGTCCAACCAGGCCGGCCGCCCTTGCCGGGCGGGCGCGCCCGCTGCGCCTTGCCGGCCACGAAGTAGCGCAGGCCCTTGACCTCCACCTTCTCGCCCCGGGCCAGGGGCACCTGGTCCAAAAGCTCCACGGTGATGGAGCGGCGGTGGTGGTTGGCTATCTCCAGCGCCACGGTGTAGCGGGTGACGTCGTCCTTGAACAGCACCCCCTGCTCCACGGTCTTTTGGCGCATGGTCCGCGAGACCTTCACCGCGTCGTCCACGCCCAGGGGGAGGCGCAGGTCTCGCCCGGGCAGCGCGGTGTCGATGGTGGAGCGCCCGACGAAGCTGGCGCCGGAGAAGAGGTTGACCGGCCCGCGCAGCATGGGCCGGCCGGTGCTGTTGCGCACCGTGGCCATGACGTAGGACGACCGGCTGAGGCCGGGCAGAATACGGTGCACCGGCCGCGCGGCCAGGCCGACGCTCAGCAGGGGCACGCGCAGCGGCTTGCCCGTGGACGGCACGCTGTGACGCCCCGGCGACGGGATGGTGAACAGGTACCCCCGGGCCGCGCCCGCGGGGGAGTCCGGGTCGAGGGTGGGCGCGCGGTAGACCGCGTCGATCCACGGCAGGCGACGTACGGGCGGCGGCGGCCGGCGCGATCTGCGCGCCGCGTCGGGGGCCACCTGCACCTCCACCCGCGTGGCTCCCACGTAGGCGATGTCCTCGCCGATGCAGGCGTCGGCCTCCTGCGACAGCACGATGGCCTTCTGGTAGGCCACGGTGGCGGCGGTCGTGGCCGCGTCGCGCTGGGCCAGGGTGGACGCCGGGTCCAGCAGCGTGATCATCTTCAACCGGACCAGGGCCTCGCTGCCCTTGAGCTGCACCAGCTTGTCGTTGACGCAGTTGAGCTTGATGATGTCCTTGTCCTGGCGGGCTCGCCGGGCCGTGGCCGTCACGTTGGCCATGATGCTGCCCAGCCGGGTCAGCAGCCCTCGCGCCAGGGTCCGCTGCTCACCGGGCGGGAGCGGCCGGGCCGCGGCGCGCTGCTTGCGCTCCTGCCGGGCTGCCAGGACGCGATCCAGCCTCGCGCTGATCCGCGCGCGCCGGGCAGTCTCCGGGCGCCAGACCCTGGGCGCCGGCTCGGGCACCAGCCGGGGGCCGGGCGAAAAGTCACGCCGGCGACCGATGGTCCAGGTGGAGAGCCGGGGGATGCGCAGCGACGACCGGGGCCGCGCGGTGGAGAAGGCCAGCCGGGCCGCGCTCCAGTCCTCGCCGCTGCGCTGTCGCACCACGGCGTGGTAGCTGGCTTGCACCTTGCCGCGGGCGGCGTCGTGCCGCAGGTCGTAGGATGGCCGCCAGCTGACCTGGCCCACCAGGTAGGACAGCACCAGGCGATGGGGCCCGGGTCGGCCCGACAGCGTCACCATCACCCTCGTGGAGCGGGCCTCGCTCCTGGGCGGCCGACCCACGCTCAGCGCGCGGATCTTCTGATCCAGGCCCTGGCGCGCCACCGCCAGCTCGGCCAGCCGCTTGTGGGCGGCGGCCAGCCGGGCGTCCTGCCAGCGCAGGATGGTGCGCCAGGCGTCCACCGAAAAGGCCTCCCCCTTTTTCTTTTTGTCGGCCGCCGGCTGGAGCCTGAGCGTGCGAATGAAGCTCACCTCGGCGGCCATGATCCGCTCCTCGGCCAGCAGCAGCCGCCGCTGCCCCTGAAGGCGCGCCAGCTCGACGCTCTTTTGCGCGGCCCCCTGCTTGCGCGGAGGCCCGCCGTCCTGGACCAGCTCCACCTTCTGCACCCGCCCCGTGGGGCAGGCCACCTGCACCGAGGCCGGCCGCGCCGCGCCGGGCAGCCGGGCCAGCTCGAGGCGGACAGCCTTGCCCGCCAGGGTCACGCGGGCCTCGCGGAAGACCCGCGCCTGGTCGCTATAGACCACCACCCGCTGGATGGTGGACCGGGACGTGGCCCCGGCCGGGCCGGCGTTGATCACCAGCATCGCCGCGGCCGCGACGAACAGATGCCTGCTCATGATTGCTCCTCCTGTTGTGGTCCGTGGAGGCACACCTCACCCGCGCGCCCCTTTGGCCTTGGTTGGGTGCGGCGACCCAAACGGACGTTCATTTTTTGGAGGCGAGCTGTGGAGCTCTGCTAGAGGTGGAAGGTCACCGTACCCCAGAAGGTGCCGTAGGGGTGGGTGGAGGACTCGGTCTCGCCCTTGGTGTTCATCGGGTCCTCCCGGGAGGCGCGCTTGCCGTGGATCAGGCCGACGCGCGCGGCGATGCCGAAGGAGAACCAGCTGGTGGCCATGGCCTCCAGGCCGGCGCCCAGGCTCCAGGTGAAGCCGAGGTTGTCCTTGGCGATGGACTCCTTGCTGATCTTGCCCTGGCTGTCTTTCTGGGTGCCGTAGGCCAACACCTGGTCCGAGTTGAGGCCGATGCCGCCGGTGGTGTAGAGGTACCAGGTCTTGAAGGGGAAGACGTAGCCCGCCTCCACCTGGATGTTGAGCCACCGCATGGTGACCTGGTCGAATTCGAACTCGCCGTGTTTGATCGGGGTGATGTTCTCCTCGCCGATGGGCAGGTAGAGGAAGTCGAGGGCGAACATCAGCCGCTTGTAGGTCAGAAATACCTGCAGGCCGGGGCCGCCGGCCAGGGGCCGGTCCAGGGTCAGGCCGAAGACGCCCAACAGGCTGAGGTGCATGTGGATCGGGTCCATCTCCACCAGGCTAAACTCGGGGCAGGGATCGCAGATCTTGCAAGGCGGCGGCTTGGGCGCGCAGGGCGCCGCCACCTTGACCAGGGCCACCTCCACTGCCTGCTCCTTGCCCACCGCCACCACCACCCTGCGGGCGGTGAGCTTGTGCCCTTCTTTACGCACCAGCAGGACGTGGTTGCCCGGGCGCAGGTTGAGCACCAGCGGGGTCACCCCCTTGGCCGGCGTGGCCGCGCCGTCCACCGTGACCGAGGCGCCCGAGGGCTTGGAGCCGACGAAGACCTTCACTGGCCGGGACTGCAGCCTTTTTATGCGCTGCTCGATGTCGGCCCGGCTGGTGGTGTCCGAGGTGTTGTGCAGCGCCATCTTGTAGTACTTCAGCGCCTGCTCGGGGTGGCCGAGGTTGACGTGGCAGCGGGCGATGTTGAACAGCGCAGCCGGGTGGGGGGCGATGGCGTTGGCCGCCTCGTAGGCCTTGATCGCCTCCTTGAAGTCGCCCTTCTTGTACAGGGCCTGGCCGCGGTCAAAGTGCCCGGCCGCCTCGCTGTTGGCCTGGGCCGTGGCCGCACCCGGCGCCAGCAGCACCCCCCAGATAAGGGCCACAGCGCAGGCGCGCATCAGGGACTGCATGGAAAGGTGATCGCTCATGGCCGCTCCTCTGCCTCACTGCGAACAGTAACGCAGTTGGACACCGGACGGAAGGTATTGGCGAGTTGGGGCATCCCCGCGTCATGATAAGCTCGAGCCCATGTCACGCCGCGCCATGCCGCTCCTTGTTCTGCTCCTTGCCAGCACCGGCTGTGTGCTGAAGTGGGACCGGCAGTGGCCCGACGGCGGGTCCGCCACGGACAGCAACAAGGCGGCGGACGGTATCGACGCGGCAGACAGCAGCAGGCCAAAGGACGGCCCGGCCGACACGCAGCCGCCCGCACCCGACGCCGTGGTGATCGCACCGGACCTGGGGCTGGTGCCCTGCAAGGGCAAGCCGACGACTCACGTCTGTCGTCCGGCCAAGGGGCCGTGCGACGTGGCGGAGACCTGCGACGGCAAGGGCCACGCCTGCCCCCCCAACAAGCTGCGCGCCAGCGGCCATCTGTGCCGGGCAGCGGCCGGCGGCTGCGATCTTCAGGAGACCTGCAGCGGCAAGAGCGCGCAGTGTCCGACCAACCGCTATCAGCCCGCCACCAAGGTCTGCCGCGTCACCACGGGCGCCTGCGACCCGACCGAGAGATGCACCGGCAAGAGCCCGGGCTGTCCAGCCGACGTCAAGTGGGCCCAAAAAAACCTGGCCTACAGCACCACCTCCGGCACGGACGGCCACATCGTCAAGACCGCCTCCACCGGCCAGCTCTGGGTGCAAAAGGACCACGTGCGGGTCTACTGCAAGACGAGCAAGGAAAGCAGCATCGTCAAGAAGGTCCAGGGGCGGGGCTTCCTCTCCTTCAACACCACCTGGCTGCCCAAAAACGCGGTGCTGCTCGGGGCTCAGATCACGGGCTGCCACATGGTCGTGGGCAACTACTCCAACGGCGCCAGCATCGATCTGTACTCGGCCTCGTTCAAGGTGCCCCTGGGTGTGGCCTCATACAAGGCGAGCCTGACCAACCTCAAAACCAAGCTGCCGAGCAAAAAGGGCGTCAACACGTTCACCGTGCCGGTGACGTCGGTGAAACCCGGTGGCCTGACCCAGTACGTGCTGCTGTGGCCCATTACGAACTGTACTGCCTTTTCGGGGCAGGTGTGGTCCGGCGCAGGCAACACCGCCACCAAGGGGTTGTGCAACAAGGCCCCCTACCCCTGGAAGCTGACGGTTAGCCACTGCGGTCCCTGAGCCTGGCCCTGGCTAGTGCTTGTGGGGCCAGTAGCCGGCGACGCCGGTGATGGCCTTGCCCAGGGCGGCGGCGGCCTTGCCGTCGGTGGTCTGCTTGCACTTCATCGCGGCGACCATCACCGCGTGATGGGCCTTGAGCTTCTCCACGTATTTCGGCTTACCCGGCTTGATCTTCTGGGCCATGAAGTAGTCCGAGATGGTGCGGATGATCTTCTCCGCGTGCTGCTCCTTGGTCACGACCCAGCGCACGAGCTGGTTGCGGCTTTTGGCGTCCTTCTTTTTGGACAGCGCGCGGATCTTCTTCATCGCCTTGGTGATGGTGGCCAGGTCCTCTTTCATCTGGCGCACGCGCATGTGATCGCCGTAGATGCCGCAGGGCACCTGGCAGTGAGCCTGGGCCGACGAGGCGTGCAGCAGCAGCAGGGACAGCAGTAGAAAGCCTGTCAGTGCGGTACGAACCATGAGCGCTCTCCTTCCGATGTAGAGGTCGCGCGGCGTCATGCCCCGCGTACATTTTGTGTATAGACTTAATCAACTTCAGTGCAAGGGAATCTGCCGGCGGGGTCGCGGGCGACCGTGTCGTGGTAAGCTCCCGCCGATGTCCCGCCGATGTCCCGCCGACTGTTGCCGCTCCTCGTCCTGCTCATGTCCAGCTCGGGCTGCGTGCTGCAGTGGGACCGCGTCTGGCCCGACGGCGGCGCCGACGCGGGCGCCGACGCCGACGCAGCGAGGCCGGGCGACGGTCCGGGGGACCAGCAGGCGGTGGCGCCGGACAAGGTGCTCGCGCCCGACCTCTGCCCTGCCCCCTGCAAGGGCAAGTCGGCCAAATCCGTCTGCCGCCCCACCAAGGGAGCGTGCGACCTGGCGGAGACCTGCGACGGCAAGAGCGACGCCTGCCCGCCGGACAAGGTACGCGCCAAGGGTCAGGTCTGCCGCGCGTCGGCCGGCGCCTGCGACGTCGAGGAGACCTGTGACGGCAAGGGCAAGTCGTGCCCGTCCAACGCCTTTTTGCCCAAGACCAAGGTCTGCCGCGTCGCCAAGGGCGCCTGCGACGTGGGTGAGAACTGCAAGGGCACCACCGCCCACTGCCCCAAGGACGTCTTTCAGCCGAAGACCACGGTATGCCGCACCGGCACGAGCGCCTGCGATCCCACGGAGAAGTGCACGGGCAAAGCCGCCGCGTGTCCGGCCAACATCAAGTGGCCCCAGAAGAAGCTGGTTTTCGTCACCAAGCCCGGGACCGACGGCCACGTCGTGGAGCACGATATCGGGACCTACGCCGTGGACACGAAGTTTGTGCGAGCCTTCTGCGAGCCGGGGCTCGCGGCGCCCAAACCGACGGTGGGGCGCGGCTTCCTCTCTTTTGACACCAAGGGGTTGTCGAGCAAGGCGGTGGTCATGGGGGCGAAGCTCAGCGGCTGCTTCATGGGTGACAAGGGCGGGGGCACCAACCTCAACCTCTACTCTGCCTCCTTCAAGGTGCCGGTGACCAGCGCGGCCTTCAACGCCGCGGGGGCCGCCCTGGGCAAGATGCCGCGCAAGTACGGCGTCAACACCTTCTCGGTGGCCGCCGCCTCGGTGAAGAAAGGCGGGTTGACGCAGTACCTGCTGTTGCACCCCGCCAAGACCAGCACGTTTTACGAGGGACAGGTCTGGTCTGGCGCAAGCGCCAACACCAAAATGGGGCTGTGCACCAAGGTGCCCTACCCCTGGGAGCTGGCGGTGACCTACTGCGGCCCCTGAGCTGCTACTGCAGGCGCCGCTTGATGAAGGCGTCGATGGCCCGGGCCAGGCCCTCGAGGGTCGGCTCGGCCGGGGTGGCCGCGGCGCCGCCCTCCTCGACGCGCAGGGCCACGCCCTGGCAGTGTTTTTCGTACAGCTGCTCCACGGTGCCGCCCGGCAGGTGCAGGCGATAGCTCTTCCGCTCGGGTGACGGCTGATCCACCTTGACCGAGGTGATGAGCGACGCGCCGTCCTCGAACTGGCTGTAAAACTCGGGGAAGGTCTCGCCCATGGGGTTGGTGACCAGGGTGCCGAAGGTGTCCCCCTCGGGGGTGGCGTAGCCGCGCATGGGTACGTCCATGAAGCGGTCACAGACCAGGTCGCCCAGCGATCCAAACCCGATGCCCGCCATGCCCTCGTCCACGCCGGCCACGGTCCAGTCGGTGCCCTCGCCGGCCGCCGGCATGTCGCCCAGCAGGCCGGCGAACTTGGTCAGCGGGTTGCTGGCCATGTGCTCCTCCAGCTCAACGCGGTAGAAGGTGGCGGCCTCGCCCTTGTGCAGCACCTCCGCCCCTTCAGGGGCCTTGCCCATCATGCGGTTGAACATGTCGCCGATGGACTGGGTGGCCTCGATGAAGGCCATGTTCATCTCCTCCTCGTCGGGCGCGGCCGGCGCCAGGTCCTGCTCGGTGACGTCCTCCTCGGGCAAGAACTCTTCCAGCCGCCAGCGGGGCTCGAAGCGGTGGTGGAAGACCAGCCGCACCAGGTGCAGACGCGCGTCGTCGTCCCCCCACAGCTCGGCGCCGCGCAGGCGCAGGTCCATGGTCTGCTCGGCCACCGCCAGCACCAGCGCGGCCTCCTGCTCGTCGGCCGCCCTCACCGGGCCGGTGGCCTCCACCTGTGCCGCCAGGGCCAGGGCCTCGGCCAGCTCTGCGCGTGTCCGGCTCGGCGCGGTGCGCTCCAGGCTCCAGCTCCCCTGGCGCACCACCCCGCTGTAGAGCTGGTTGCCGGCCTCGCGCTCGTCGAGGTCCGAGTAGCAGAACAGCTCCACCCGGGTCCCGTCGGGCAGCACCTCGAGCACTCGCCCCAGCAGCCCGAGCAGGGGGCGCTGCTGCTCCATGGTGGTCGGGCGCAGGCCGAGGCGCACGTTGAGGCCTCCCTCCATGGGGTCCACCAGGATCCCGTCGGGCAGCTGGCTCGCGCCGTGGGGCAGCTCGGACCAGGGGGCGGCTCCGGCGGGCAGGCGCAGGCGCAGGGCCACGTCCGTGCTGTTGTCGCAGAACCAGGCCGCCATGCGGGCGGCGCCCAGCTGCTGCGCCGTCACCTCCAGGGTCACCGACACGCCCGCTTCGTCCAGCAGCGGGGCGGCGTCCATCAGCTCCCCCGCCTCCAACACCTGGAACACCATCTCCGCGTCGGTGAGCACCTCATCGCCTTCTTCCTCGTCCTGCTCCTCGTCCAGCTCCTCGGCGTCCTCGTCTTCTTCCTCGTCGCCGAGGGCTTCGTACTCGGCCAGCTCCTGCAGCCAGCCGTCGAAGGCCTCCAGCCCGAGGCAGTCGGCGAAGCGAGGCAGGTTGCCCATGGGCCAGTCTCGCTCGCCGTCGGTGACGGAGGCGCCGGTGAGGCAGGCGACGATCTCGTCGGCCTCCACGGGCAGCCCCGCCCGGGCCAGGGCGTCGGCCACTGCCTCGGCCTGCAGCCCGAGGTAGCGGGCGGTGCCCTCGGCGGGCGGCAGCTCGCGGAGCGGATCCACCGTGGCCGGCGGGTGACAGTCGGCGGGGACCAGCTCGTAGTAGTCGTCCAGCAGATCGCCCAGGGAGTCGAACTCCGCGTCGTCCTCGTACTCCTCGCCGCCCAGCAGCGCCAGGTGGTTGCAGGCGGCTAGCAGCTGTTCGCCGCCGGCGCGCAGGCGCAGGTACCAGCGGCAGTCGTCCTCCGTGGAGAGGCGGATCACCGGCCCCTGGAGCTGGTCCAAACCGGCCTCGAGCTGCTGTCGGCCGGGGGCCCAGGGGTCCAGTCGCAGCCAGGTCCAGGCGCCCGCGGTGCGGGGCTGCTGGCCGGGGAAGATGGCGCCCAGGGCCTCGGGGCTGGTGTCGTGGGCGGCGATGACTATCTGGCGGTCGGCCATGGCGGTTCTCCTCTCAGGTGACAGATATGCATACCCCAGGGCCGGTGAAACGGAAACCGCCTTTGCACACCTTTGGTGTACCATGGGCTCATGACGGCCAAGGATCCGCACCGGGATCAGGCGGTGGAGGCCTTGCGGGTGGCCACCCTGCTGCAGCAGCAGTACATGCAGGACGTTCGCGGCCTGGGCACCGCATCCATCGTGACCATGGAGCAGCGCCTGCGGGCGATGGACGAAAACTTCGCCGGCGTGTGGGAGAAGCTGGACCACGCGGCGGACCTGCTACAGCGCGCTGGCCTCGACGCGTCGCGGTACCGCGCCATCCGCGCCCAGGTGCCCGAGACGGTGCAGGGGTACCAGGAGATCCACGAGGAGCAGCTGGCGCCGACGGGCGTCCGCCGGTCGACCACCTGGCGGGTCAGCCAGCGGCGGCTCACCGATCTGGCCTCGGGGCTGGCGGCCCTGCGGCACCTGCTGCCCGGCGTGGCGCTGGAGGTGGAGCAGGACGACGATGTGGCCGCCTACCTCGCGGCGCAGCGCAACCCGCTGCGCTGGCTCAAGCCCCTGGGGGTGCTCTGCCTGGTGATTTCGGGGGTGGGGCTCCTGATCGTCGCGCTGCAGTGGCTGCGCCCGCCCGACTACGGCGTGGAGGCCCGCAAGATCCACGAGCTGGAGCGCGAGCTGAAGCAGCAGCCCTGTCACAAGCAGCGCATGGTCAAGCTGGCCGAGGCGCTCAACCGGGCCGGGGCGCATGAGACCGTGCTGCAGCGGGCGGCGGCGTTCTTCAAGGAGTGCGGTGAGCACCGGCGGCTGCGCTGGGCCACGCTCACCGCTCACAAAAAGCTGGGCCAGTGGGACGCGGCCATCGCCGAGGCCACGCGGCTGGTGCAGGCGGTACCCCGGGACAGGGACTACCGCTACTGGCGCGGCGAGCTCTTCGAGGCCAAGGGGGACCACGCGCGGGCCCTGGTCGATTACCGGCAGGCCCTGGCCCTGGCGCCATTTTTGGCGGACGTGCCCGTGGATCTGACCGAACTGTCGGCCCGGCAGGGGCGGCCCTGCGAGGCGCTGCTCTGGCTGGGCGCCCTGGTGCACCACCACCCGAAGAACGCCAACCCCGTCAAGCCTCGGCTGGGTCGCCTGCGCCAGCGCTGCGCGCGGCTGGCCGGCAGGGGGCGCAACCTGCTAGACCCCGCGGCCGACCATCACGCGGAGACGGCCCCCGACGCTGGCGCCGGCCCGGCCCCGGACCGCGATCCGCATCCTGCCCGGGTGTCCATCGACGGTGTACCGGTGCCGACCTTCGAGGTCCAGCCCGACGCCCTCTACGTGATGATCTCCACCAGGCTGGCCACCCGCATCGGCCTCGACACCCGCCAGGCGCCCCGCGTCATCCAGCGCACGGCCGACGGCTTCTTCCCCTCACGGCTCGTCAAGGTCAAGCGCGTCACCGCCGGCGCCGCCTCCGCCGACCACGTGCATGTGCTGGTCACCGCCAACCTGCCCCGCGAGGCGAGCTGCGTCCTCGGCCAGTCCTTCCTCACCCGCTTCAGCGCCAGCACCACCGGCCGCCACACCCTCCTCCAACCGTGGGTACGGTTTTAGCTTTTGCGCGACCTGATCCAGGCCAAGATCAATAGCAACACGGTCCAGGCAACAGGGCCCCTGCGCCCGGCCACCGAGCAGCCCCCGCCGTCGCCGAAGTCCGTATCCGGCTGGGGGGACACCCGGCACGTCGCACCAGACCCGGCGCCCACCGCTGGCGCAGCCGGCCTTCATGGTGGCGTCGATCCAGGCGCGGTACGCGTCCACTCGCGTGTCGATGGTGCCCTTGGTGCAGTTGAGCTTCTCGGTGTAGTGGGACCGGGAGGTGACGCCGATGACCCGTGAGGCGTCCACGGTGCTGGCCTTGACGCTGAGGAAGGTCGGACCGCCCGAGTCGCCGTTGCACTTGCGGGGCTTGCTGGCGTCGGTGCCGATCTGCATGGCGTAGGTGCCCACCTCGTTGACCACACTGTCGGCGCACATCTTGCGGGCGAAGGCGGAGCTGTCCGTGGCGCTGGTCATGCCCCAGCCCACCACACGCACCGCGGCGCCCTTGACGATCTGGGCCACCTCCGCGGTGGAGATGAGCGCGGCCGGGGTCACCCCCCACTTGGGGCGCTTGAGGAAGACCAGCCCGATGTCCGGGATCTTGCCCAGATCGCTCTGCCCCGAGATGTCGTTCATCTTGAAGTCGGGGTGCGGCACCACGTAGCGGGCCTCCAGGGAGTCACCCGGCAGCAGCGGCAGCCCGCCGTCTCCCACGATGTGCGAGGGCCCGGGGCTGGCCAGGTTGGTGAGGTCGTCGTCGAAGCTGACGTGGTAGCTCTCGTCCGAAACGCGATAGTCCGGGTGGAGCATCTCCGAGAGCCCGATGCAGTGGGCCGCGGTGAGCACCGTATCCGGGGCGATGAGCGTGCCGCTGCAGATCACCGAGCGCATGGGGTACTTGGTGCCGGTGGCCGGCTCGGACTTGTGGCGAACCTGAGCGTCCATGATCAGCGCCACAGCAGCGGGGTGGGTGTAGCGGCTGCAGGACTTGCCGTCGATGATGGCGCGACTCGCCCCGCTTACGGCGGGGGTGTCCGGGCCACAGGCCGAGAGCGCGGCCACGCACAACGCCAAACAACTCCATGGGGTGCCCCTCATGTCTTCAGTTTGTCAGGAAACGCGGGGCTTGAGCAGGTGAAAAAACCAAAAAACTGAAACCGCCCCGATCAGGGTGAGGTGGGGCAGTTGGGCTTGAGGCGCTTGACGCCGGGGGCGCTGGCCAGCCGGGAGATGAGGGTCTTTTTCTGGGTGCGCAGGATCTGCAGGTTGACGATGTTGCCCATGGGCAGGTCCTTGCCCGGCAGGGCGAAGACCGCCACCATGTGGGTCTCGTTGAAGCGCGCGTTGCCATGGCACACGGGCTGCGGCGAGGTGGTGCCCGACGAGAACATGATCACGGGCGGCTTGCGGCGTGCCACGTAGTCCAGGTCGTTGGCCATGTGCCCCGGCCCCATGGCCGAGTTGCGGTGGCCGTGGCGCGCGATGTGCTCATCGGTGAGGCCGAGCATGTCGAGGAAGCGAATCTTCGAGCCGGCGCGGTAGGAGATGGAGCCGTTGGCGTAGGTGGCCACGGTGGTGCCCTCGGGGAGGGTGCTGCCCATCCAGGCCCCGACGATGGACGACGACCGCACCCGCTCGGACCACTGGCGCACGGCGGGCAACATGTCGAAGTTGAACAGCGACATCTGCCACAGGCCCAGGCAGAGCATCACCTGCGCCACGCTGGTGGCCAGGGGGCGGGCGGCGTCGGGCTCCTCGCGCCCACCGAAGAGCTGCCACGCCCGGGCCAGGGCCACGCAGGCCAGGGGCAGCCAGGGGGCGAAGAAGCGCCAGGCCGGCATCCAGTCGCCGCCCACGGCGATGACGAAGAGCACCCCCACCAGGGGCAGCCCTCCCACGAGCAGGTCTGTTCGCTCCAGGGTCAGGCGGCCCCGCAGGCGCTGGATGCCGGCGGCGGTGACGGCCAGCAACATGCCGAGCAGCAGCGGGTTGGCCTGGGTGAACTTGTAGAAGTACTTGAGCCCCCACCACAGCTGAATCTGCAGCTCGGCGCCGGCCTTGGCCGCCACGGCGTTGGGGATGAGGTGGCCGTAGTACCACAGGCGCCAGGCGGTCCACGGCACCATCAGCGCCGCCAGCGGCAGGGCGAAGGGGAGCAGCGCCCGCCAGCGGCCGGCCCCACCCTCCTGCGCTGCCGGGCGCAGCAGCAGCCACCCCGTCAGGGCAGCCACCACCAGCAGGCCGTCGGGCCGGGTCATCACGGCCAGGCCCACCAGCACGCCGGCCGCCCGCAGGCTTCCGCCGAGAGCGCAGTAAACGCTCCACGCCGCGAGCAGGGCGAACAGCGGGGTCTCCATGCCGCTGGGTCCCCAGGCGGCGAAGCTGCCGGAGCAGGCGAGCATGGCCACCGCCGTCACGCCAGCGCGAGGATCGCCCGTGGCCCGCCGCCCCAGCAGGTGGGTCATCACCAGCGCCCCCAGCGCCACGGCGCCGCCCAGGTACTTGCCGATCTCCTCCAGGGGAACCCCGCTGATGGAGTGGCTCAGGGCCAGCAGCACCATCCAGAGGAAACAGGAGTATCCCTCCACCCGCTCGCCGATGTTGAACACCGGCCCGTGACCGCTGGCCAGGTTCAGGGCGTAGCGGTAGGTGATGAAGGCGTCCTCGGCGACCATCGAAAAGAGCATCTGGTGCCCGAGGCAGACGGCCGCCATCAGCGCCACCGCGACCGCCTCCCACACGCGCCCGCGGTGGACGCGGGACCACAACACCACCAGCAGCACCAGCGCGCCGGCGGTGGTCAGGTTGAGGAAATCGTGCAGCATGTGGCCCATGGCGTCCTCAACTTAACATAGAAGCGCGGACCTGACCCTCGTGCTCACCCGCCTCGCCGGCGCCGGCCGCGGAGGCGTCTGCGGGACCGAGTTTTTTTGCCCGCGGGCCATTGCGCTGCTCCGCTCTGTCCGCTATAGCTCTCCCTGTATGGTTTTTGTCTCAAAGCAGTAGCCGACTTCACCCGAACGTGACGCCGTGAACCCGGGGCCGCCCGCGCGTGGTCCCGTGGCGTTTACTCGAGCACACAGACGAGACGATGAAGACCATTGACCTCCAAGATCTGGGCTGGGATCCGGCCCTGCAATACTACCTGGACGAATACGACAATCCCGACGCCGTGGCCGGCCGCGTCTGCCGGCTGGACCGCGGCCTGTGCCGCCTGCTCACGGTCGGCGGTGAACGAGCCGCCATCTGGAGCCCGTCGCTGCCGGTGGTGGACGGCGACACCGTGGACGGCCCCGCGGTGGGCGACTGGTGCCTGGCCGCGCCGGACAACGACCGCCTGCGCCTGTTGGCCCTGCTGCCGCGGCGCACATGCTTCACCCGTGGGCGCGCCAGCGGCGGCCGCGCCGAGCAGGTCATCGCCGCCAACGTCGACGTGGCCTTCGTGGTGCTGGGGCTGGACGGCGACTTCAGCCTGCGCCGCATCGAGCGCTACCTCACCCTGGCCCGCCACAGCGGGGCGCGGCCGGTGGTGCTGCTCAACAAGGCGGACCTGCACCCCGACGCAGGCGACGTGGAGGCGCTGGCCGCCGAGGCTGCCCGGGTGTCACCCGGCGTGACGGTGCTGCCCCTGAGCGCCCGCGCGGGCCGGGGCCTGGACGCCGTGCGCGCCGAGCTGGCGGGGGGCGCCACCGGCGTGCTCCTCGGCTCCTCGGGCGTGGGCAAGTCCACCACGATCAACGGCCTGCTCGGCCGCGACAGGCTGCCGACCAGCGAGGTGCGCGCCAGCGACGACACCGGCCGCCACACCACGACCCACCGGGAGCTGTTGCCCCTGCCCGGCGGCGGCGTGGTCATCGACACCCCGGGGCTGCGGGAGGTGGGCGTCCTGGGGCAGGCGCAGGATCTGCAAGAGGTGTTTCCCGACGTCATGGAACACGCCGCGAGCTGCCGCTTCGGCGACTGCGGCCACCACCAGGAGCCAGGCTGCGCGGTGCTCCAGGCCGTGGAGGACGGCGAGCTGGACGCGGACCGGCTGGACAGCTACCAGCACCTGCTGCGCGAGCTGGAGAGCGCGGACCGGCGGCGCAGCGCCTACGAGCAGCGGACCCACGAGCGGAAGACCTGGGGCATGCTGCGGCGCTCGCTCAAGGCGCACCCGAAGTACAAATAGCTCAGCGGGAGGGCGTGGCCAGCACCACCACGTTGCCGTCGGGGTCGGCGAGGTAGGCCGCGTCGTCCCCCCACTCGCGGGGGGCCGCGGCCGACAGCAGCCGCCCGCCGGCGCGCTGCGCGCGGGCCACCGCCGCGTGCAGATCGTCGCAGTGCAGGTAGACCTCGGTGCCGGCGATGGCGCCCTCGGGCAGGGCCTGGGGCTCCTGGCCGGTGTTGTGGGCGAAGTTCTCCCGGCGGTAGAGGCCCAGGCCCCTGCCGTCGGGGAGCGCCAGCTCGACGTAGACCGGCACCTCCACCCGGGCGGGCCAGCCGAAGGTGTCCTGGTAAAAGCGCCGTGAGCGTTGGAGGTCGGCCACGGCCAGGATGGTGAGCACGTGCCGCGGCGGCGTGGGCTCCGCCTCACCGGGGGCCCAGGTGGCAGCGGGGCGCGCCTGGCGGTCCACCTCGAGCCGGAAGATGTCCGGCCGCGAGTAGTGACCCACCGGGTCCAGGTCATAGCGGGCCCGCACGATGTCGTCCGGATCCACGGTGGCCGTGATCAGGCCCTCCTCGCCGTACAGCGGCCCGGCCAGGGGTTCGCCCATGGGGGAGAAGATCACGCTGCCGCCGCGGATCAGGGGCTGGTCCCCGGGCCACGGTCGGTCACCGGCGCGGCCGTCCACGGGCGGGGGCAGGTACTGGCAGGCGCTGACCAGAAACAGCCGCCCCTCGTAGGCGATGTGGCGCATGCTGCTCTGCCAGACGTCCCGGTCGTCCACCGTGGGCGCGCACCAGACGTCCAGCCCCTGGGCGTACATCGCCGCCCGCAGCAGGGGCATGTAGTTCTCCCAGCAGATGGCCGCGCCGGCTCGCCCGGCGGGGGTCTGCACCACCGGCAAGGTGGAGCCGTCGCCCTGCCCCCAGATCAGCCGCTCGCTGGCCGTGGGCATCACCTTGCGGTGGCTGGCCGCCAGCTCGCCGGCGGCCGAGAAGAACAGCGCCGTGCAATACAGTGTGGAGCCGCCCCGCTCGACGACGCCGGCCACCAGGGCGGCCTCGCACCGCCCGGCCAACGCGGCCAGGGCTGCCACCTCGGGCCCGTCCAACTCCACGGCGTGGTCCCAGTAGGCCCGAAAAGCATCCCGCCCCTCGTCGGTGCGGTAGCCGACCCGCGCGCCGAAGTCGGCCCCCTTGGGGTAGCCGCCCAGCAGCGCCTCGGGCAGCACCACCAGGTCGCAACCGGCGAGCCGCTGCTCGTGGGCCAGCACCCGCTCCACGGTGGCGCCGGGGCCCTCGGGGCTCGCACCCAGCTGCAGGGCGCCGATGGTTCGGGCGGCGCTCATGGCGCGTCCACCCTGGCCAGGGCTGCCAGGGGATCTCCGGTGACGCGGTAGACCGTCCACTCGTCCATGGCCTGTGCGCCGAGGTTTTCGTAGAAACGGATGGCCGGCTGGTTCCAGTCCAGCACCGACCATTCCAGGCGGCCGCAGCCGCGATCCAGGGCCAACCGCGCCAGGCAGGACAACAGCTCGCGCCCCACGCCCTTGCCCCGCAGGTCCGGCTCCACGAACAGGTCCTCGAGGTAGACGCCGGGCCTGCCGAGGAAGGTGGAGAAGCTGTGGAAGAAGAGCGCGAAGCCGGCGGGCGCGCCGTGCAGCTCGGCGATGATCACCTCGGCCACGCGGCGCTCGCCGAAGAGGTTGGCGCGCAGGGTGGCTTCGTCCGCCACGACCTCGTGGGCCAGGCGCTCGTACTCGGCCAGGCCCTTGATGAAGCGCAGGATCTGGCCCACGTCGTCAGCGGTGGCGAAGCGCAGCCGCAGGTTCGGGTTCCGGGTGTTGAGGATGTCGTCCATGTCATCGCGTCCTTTTGCGTTCCCATTATTGCACCGCTGGCCGATAATGCCCTTATCTCGCATTTTTTCCATACCATGGCCACGCGCGCCGTCATGGCGGCCTGCTGCTGGTCGCTTTTGGCCGGCGCCGGGTGCCGCTGTTCACAGCAGAAGGCGCCGGCGAAGAAGCAGGCTGGCAAGGCGAGCGCGCCGGCAGCGGTGTCCTCAAAGCAGGAGCGGCCGCTGCTGGAGCAGGCCTACCGAGCGGAGCTGCGTCAGGGCGGGCTGGTGATCAACTTCGGTACGCCGGACCAGCACAAGTACGTGTGCGGCGGCTGGAAGACCGGCTGGGGCAAGAGCGGCCGCGACGGCCAGGCGACCTACGCCGAGCTGCCGCGCCAGGGGCTGATCACCTGCCACGACTGGGAGGCCGCCACCTACAGCCCGGTGCTGATGGCCCGCGCAACGGCCCCTGGTCAGCGGCTGGTGGCAGTGCTCGACGGAGAGAAGCTCGGCGCCAAAAACGTGCCCACCGCCTGGACCGCGCTGAAATACAAAAAGGTGACCCGCGCCAGGCCAGGCCGGCGGACGCTGGTGCTGTTGCCCTCGGCCGGGGCCCGGCTCCAGCTGCAGTGGCTCTGGCTGCGCACCGGCGACGGGGCGGCGGCGCCGATGGTGAGCCGGGTGGGCCGGCAGACCCTGGGGAAGAAGGCGCGCCGCGCGCTGCTGGCGCCGCGACCGGCCACTTACTCGTACTACCTGCAGATCCCCCGGCGGGCCGAGCTGCTTTTGGACTACGGCTCGCGCAGCCCCGGTCGACTGATCATCACCGCGGCCCGTGACGGCAAGGCGCCGCTGCAGCTGCTGGCCGCGGACACCGGCGCCCAGTGGCGGCCGGCCAAGCTGGACCTGTCTCCTCTGGCGGGGCAGGTGGTCCGCCTGGACCTGGCGCTCAGCGCCAGGGGTGGCGGCGACGAGCTGGGCGCGGCCCTGGCCCGGCCGCGGGTGACCTGGCCGGTGTCGGCCCTGCGCAAGCCGGCGATCACCGCGGCCAACCGCGCGCAGAACCTGATCCACGTGGTGGTGGACGCGGCCCGCCAGGACGCCTACCGCGCGTTCAACCCCAAGGCCCCCGCCCTCACGCCGGCGCTCAGCGCCCTGGCCGCCGACGGCGTGCGGTTCACCAACGCTCAGGTCAACGCCAGCCACACCGTGGCCTCGGTGTCGAGCATGATCACCGGCCGCTACCCGCACACGTTCCTGGGGTCGGAGCGGCACCAGTCCCTGGGGCACGATCTCCCGGTGCTGGCGATGCACATGTTCGGCAGCGGCGTGGCCACGTCCCTGGTCTCGGCCAACCCCTTCCTGACCCAGACCTTCGGCTTCCACCGCCGCCAGGACCGCTTCTTCTACTACCCCATGGAGGAGAAGAACAAGCACACCCGTCGTATGTTCACCGACGCCCTCGCCTGGATCAAGGAGCAGCACCTGGGCGGCAAGCGCTTCTACCTCCACATCCAGACCATGGACCCCCACCACCCCTACCGTTTCCACAAGGACCTCACGCCCCGGCTGCTGGGCAAGGGGTTCAAGGGGCAGACCCATTCGATCAGCGCCCGGCCGGACAAGGGCGAGGCGGAGCGGCGCTATGCCCGGGCGCTGTACGCCGGCGAGATCGAGTACGCCGATCGAGAGCTCGGGCTGTTCATCGCCGGCCTGAAGAAGCTGGGCGTGCTCGAGCGCACCCTGGTGGTCTTCTCCAACGACCACGGCGAGGAGCTGTTCGAGCGGGGCCGCAACGGCCACGGCCACTCCCTGCACGAGGAGCAGCTGCGCACGCCGCTGGTGATGCGCTACCCGCCGCTGCTGCCCCGGGGGCTGAAGGTTGAGCACCCGGTGGAGATGGTGGACATGATCCCCACGATCATCGAGCTCATGGGGCTGGGCCACATGCCGGGCATCCACGGCCAGTCCATGGTGCCCACCATCTTCGGCAGCCCGCCGGTGGAGCCGGACTACGTGCTGGCCGAGCTGGCCGGCGTTGCGCTGCGCATGGGCCCGCTGAAGATAATCCACAGCCCGCCGTTTCGCAGGGTGTTCGATCTGCGCAGCGATCCCGGCGAGCGCACCGACATCTCATCCAGTCGGCCGGTGGCCGGCCGGGCCCTGGACGTGCGCCTCGGCGAGGCCATGGCCGCGCCGGTCAAGGGCAAGCGTCTGGGGACCATGGGCGGCTGGACGCGCCCTCCGGCGGCGGTGGCCCCCGTGATCTCTCCGCAGCTGCGCATGCAGCTCAAGGCCCTGGGCTACATCGACTGACCCGACCCAAAGCTGACCGCTGAAAGCTTACCGCTATTACGCCACCGCGCGGATGGCGCGGATCATCTCACCCGCGTCGTCGTAGCGCCGACGCCGGGGGCCGGTGGCGCGGCGGATCAGATCGCGCAGCTCGCGATCGCAGGGCAGCGTGTTGACCAGCGGCGCGTCGAGGATCTGGTCGGCGCTGCCGAGCAGCAGCATGCCCATGAGCTGGCCCATCTGGTAGACCTCGTCCATGGCGGTCCAGCGGCGCAGGCTGGCGCCGTCCTTGACCCGCTGAGTGACGAAGGAGGAGTTGAAGGCGTCGGCCAGCAGGGGGCGGCCGGCCAGCTTGTGGCGGGCGATGCCGAAGTCCCCCAGCTTGAGGTTTCCCTGGCCGCAGACGAAGACGTTGAACGGCGTGATGTCCCGATGGAACGCGCTGCCGCCCTGGAGCTGCTTGAGCACCGCCAGCAGGGCGAGAATCTCGCGCTTGGTCCGGCGCTGGGACCACGGCTTGTTGGTCTGCTCCAGGTAGTCGGCCACGGTGCCGTAGCGGGCCAGCTCCAGGGTCAACCCGAAGAGGATCGTGCTCTCGCCGTCGATGCGGAGCATCACGGGGAAGGAGTCGTAGACCTGGATCACTCGCTTGCTCTTGGCGAACAGCTCGCCGAAGTAGGCCTCGCGGTGCCAGCTCGGCTGGTCCGAGCCGAGCTTGAGGCAGACCTCGCGCATGCGCCGGCCTCGACGGTCCACACGCCAGGCGTGGTAGGCGCGGCTGTAGCCGCCGCTGCCTATCTCCTGGCCAATCTTGTAACGGGCGCCGGTGACCGGGCTGGTCAGGATCCGGCCTGGCCTCAGTCGGGGTAACTTACTGCTCATTGCTCATGGAGTTCTGTCACAACACGATGTCGCGAACAAGCATATTAGCTCTGTCCTGCCCCTTCTGCGCTACGGCTGTGGCTCGCCCTTTTCCCTGGACCACTGGCGGATGGCGGTCACCTCGTCGGGCGGGATGCCGAGGGACTCGAGGAAGTCCTGGTGCGCGTCGGGGGCCATGCGCTCGAACTGCACGTGCCAGCGATCCATGTCGTCGTCGTCCAGCCCCGAGGACCGCAGCAGCTCCACCCAGGTCTCCTTGGTCATGGCCCGTGACGCCCGCTGCAGCCGGACGCGGTCCGAAAGCAGGCTGACGATGATCCGCTGCTGCTCGCGCAGGTCTGCCATCTCCCGGTTGAGCTCGTCCAGGCGTCGCTCCAGCGCCGTGGCCACCTGCCCGCCGGGCCCGTCGAGGACCTTGCCGATCTGGGCCAGGCCGAGGCCCACCTCGCGGTAGCGACAGATCTGCTCCAGGCGCTGCCGGTCCGCGCGGGTGTAGAGCCGGTAGTTGGCCGGAGATCGCCCGGTGGGCCGCAGCAGCCCGATGGAGTCGTAATACAGCAAGGTGCTGCGGGACAGGCCGAAGGCGCGGGCCAGCCGGCCCACGGTGTAGGTGGCGCCGCTCATGACTGAAGCTTATTACTCCCCGGCCGCCCAGTCACCCCGGCTGCTGGCGCGAATGCGCGCCACCTCGTCGGCGCCCAGGCCGAGCCAGCCCAGGAAGCTGTCGTGCCGCTCGGGCCAGCGCTCCTCGAAGATGGCGTGCCAGCGTTTCATGGTGGGTTCGTCCAGGCCGATCTGCTCAAACATCTCCACCCAGCTCTTCTTGAAGGTCTTGTCGTCAGACATGGTCTCGCTCCTTTTTTGCGTTGAGATGAACCCACGCTAAAGGGTGAAGCCGTAGACAGGTCAAAAGAAAAGTGGCGTGCCCGGCTTTGGCGGACACGCCGGTCACTCCGCGGCTTGACCTGACGCCCGACGCGCTCTAATAGTAGGGATTCGCGAGGATGGCGGAACTGGCAGACGCGCTGGTTTTAGGTACCAGTGTCTAACGACGTAGGGGTTCAAGTCCCCTTCCTCGCATAGCCTGGGGGTTGACTTCGGCTGCTCCGCAGCCTCCGTCACTGCATCCGAACAATTCCACCCTCCGGTCGGCTGCGCCTCCCTGCGGCTGGAATTCTTCACATCGCAGTCAAGTCCCCTTCCTCGCACTACCCACCCCCACTGCTACCCCCGCTGCCACTGCCCACCGGACACATTCCCTGTGGCCGATCTGCCACAATCCGGGCGGCGCGGACGCCAGGGTGTTGAAATCCTGGCCATCTCACACCTGGCCCCGGTCTTGCTGTTCTCGACATCGCCACCGGTTCGGCGGGTTTATGACACGGCGATCCATTTGTGGCACCATGCGGTCCGCCCCGCGCGGGGCGGACCGCCAAACGGTAGACAAGGGAGTGCCCATGCTTCGTAATATCCTCCTCTCCGTGTTGCTGTTCCTCGTCATCATGGTGAGCTGTAGCGACTCCGTGAACCTGCCCCCGGTCAAGGGGCCTCCCCTGAAGGTGCCCGAGGGCGCCGGGCCGCTGACGGTGGCCAGGCAGACGCCGCTGAAGGTGATCCACACCTCCCCCCGGGGGCAGCTCACCTCGCCCCACCTGCAGGTGACGGTGTCGTTCAACAAGCCGATGGTGGCCCTGGAGAAGGTCGATGACCAGATGCGCAAGAGCCCGCTGATCTTCACCCCTGAGGTGAAGGCCAAGCAGCGCTGGCTCGGCACGCGCACCGTGGTGCTGGATATCACCGAGCCGCTGGCCGGCTCCACGACCTACACGGTGTCGGTGCCCGCCGGGGTCAAGGCCCTGGACGGCTCGGCCCTGGCCTTGGGCAAAACCTGGAGCTTCTCCACCCCGCGGCTGAAGGTGGTGCGGGTGCAGCCCTACCGCGGCCGCCGCTGGATGCGAGCCGACTCCAAGGTGGAGCTGTTCTTTAACCAGCCGGTGGACCCGGCGGCCCTGGAGCGCGCCCTGCAGGTCTCGGCCTCGCCCCTGGCGCAACAGCGCAAGGCCCGCGTGGCGCCCAAGGTGCCGCAAAAGCCCACGGCGGTGCGCGCCCGGGTGACCGAGGGCAAGAACCGCAAGCACATGGTGGTCCACGCCACCTACCCCCTGGCCTCCCGCGTCTCCTTCGTGGTGCAGCAGGGCCTCAAGGGCCTGGAGGGTCCGCTGCCGATGCCGACCCGCTACTTCACCTATTTCACCACCTACGGCCGGTTCCGCGTCACCGGGCTCTCCTGCACCAAGGAGTGCGACCCCGAGAGCACCGTGACCCTGCGCTTCTCCAACCCGGTGAAGCAGATCCAGGCGCGCAAGACCGTGCGCGTGAACAGGACCAAGCTCAAGGTTGGTCGCTCACGGTACGCCAGCGCCTACGTCTACCTCGACACGCGTCTGGGCGCGCGCAAGCGCTACACGGTGACCCTGCGCGGCAAGCTCAAGGACCAGTTCGGCCAGCCGCTGGAGGGGCCCCGTCGCTTCTCCTTCGGCACCGGCGACTACGATCCCTACGTTCAGCTGCCGATCTCGTCCGGCGTGCTGGAGGACCGCGGGCACATGCGGCTGCCGCTCTACTTCCGCAACGCCAACAAGGCGACCCTGCGCAGCAAGGCGCTGAACCCGGCGGGCGTGGCCGCGCTGCTGGGGCACAGGAGCTACTGGGACAGCGACAAGTCGCTGCTGAGCAAGATGGCCGGCGCCCGCTCCCAGAAGTTGCGGGTGGCGATCCGGCGGAACAAGCGGGTGACCGTGCGCACCGACCTGAAGAAGCTGCTCGGCAAGGCCCGGGGCCTGCTGGCCCTGGAGCTCGAGACCAGGCTCAAGGGGGAGCGCCGCGCTGACCGGCGCATCGAGCGGACGCTGCTGCGCGTCACCGACCTGGCCATGACGGCCAAGCACTCGCCCGAGACCTCCCTGGTCTGGGTCACCTCCCTGGCCACGGGTGAGCCGGTGGTTGGCTGCGCGGTCTCCATCTGGCAGGTCAAGGGGACCAAGCCGTTGTGGACCGGCACCACCGACGCCGCCGGCCTGGCCGTGGCGCCCGGCGCCAACAAGCTGTCCGGCGGCGCCGAGCAGCGGCTGCTGTTTTTCGCCAAAAAGGGCGGGGACGAAAACTTCGTCAGCTCGTCGTCGCGCAGCGGCATCAACGCCTGGGACTTCGGCATGGACGAGGCCTGGGACGACGCCCGCGGCTCGCTGCTCGGGCTGCTGCTGTCGGACCGCGGCCTCTACCGCCCCGGCGACACGGTGCACATCAAGGGGCTGGTCCGCAAGCGCGAAGGCGGCGCCCTCAAGGTGCCGACCGGCATGCGCCTGGGGCTGACGGTCTCCGACGCCCGGGGCGAGAAGGTCTTGCAAAAGAGCGTGGGCCTGTCCGAGTTCGGCTCGTTCTCGGTCGACGTCAAGCTGCCCCCCGGCGCGCCGCTGGGCCGCTACAGCGTCACCGCCAAGCCCGCCGGCAGCAGCCGCACGGTCTACGGCTCCTTCCGCGTGGAGGAGTACCGCGTGGCCGAGTTCAAGGTCAGCACCAGGGCGGACCGCGCCCACCTGGTCCGCGGCGACGAGATGGCCTGGACCACCGCCGGCGCGTATCTCTTCGGCTCGCCCATGCGCAAGGCCAAGGTCAACTGGTCCATCTACTGGTCGCCGTCCTACTTCGCGCCGCCGGGCCACGACGGGTTCGTCTTCTCTGACCGTGTCTGGTACTGGGGCACGGGCAGCCGCTACCGCAGCGGCGGCCACGCCGGCAGCGGCGACGCGCGGCTGGACGGCAAGGGCCAGCACAAGGGCACGAAGAAGCTGGCCCCGGCCAAGATGATCGGCCCTCGCAGCTACCAGCTGGAGGCCTCGGTCACCGACATCTCCCGCCAGTCCATCGCCTCGCGCACCAGCGTGCTGCTGCACCCGGGCGAGTTCTACATCGGCGGCAAGCCGAAGGAGACCTTCCTCAAGGCCGGCGACACCCTCGAGACCGAGGTCGTGGCCGCGACCCATCAGGGCGCGCGGGTGCCGGGGATAGCCGTCAGCGGCACGCTCTACCGCCGGGAGTGGCACTCTGTGCGCAAGCAGGGAATGGGCGGTTCGCACTTCTTCGTCAGCCGCCCCATGGAAAAGAGGGTGGCCGGCTGCAAGGTGCGCAGCGCCAAGAAGGCCCGCCTCTGCAAGGTCAAGGTACCCAAGGCCGGCTACTACGTGCTGCGCCTGCGGGCCACCGACCGCCGCGGCAACAAGCTGATGAGCTCGTTTGGTGTCTACGCCTCGGGCGTGGACTACGTGGCCTGGCGGCGCGACGCCGAGGACCGCGTGGAGCTGGTCAAGGACCGCAAGGTCTACAAGATCGGCCAGGTGGCGCGCATCCTGGTCAAGTCGCCCTACGCCAGGGCCCACGGCCTGATGACGGTGGAGCGCAACGGCATCTACAAGCAGGTGCCGTTCAAGCTCAAGCACACGTCCAAGTGGATCACGGTGCCGATCACCCGCAGCCTGTCGCCCAACGCTTTTGTCTCGGTGATCCTGGTGCGCGGCCGCGTGCCGGTGAAGCTGAAGAAGAAGAACAAGAAGGACAAGAAGGACAAGAACAAGCGCTCGTATCAGGAAGAGGATCCAGGCAAGCCGGCGTTCAAGGTCGGCTACGTCAAGCTCACCGTGAGCCAGGCCGATCGGCGCCTCAAGGTGTCGGTCAAGCCGGCCAAGAGCGACTACCGCCCGGGCCAGCAGGCCGCGGTGGACCTCACCGTGCGGGACCACGCGGGCAACCCGGTCAAGGCCGAGCTGACGGTCATCGCCGCCGACGAGGGCGTGCTGAGCCTCATCGGCTACAAGATGCCCGATCCGGTGCCGGTGTTCTACTCGCCCATGGGCCTGTCGGTGCGCACGGCGGACAACCGCATCCACCTCATCAGCCGGCGCGTCTTCGGCGAAAAGGGCAAGAGCCCGGGCGGCGGCGGCGCCGAGTCCGGGGCCGCGGCCAATGGCGGCATGCGGCGCAAGTTCGTCTCCACGCCCTACTACAACCCGTCGGTGATCACCGACGCGGCGGGCAAGGCTCGGATCACGTTCAAGCTGCCCGACAACCTGACGACCTTCCGCGTCATGGCCGTGGCGGCCACGGCGGACTCCCGCTTCGGCAAGGCCCGCGGCCAGCTCAAGGTCAACAAGCCCCTGCTGATGCTGCCCACCCTGCCCCGCTTCGTGCGGGTGGGTGACCGCATGGAGGCCGGCGTGGTGGTGCACAACAACACCGGCAAGGGCGGCACCATGGAGGTCAAGGCCGAGGCCAAGGGCGTGGAGCTCATCGGCGCCAGCTCGGCGCGGATGAAGGTGGCGGTCGACGGCAGCGTGGAGGCGCGCTTCGCCTTCCGCGCCCGCACGCCGGGCGAGGCCACCTTCCGCTTCAACGTGGCCATGGACGACAACCGTGACGGCCTGGAGCTCAAGCGGCCGGTGAAGCTGCCCCTGGTCATGGAGACCGTGGCGACCTACGGCTCCACCGCGTCGGCGGCGGCCGAGGGCGTGGTCCCCTCGGGCGGCGTGCGCAAGGACATCGGCGGCCTGGACGTGACCATGTCGTCGTCGGCCCTGGTCGGCCTGCGCGGCGGCATGGACTACCTGCTTCGTTATCCTTACGAGTGCCTGGAGCAGAGCACCAGCCGCATGGTGCCCCTGGTGCTGCTGTCCGAGCTTTCCGAGGCCTTCAAGCTGAACAACAACAAGGCGGCGTCGGCGGCCCTGGTGGCCAAGCTCATCGCGCGCATCTCGCGCATGCAGCGCTGGGACGGCGGCTTCGCCTACTGGCCCTCGTCGTCACGCAGCTACCCCTGGGTCTCGGCCTACGCCGCCTGGGGCCTCGGCCGCGCGGCCAGCGGCGGCCACAAGGTCAGCGCGCGCGTGCTGAAGAACGCCCGCAGCTACCTGCACAAGCAGCTGCGCAAAAAAGCCGACAAGCGCTACCTCGGGCTCGACCGCACGACCAAGGCCTACATGCTCTACGTGCTGACGACTTTGGGGGAGCAGCCCACGGGCTACGTCTCCCACCTCTTCGAGCACCGCAAGGACCTCACCGTCTTCGGCAAGGCGCTGCTGCTGTCGGCCATGACGCGCATGAAGAAGGTCGACAAGGAGATGGTCCGCACCCTGACCGACGACGTCACGGGGCAGGTGCACCAGACGGCCAAGGTGGCCAAGGTGGAGGAGAACCTGGGCAACGGCTACGCGCCGATGTTCCACTCCGACACCCGCTCGACGGCCATGGTGCTCGACGCCCTGCTGGCGGCGGATCCGAACAACCCGCTGGTGGAGAAGCTGGTCAAGTACCTGGTGCAGGCGCGCAAGAACGGCCGCTGGAACAACACCCAGGAGACGGTCTACGCCCTGCTGGCGATGCACCGCTACTTCGAGGTGCGCGAAAAGGTCGTGCCCGACTTCGTGGCCAAGGTCTTCCTCGGCGACACCCGCCTGTTGGCGCAACCGTTCAAGGGGCGCAGCCTCACCGCGGTGAAAAAGAGCGTGCCCATGGGCAAGCTGGCCGAGGCTGGCTCGCCGACCCTCGGCTTCGTCAAGCGGGGCAAGGGCCGGCTCTACTACAGCGCCTCGCTGCACTACGCGCGCACCACCCTGCCGAAGCGGCCCCTGGACTCGGGCTTCTTCGTCACGCGGACCTACGAGCCGGTGCCCCGCGACGCCTCCAAACTGTCCGATCTGCAGGGCGCCGCCGACGGCAAGGCCAGGGGCGTGACCCGGGTCAAGGCCGGGGACCTGGTGCGGGTGACCCTGCGGGTGGTGGTGCCCCAGCAGATGCACTTCGTCGCGGTGGACGATCCGCTGCCCGCCGGGCTGGAGGCCACCAACTTCAAGTTGATGACCGCGGCGAGCCACACCGGCCGCCACCTGCGCCACAGCCGCCGCTCGCGCTACAACCGGCGCCACGGCAGCTCCTGGTACACGCCGTTTTACCAGCAGCAGATCCGGGACGACCGGGTGCAGCTGTTCGCCGACTCGGTGTCGCCCGGCATCTACACCTACGTCTACCTGGCCCGGGCCACCACCATCGGCAGCTTCGTCGCGCCGCCGACCCACGTGGAGCAGATGTACGAGCCCGAGGTGTTCGGCCGTACGGGCGCCTCCACCTTCGAGGTGACCCAGTAGGGCGTGATGGGCATCGGGCGTAAAAAGCTGCGGCGCGCGCTGCTGGCGCTGGCCGCCCTGGTGGCGCTGGCCCTGATCGCCACGCTGGTCTGGGCCGCCACGGTGCAGCTGCCGGCCGGCGCCCTGCAGCCCCGGGCCATCGCCTCGGTTCGCGTGGAGGACCGCAACGGCGCCCTGCTGCGCGAGCTGCTCTCCCGGGAGGACGGCCGCGCGCGCTGGGTGCCGCTGGAGCGCATCTCTCCCCATTTGATCCAGGCCACCCTGGCCGGCGAAGACCAGCGCTTCTTCGACCACGGCGGCGTGGACCTGGTGGCCATGGGCCGGGCGGTGATCACCAGCCTGACCGCCGGCGAGGTGGTCTCGGGCGGGTCCACGGTGACCATGCAGCTGGCGCGGCTGGTCTCGGGCGTGCCGCGCACCCTGCCGGGAAAGGCCAAGCAGCTGGTGCTGGCCTGGCGGCTGGAGGGGCGCCTGACCAAACGCCAGATCCTGTGGCACTACCTCAACCGCGCGCCCTACGGCAACGGCGCCTTCGGCGTGGAGGCCGCGGCCCGGCGCTACCTGGCCAAGCCGGCCTCGCAGCTGAGTTTGGCCGAGGCCGCGCTGCTCTCGGCGCTGCCCCGCAGCCCGGCGGGCTACAACCCCTACCGCAACCGCGCGCGCCTGCTCAGGCGGCAGCGCTACATCCTCAGCCTGATGCAGAGCCAGGGGCGCATCACCGCGGCCCAGCATCGCCTGGCCCGCGCCGAGGTCATCGACTGGCGCGCCGCGCGGCGGCCTTTCCTGGCGCCTCACTTCACGCGCCGCGTGCTGGCGGACCGCGCCCTGGCCGGCGCCACCCGCCTGCGCACCACCCTGCACCTGCCCCTGCAGCGCAAGGTGGAGACGGCGGTGCGCGAGACCATCGCGCGCCTCGAGGCCCAGGGCGTGACCAACGCCGCGGTGCTGGTGGTGGACAACCCCACCGGCGAGGTGCGGGCCCACGTGGGCTCGGCCGCCTTCTTCGACGCCGCGCGCAGCGGCCAGGTGGACGGGGCCGCGGCGCTGCGCCAGCCCGGCTCCACCATGAAGCCGTTCACCTACGCCCTGGCCCTGGAGCGGGGCAAGACCGCGGCCTCGCTGCTGCGGGACCTGCCGACCCACTTCACCACCGAGCGGGGCGACTACGCGCCGCGCAACTACGACAACACCTTCCACGGGCCGGTGCGGCTGCGGGTGGCCCTGGGCAGCTCGTACAACGTCCCCGCGGTGCGCGTGGCCGAGTTCGTGGGCGTGGAGCGGCTGCTGACCGGCCTGCGCGCCCTCGGCTTCACCTCGCTCAAGCGCAGCGGCCGCCACTACGGCCTCGGCCTGACCCTGGGTAACGGCGAGGTGACTCTGCGCGAGCTGGTGGCAGCCTACGCTGCCCTGGCCCGGGGCGGCGAGCTGCTGCCCCTGCGCTCGGTGCTGCGGGCCCACGCCGTGGGTGGCCAGGCGCTGCCCCTGCCCCGCCCCACCCCGCGGCGGGTGCTCTCGCGCCAGGCGGCCTACGTCATCACCCACGTGCTGTCGGATCACATGGCCCGGCTGCCCGCCTTCGGTCGGCGTACGCCGCTGGACGTGGGCTTCCCCGCGGCGGTGAAGACCGGCACCTCCAAGGACTTCCGCGACAACTGGACCGTGGGCTACACGCCCCAGGTCACCGTGGGGGTCTGGGTCGGCAACTTCGACGGCCGCAGCATGCACAACGTCTCGGGAATCACCGGCGCAGGCCCGCTGTGGGCCGAGGTGATGACCGCCGCCATGGAGGGCCGCTCCTCGGCCTTCAGCAGGCCGAAAGACGTGGTGGCGGCCAGGATCTGCCCCCTGTCGGGCAGGCGCCGCGGCCCCCACTGCCCGTCCAGCACGCGGGAGGTGTTCGTGGCCGGCAGCGAGCCGGCGCACGCCTGCCAGATGCACCGCGAGATCGCCCTGGACTCGCGCAACGGCCTGCTGGCCGGCCCGGCCTGCCCGGCGGCCGAGGTGCAGCGCCGGGTGATGGTGGTCTACCCGCCGGTCTATCAGGCCTGGGCCGTGCGCCGCGGCTTCCCGGCAACGCCCACCGCCGCCTCGCCGCGCTGTCCGCCCGCCCGCACCGCGGCGGCCACGGTCAAGGTGCGCGTGCCGTCCAACGGCGACCGCTACCACCTGGACCCGGACCTGCGACGGTCCTACCAGAGCATCCCCCTGGAGGCCACGGTGGAGGGTCGCGTAAAAGATGTGCGCTGGCTGGTGGACGGCGTGCAGGTGGCCCGGGCCAGCTTCCCCTACACGGCGCGCTGGCCCCTGCGCGCGGGCCGTCACCGCATCGTGGCCCAGCTGCCGGACGGCAAACGCAGCGCGCCGGTTGTGGTGACGGTGAGGTAGGGGCTTACCGTTACTTGATCTCGAAGGTCTTGCTGACGACCTCGACGGTCTTGCCGCCGGCCACGGGCACCTCGACCTTCAAGCGGTAGCTGCCCGATAGCTTCGGCAGGCAGCAGGCCACCTTGTGCTGCGCCGGCATGTTGAAGGTCCAGGCGAAGACGCGCTGGCTGGCCTTGAGCTTGTCCTTGTAGGTGGGCGTGGGCTTCAGATCGACGTAGAAGGCGTAGTCGTCGCTTGTCACCGGCCGGCCATTGGACAGCTTGACCGCCGCGCCGGCGCCCGTCTGCAGGTGAGCCACCGGCGCCCCCAGCCAGGGGTCGGAGCCGGCCACGGTGAAGACCACGATGTCGGTGGCCGCGTAGCTGGCCTTGACCTCGGCCAGCACCTTGCCCGCGTCCTTGGCCCCCTCGGCGGCGTAGGGCGTGTACTTTTCGATGACGAAGGCGTCCACCGGCTTCGGCTCCTTGGTCGGCCGCTCGCCGCGGTGCTGCATGCCGGCGACCTTGATCGCCTGCCGGGACAGGTACTCACCCTGCTTCGGGCCCCACAACGACCCGCCCGCCTCGTAGCCGCCCTGCCACCAGTCGTCCTCCAGCACGCTGTAGCCCATGTAGTCCTGGCTGTAGCCGATGAACATCACGTCCGCGGCGCCGGTCTCCTTCTTCACGCCGGCCACCACCTTCTCGGCCAGCAGGGTGCACGGCTCGCCGGGGAAGGTCACCAGGCGCAGGGCGCCCAGGCGGCCCACGGTGATCTCGGTCTGGGTCGGCGCCGGCGCGTTGGGCGGGAAGAGGATGCACTTTTTGTCCAGGTCCTTGATCTTGGTGGTCGGGTCGCAGTCGGCCTTTTCGTTCTGTCCGCAGTAGACGCCGCCGTGGACGTAGGGGAACTCGCCCTTGGCGTAGCCGAGGAGCTTGCGATCGATGGCCACGCGGAAGGTGCGCAGCGAGATGGTCGGGCTGGCCTGCCATTTGACCTTGGTCAGCGCGGCGTGGGCAGCCTTGGCCACCACGTGGCCCACCCGCTCCTGCTTGTCGTATGCGCTGGGCTGGGAGGCGCCGCTCTGCTCGGTGACCTTGGGTGAGGCGGGCGCGATGTCGCCGCCCCAGCTGTTGAAGAACAGCGCCTCCACCGGGTGGGCGAAGCCGGCCTCCATGGCCTCCTCGATGGCCCCCGACACCTCGCGGCTGAGGTTGAGGTCCTTGAGGTCCAGGGTGGTGCCGTGGACGGCGTAGGCGAAGACCAGGCCCACGGTCTTGGTCCCCTGCTGCAGCACGATCAGCGGCAGGGTGCCGTTGACGTAGCTCTTGCCGTCCTCGCAGCGGCGGTCCGACTGCCCCTCATCGGAGCGAGTCATGACGTAGCCCACGCGCCCGGCGGCCAGGTCCTTGTAGGCGGCCTGCACCACGTCGGCGGCCGCCTTGACCATGTTCTCGTAGTACTCGGGGAAGAAGGCGTCGGCGATCATGTCGAACAGCCCGCCGGCGCCGATGAGGCGCCCTGGCCCGGAGTGGGTGTGGGTGCCGCCGAAGATCAGCGCGTGGTCCAGGTCGCGGCCGAGGCGCTTTTTCAGCTCCAGCACCACCGCCCGGCGGAACTGCTGGAACACGCCCACGGTGTCGGCGCGCAAAAAGACCACCTCGTGGCCCGGCCCGCGGGAGATCACCGCGGCCTTGTACTCCGGGTGCCCGTGGATGCGGTTGGTGGCCGCGAACATCTTGACGAAGGGTGATGGGTGGCCGCCGAGGGAGAAGCCGGCGTAGCCCACGGTGCCGATGCCCAGGGGCGCCGGCAGCTTGAGCGAGGCCACCCCGACCTTGACCTCGCCGGGCGGGGGCAGCCCGCTGTCGGCCGTCACGCCCCCGTCGGGGGCGCCGCCTTCATCGTCACTGCAGCCGAGGACCAACGCGATACACAGCACAAACGCATGTCGTCTCATCATTACCAGAAAGTAACACGCGCACGGCGGCCCTCACCAGCGCTGGTCAGCGGGCGCCATTTCGCGTTACCCTTTTCATCATCCGGCAGTTCGAAACGGTGGGTGGCCTCGGGGCCGCCACAGGATGTCAGGAGAGCGACGTGTCCAGCGAGTCATGCACGGGGGGCACGCCAACCAAGAGGCGGTAGAGACGCTTCACATCGGCCCTCACTCCGTCACTCGCCGCGTGCGAGAGCGCGCCACCGGCCAGTCCTCCCTGCTCTGGGTCTCCCGCGACGAGGATGCCCACGACAGCATGGCCGAGGAGCTGGCCATTCTGCAGGCCCTGGGGCGGCGGTGCCGCTACGTGCGCCCGGAGACCATGGGCCTCGAGGGGTTCCACGGTGTACTCTCCGAGGACCCCGGCGGGCGGCCGCTGACCGAGCTGGTCCCGGCAGGCGGCATGGCGCCGGCCCGGGCGCTGCGCGTTGCCCTGGCCCTGGCGCGGGTGATCCAGACCCTCCACGCCCGGGGCTACGTACACAAGGGCGTGGCCGGCCCGAGCGTGCTGTTCAACGAGCAGAGTGGTCAGGTGGAGCTGCTCTGCCACTGCCTGGCCACGCGGGTCCCCCGGGAGACCGGCGAGAACGTGCACCCCGGCCCGATGAACACCGCGCTGGCCTACGTCTCACCGGAGCAGACCGGCCGGATGAACCGCGCCGTCGACCTGCGCACAGACCTTTATTCTTTGGGAGTGGTGCTCTACCAGCTGCTGGTGGGGCGGCTGCCCTTCGCCGCCGACGACCGGGTGGGGCTGGTGCACGCCCACATCGCCCGGGCGCCGACGCCGCCGGCCGACACGACCGCCGCGACGCCACGGGCCCTGTCCGAGATGGTGCTGCGACTGCTGGCCAAAAACGCCGAGGACCGCTACCAGAGCGCCGCCGGCGTCATCGCGGACATGGAGACCTGCGCCCAACGCCTGGAGGAGCGCGGCAGCATCGGCGACCTCGAGCTGGGCCGCGGCGACGTGGCCGAGCGGGTGCGGGTGCCGCAGCAGCTGTACGGGCGCGAGGAGGAGCTGGAGCGGCTGGGCCTCTCCCTGCGGCGAGTGGGCCAGGGCCACCCCGAGGTGGTGCTGGTGTCGGGGTACCCCGGCATCGGCAAGACCGCCCTGGTGCAGGAGATGCAGCGGCCGATCCTCGAGGGCCGGGGGATCCTCGTGTCGGGCAAGTCCGACATGCTCCAGCGCAACGTGCCCTACCACACCCTGGCCCGAGCCTTCAGCCAGCTCGTGCGGCGCCTGCTCACCGAGCGCGCCGGGGCGCTGGCGCGTTGGCGGGGGCGACTCACCGAGGCCATGGGTGAGAACGCCCAGGTGATGGTGGAGCTGGTGCCGGAGCTGGAGCTGATCATCGGGCCCCAGGCGGCCGTGGAGGCGCTGCCGCCGGCCGAGGCCGAGGTCCGCTTCATCACTGTGCTGACCCACTTCGTGCAGGTCTTCGCCGGCGGCGAGCAGGCGCTGGTGGTGTTCCTCGATGACCTGCAGTGGATCGATCCGGCCTCGCTCAAGCTGCTGCATCGGCTGGCGACCTCGGACGCCGAGCTGCGCCTGCTGCTGGTGGGCGCCTACCGCGACGGAGAGGTGCCCCCGGACCACCCCCTGGCGGTGGCCGTGGACGAACTCAAGGCCGCCGGCGTGCCGGTGGTCGAGATCGCCCTGGCGCCCCTCGACCCGCAGAGCGTGCGGCAGCTGGTGGCCGACACCCTGCGCTGCGAAGGCGAGGAGGTCGACGAGCTGGCAGAGCTCTTCGTGGACAAGACAGGGGGGAACCCGTTCTTTCTGATTCAGTTCTTCGAGACCCTGGGCGAGCAGGGCCTGCTGCGCCATGACATGGCCTCCAGCGCCTGGACATGGGACGGCGAGGCCATCGCCGCCATGGAGCGCACGGAGAACGTCGTCGAGCTGCTGGTCAACAGGCTGAAGCGGCTGTCGGCGGAGGCGCTGAAGGTGCTGCCCGCGGCCTCTTGCGTGGGCACCACCTTCGACGTGGAGGTGGTGGCGGCGGTGACCGGGCGCCCCCTGGAGGTGGTGTCGGCGGCGTTATGGGAGGCCGTGCAGCAGGGCGTGGTGGCGCCGCGAGTGAAGACCGGCCTGCCGGGTGTGCGTCCCCGCCGGCCCACCCTGGCCTCGGTGGGGCGCTGCCGCTTCGTGCACGATCGCGTGCGGCAGGCGGCAGCCTCGCTCCTCGACGAGGACGAGCTGACGGCGACGCACCTCAAGATCGGCCGGCTGCTGCGGGAGAAGGCCGGCAAGCTGGACGAGCACCTGTTCGACATCGTCAGCCATCTGAGCCTCTGCACCGCTCAGCTCGACGGCGACGGCGAGCGCCGTGACCTGGCCCAGCTCTGCCTGCTGGCCGGGCAACGGGCCATGGCGTCCACGGCGTTTTTGGCGGCGCGCAGCTACCTCGAGACCGGCGCGCAGCTGTGCGGCGACGCGGGCTGGGAGTCGGACTATCAGCTGACCGAGGCGCTGAACCTCGGCCTGGCCGAGTGCACCTTCATCACCGGGCTGACCGACGCCGCCGAGGCTCGCTTCGCCAGCATCCTCGAGCACGCCCGCACCGACCTGGAGCGGGCGCGGCTCCACGGCATCCGCTCCAACCTGGCCCAGTACGACACCAAGTACGCCGAAGCGCTGGAGCACGTGCTGGACGGCCTGGCCCTGCTCGACGCGCCGGTGCCCGGGGCCGAGGAGGCGGAGGCCCTGGCCGCCCTGGCCGCCGAGGAGGCGGCTGCGTTGGCCGCGTTGCTGGAGGGCAAGGAGATCCGCGAGCTGGTGAACCTGCCCGAGATGACCGACGAGACGCGGTTGGTGGAGGCGGAGCTGCTGGGGGAGCTGTCACTCCTCGGCATGTTCTTCAACCCGCTGCTGGTGCAGGTGGCCACCCTGCGTCAGGTGCGGCTGTCAATGGCGCACGGCAACTCGCCGGCGTCGCCCTCGGCCTACGCCGCCCACGGCATGACCATCGGCGCGGCCCTGGGGCAGCACGAGGACGGCTACGCCTTCGGCAAGATGGCCGTGGAGCTGGCCCAGCGCAGGCAGGCCCCTCGGGCCGAGACCCTGGCGCGGTTCTGGTTCGGCGCCTTCACCAGCCACTGGTGCCGGCCGGTACGCGAGAGCATCGAGCTGCTGCGGGACGGCGTGGAGCTGGCCCAGCGCATCGGCGCCCCGCTGTGGGCGTCTTACAGCTCGTTCTTCGTGCCGTTGCACCTTCTCTTCTCGGGCCAGCCGATCCCGGAGATCGCCGCGGAGTTCGGGCGCTACATGCTGGGCCAGAACGCCGAGTCCATGGCCGGCAACGGCCCGTACCTGCAGCTGCTGCAGGCTCTGCGTGGCGAGACGCAGAGCACCACCGGCTTCGACGAGGAGGCCTGGGGCGACGCCCAGATCGGGCTGATGAAGTCGAGCAACTGGTTGCTGGCGTTGCAGCACTACTTCCTGGTGCGGCTGATGGCCAACGTCTACTTCGACGAGCCTCGACAGGCGCTGGTCACCGCCGAGCTGGCCGCCGCAGAGGGGGACATCCGCGAGGTACTCTTCGCCCAGCTGGCCACGGCGCGCTTCGCCTTCTTCCACGCCCTGGCGCTGTTGGACGTGCTGGGCTCCGGCGACGGCGACACCGGGGGCGCCCTGCGCCAGAAGCTGGACGAGCACCGGGAGGCGCTGAGGGGGTGGGCCCGCAGCTGCCCCGAAAATTTCGGGCCGCTGCACCGACTGGTGGAGGCCGGCGACGCGGACCTGGCGGGCGACCAGCCAGCGGCGCTGGACCACCTCGACGCGGCCATCGCCGGCGCCTCGGACCAGGGGATGCTGCAGCACCTGGCCCTGGCTCACGAGCGGGCCTTCCGCTTCCACCTGGGCCACGGGCGGGTGGAGGTCGGCGGGCTGCACCTGCGCGCGGCGCGTACGGCCTACGCCCGCTGGGGCGCCACAGGCAAGGTCGCCGCCCTGGACCGGCGGTACGCCGAGCTGCTACCCCACACGCGCTCGGACGCGGTTCACAGCCAGGTCCCCGGGCTGCCCAAGCCCGACACCCTGGACATGGTGAGCGTGATCAAGGCGGCGCGCATCGTCTCCGACGAGGCGGAGTTCGAGAAGCTGTTGGACCGCAGCATGTCCGTGGTGACCGAAAACGCCGGAGCCCAGCGGGGTGTGCTGCTGCTGGTGGACAACCAGGGGGAGTTGCGGGTGGAGGGCGCCGCCGACCTCACCGGCGCCGGCAGGGCGCCGGCCTACGCGGCGGCCGTGGTGGACTACTGCCGCCGCACCCGGGAGCAGGTGCTGCTGGCCGAGGCCACGACCGACGACCTCTTCGGCGAGGATCCCTACGTCCAGGAGAACCGGCCGCGCTCCCTGCTGGCCATGCCGCTGGTGCACCAGGGCCAGCTCATGGGCGTGCTCTACCTGGAGAACAACGTGCTCGCCGGTGCCTTCTCCTCAGACCAGGTCCTGGTGCTCGAGGCCCTCTGCGCTCAGATCGCTGTGTCCATCGACAACGAGCGGATGTACCAGTCGTTCCTCATGCGCATGAGCCACGAGCTGCGTACGCCGCTCAACGCCATCATCGGCTACAGCGAGATGATCAAGGAGGACCTCACCGACGAGGGCATGGAGGACTTCAACCCGGACCTGGACCGCATCCGCTCCGCGGGCAAGCACCTGCTGTCGCTGATCACCGACATCCTCGACCTGTCCAGGATGGAGGGCGGTAAGGTGGAGCTCTTCCTGGAGCAGCTGGAGGTGACGGCGCTGGTGGAGCTGGTGGTGGACGCGGTGTTGCCCCTGGTGGAGCAGAACAGCAACACCCTCACCGTGGACTGCCCCGAGGACATCGGCGCGATCTGCTCTGACCAGGCGCGGCTGCAGCGGGTGATGTTCAACCTGCTGAGCAACTCGGCCAAGTTCACCCACAAGGGCCAGGTGACTCTGCAGGTGCGGCGCCGCGGGGCGGGCGCCCATGAGCGGGTGATCTTCCAGGTGGTGGACACCGGCATCGGCATGACCCCCGAGCAGCTCCGGGTGGTGTTCAAGGCCTTCCGCCAGGCCGACGCCTCCTCCACCCGGGAGGTCGACGGCTCGGGCCTGGGCCTGACCATCGCCCGGCGTTTTTGCCACACCCTGGGCGGCGAGCTACGGGCCGAGAGCGAGATCGGCGTGGGCACCACCATGACGGTGGAGGTGCCGGCGGCGTCGGAGGAGGTAGAGGTGGGGGAAGGGTAAGGGTTGGGCGGGGGCGAGGGCAGGGGTTTACAA
>PVBE011600081.1_pt1 | contig 38263 bp, 39 predicted proteins | sample 1631181 | NCBI WGS metagenome assembly PVBE01 (sample SAMN08397723, study PRJNA350692) | Marine metagenome, whole genome shotgun sequencing project. | isolation source: water | place: Pacific Ocean | collected 2012-04
ATTTGGCCAAATGGGCTTCCAACAACGGCCAAATCATCAAATCGGGGCTGCCGAATGACCGCAGAGCAAAATTCCTTCCATCGGTGGTCGGGTTCGCCTACGATTTGCTACGATACGAATGCTATCTGGGAAATATCGGTCCACTTGTCCCTGCCGAGGTAGTACGTTAGAGGTTTTTTGAATGGTACCAGGATGCGGCTGCCGGTGGCCACGAGGATATGGCCGCCATCTTTCAGGAGCTCGTAGGCGCCGTCGAGCATGGACCGACACGAGCGGCAGTTCTCCAACGTCCACATGATCGAGACAATATCGAAGCGCCGTTCCAACCCGGGTGCGTCGGCGAGAAAATCCTCGATGGTGCCTTGGAAGGCTTCAACGCCTCGCTCCCGCATGGCGGCGCAATTGCTCGGCGAGGGCTCGATCGTGAAGACTTCGGCACCGTAGTCCGGAGCCTTGACGATCTCCAAGAACTGTCCCTCGCCACCGCCGATGTCGCAAAGGGTCTTGCCACGGAGACCGATGAAGGTGTCGATGAACTCGGCGACATAGATCTGGCGTGCCTTGACGGCCGGAATGCGCGCTAAAAGGAATCCCCGCCATGAACGCGCGCTATGAGGCCAGCCAGTTGCAGGACTTCGCCAGCGCGCTCTTGAGCGCCGCCGGGCTGGCACCCGAGCGCGCGGTCTGCGTCGCCGAAGTGTTGCTGGAGGGCGACCTCTTGGGCCGCACCACCCATGGCCTGGCCCTGCTGGCGCCTTACTTGAGGGCCCTCGACGAGGGCACCATGGCGTCCGTCGGCGAGCCTGTGGTCGAGGCCGATCACGGCTCGGCGCTGTGGTGGGACGGCGGCCTTCTGCCAGGCCCCTGGCTGCTGACCCGGGCGCTGGACGAAGCCTTGGCTCGCCTCGACGATCACCCCGTGGTCACCGTCTCGATCCGGCGCAGCCATCACCTGGCAGCACTGGGCGCCTATCTCGAGCGGGCCACGGCAGTGGGCGCCCTGTGTCTGCTTGCGGCCACCGATCCGCGCATCCAAACCGTGGCTCCCTTTGGCGGCGTCGATGCCGTGCTGACCAGCAATCCCATCGCCGCCGGCATCCCCAACGGCGACGATCCCATCCTGATCGACATCTCGACCTCGCTGGTCAGCAACGCCGGGCTTTGGCAATACCGCGCCCAGGAGCAGCCGCTCCCCGGCCGCTGGTTGCGCCAGGGCGATGGTACATTGACCGACGATGCCGCGGCCATCGACGACGATCCGCCCGCCACCATCCTGGCGCTCGGCGGCGAAGAGCTGGGCTACAAGGGATTCGCGCTCGGTCTTTTGGTCGAAGCCCTGGCGCTCGCCCCTTCCGGTCATCGTCGGCCATCTCCGGAGGGCGGCTGGTCCGAGGGCGTCTTCTTACAGCTCATCGACCCCGAGCGCTTTGCCGGGCGCCAGAACTTCAGCGACGCCATCGCCTGGCTGGTCGCCGCCTGTCGCGCCAGCCGAGTGCCCGAGGGAGCGCCGCCGGTGCGGCTACCGGGCGAGGCGGCGCGGCGGCGCCGATCCGACCAGCGCGCCCACGGAGTCACCTTGGACCCGGCCACCGTGGATAAGCTCGCACCCTGGGCCGAACGCTATGCCGTCCCGGCCCCAGCCGACTGGAGTTAGCCATGATCGTCAGCCATCGCCGCCAACGCCCAAATATCCACGAAAGTGCCAGCGTTGCCCCCAACGCAGTTCTTTCCGGTGACGTAACGATCGGCCCCGAGTGCCGTATTCTCTTTGGCGCCGTGATTACCGCCGAGGGCGGGCCGGTGACCATGGGCCACCACTGCATCGTCATGGAAACCGCCGTCATCCGAGGCAGCAAGCGCCATCCCACGGTGCTCGGCAATCATGTTCTGGTGGGCCCCCGCGCCTACCTCAGCGGCTGCACGGTTGCCGACAATGCCTTTCTCGCCGCTGGGTCCACGGTTTTCAACGGCGCCCGCATCGGCGCCCGAGCCGAGGTCCGCATAAACGGCGTAGTGCACATCAAAACGGAGCTGCCGGCCGACGCCACCGTGCCCATCGGCTGGGTGGCGGTGGGCGATCCGGCAGAAATTCTGGCGCCCGACCAGCACGAACGGATATGGGCGCTTCAGGAACCGCTCGACTTCCCCGGCGAAGTGTTCGGCCTAGCACGAAGTACTCCCGGCGACACAATCATGCCCGAGCTGACGCGACGTTACAGCGCATTCCTGGTCACCCACGACGAAGACGAAATCCTCAAGGAATAGAGCGGAATCCAACAAAATCGTTGTGTGGCAAAGACATAAATTGGGGACAGGGACCTATTTTTCACGCTAATCAGCCTCGTCGTCGAGCAGCGCCAGCAGCCGGGCGATGGTTGCAGCGTCCAGATCGGTGATTCGTTCGGCCAGGCGGTTGGCCAGCTCGGTTGCCGCCGGTTCCAAGCCGGCGGTGTCAATCACAACTCGCGGGTGCGATAGCTCGGCCAACCGCCGGAGCGCTTCGGCCTCGTCCCAGATGATGTTGAAATACGCGCAAACCTGGTGCACCAAGCCCGGCGAGGGGCGGCCGCGGTGGCCGTGTTCAAGGGCCGAGAGGTAAGCCGGCGAAACCTCCAGCGCCGCCGCCATCTGCTTCAAGTTGTGACCGCGTTCGGCGCGCAAAGCTCGCACCTTGGCCCCGAACGGTGTCACGGCCGGCGCAACATGACATAAAGCGCACCGTCCCCGCCGTCACGGGGAAAGGCGGCCCGGGAGCCGATGACCAAGCGGGCCAAAGCCGGTTCCTGGAGCCAGCGCGGCACCATCGATCGCAATATTCCGACCGTTCGTTCGGTACCTTGCTCAGAGACTACCCGCGCGCCCTTGCCGGTGATCACCAGGACGCATTTGCGCCCGGATTCAGCGGAACTCCGCACGAATTCGATGAGCGCCCGGTGTGCCGCCTGTTGTGTCATGCCGTGCAGATCCAGGCGCCCCTCGATGGTCAGGCGGCCTTGCTTGAGGCGACGGCTGGCATGTTTGTCGAGGCCGCCGGGTGCGGGTGTCCGTGGTGGCGGCGGAGCCGGCCCGGCGCGGGGTGTAGGCCCAGCACGGGCCACCTGCCGGGCCGGCGCTGCACGGGGCGCCGCCTCCCCGGCCGGCGGTCGGTCGCGCGGCTCGTGGCGCTTGATATCGGACATGGCGCGTTCGAAGAGCGCCACTTCGTCGTCGGTCGGCGCTGCGGGTCTTTCAGGCGGTCTGTTTTTAGTCCGGCCCATCGGCAATCAGCACGATATGCACCCGGCGCGGCCCGTGCGCCCCGAGATAGAGAGTCTGATTGATGTCGCCGGTGCGCGAGGGCCCGGTGACAAAGAGCACGGTGCGCGGCATGACTTGTTCGCCGAGCCGGCGGCGCAGCGCCGACCAGGCCTCTTCGTATGTGCCGACGATCTCGCTCTGGCGCAGCACCACGATGTGGCTATCGGGCATCAGGTTGACGGTCGAGGGCGACTCGGGCCCCGAAAGCAGCATCACGGTGCCGGTCTCGGCGATGCCGGCGAAGGCGCCGGTGATGCCCACGGAGTCGGCGTCCTCGGCCCGACCGCGGCGCAACTCCAATAAAGGTTGGTCGTTCCAGGGATAGGCGTCGAGGCGGCTGTCGGGCGCCATCACAGCGCGCTGCGGCAGGTTGTTTTCGGTGAGATATACCGCCACCGCCGCCGGCACCTCGGTGTCGTCGGCGACGTGGCTAAAGGTGGTATCGACCCGCGCTGCCATGGTCTCGAAGAGATCGACCTGGGCCGCCGGTGCGAGCTGCGCCCGCTCGGGCACCAGATTGGGAGCATGGGCAGCGATGCGTTCTTCGACCACTTGGGCCCCGGTGGCCGGCGTCGGTCCTTCGCGGCCCAAGGCCTGACGTACCCGGGTGAGGAACTGCTCCCGTCCGGCGTTCGCGGCGCTCATCTCTGTGACCTCCGCTTCCAGGCCGCCATGAAGGTGCGGCCCTCGGGCGCTGCCAGATCGCGCCCGCCTGTCCAACCCCCGACCAGCGGCAAAGCAGAAAAGCGACCGCGCCCCAGCGCCATGTTGTGCAGCACCCGGGCCGCCAACCCGGTGGCCAGGCGGTAGAGCCGAGGCCGCCGGGCGAACCAGGCCCAGAGTTTGAGCCCCGCTCGTTCTTTTAGCGGAACGAATTTTGATTCGAGCGCCTGTTCGCGAAAGCGTCGCAGCATCCTGGGAATCGGTATGCGCATCGGGCAGATGTCTTCGCAACGGCCGCAAAGGCTCGAGGCGTTGGGCAGGTGCCGGGTGCTTTCGAGGCCGATCAGCCGCGGCGTCAGGATCGCCCCCATGGGTCCGGGATAGACCCAGCCGTAGGCGTGGCCGCCGACCGAGGAATAGACCGGGCAATGAAAGAGGCAGGCACCGCACTTGATGCAACGCAAGACGTCGCGAAACTCGCTGGCCAGCAATTCGGTGCGCCCGTTGTCGAGCAGCACGACATGGTATTTCTCCGGCCCGTCGAGGTCACCCGGACGCCGGGGTCCGGTGGAAAACGTCGTGTAGACCGAAAGCTCCTGCCCGGTGGCCGAACGCGACAGCAACCGCAGCAGAAGGGTCACGTCCTCCAGCGTCGGCACCAACTTTTCCGGCGTCGCCATGACGATATGCATCTTGGGCAGGGTCTGCGTGAGATCGCCGTTGCCCTCGTTGGTGACGATGACCGAGGTGCCGGTTTCGGCAATAAGGAAATTTGCCCCGGTGATGCCGACGTCGGCGGCGATGAATTTTTGCCGCAGCACCTGGCGGGCTTCGTCGAGCATGGCCCGGGGGTCGGTCTGGCGCTCGGTCAGGCCGTATTTTTGGTGATGCTCCTGGAAAAGGTCCGAGACCTCGTCCTTGGTCTTGTGCACGGCAGGCGCAATGATGTGGCTGGGCGGCTCGTCGGCAAGTTGGATGATGTATTCGCCGAGGTCGGTCTCGATGGCTTCGATGTCGTGTTCGGCCAGATAGTCGTTGAGCGCTGTTTCCTCGGCAATCATGGTTTTGCCCTTGGTCACCGTGCGTGCCTCGACCGAGCGACAGAGTTCGAGAATAACCCGATTGGCTTCTTCCGGCCTCTCGCACCAGTGCACCTGACCACCGTTTTCCACCACCTTGGCCTCGAAGCGCTCGAGGTAGGCGTCGAGGTTCTCGAGCACGTGGTTCTTGAGGTCGCGGGCCTGGTCGCGCAGCGCGTCGAACTCGGGTAGCGCCTCGCGGGCGTTGCGCCGGGCGCCGGCAAAGCCTTTCTCGACGTTGCCCAAAGCCAGCCGGAGGTTATCGTCTTGAAGGGCCCGGCGCGCGTTCTCGGGAAAAAGATGGGCCGTCGATTTCATGAGCCCTCCCCCTCGCCGGGCTCGCCGATGGCCGGCCCACTGTGCCCAGCCAGGACCTCGGCGACATGGCGCACGCTGAGCCGCGAGCCCTGACGCTGCAAGCGGCCCGAGAGGTTCATCAGGCAGCCGAGGTCGCCGCCCAACACGGTATCGGCCCCGGTGGCCTCGAAGGCCGCCACTTTGCGATCGGCCATGTCCACCGAGATGTCGGGATACTTGACGGCAAAACTGCCGCCGAAGCCGCAACAGGCCTCGCCCTGCTCGGCTTCGCTGAGCTCGAGGCCGGCCACCGAGGCGAGCAGGCGACGCGGTTGGCCATGAATACCGAGTTCGCGCAGGCCGGAGCATGAATCATGGTAGGTGACGCGGCCGGGAAAGGCCGCTTCCAGCCGGTCGACGCCAACTACGTCGGTGAGGAACGAGGTCAGCTCAAAGCAGCGCTCGGCCAATTCGGCTGCCCGGGGCCCGTACTCGGCGTCGTCCGCGAACAAACGCGGATAGTGCAGCCGCACCATGCCGGCGCAACTGCCCGATGGCGCTACCACGTAATCGAAGCCGGCGAAGGCCGCAATGACCTGGCGGGCGATTGTCTTGGCGCTTTCCCTGTCGCCCGAATTGTAGGCCGGCTGGCCGCAACAGGTCTGGCTCGGCGGCACTTCGACCCGGCAGCCCGCCTGCTCCAGCAGCTCGACGGTGGAAAACCCGACGCTCGGCCGGAAGAGGTCCACCAGGCAAGTTACCAGAAGCGCAACGGAAGGTTTTTCGGCAGCCGCAGGCTGGGACATGGCGAGACTTCGACTGGCAACGGAAGGCTTCAGTAAATATCAGCGGCCCCGCTGCCGCAAGAGAATATGACCCCGCCTGGTGCACTCGGAAGATTGCCGGTCATAACTGGGTCAAGGCGGCAAATCGCCCCTTTTGTTCCGATTCAAGAGCCCCAGGAGAAGGGCGCGAAATGGCCGTTGTTGCCCTGGCCCGACATGTCTAGGTCCAGGCCGAATGCGTGCAAGTGGGTCTCCGCCGAACGCGCCAGGGCCAGACGGGTATTGGCGGGATGGGCGGTATTGTCGACGTAGAAGGGCTCACCGCTCTGGTTGCGTGACGCCACACCTTCGATTTCGAAGGAGAGCACGCCGGGAATCGATACCGTGCGCTTCAGCCCGTCCATGACGAATTCGATGGACCGGTATTCGACGCCGCGGAAATCACTCACCAGATTGTCGCGTATCAGCCCCGGTATGCCGCCGGCCTCACCGCTGACGATGGTTGTCAGGGCCTGGCGCTGGTCAGCATTGGCGGTCTCGTCGATGACGCCGGCGAAGATCCAATCACCGTCCGCCATGACCTTGCCCGATTGAATGACCAGGGCGAACTTGAGGCCATCGAGCCGGGCATTTTCGTAGGTTCCCTCATCGACGCGGAAGATCAGCAGCGCCGTGCACTGGTCGAAGGTCACCGGCCCCTGCGGGTTGGTGTAGATGCAGGGACATAGATAGTCGCAGTTGCAGCTCTCCATGTATTCGCCGCTGATCTTCCAGGACTGTCCGGCCATGATGCGCTCCCTCCATATATGGCAGCCATTTTCGGTGACGGCTGGGCTTTGGTAAAGCTTACTCCTTTGCCGCCATCACCTCATTGGGCAGCAGCACGAAATATCGTCCCCGGTGCTGCATGTGACCGGCCAGATTTTCGGCCGCGGCGCCGTGGCCGAAGAAGACGTCGCCCCGGACGGCACCGCGGATGGCGCCGCCGGTATCCTGGCTCACCATCAAACGTTGCAGGCGTGGACCGTCGATTTCTCCTTGGGGTCCCGGAGCGGCGCTGTCGAGCCAGAGCGGCAGACCAAGCGCCAGAAAGCGCCGGTCCACAGCCAGCGAACGGCCGGGCGTGAGCACCGTGCCGCCGGCGCCCAGCGGGCCTTCGCCTTCAAGTTCGCGAAAGAAGACAAAACTTCGGTTGCTGTTCATCACGGCCTGGGCCTCTGCGGGATGGTCCACGAGCCAGCGCCGGATCGATTGCAACGAAACGGTATTTTTTTCCAGCGTCCCGCGCTCTACCAATTCGCGGCCGATGGCGAAATAGACGTGGCCGTTGGTGGCGGCAAATCCCAGCCGGGCCATGCCGCCTTCGGGCAACAATATCCGCCCCGAACCCTGTATATGAAGAAAGAAGGCGGCCACGGCATCGTCGACCCAGAACAGCGGCCGGCCGTGCCCGTCCAGGCCGTCGGCAATTATTGCGCTGCGGTCAGGATAGGGCTGCAAGCGCCCTGCAACCTGGCGGCCAGCGATGCGGCGGCCCTTGAGATCGTCGCGAAAGCGGCCCAGATCTACGCTGATCAGATCGTCAGGCAGGCCGTAGAGCGGCACCGTGTAGGGGCCGCCGGGTTGGCGGCTGCCTCTCAGTTCTGGTTCATAATAACCCGTGAACAGGCCCTCGCTCTCGCCTTCGCTGCTGGTCGCGAAAGGCACGAAGCGGCTTTCGAAAAAATCCCTTGGATCGACTTCGTTTTCCCCAGCGGCTTTGCAGACCGGGTGCCAGTCGGCCACCTGGCCGGCAGCTGCCATGGCAATTTGGGGATCGAGGCGAAAAAGGCGCTCGCAGGATCGCCGGAAAGCCGACAGAGCCGGACCCAAATCGTCATGTTGCCAGCCCGCAAGGTCGCTGAAGGCGGCGCGTTGCAAAACCAAGCCGGGGCCCGGCACGGGTCGCAGCCACCAGGCCAGCCACAAAGCGATGGCAGCCAGTATCACGAACACGGTCGTGAAAACCCGCACCGCTGACGGTCGGGACATCAGTTCATGCTGCGGGTTTCGATCAGCCGCCAATTGGGATCAGAGCTGCGTACGTCGCGCGCGAAAGTCCAGATGTCGGTCACCACGTTGACGGCCATGGCATCGCCAGCCACCACTTCGCCTTCGGCATCACGGGTGACGTTGCTGATCTCGGCGACGAACTTGACGGTTACCTCGGCCATGTCACCGACTACGCGGGCATCAAGGGGGTCTGCCGTTTCCAGCGACACCAGGGTGGTTTCCAGGATTTCGTTGCGTTCCTGGCGATCGCGAATGGCCCCGGTGAAATCGTCGAGCACGCTGTCGGAGAGCAACTGCCCAAGCGTCTCCTCGTCGCCGTTGGCAAAGGCAGCGATGATCATCTCATAGGCCACCCGGGCACCCTCGACGAAGGTTTCGACGTCGAAGCTCGAATCGACCAGGCGGATCTCGGTCAGACCGGCCGCCACCAGCGTCGCTTCGGTAGCCACCACCGGGCGCGGCTCATCGTCGTCGCCCTGCCGAACTTCGTCGCTATCTTTTTCGCTTCCGTCGTCATAGCCAGTAGCCGGTTCGAGCCCTGGCGCCTCTTCATCCTCGTTGCTGTGATCAGGTAGCGGAATGACATTGTCCTCGCCGGCCTTGCCCTGGCGGGTCATGACATCCGGCGGACGCTGCCCGTTGCCGGGGCGGCGGCCCAGCACGCTGCGTAGCCGCAGGATAATGAAGCCGGCAACGACGGCAAATAAGATGATGTCGAGAAAACCGTCGCCCATTGTCCACGTGCCCGAGTTATCCGCTTGCCCGAAACCTGCGCGTCCCACTCGCGCATATGTGTGACGCACGTCCACCAAAGGACGACGCCGATCGCAGCTGGGGTTTGCCACTTGGGCAACGCCAGCCGGGCGGGAACACCTTGCTGCCAGACTAGCTGTTCACGATCAAGGGGTCCAGCAGTGGTAATTGCCTTGTCTCACTATATATATGGCAGGCCAAATTACCATTGCGAGGCGGAAATGCCCTGGGCGCTTGTCTTTCTGTTTCTGCTGATCGCCGTGCCGCTGGCCGAGATCGGTGTGCTCATCCGTTTGGGCGAGGGTATCGGATTGTGGCCAACGTTGCTGGCCATCGTGCTCACCGCGGTGGTTGGCATCTGGCTGCTACGCCGTCAGGGCTTTGCTACGCTCTCGCGCGCCCAGGCCAGCCTGGAGGCCGGCCGTTTGCCGCTGGCGGAAATTTTCGACGCCGTGTGTCTGCTGCTGGCCGGGGCGTTGTTGTTGACGCCTGGTTTCATTACCGACAGCTTGGGCGGCTTGCTGCTGCTGCCGCCGTTCCGCACACTGCTGCGATTTGCCCTGGGTGCGCTGTTGGCCCGTCGCCTGGCCCCCGGTGCGCCCGAGGGCGGTGTCGTCGACGGCGAGTTTCGGGTGCTGACGGAAGAGCCGGAAGAAAATCTTCCGCCAGACCCCAAGACGGGATCCCGGCACTAATGACGAAAGCCCGGCGGGTGTGCTATGGAAGCGGCGACCCGGCCGCCGACCAGCCGGCAGCGGAGGCGCCAAGGCGAGCGAAAGCGTACCGATGACAGATACCCAGGCCAGTGGATCTTCAGCGCCGCGCATGAGCGTCAGGACGCAATACGTCAAGGATTTCTCTTTCGAGAATCCGAACTCGCCGCGCAGCTTGTCGCAAAGCGTCAACGAGCGCCCGGCCATCACCCTCGATGTCGACGTCGAAACACGCCAGTTGGGCGGGCCGCATTACGAAGTGGCGCTGCGCATCACGATCGATGCCAAACGCGCCGGGACGCAGATGTTTGTGGCCGAGCTGCTTTATGCCGGCCTTTTTGCCCTGGAAAACTTCCCGCCCGAGCGCATCGAACCGGTCTGCCGCATCGAGTGCCCGCGCATTCTCTTCCCGTTCGCCCGGCGTATCATTGCCGAGACTACACGCGACGGCGGCTTTCCACCCCTGCTCCTCGACCCCATCAACTTCTCGCACCTCTACCGCCAAGACCTCGATCAACGCGTGACCGAGGCCGAACAGCCGGTTCAAGAAAGTTCGGAGGTTGCGGATGCCATCGGCGAGGGAACGACGTCTTAACCCGGTGAGAAGTGCGGGTTAACGTTTCCAGATCGGGTCTTCGATCTTTTCCAGAAAGCTTTCGTGGGCCGCCAGCTCGGCGGCACTGGGCTCATGTATCCGGGCCTGGCGGGCGGCGCGCTCACCGCTTGTGCTCTCGACCTTGGCTTCGGCAGCCAGGCTGAGCCCGGGCTGGCGGCCGCCGACGAGCTCGAGGTAGACCTCGGCCAACAGCTCGGCATCCAACAACGCACCGTGCTTGGTACGGGCCGAGTTGTCGATGTTGAAGCGCCGGCACAGAGCGTCCAGGCTGGCCTGGGCACCGGGAAACCTTTTTCGCGCCAGGCGCACCGTGTCGATGGTTTGGTTGTCGATAGCCGGGCGATCGAGGCGGGCCAACTCGGCATTCAGAAAACCCAGGTCGAACTCGGCGTTGTGGATCACCAGGGTGGCATTAGCGATGAAGGCCATGAACTCGTCAGCCTTGGCGGCAAAGCGCGGCTGACCCGAGAGAAAATCATCGCCCAGCCCGTGGATGGCCTGAGCTTCCGCCGGCATCGGCCGTTCCGGGTCGAGATAAGTATGGAAGACCTGGTCCGTGGGCATGTGGTTGACGAGTTCCAGGCAGCCGATCTCGACGACGCGGTGGCCGCTGCCGGGCGATAGGCCGGTCGTTTCGGTGTCGAGTACGATTTCACGCATCGGCGGGCTCCGGTTTTGGCACCCTGATCTGGGCCTTCACACTCCCGCCTGGACCCGCCGCCCCACTCGACGCCGGGGCGCCGTGCGCGGAGCACGCGAAAGCGCTGCGACTATAGACCGGATGTATCCCAGCGACACCCGCTTTCCCGAACCCGAGGGGATTACGAAGTCGGCCCGCCGGCGTTTTTCCTTGTCGGACGTCTGCTGGGCCAGGATGGCGCCGAACCTGTCGGCGCTCATGCCCGGCCGGGCCAGCACGCGCTGGCGTTGCACGAAGGGGGGCGCCGAGACCACGGCGACATAGTCGCAGCGCCGCTCGCCGCCGGTCTCGAAAAGCAGCGGCACATCGTTTACCACCAGCTCTGCCGCCGCCGCCCGGGCCCGGCCCATAAAGCGGTGTTGAGCCTCACGCACCAGGGGATGGAGAATGGCCTCGAGGCGGTCGAGTTGAGCCCGGTCGCCGAAGACCCGGCTACCCAACGCCGGGCGATCGACAGCGCCTGCCTGGACAACGCCCGGAAAGGCTGCCTCGACCGCCGCCACGGCTCGTCCACCCTGGCCGAGCAAGCGGTGGACTTCGGCGTCGGCATCGAATACCGGCACGCCGAGCCGGCGGAAGGCCTTGGCGGCCTCGCTCTTGCCCATGCCGATGGATCCGGTGAGGCCGAGCACGATCATGAAGTTGCCGCGATATCGGCAACCAGCAGCTCGCGCAGGCTCGCGCTAACTTCGGGTGCCGTGCCGAACCAGGCGGCAAAACCGGGCCGGGCCTGGTGCAGCAGCATGCCCAGGCCGTCGACGACAGCGTTGCCCCGGACGGCGGCGTCGCGCAGCAGCGGTGTTTCCAGCGGTGTATAGACGACATCGGCGACCACTGCTTCAGGCGCCAATGCTGTCAGATCAAGATCCAGCGCTGGGCCGCCCGCGAGGCCCAGGCTGGAAGTGTTGACCAGCAGCGCCACTTGGCCCAACAGCCGCGCCCGGTCGACCCACAACCCGACTTTGACCGCGCCGCCGAGATCCAGTGCCCCAAGCTCCAACGCCAATCCTTCGGCCCGGCTGGTGGTGCGGTTGACCAGAGTGATTTCCGGCAGTCCTGCCTCGAGCAGCGCCACAGCCACCGCCCGCGCCGTACCGCCGGCTCCCAGGAGCAGCGCCGGGCCAGCTTCGGGCTGCCAGTCGGGCACGCTCTGGCGCAGGCTCTCGATAAAGCCAAAGGCGTCCGTGTTGTCGCCCAGGAGACTGCCGTCGGGGCGCATGGTGACGGTGTTGACGGCGCCGATGCGGCGCGCTGTCGCCGTTGCTTCGTCGACCGCTGCCAGCGCCGCCTCCTTGTGTGGCAGCGTCACGTTGACGCCGCCAAAACCCATCAAGGATAGCGCCCGGAGTGCCTGGGCGAAGTGCTCGGGCGCCACGGCCAGCGGCACATAGGCGCCATCGATGCCGTAGTGCTCGAGCCAGTAGCCATGCAGCAACGGCGACCGCGAATGCGCTACCGGCCATCCCATGACACCGGCCAGCCTGACCTTGCCGCTGAGTTTCACGAGGCGATTACTCCGTCGTCGCGCAGGAAGTCGAGCAGTGCCAGCAACGGCAGCCCGAGGACCGAAAAATAGTCGCCCTCGATGGTCTTGAAAAGCTGCGCTCCCGGTCCCTCCAGACGATAGCCGCCGACGCTCGACAGCACAGTCTCACCCGCTGCCGCCAGGTAGGCATCGAGAAACGCTTCGCTGAAGTCCCGCATGGTCAGAGCTACGCGGTCGCTGTGGCGCCAAACCACCTGGCCGTCACGCACCAGACAAAGCCCGTTGACGAGATCGTGGTGACGGCCCCTGAGGCGCAGCAACTGCCGCCGCGCCGCCGCCAGGTCGGCCGGCTTGGCGAGAACCTCGCCGGCCAACCAGAGGATTTGATCGGCTGCCACCACGGCGGCTTCGGGTCGGCGGGCCGAAACCAACTTGCCCTTGGCTTCGGCCAAGGCCAGGGCGATTTCTTCGGGCGGCGCGTTGTGCTTCAGCAGGGTGCGGCGCAATGCCGCTTCGTCGAGATCAGCCGCTATGGTGCAAAAATCCAAGCCGGCACCTTGCAACAATGCCGCCCGGGTGCTGCTGGCACTGGCCAGAACGAGCTCACCCGAACCATCAGACATCAATGCTGTCGGTATGGAGATTGAGGATGGCCGCCGCGGTTTCCTCGATCGAGCGCCGAGTGACATCGATGACCGGCCAGTCGTGGCGCGAAAACAGCCGCCGTGCCGTGGCCACCTCACGCTTCACCGTCTCGATGCGCACGTAGTCCGTTTCGTCGTCCTGGCGCAGCGCCACCATACGATTGCGCCGAATGTGAACGAGGCGTTCAGGATTGGTGGTGAGACCGACAACCAGCGGTCCTTCGATGTTCTCGAGCTCCGGTGGCAACGGACAGTCCGGCACGATGGGAACGTTGCCCACCCTCAAGCCGCGGTTGGCCAGGTAAATGGCGGTCGGTGTCTTGGAGGTCCGCGATACACCGACCAACACGATATCGGCGTCGTGCAGATCGGCCAGCGACTGGCCGTCGTCATGGGCCAAACAAAACCCGATGGCATCGATGCGGCCAAAATATTCCGCATCCAAAACGTGTTGAATTCCGGGCAGGTCCCGCGGCTTGGAACCAAAGAAGCTGCTTAGTGCACCCAGCACCGGGTCGAGCACCGGCACGCAGGCCAGCTGCCACTCGCGACAACTGTTTTGCAGCATGTCTCTGAGGTCATGATCGACCAAGGTGAACATCACCAGCCCGGGGTGGGCTTCGATCTCGCTCAGCACCCGGCGCATCTGCTCCGAGCTACGCACCAGGGACCAGAGGTGCAACTCGGGTTCGATATTTTCGAACTGCACGATGGCGGCGTGGGCCACGGCACTCAATGTTTCGCCGGTGGCATCGGACACCAGATGTAAATCAAAGTGCGTTTTGTGCGCTTCCAGGCCGTTGCCGGTTGGGGACAGATCTTGTCCGGCTGGGGACAGACTGCGCTGTGGCGCTCGATCGTTCATTCTGTTCCTGTTTCGCCTCTTTTCATCCCATCGCTGATTGGCCGTTAGGGGTTTTGGCGGCTAGCCGGATTCACCATCTCTCGGCCACTTATCCTGTCTCGGATCTCCTAATATCACCGTTATCCCCGGCTTTCCAATCCCCAGCCTAGCAGGGCTTTTCCCGTCTTATTCCAAGAACGGTTGATTTCCCCTCCCCAATCGGGGAAAACCCGATGGCTTGGTAGTGATTCCGGGAGGGCTTTGAATCCCCACAATTCACAGCCATCTACTACTACCACTACCTTTCTCTTTAATAAGATATATGAAGTGGTGATGTGAGTTGATGGGCAATGAGATGGCTAATCAGGACGAAGCCGACCAAGGCAGGGACAAGCCGCTGCTACGAGCGTTGCGGGGCGAAATCCTGGAGCGGCCACCCTTTTGGCTGATGCGGCAGGCCGGGCGCTATCTGCCGGAGTACCTCGAAGTGAGGCGCCAAGCCGGCGATTTTCTGACGCTTTGCTATTCGCCCGATCTGGCCGTCGAGGTAACCCTGCAGCCGTTGCGTCGCTTCGCCATGGATGCCGCAATTCTGTTTGCCGATATCCTGGTCGTGCCGGACGCCTTAGGGCAGCCCCTGAACTATCGCGAGGGGGAAGGCCCGGTGCTGGATCCGGTGCGGAGCGCGGCCGAGCTGAGCCGGCTGGATATGGCCGGGTTGCACGATCGCCTGGCACCGGTTTACGAGACCATCCGCCGTCTGCGCCGGGAGCTGCCGCCATCGACGGCGCTAATCGGCTTTGCCGGGGCGCCCTGGACGGTAGCGACCTACATGGTCGAGGGCGGCGGCAGCCGCGACTTTGCCACCATCAAAGCCTGGGCCTACGGTGATCCAGATGGCTTCAGCGAACTGATAGCGCTATTGGTCGATGCCACGACGGAATATCTCGAAGCTCAAGCCGAAGCCGGAGCCGAGGTTGTGCAACTTTTCGATACCTGGGCCGGAGCATTGCCGGAGAGCGCCTTTGGGCGCTGGTGCGTCGAACCCGTGGCGGAGATCGTAAGGCGCTTCCGGAAAAGCCATCCCGAAGTTCCGGTAATCGCTTTTCCCCGCGGTGCCGGAGTCCTCTATGCCGGTTATGCCCAAGCGACAGGGGTAGCTGGCCTGGGGCTCGATGCGACGGTGCCGTTGCGCTGGGCCGCTGAAACACTGCAAACGGGCGCCACCTTGCAGGGTAATCTCGATCCACTGATGCTGGTCACCGGCGGCGAGCCTATGCGCCGCGAAATGGGCCGAATACTCGAAACCCTGGGGAGCGGCCCCTTCATCTTCAACCTGGGCCACGGCATCATCCCGGCAACGCCGCCTGAGCATGTGGCGGAGTTGGCTGATTTCGTGCGTTCATGGCGGGCTTAAAGACGGATTTTGGTAATGCGCACGGCCGTCGTCGTCTTCAACCTGGGTGGGCCTGATGCCCCCGAGGCCATACGGCCCTTTCTCTTCAACCTCTTCAGCGACCGCGCGATTATCAATTTGCCGCAGCCGTTGCGCTGGCTGCTGGCGCACCTGATTTCAGGCCGGCGGGCTGGCCCGGCGAAAGCGATCTACGCTCATTTGGGCGGCCGCTCACCGATTCTCGAAGGAACCGTAGCCCAGGCTCAGGCGTTGGAGGTTCAGCTAGGTCGAACGTTGCCGGAGAACGACGAAGTGCGGGTCTTTGTCGCCATGCGTTATTGGCGGCCACGGGCCAGCGAAGCGGTTGCCCAAGTGGCGCGTTGGGCACCGCAGCGCATCGTGCTGTTGCCGCTATATCCGCAGTATTCGACTACCACCAGCGCCTCGTCGCTGGCTGAATGGCGGCAATTGGCAGGGCGTGCGGGCCTGGAGATGCCAACCACGGCGGTGTGTTGCTACCCGCGTCAACCGGGCTTCATCGCCGCGCTGGCCAGCGGCGTGCGACAGGCGCTCGAGGATATGCGAGGACAGGGCCAGGAACCGAGGTTGTTGTTATCGGCCCACGGCCTGCCGCGGAAGGTGATTGACCGCGGCGATCCCTACCAGTGGCAAGTCGAGGAAACGGCAGCGGCACTGCTGGCAGCGCTGGGCGACGAAGACGCTCAATCGGTGATCTGCTATCAAAGCCGGGTTGGACGTCTAGAGTGGATTGGGCCGGCTACCGAAGACGAGATAAGGCGCGCCGGGGGTGAGGGCAGAGCGCTGCTTGTGGTGCCGCTTTCCTTCGTATCGGAGCATTCGGAAACCCTGGTCGAGCTCGACATCGAATATGCCGAACTGGCTGCCAAGGCCGGGGTGCCGGCCTACCGTCGCGTGGCGACTGTAGCGACCGACGCGGCTTTCATTGGCGGTCTGGCGGATCTGGTCGGTACGGCGCTGGAGGCGCCCGCCGGGCTGTGCCGCGGCGGCGCGCCCTGTCAGGCCGGTCTGGCGGGCTGTGCCGAGCAGCAGGCGGCCGGCAGCGGCGGAGCATAGGGAGGGGACGGCATGTCGTGGCAAGCCGCACAGAGCGCGATAGCCGAGTGGTACGACTGGTTGCGTGCGCTCCATGTCATCGCCGTTATCGCCTGGATGGCGGGCATGCTCTATCTGCCGCGGCTCTTCGTCTATCACTGCGCCGCCGAGCCCGGGTCGCAGCAATCCGAGACCTTCAAGATCATGGAGCGGCGGCTGCTGCGCGCCATAATCAATCCGGCCATGGTACTGGCCTTCGTATTCGGTGGCTTGATTGTGGCCGCCGGTGCCATCGATTGGAGCCAGAATTGGCCCTGGATCAAGGCCGCGGCGGTAATTCTGATGACCGGAGTGCATGGCTTTCTGGCACGCTGGCGGCGCTTTTTCGCCGAAGACCGGAACCAGCATTCCGAGGGCTTTTATCGTGCGATCAACGAGCTTCCGACGCTGTTGATGATCGTCATCGTCATCATGGTGATCGTAAAGCCCTGGTAGGGACGGTATTGTCATACCAATGGCGAGTTCTTGGGTCGGATTCGCCGCCGATTAGCCGTTGACTTCTGTCCGGCCTTTGGTTACTGGTTTGTCTTCAGTCTACAGCGGGGCCCACGGGAACCGTCTTCTCGCCAGATAGTGAGTCTTTTTCGCGGCCGGGACGTCAGCCGGTCGAGCGATCTGCGCATATAGGACCATCCGTCCGCCCTCCCCTTCCAGTTGCTGGTCACCACAGGACCGAAATGAATCTCCAGGAGCTCAAATCCAAATCGCCGACCGAGCTGCTTCAGTACGCCGAAGAGCTCGAGGTCGAAAACGCCAGTACGCTGCGCACCCAGGACATGATGTTCGCCATACTCAAGCAGCTGGCGGACAACGAGGTCGAGATCTCGGGACGCGGTGTGCTGGAAATCCTGCAGGATGGTTTCGGCTTCCTGCGCTCACCGGAATCGAACTACCTGCCGGGACCTGACGACATCTACGTCTCGCCCAGCCAGATCCGGCGCTTCGCTCTCAAGACCGGCGATACCGTCGAAGGGCTGATCCGCTCACCGCGCGAAGGCGAGCGCTATTTTGCCCTGCTCAAGGTCAATACCATCAACTTCGAGGAAAGCGAACGGGCGCGGCACAAGGTCAATTTCGATAACCTGACGCCGCTCTATCCCGACGAGCGCATCATCCTGGAGTCCGATGATCCCGCGACCAAGGACCGCAGCGCCCGGGTCATCGAGTTGATCTGTCCGCTGGGCAAGGGCCAGCGAGCCCTGATCGTGGCGCCGCCCCGCACCGGCAAGACCATGATGCTGCAGAACATCGCCCACGCCGTGACCGAGAACAATCCCGAGGTCTATCTCATCGTGCTGCTGATCGACGAGCGGCCCGAGGAGGTCACCGACATGCAGCGCTCGGTGCGCGGCGAGGTCATCAGCTCGACCTTCGACGAGCCCGCCTCGCGCCACGTGCAGATCGCCGAAATGGTGATATCCAAGGCCAAGCGCCTGGTTGAACACAAGCGCGACGTGGTCATCCTGCTCGATTCCATCACCCGCCTGGCCAGGGCTTACAACACCGTGGTGCCGTCGTCGGGTAAGGTCCTGACCGGCGGCGTCGACGCCAACGCCCTGCAGCGGCCCAAGCGTTTCTTCGGCGCCGCCCGCAACATCGAAGAAGGCGGCTCGCTGAGTATCATTGCCACGGCGTTGATCGATACCGGCAGCCGCATGGACGAGGTCATCTTTGAAGAATTCAAGGGCACCGGCAATTCCGAGATCATCCTCGACCGTAAGCTCAGCGACAAGCGCACCTGGCCCAGCATCGACATCACCAAATCCGGTACCCGCAAGGAAGAGCTACTGGTTGACAAGGGCACGCTCTCGAAGATGTGGGTGCTCAGACGCATCCTCATGCCCATGGGCGTGACCGATGCCATGGAGTTCCTGCTCGACAAGCTCAAGACGACCAAGAACAACACCGAGTTCTTCGATTCCATGAATACTTGACCGATCGGTCGCGGAAAAATACGGCGATCACTAACTCCCGAACGTTCGAACGATTTATGTCGAGCGGCGTGGCGACCGCACGCGAATGCACCGGGCGTCCCATAATGGGACACTCGGTATCGAACAAATCATTCCGTTAGGGTAACATTATCGTCGAGCCCGTCGTTTTGCGTCCCTCGAGGTCGCGATGGGCTTGAGGCGCCTCGGCAAGAGGATAGGTTTGGTGAATTTCGATCTTGACGGCGCCTGATTCTACCACCTCGAAAAGCGCCTCGGCGCTAGCGACCAGATCCTGGCGCTTGGCGGTGTAGGTCATCAGGGTGGGGCGGGTGATAAAGAGCGATCCCTTGGCCGCCAGGGTGCCGAGCTCGAATGGTGGTACCGGACCCGAGGCGGCACCGAATAGTACCATCGTACCTAAAGGCTGCAGGCAGTCCAGCGAGGCCTCGAAGGTGTCGGCGCCCACCGAATCGTAGACCACCGGCACACCGGCGCCGTCTGTTATCTCTTTTACCCGATCGACGACATTCTCGCTTGAGTAGATTATGGGATGGTCGCAGCCGTGGGCCCGGGCCAGCTCGGCTTTTTCTTCGTTGCCCACCGTGCCGATGACGGTGGCACCCAGATGTTTGGCCCACTGACAGGCGATGAGCCCGACGCCACCGGCCGCGGCATGAAAGAGGATGGTTTGGCCGGACTGCACGCGGAAGGTTCGGCGCAGGAGGTATTCGGTCGTCATGCCCTGCAGCATCATGGCGGCAGCCGTGCGCTCGTCGATACCGTCGGGGAGGCGCAGCAAACGGTCCGCCGCCACCAGGCGGCTCTCGGCATAGGATCCCGGCGGTGGTGCGGCATAGGCCACGCGATCGCCGACCGCTACTTCGCTGACGCCCTCGCCGATGGCCTCGACGACTCCGGCGGCTTCCATGCCGATGCCATGCGGTAATTCGAGCGGGTAAAGTCCGGCGCGGTGATAGCAGTCGATGTAGTTGAGGCCGACGGCGCTGTGGCTCAGCAGCGCCTGGCCGGGGCCGGGCTGGCCGACCTCGACATCTTCCCAAACCATCTTTTCCGGGCCACCGGTTTCGTGAATGCGGATCGCTTTGCTCATTTTTCAGTCCGTTTCGTTGGAGGGCTTGGGAAGATCTAGAGCATGACGCCTTCGAGGCGCAGCAGCGCAACTTTGGTGGCGACCCCGCCTTCGGCCGAAAAGCCGCCCAGTCCCTGGCTCGAAACCACCCGGTGGCAAGGAATCAGGATAGCTATGGGGTTGGCGCCGCAAGCTCCGCCAAGCGCCCGCGGCGCGCTGCCGAGCTCGAGCGCGAGCTCACCGTAAGTGCGCACTGAACCATAAGGGATGGCCTGCAAAGCGCGCCAGACGCGCTGTTGGAAAGTTGTGCCGTGCGGTTTCATCGCCACGCTGGTGAAATCGACGTGCTGGCCGTCGAAGTAGTTTTGCAATAGCAGGTGGGCGCGGGCCAGAAGCGGCGTCTGGCGCAGATCGGCACCAGGCACGGCAGCCGGTACCCGGCCCCAGTCGAGCGAGACGATGGCGCCTTCTTCTTCGCTGAGTGTCAGATCGCCAACCGGGCTGTGAAGCGAAAGTTGGGGCATGCCCTATGGTGGGCGAAATGTCCTCAGGCCGCAAGTTCTGCCGCCAAATCGGCGGCATCGTACAGGGGCAGCGAACACTCGGGGCCACGGCAGACATAGGCCGTGGCACGATCATTGATCTGTACCTTGGCCGTCGCGGGGTGGCCGTCCGGCAGATTTTGGCCGGGACTCACCTGTTGTATGACCCGATGCGCCATCGGCGCCTGCCAGGCGGCCTGGAGCAAGGCTTGCGTGCCGGCGTCATGGGCCTCGCCGACGATCACCACCTGGGTCGCCGCAGCGAGGCATTCGCTGTTGCTGAGTAACGTCGGCAGGGCAGCGAAGTTGCGCCCGACCTCGGCGGCAAAGGCGGCGACGATCGCTTCGGCGCGATGTCGGTAGCTCTCCTTGCCGGTGAGGTAGAAGAGCTTCGCCAGGACGCCCACCATGGTGCCGTTGCCGACGATGCTACGAGGCCGGGCAATGAGGTTCTCGCCATCGTCGGCGGTGAAGAAATAGCCGCCGTTCTCGCTGTCCCAATAATGGCTATCAAGAACCGCTACCCAGGCCTCGGCGCGGGCCACCAGGTCGGAATCGCCGGTGGCTTCGAATAACGTCAGCGCGGCGCGGGCCATCTGGGCGTAGTCGTCGAGGAATCCGGCCTCGGTCAGACGGCCGCCACGGCGGCAATGGCCGAGGCGGTCGCCCCGAGCCAGGGCCTCGCTGACGAAGATGAAAGCCTGGCCCGCTAGGTGCAGCCAGTCGGGTCGTTCGAAAGTCGCTCCAGCGGCTGCCAGGGCGGCGATCATCAGGCCGTTCCAATCGGCCAGCACCTTGTCGTCCCAGCCCGGCTTGGGGCGCTGTTCGCGGGCTTGCCAGAGGCGCTGGCGGGCGGCTGCCAGAGCGGTTTCGTGTTCGGCGCTGCCGAACTCGGCAGCGGCGCTGCGATTGAGGATGGTGCGGCCTTCCCAGTTGCCGCCAGGCGTGACGTCGTAGGCAGCCTTGAAGGCCTCGGCCTCGGGGCCTAGCAGGGCGTCGATTTCGGCTTCCTGCCAGACGTAGAAACGGCCTTCCTCGCCCTCGGAATCGGCGTCCTGCGAGGCCGCGAAGCCGCCGCTCTCGGCCAGCATCTCGCGCTGGCACCAGGCTACCGTCTCGGCCACACGCTGGGCGTAGAGCGGGCTCTGGTCACGGCGCCAGGCTGCCGTCAACAAGTCGATCAGCAACGCGTTGTCGTAAAGCATCTTTTCGAAATGCGGCACCAGCCAGGCTTCGTCGGTGGCATAGCGGGCAAAGCCGCCGCCCAGGTGGTCGTAGATACCGCCCTGGCAGATGCGGTCGAGGGTGAGCGTCACGGCATGACCGAAGATGGCGTCACCGGTGCGCAAATAGGCGTTCCAGAGGAATTCGAACATCGGTGTTTGGGGAAACTTGGGCGCCCCCGAGAGGCCGCCGTGATGGGGATCGAAAAGCCGCAAGACCTGCCCCGCCGCCTGGTCGTATAGCGCCGGCCCGAGTTTGCTCGGACCACTGGGACCTGCCGGCTGCGAGACTTTCGCCAGGGCCTGGCTGAGCTGGTCGACGCTGCGGCCGACGCTGTCGGGGCGCTCGCGGTAATAATGGTCGAGCGCGTGCAGAACTTGGCTGAAGGCGGGCCGGCCCCAGCGGTTGTCGGGGGGAAAGTAGGTGCCGCCCCAGAACGGCTGGCCCTCAGGGGTGAGGCACATGGTCAGCGGCCAGCCACCGTGCTCACCCATCAGGGCCAGCGCGGTCTGGTAAATGGTATCGACGTCGGGGCGTTCCTCGCGGTCGACCTTGATGTTGATGAAGTTTGCATTCATCAGCTCAGCCGTGGTTGGGTCCTCGAAGCTTTCGTGGGCCATCACGTGACACCAGTGGCAGGCGGCGTAGCCGATGCTCAGCAGGATCGGCTTGTCGGCCTGCCGGGCGGCGGCAAAAGCGGCCTCGCCCCAGGGCTGCCAATGCACCGGGTTATCTTTGTGTTGCAGCAGATAGGGACTGGTTTCGCTGCCGAGAGTATTGACCATGGCGATTCTCCGGATGCCACAGGGGAGAAAAGGAGATGTTGCCGCGGCATTGCGGCGGTGGCCGGCCTCGCCTAACCTGAAGCACAAAGGAAACCTGGGGCGGCAGGAGAAAGGCGACATGAAAGTTACGATCGATATTGATTGCACGCCCGAGGAGGCAAGATCCTTTCTCGGTCTGCCGGACGTCGGGCCGCTGCAGGAGGCGATGCTGGAGCGTCTGCGCCAGCGCCTATTCGAGCAACTCGAAACAATGGATCCCGAAGCCATGATGAAGGCCTGGATGCCGGCCGGGGCGGAAGGCTGGGAGAAAATGCAGAAAATGTTCTGGAGCCAATTCAGCGGCACCAAAGGAGAATAGGATAGGGAAGTCATGGCCGAGGACCAACAAGCCTACCGATACCATGTATTTTGCTGCACCAACCAGCGTCCGCCGGAGCACGAACGCGGTTGCTGCCAGGCGCAGGGCGGGATTGGTCTGCGCAACCACATGAAGGCTCGCGTCAAGGAGCTTGAGCTCGAGGGCGTGCGCATTAACGCTGCAGATTGTTTGAACCGCTGCGAGGACGGTCCGGCCATCGTGGTCTATCCAGAGGGCGTCTGGTACCGGGCCGAGAGCAAAGAAGATATCGAAGAAATCATCACCCAGCATTTGCTGGGCGGCCAACCGGTGGCCAGACTGAGAATCTAGCGGCATCAGATGGGGAATTCCGAAAGGGATACGATTTTTGCCCTTTCCAGCGCTGCCGGGCCGGCCGGTATCGCAGTGGTGCGGATTTCCGGGCCACGGGCCGCCTTGGCCCTGCGCATTCTGGCCGGGGAAGTGCCGCAGCCGCGCCAGGCGCGACTGCTCGATCTTGGCAAAAAGGAGCTGATTGACCGTGGTCTGGTGCTCTGGTTTCCGGCCCCGGACAGCTTCAGCGGCGAGGACGTGGCGGAATTGCAGGTCCATGGTGGCCGGGCCGTGGTGGCGGCGTTACTGGCGGCATTGGCGGAGATACCTGGATTGCGCCCCGCCGGACCGGGGGAATTCAGCCGCCGGGCTTTTGAGAACGGTAAGTTCGATCTCACCCAGGCCGAGGCCATTGCCGATTTGGTGGCGGCCGAAACCGAGGCTCAGCGCCGCCAGGCTCAGGTTCAGTTGGGCGGTGCCCTGGGCCGGCGATACGAAGGTTGGCGGGGACGTTTGATGAAAGCTCTGGCGCACTTCGAATCAGCCATCGATTTCGTCGATGAGGAGATCGAGGTCGATCTCGAGGAAGAGCGGCGCGAGCTTGGCCGGGTGGCTGAGGAGATTGCACTGCATTTGGCGGAGCGCCGTGGCGAACGCTTGCGCGATGGACTGTCGCTGGCCATCGTCGGGCCGCCCAACGCCGGCAAGTCGAGCTTGCTGAACTGGCTGGCCCGGCGCGACGCGGCCATCGTTTCGGCCACTGCCGGTACCACTCGTGACGTCATCGAGGTGCATCTAGATCTTGGCGGCTGGCCGGTGGTGGTTGCCGATACCGCCGGATTGCGCCGGGCAACCGGCGACGGCATCGAAGAAGAGGGCTTGAGGCGGGCGCGCGAAAGGGCCGAAGCCGCGGATTTGCGCCTGGTGGTGGTGGATGCCGGGCACTGGCCGAATGTCGACGCCGAGACGGCAAGTTTGCTCGACGAACGATCGGTCGTCTTGGTCAACAAGGTCGACCTGACAGAAGTTTCAGTTCGACAAACGCCGGGCGGCGCACCGGCATATGCTGTCTCGGTCAAGACTGGAGAGGGTCTGTCAGAGGTGTTGGCAGTACTGGAGGATCGTTTGGCGGGGGAGTTGGCGCCTGAAGGAGCAAGCTTGACCCGGGCACGCCATCGCTTCGCCCTCGAGGAGAGCCAGGAAGAGCTGGGCCGAGCGCTGATCGCGGGTGCCGAGGTCGAATTGGCGGCAGAAAATCTACGCCTGGCGAGCCGTGCCTTGGGTCGGATAACAGGGCGCGTGGATGTGGAGGATATACTAGATTTAGTGTTCGCCGAGTTCTGTATCGGTAAATAGGGTGTTGGAGTGCAAGAGTCGGGATCTCGCCAACAATGTTTCACGTGAAACAACAGCCCAGGCAAGTGCCTCCGATCTTTGACTCCGGGTTCCACCGTACCTAGATTGGGCGCCATGTTGAGCGACGCACACCCAGGTCAGGACAGCCGCTACGATGTGATCGTCGTTGGTGGCGGCCATGCTGGTTGCGAGGCCGCGGCGGCGGCTGCCCGCGTCGGGGCGCGAACCCTTTTGCTCAGCCACCGCCTCGATACCATCGGGGAGTTGTCCTGCAATCCCGCCATCGGTGGCCTCGGCAAGGGGCATCTGGTGCGCGAGGTCGACGCTCTCGATGGCCTGATGGGGCGCGTTGCCGACGCCGCTGGCATCCAGTTCCGCCTACTCAATCGGCGCAAGGGACCGGCCGTACGGGGGCCGCGGGCCCAGGTCGACCGGCGGCTGTATCGTCAGGCCATGCAGCAGGCCTTGGCGGAAACGGAGGGTCTTGAGGTGTCGGCGTTGAGCGTTGAAGATCTGATCGTCGAGGCTGGGGGCCGGATCGGCGGCGTGATTGCGGGAGGGCGGCGTTTAGCAGCCGGCGCGGTGGTCGTGACGACCGGAACTTTCCTGCGCGGCGTGATCCATTGCGGCGAGCATAGCGAACCAGCCGGGCGTATCGGCGAAGCGCCGGCTTTGGCACTGGCGGAGACATTCGACCGGTTGGGCTTCAGCCTTGGTCGCTTGAAGACGGGAACGCCGCCGCGCCTCGATGGCCGATCCATCGATTGGGAGGCCCTTAGGGAGCAGGTCGGCGACCAGCCGCCGCTGCCATTTTCTTTTTTGAACGATCGGATCGAGAACACCCAAATAGCCTGCTACATCACCGCCACAACGCCCGCCGGCCACGATATCATTCGGGCCAACCTGCAGCGCTCGCCAATCTACGGCGGACGCATCAGTGGCAGAGGGCCACGCTATTGTCCCTCGATCGAGGACAAGGTGGTGCGTTTTGCGGAACGCGATAGCCACCAAATATTTCTCGAGCCCGAGGGCCTCAATGACGATACGGTGTATCCCAACGGCATTTCGACGTCGTTGCCGGCCGAGGTACAGGCGCAGTTCTTGGCCACCATACCGGGGCTCGAACGGGCGCTCATCCGCAGGCCGGGATATGCCGTGGAATACGACTTCATAGACCCACGAGGCTTGGGGCCGAACCTCGAAGCCAAAAGCCTGCCCGGGCTCTTCTTGGCCGGCCAGATCAACGGCACCACCGGCTATGAGGAGGCCGCTGGGCAAGGTCTCATCGCCGGCGTAAACGCCGCTCTTGGATCTGGCGGCGGCGGGTCTTTGACGCTGGATAGGGCCGAAGGGTACATCGGCGTCATGATCGACGATCTGATCGGCCGTGGTACTAACGAGCCATACCGCATGTTCACTTCACGCGCCGAATACCGGCTGACCCTCCGGGCTGACAATGCCGACCAGCGGCTGACGCCGCGTGGTCTGGCGGCTGGCTGCATTGGGGCGCAGAGACGAGTGGCTTTTACCAGCAAATCGGAATGCCTGGCGGCCGCCCGTGCGTTGGCCGCCGAGCGTTCGTTGACGCCCAACCAGGCGCGTCGTCACGGCATCGCGGTCAACCTCGACGGCGTTCGGCGCACGGCCGCGGAACTGCTGGCGCTGCCTGATGTCGGGGTAGCCCAGTTGATACCGGTCTGGTCCGAGTTCGCCAAGCTGGCGCCGGACGTTGCCGAGCAGCTTGAGATCGATGCGCACTATGCCGGCTATCTGGAACGCCAGCAGGCGGATGTCGAGGCCTTCCGCCGTGACGAGGCTCTGGAGTTGCCGACCAGCCTGGATTATGGCGGGGTGCCCGGGTTGTCCAACGAGCTGCGCGAGATCCTGGGCCGCAGCCGACCTGCCACCCTCGGTGCGGCGGCCCGTCTGCAGGGCGTCACACCGGCCGCCCTGGTGTTGTTGCTGCGCCACGTCAGGCGTCGCGACGATCGGGAAAACCGGGTTGCCTGAGCCCCTGAGCCCTCAGGGATTTGCTGCGGCCGCGGCTGTTTCACGTGAAACAATGGTGCACATGGAGGCCTATGCTGAGCTGCTGCGGCGATGGCAGGGCACCATCAATCTGGTCAGTCAGCGTTCCCTCGACGATCTCTGGCGACGACACTTTCTCGACTCGGCGCAGCTCGCCCAACACGCCCCGGACGGCGCGCATTGGCTCGACCTGGGCAGCGGCGCCGGCTTTCCGGGCCTGGTGTTGGCCATCATGGGGGCTCGGGTGACTCTGGTCGAAAGCGACCAGCGCAAGTGCACGTTCCTGCGTGAAGTGGTGCGCCTGAGCGGCGCTGCCGCCAACATTGTGGTCCGGCGAATCGAAGATCCGCCGCCCGCCATGGATTCCTTCGATGTCATTACCGCTCGGGCCCTGGCGCCACTGGATCGACTGATCGCGTTGGCGGGCCCCTGGGCCGGTCTAGATACGGTGGGATTATTTCCTAAGGGACAAGATGTAGATATTGAATTGACCCGCTGCGCAAAATATCGGAGAATTCGCTTCGAAAAGCTGCCGAGCATTACGAACCCGGCGGCAAGCATCGTGCGCGTAGAGGGGTTGTACCATGGCCAATGACAATATGTTGCCGATACCCGGGGCTCGACCGCAGGAGACGCGGATCTTGGCGGTCGCCAACCAGAAAGGTGGCGTCGGCAAAACTACGACGGCAATCAACCTGGCCACAGCCATGGCCGCCATCGGCTGCCGGGTTTTGGTTTTCGACCTGGATCCACAGGGCAATGCCAGTACCGGCTTGGGGATCGAGCGGGCCGATCGCCGTCTCGCCAGCTACGATGTCTTGGCTGGTTCGGCGACGCTGCGCCAGGCCACCGTTGCCAGTGCCGTGCCGGGGCTTGACGTGGTGCCCTCGACCATCGATCTCTCGGGCGCCGAGCTCGAGCTGGTCAGCGTCGAACGCCGTAGCTATCGCCTGCGCGATTCCATCGCCGATGCGGTCAGCGACTACGACTATGTACTCATAGATTGCCCGCCGTCGCTGGGGCTGTTGACGGTCAATGCCCTGACAGCTGCCCATGCTGTGGTGGTGCCCCTGCAATGCGAATTCTTTGCCCTGGAAGGTTTGGCCCAACTCATCCGCACCGTCGACATGGTGCGCAAGACCTTCAATCCCAGGCTTGAGATTCAGGGCGTAGTGCTGACCATGTATGACAGCCGCAATAACCTGTCGGATCAGGTGGCGGCGGACGTGCGCGGCCATCTCGGTCCCAAGGTCTACGACACCGTGATCCCGCGCAACGTCAGGGTTTCCGAAGCCCCATCCCACGGTAAGCCGGCCCTGCTTTATGATTTCCGCTGCGCCGGCAGCCGGGCATATATCCAGTTGGCAGGCGAGTTGCTGCGCAAGGAGCGCGCTGCCGCCTGAGCGGAGGTGCGGCATGAGCGAGGAGAAAAGAACGACCGGTCTGGGCCGCGGCCTGGAAGCCCTGATGGGTGGCGAAGCGGAAGATTACGCGTCGTTGGACAAGGTGCGAGCGGCCAAGGAAATTCCGGTCGAGTTCCTCAAACCCAATCCATTCCAGCCGCGCCGCCGCTTCGATCCTGAAGACATCGAACAGCTGGTTCAGTCGGTGCGCGAAAAGGGCGTGCTACAGCCGCTACTGGTGCGGCGCATGCCCGGTCATGAGGAATATTTCGAAATCATCGCTGGCGAGCGGCGCTGGCGGGCGGCGCAGCAGGCTCAGTTGCACCAATTGCCCGTGGTGATAAAAGATTTCAATGATGCCGAGGCCCTTGAAATCGCCTTGATCGAGAATATTCAGCGCGCCGATTTGACGCCACTGGAGGAGGCGGAGGGTTATCAGCGTCTGATGGACGAATTCGAGCATACTCAAGAGGCGTTGGCACGGGTTATCGGAAAAAGTCGTAGCCACATCGCTAACACCTTGAGATTGCTTAATCTTCCAGACGCGGTCAAGGAATTGGTTGACACCGGTGAGCTGACGGCAGGCCATGCTCGGGCGCTATTAGGGGCACGCAACCCAGCGCGCATGGCAAAGAAAGTGGTGAAAAAGGATCTCAACGTGCGCCAGGTCGAAAAACTGGTGCAGCAGGAGACGGGCGAGGATCAAAGCTCGGGCGAGAAATCGTCGCAGGTGGTCGAGCCGGCCAAGGCAGCTGATACCGTGGCGCTGGAAGGCGACATTTCCGCTGCCATAGGGCTGAAAGTCGATATTAAGCACGATCGGTCGGGCGGTGGAAACCTAAAGATCCGGTATCAGACCTTGGAACAACTTGAAGATATTTGCCGCCGGCTGTGTCAGCTGCCCGAGGCATGACAGGCTTTGTTTCTAGAACGAAATAAATTTCCGCCAATTAACGCATGGATAGGTAATAAGAAATATAATAAATAACTCGCCAAAATTGACAGAATCAAAAAGATTGCAAAATCGTAACAATAGTTGAGTCGTACCATTGTCCTGTCATCACCACGATTTATCGGAGCAGGTGACATCAGAATCGACGAAATTTTTGAAACGATCGGTCGTAATCGGGTTGTTTAGCCAACTTGTTGGAACAGTGTGGCGACGTTCCGGCCAAGAGCTTTCGCAAACGATCGGTCACAAATGGATTGAAGAGAATTCACTACGAAAAATTATGGTTGCGAAAAAGGGCGATTCAAAAAACCTCACAAGCCCCTAAGGAATTAGTCGAATTTGGTTTACGATCGCTCGTTCCTTTAGGAAAAAGGAATCGATGTCCGACGACCGAGGTTCCAAAAAAGAGCAATAATACAATATTTACCCGACCGATCGTACATTTATTCGAGCTGCCTGTGCAATCCGCATCAAGGCCCGAGCGCACACGGCACGATCCGGAATGCCGGTTGACTTGCACAACAATTCCGCTTCCGTAATGATTTCCAAAGCCTGCATCAATCTGGGTGTAGACCACGCTTTTAACTGCGACACAAAGGCATCCCGGACCTTCCAGAAGACAGGGGGTCTAAGGCTCTGCAGTGCTTGTTTCACATCCGAACCGTTATTTACGCGATCAGAAGCTAAACTCAAGCGCTGAAAATGCCGTGCCGCAGCGCGTAAAATACTCACAGGCGCTTGACCGGAATTGAACGATCGTTCGAGCGCTAGGTCAAGAGTAGCGAAATCACCGCCCCCAGCAGCCATCACGACGTCGTCGACAACGTGGGCCGCGCCGTCACCAACACAAGCCTCGGCCTGGGCCAGAGTCACTGGACCGGGTTGGCCTACATAGAGCGCCAGTTTTTCCAACTCGCGCCGGCTCAAGCCGCGGTCACCACCTAGATTGGCAACCAGATAAGCTAGCGCCGCCGGCTCGGCACGTTGTTCGCTTTCCCCAAGCACGCTCCGTATCAACCCTTCCAGAGCCCCGCCCTCGTCGTGATAGCAGGCCACAGCGGCGCTCCGCTTGCCCTTTTCGAAGAGACTTCTGAGGCGCGAGCCCTTAGCCAACTCGCCGGCTTCGACGACGACCAGACCACCAGCCGGCGGCTGGCTGAGAAATTCCTTGAAAACATCGGCCAGATCGTTCCCCGCGGCGCTCACCAACACCAGCCGCCGGCCGCCACCGAAGGCCACCGCCGCCGCCTCGTCTCCCAGCCTGGCCGGGTCGGACCGCACAGCGGCGCTCTCGAGGGTGGCAACGCGAAAAGGATCGGTGGTGTCGTCGACGACAGCCGCCATCACCTGGCGGCGGCGTTCCTCCACCAGTCCCCGGTCGGGGCCGTAAACCAGCACCGCATCGATCTCGCTGAGGTCCCCGAGAAAGCGAGCAAAAGCCCCGCCTTTGACTTCCACCACAGCCCCCTAGCGCTCGGCCCGGCGGGAGAAAAATACCGCCACCTGGGTGATCAACTCGGCCGCGACCTCGCGCGCCGCACGGCGTTCGGCGTCGCGCTCGGCCGACAACGTGGCGAAATCAGACGACACGACGTTGTACGCGGCCGTGGCCCGGGCGTTGCCCTTATGCAACGTATTGCCGGCGGCTAAGTCGACGATTTCGAAGCGCGCCGCCAAGCGCACAGTGAACCGCGTGGCGCTCTCATCCTTGGCGATGGCCAGGCCTTCCTTACTTACATCGAGGTGTACGGCCAGGCGGTAGGGTGGTCTGTCGCTGGGCTTGGTCGGAACCAAACGGTCGCGCAATTGGTTACGCACGATCTGCCCCAGGCGATCGCCGATCGGCGCTATCTCGAGTGCCGGCAGCGCCACAGTCTGGCTGCCGTGAAGAGGACGAAAACCGCAGCCACCGGCCAGCGCGGCCAGCATCGCCAGGGCCAAGACCCCAGCCCGGGGCGCCCAAGTACCCGATTTGGCAAAAGAATGGTGCGTCTGATCGCTTTTTCGGCCCTCTGGGTAGGAGGCAGCGGGCCGGCGATGCGGGGCCATCGGCAAGCGCTGCCGACGCCCTCCACAGCGCCGGAAAAGCGACCCGAAGGGCGGCCAGGAAGGACCATCGGACGCCGTCCCGCGGCCCTTGTGCCCAGGCCCTGCGAAATCCCCCATCACGGCGGGCCGCGCTCCTAGCACAAGGTCATCCCTGTGGTCCTTCCTGGCCGTCATACGTGCCATCCTTTTGCCAAAGTGGGTACTAGCCCCCCACCACCACATTGACGATACGGTTGGGCACGACTATGACCTTGCGGATCTGACGTTCGGCGATGGCGCGTTGCACATTGTCAAGCTCCAGTGCGGCTTCGCGCACCGCCGCCTCATCGCTGTCGCGGGCTATCTCGATGGTGCCGCGCAGCTTGCCGCCAACTTGCACCCCGATGGTAACGCTGTCCTCCGCCAGCAGGGCTGCTTCGGCCTCGGGCCAGGCCAGGTCGGCCAGCAGCCCTTGGCCGCCGAGTCGTTGCCAAAGCTCCTCCGAAAGGTGCGGCATCATCGGATTGACCAGCCGCACCAGCACTTCCCAAGCCTCGCGCCGGGCCCAGCCCAGATCAGCGGGCGTCTGATCCTCGGCCGCCCCCGTCGTTTCAGCGATGGCGTTGGCCAATTCATAGATGCGGGCCACGGCGCGGTTGTAACGAAAATCCTCGATGTCGGCGGTGACCGCGGCGATGGTGCGGTGGCTGGCCTGGCGCAGAGCCAACGCCGCATCTCCGAACTCGGTTGGCACCGGCGTGCCCGCTGCCGGCAGCCACGCCACCTCGTCAACCAAACGCCAGAGCCGTTGCACGAAGCGATACGCACCCGCGACGCCGCCGTCCGACCACTCCAGATCGCGCTCGGGCGGGCTGTCGGAAAGCATGAACCAGCGCGCCGTATCGGCGCCATAACGTTCGATGATGGTCGAGGGGTCGACCACGTTGTGCTTCGACTTCGACATCGATTCCGAACGCCCGACGCTGACCGCCTGGCCGTTCTCGCGGCTGACGAAGCCATCACCGGCCTCCACCACTTGTTCAGGATATAGCCAGCGCCCTTCGGTATCGCGGTAGGTTTCGTGGCAGACCATGCCTTGGGTGAACAATCCGGCGAAAGGCTCGTCAATGCCGAGATGCCCAGTGGCGCGCATGCCGCGCATGTAGAAGCGCGAATAGAGCAGATGCAGGATTGCGTGCTCGATTCCGCCGATGTACTGATCGACCGGCAGCCAGTAGTCGGCGGCAGCGCGATCGAGCGGTGCTTCGTCGCGCGGCGAACAAAAACGTGCGAAGTACCAGCTCGAATCGACGAAGGTGTCGAGGGTATCGGTTTCGCGCTCGGCCGGACCGCCGCAATCGGGGCAGGGCGCCTGTTTCCAGGGATGATCGTCGAGCGGGTTGCCGGGCTTCTCGAAGGTCACGTCGTCGGGCAACTCGAGCGGCAAATTCTCGGACTTCAGCGCCACCGTGCCGCAGTCGGGGCAGTGCACCACGGGGATCGGACAGCCCCAGTAGCGTTGGCGCGAAACACCCCAATCGCGCAACCGAAAATTTACCTTGCGCCGGCCCTTGCCCAGGCCTTCGAGGCACTCCGTCATGGCGGTGATGGCCTCGGGCACGGAAAGGCCATCGAGAAAGTCGGAGTTGATCATGACGCCGTCGCCGGTATAGGCCTCGTTGCCGACCTCTACCTCGCTTGGGTCGCTCTCTCCGGGTGCCACGACGGCGACCACCGGAAGCTGATACTTGCGGGCAAAGTCGAGGTCGCGTTGGTCGTGGGCGGGGCAGCCGAAGATGGCGCCGGTGCCATACTCCATGAGCACGAAGTTGGCGATATAGATCGGCAGCCGCCAGTCCGGGTCAAGTGGGTGTTGAACCTCGAGGCCGGTATCGAAGCCACGCTTCTCGGCCGTCTCGATGGCCTCCTCGCTGGTGCCCAGACGCTGGCATTCGGCCACGAAAGCCGCCGCCTCGGGATTGCCCTCGGCGACCTCGCGGGCCAGTGGGTGCTCGGCCGAAAGCGCCATGAAACTGGCGCCAAACAGCGTATCGTGTCGGGTCGTGAATACCTCCAGCGGCTGGTCCCGGCCGACCACGGGGAAATCCACCGTGCAACCCTCGGAGCGGCCGATCCAGTTGCGCTGCATCAGTCGCACCCGTTCGGGCCAGCGCTCGAGATCGTCCAGCGCCGACAGCAGTTCGTCGGAATAGGCCGTTATGCGGAAGCACCACTGGTCGAGCTGGCGTTTCTCTACCACTGCGCCGGAGCGCCAGCCGCGGCCGTCGATGACCTGTTCGTTGGCCAGCACCGTGTGGTCGACAGGATCCCAGTTGACCCAGGAAGAGCGGCGATAAACCAAGCCTGCCTCGAGCATATCGAGAAAAAGCTGCTGCTGGTGGGCGTAGTAGCCGGGATGGCAAGTGGCGAACTCGCGCGACCAGTCCAGGCTCAGCCCCATGGCCTTGAGCTCCTGGCGCATGGCGCGGATGTTGGCGTAAGTCCACTCGGCCGGGTGAATGCCTTGATCGCGGGCGGCGTTCTCCGCCGGCAGCCCGAAAGCGTCCCAGCCCATGGGGTGCAGTACGTTGAAGCCGCGGGCGCGTTTGAAGCGCGCCAATACGTCCCCCAGCGTGTAGTTGCGCACGTGCCCCATGTGAATGCGCCCGGAGGGATAGGGGAACATTTCGAGAACATAGTATTTTGGTTTGTCGCTGTTTTCGGAGACCTCGAAGGTGCGGCGCTCGGCCCACACGGCCTGCCACTTCGCTTCGCTGGCCTTGGCGTCGTAACGCGAGTTGGGCTGAGAGCTAGAGGAGGAGGAAGAGGGAGACATGAAACGGGGACTCTCGACAAGATGGCGGCCCTGAGACGGCTCCCGGGCCGGCCGGAGTGGCCTACTGCGGAATGGCTGCCATGCGCAACTGGCGGGCCCGAGTCAGGATGGCGTTCTCTAGATCCGTACGCGTGTTGCCGCTGATCGCCGCGTCCACCCAGTTCTGGCCGCTACGGCTCTGACGGAAGACCGCCACTTTGAGGCCGTCGGCGCGCAGTCTTCTGTCAAGAATATAGACGGTCATCTGGAAGCGGCTGTCGGGCGCCTCGGGTGGGGCGTACCAGTCGGTGATGATGACGCCGCCGAAGGGATCGGCCGAGCGCAGCGGCATGAATGAGACGGTGTCCAGCGAGGCGCGCCAAAGGAAGCTGTTGACGCCGATGCCGACGCCGCCGCCCTTGCCAATTTCGCTTTCCCCCTCGTCACCGAAGAAATTGATGCCGCCGCGGCCGAAAACGGTTTCGCGCTTGCCCTCCGGCGACGGGATAGGCCGACCGCCTTCCTTGCGCGGGTACTGTTCCTCGAGGTCCATGCCGGCGCAACCGCCCAAAGTCGCCAGGGCAAGCGTCGCCACCAACGCCACCAGAGGGGCTGTCCAAGCCTGTTGCAGTCGCCTCATAGACCGTACCCTTCCTTTGCCGAGCGAAACGCCCACTAACGCAGCGGTAATCGCAGCGGCAATCCGATTCCTGAACCAACCGGCGCTACTCTCTGCGCCCCGGGGGGGCTCCGCGCCGCCCCGTTCGAACTCCCCGGTCCCGCGCCGAGCCCAGCGACCGGGCTGCGGGGCGCCCTAGATAATACGGAGTGCCGGGGCTGTCCACAACCTTCGCCGCGTTCTGTCGCCGGACACCGGCAGGCGCCTTTGCGCTTGGGCTTTGCCGGCCGGCACGCTATCAATGGCTTTAGCTCAACCTAGCCCAACTTCGGCCCTGCCCGCGCCCGACTGCCATGCCGCCAGCCGATCTCCTCGCCCGCGCCGTCCGCCATCACGAGGCCGGCCAACTGACCCAGGCCGAGCGCCTCTATCGCAAGGTACTGAAGCGCCAGCCCGGCCAACCCGATGCGTTGCACCTGCTGGGCGTCATCGCCCATCAGCAGGGCCGCCACCCCGAGGCCGTCGAGCGCATCGAGGCGGCCATCGGCGCCAATCCCCTGGTTGCGGGCTTTCACTACAATCTGGGTCTGGCACGGCGCGCATTGAGGCGGCCGGATGCCGTGGCCGCCTTCGCCGCCGCTCTCGCTCTCAATCCGGACCACCGTGACGCGGCTTTCGAGAAGGCCAGCACGGAGGCCGAACTGGGCAACCTGGAATTCGCCATTGCCGATTTCGAGGGCCTATTGGCCGCTGGCCCGCACGGCCCCGCCCAGGCCAACCTGGCCCAGGCGTTGCGCCAGGCCGGCCGTTTTGCCGAGGCAGCCGAGGCCTACCGGGTTGCCCTGGCGCAGCAGCCGCTTGAGGCAGAGTTGTTGGCCGGCCAGGGTCAGGTACTGGCGGCGCTGGGCCGTCACGGCGAGGCAGCCGCAAGTTTCCGCCGGGCGTTGGAATGCCGACCCGACTATCCCGAAGCCGGCCTCAACCTGGCTATTTGCCTGCGCGACAGCGGCGAATTCGCCGCCGCCCTGGCGGCCTGCGATCAGGTTCTCGCCAGCCACCCGGGCGACGTCGCTGCATTGGCGAGCAAAGCAGGCGTGCTGTCCCGGGAGGGTGACGACCAAGCGGCCGCCGAAATCGTTCTGCCCCTGATCGAAGCCGGCAACCGGGACCCCGCGCTGGCGCTGGTGTTTGCCGGTCTGGCGGGGCGCCTGCAGCGCGAAGAGGAGGCCATCGGGCTACTCGAAAGCCTACTCGGGGAGGCGACGGAATCCCACTGGCGCCAGCGCTGCCACTACCGCCTGGCGGCGCTCTACGACCGGGGCGGCGCGGTTGATCAGGCGTTCGCCCATTATCGTGCCGCCAACCAAGGGAACTTGGACGAGAGCACTGCCTTGGCCGACGTTGCGGCATGCGAGGCCATGACGGCGTCCTGGCAGGGCCTCGATCTGCCCGACAGCGGCCTCGACGCGGCACCGGTTTTCGTCATCGGCATGCCACGCTCTGGCACCAGCCTGGTCGAGCAGATCCTAGCCAGCCACCCGCAAGTTTTCGGCGCCGGTGAGCTCATGGAAATCCGCAACATCGCACTCGACCTGCCGCTGCTTTTGGGCAGCGAAACACCCTATCCCGACTGCCTGGCCGAACTCGACCGCGACACCGCAGCTCAGGCCGCCGGTCGCTATCTCGAACGCCTGGCCGGGCTCAGCGACGGCACCGTGGTCGACAAGATGCCGCATAATTTCCTTCACCTCGGGCTGATCTCCAAGCTATTCCCGCGGGCTCGGGTAATTCATTTGCAGCGCGACGCGCTGGACACCTGTTTTTCCTGCTACGCCCAGGATTTCGGAGAACGCCACCCCTACTCACGCTCGCTGGGTGCTTTGGGGCGTACCTACACGGCCTACCGCAAGCTGATGGCTCACTGGCGGAAGGAGCTCGACCTGGACATCGAAGAGATCGACTACGAAAACATCGTCGCCGACCTCGAGCCGGCCGCCCGGCGCCTGATCGATTTCATCGGCCTCGACTGGCACCCGGACTGCTTACGCTTCCACGAAAACCAACGCTTCGTGGCCAGCGCCAGCTTCGAACAGGTGCGTCAGCCCATTTACGACCGCTCGGTTGGTCGCGGGGAGCGCTATCGGGAGCATCTGGGACCGCTGATCGAGGAGCTGGAAAACCTTTGACGCACGAGCGACGCAATATTGACTCAAGGCGTCATGGGACTACTCAAATCCACTGGAAACGGCGGAACAGCCAAAGTTCGAATGCGACGATGGCGCCCAGGAAGGCGCACACGGCGGTGAAGGCCCAGGGTTCCGAGGTCCACGGGATGAAACCCAGGTTCATGCCCAAAAGTCCGGTGACGAAGTCGAGCGGCAGAAAAACACCGGCGACGAGGGACACCATATAGAGGGCCTGACTGGCCTTGCGCGACAGGCTTCGCACCAACTCATCGTGGATGATCACGGCCCGTTCGCGGATCTGGTCGAGGCTTTCGACGAGACGGATCGAGGCGTTGGCGATCTCGAACAGCAATTCCCGCCGACCGTCGTCCAACCAGTTGATCTCCGTCTCGGCGAGAAAATTCAGGGCCTCGCGCTGAGGATGAAGATAACGACGCAATTTGACCGTCTTTTCCCTCAAGTTGGTCAGGTTGCCGCGTACCCGGTCGCTTTTGCCGGCCAGGATCAGTTCTTCCAAGCGATCGGTTTGATCGTCGAGGCTGGCGACCACTGGCTCGGTTCGCTTGAGCAGGCGATGGCAAACCCGATAGACGAACTCGCCCACGTCCTGGGGTGGCCGGCCTGCGGAAATTTCCTCCCGCAGGTCCTGGATGGCCTGGATGTGCCTGAGCCGCGTGCTGATAATGAGCCCGGGTTGAATCCACATCCGCAAGGAAACCATGTCCTCCTCGTGGGCCCCGGGATTGAGGTTGACGCCACGCAGATTGAGGACAAAACCGTCGCCCAGAGGCGTGCAGCGAGGCCGGGTGGCGGCGGAGAGCAGGAAATCGCAGACGATGGAGGGAAGGCCGCTATCCTCGGACAGCCAACGCCGGGTCTCGGCAGCTTGCCTATTGAGGTGGAGCCAGAGGAAGCCCTCGTCCTGGGCCTCTATCCGGCCCAGCTCCGGCCATCCCACGGGCTCGGCGCTGCCTACGCCATCGATGTGAAAGGCACATATCAGACTTTCCTGGTTGGTCATGACGCTACCTCCAAGTGTTCGGCAGAAAAACGGAGATCCGAGTAGAGTGGCCGAAGGACCCACGGTAGCATTAGCCCACATTTCTCTTAGGGTCATACCCTGTCGTCGCGCCAAGGGCGCCACTGGGTCGCGCAGGCTATGACCCTAAGAGAAACGCGGGCTGGGTAGGTGCGCTTAGGTTTCGTGCTCGACCCTCGCCTTTCAGGCCGCCACCGCCTTGACCTCGATGGGCGGTGCGGATTTGAGCGTTTGGTAGACCACGCAATAGCGTTCAGTGAGGTTCATCAAAGTCGCCCGCTGGTCGTCAGTCAGGTCTCCTTCGATTTCGAAATTAAGGCGGATGTCGCGAAAGCCCACCGGGGCCTCTTTGTCGACGCCCAGCGTGCCGCGAAAATCAAGGTCTCCTTCGGCGCTAATGCGGGCGTCGCGAACTTCTAGACCAAGTGCCGTCGCCACGGCATTGAGAGTGACGCCGGCGCAGGCCACCAAGGCCTCTAGCAACATGTCGCCGGAGCAGGCGTGCAGCCCCGATCCACCTGTGGCCGGATGCAGGCCGGCCTCGACCAGGGCGCGGCCGGTTTCGACCGAGCAGGTCACGCCCTCGCCGATGGCGCCTTCGGCCTTGAGTGTCACGACCGCGGCTACGGGGTCATCGCGATATTGCGCTTTCAGCGGTGCCTGAAGTTCCTTGAGCTGCGCGGAGTCCATGCCTATTTGCCTCCTGATGTGACGATCTCAGTCATAAGGTCAGCAAAGCAGTCCAGTGGCAATTCATCAAAGCGTGATGCATTCGGCGGCTTTTGCGGGTAATGATCGTCGATGTCGCGTAGTGAGAGGGGGGATTGGCCATGAAGATCTTTGTTACTGGTGCCACCGGCTACATTGGCGGCTCCGTCGCGGACGGCCTGATATCGGCCGGACACGAGGTGCTTGGTCTGGTGCGCTCGGAAGCGCGCGCCTCGGAAGCACGTGCGTGCGGTATCGAGCCCTTGATCGGCACGCTGGACGACGCTGCCTTGCTGTCCCAGGCGGCAGGCGAAGCAGATGCCGTGGTCAACGCTGCCAATGCCGATCATCGAGGGGCCGCGGAAGCGCTGCTGGCAGCGCTCGCCGGATCGGGAAAACTTTTCCTGCATACCAGCGGCTCGAGC
>PVBE012497411.1_pt1 | contig 38253 bp, 32 predicted proteins | sample 1631181 | NCBI WGS metagenome assembly PVBE01 (sample SAMN08397723, study PRJNA350692) | Marine metagenome, whole genome shotgun sequencing project. | isolation source: water | place: Pacific Ocean | collected 2012-04
GATCCCTTGGCCCATAAGCCAATGGTGAAGGAATATACAAAGTAGCTTTAGCGCCCGGATTCAAAAGGCCAATGCCTTCATCCCATCCTTGTATCACCATGCCCTGACCTAAAGTGAAAGGCAATGGCTGACCTCTTTTGTAAGATTGGTCGAATTCAGTGCCATCGAGTAATTTGCCGAGGTAGTGCACATTCACGTTTTGTCCGGCATTAGCTTGTTCTCCGGAACCCTCCTGTGTGATTACATAGCGCAGACCAGATGCAGTTTGCTGTGCCTTGATTCCATTTTCAGAAAGATGTGCATCAATGGTTTCAATGTCTTTTTCCAATTGCGATTTTGGCTTGGCTGGTTCTTCTGTTTTCACTGGTTCTTCTGTTTTAGTTGTTTCTTCAGTTGACTCAGAATTGCAAGCTGCAAAAAATACAACCGTACTGATCAACAGGATTGAATTAATAATTTTCATTTGTGCTATTTATGGATTAAGTAATGACTTATAGTTGGGTAGCATGGTTTCAAACCGTTCTACCGTTTGTTCTAATTTTTCAGTGGTTTTACCACCGGCAGCATTTTTATGTCCACCTCCGTTAAAATGTTGCCTGGCCACCAGGTTCACATCAAATTCGCCTTTTGAACGTAAAGACAATCGGATGTTTTCAATGCGGTCTGTTATCAACGCGGCAAATTGAATATCCCTCATCATCAAAGGAAAATTGACCAAACCCTCCAAATCGCCCGACCCAATTCTGAACTGACCAAGTTCCTTACGATCCACATAAATGTAGGCCGTTTTGTACTCTGGCAGAATCTTCATTTTGTTGATCAGACAATGCCCAAAAAATCGAAGTCGGAATTCAGAAAAGCTGTTATTCACCAAATTGTAAATGGTGTCTGGGTTGGCACCCGATTCTATTAAATGTGCGGCAACAAGGTGTGTTTCAGGGGTAGTGGAAGGAAAACGAAATGAACCCGTATCGGTCATGATTCCAGTGTACAAACAGGAAGCGATATTTTCATTAATCACTTCTTTGCCCGCAAGCTCCACCAGTAATTGATAAATCAATTCAGCTGTGGAACTCGCTTTGGCATCATGTAACATGAAATCTGCGAAACCATCCGGATCGATGTGGTGATCAACCAAGGCGAAAAAAGCAGTCGACCGATCCACACATTCTTGCATTACATTTAGCCTGGACAGTTTATTGAAATCGAGACAAAATATGATTTCGGCCTCTTCAACCAATTGCATCGCAAGTTTTTCTTTCTTCTTGAAATGTACAACCTCAGATTCGCCTGGCATCCATCTCAAAAAATTTGGATAATCTGAAGGAGCAATGGCACGAACATCGTGTCCTGCATTATTCAAAAAATCCCATAAAGCCAGAGAAGAACCCAATGCATCGCCATCGGGATTGTAATGCATGGTTATTACAATTTTTCTTGGTTTGGCAAGAAGAGATTTAAGTTGTTCCAGGTTTATCATAGGCGTGAAAACGCCTGCGAAAGTCCGATTTTTTAAGCAGTTGGGCAAATTGCCTATATCAATATTTCGATCTTCAAGCAATGCTTATTTTTGCGCCCCGAAAACGGGGATCACCGTTTATATTTTTCTTTTTCAAAACACAAAGAGTAACAACAAAATGTCGAATATCACTCTAACTATGATCAAACCCGATGGCGTGGCAGCGGGCAATATTGGGAACATCCTGGCGATGTTTAACAATGCAGGATTCAGGATTAAAGCCATGAAACAAACCAAACTTTCTGTAGCCAAAGCACAACAGTTTTACGCGGTGCACAGCGAAAGACCATTTTATAACGATTTGGTGGCTTTCATGTCAGAAGGTCCAATCGTGGCAGCTATTTTGGAGAAAGACAACGCGGTAGCTGATTTCAGAACTTTAATCGGAGCTACCAATCCTGCAGAAGCTGCAGATGGCACAGTTCGAAAATTATATGCTACAAATATCGAGAGAAACGCGGTTCACGGTTCAGACTCCGATGAAAACGCTAAAATCGAAGGCGACTTTTTCTTTTCAGAATTAGAGAAGTACTAATCCTTATCCTATCACGATTTCCTTGATGGAATCGTTGCCCAATAATTCGCGAACATTTCCCAGGATCTGATCTTTCATGTAGGTCAGCTCCTGGCGGAGCGGGGCCGAATCGATCCGAATAAAAAGTTTTTCCTCCCTGATTTCCATGTTCAGCGTGTGTTTCGCTATCATGGGGCCAACCACTTTGGGCCAGTTTTCTTTCAACCTGCTTTGATCAATTTTTCCGCGAATCTTGTAAGTATCGATCAACTGATTCAAGGCTTCCTTCAGATTGGTGGTATTATTTTTCATGGGGTTGCTTTTGTACTATTCGGCCATCTGTTACGTGGAAAATCTCCAACTCTTTCATCTTGTCTGCAAAGATGCTTTCAATTCTTCCTTCCTGGGCATCGGTGATAAAAATTTGTCCGTATTCTTCCGAAAACAAATGATTGAGTAAACCTTCAACTCGCTCATCATCCAAATGGCCAAATATATCATCGAGCAAAAGCAGCGGCACCTTGCCCAGTTTTTCAGTTAGAATTCTAAACTGGGCCATTTTCAAAGAAAGGATGAACGACTTCTGCTGGCCTTGAGAACCAAATCTTTTTAAAGGTTTTTCCTCAATCAGGAATTCAAAATCATCCTTGTGAATTCCAGCCGTGGTTCGCTGCATTACGCGATCCTTGTCCTGGGTTTCCTTGAGCAACGATGCAAAATCGCTCTCAAACAATTGCGATTTATACTTCACATGCACGGCTTCAGCATCATTAGAAATCAACAGGTATTTTTCCTGTAAAACCGGCTGCCAGTTTGCTATAAATTCTTTGCGATCCTCAAAAATCGAAAATCCGCACTCTACCAATTTTGAAGAATAGGTGTCGAGCAAAGATTGATCCCAGCGCCTGCTATCTGCAAACTGTTTCAATGTTGCATTTCGTTGGGCTAATACCTTGTTATAAACCAATAAGTTTTCGAGGTAAGGTTTGCTCAGCTGGCAAAGAATGCTATCCACAAATTTTCGCCTCACTTCGCTGCTGTCGTTTATCAGAGCACTATCGTAAGGGGTAACCATGACAACTGGAAACTCCCCGATATGCTCACTCAACTTTTCATACGCCACCCCATTCACTTCGAATACTTTTCTCTTGCCCGGTTGAAATCGCACTACTAAATCAGACTTTTTGCCATCGATTTCAAACTGGCCTTCCAGCCTGAAAAATGATTCGCCTTTTCTCATCACCAGGTTGTCGGTTCCGGTGAAGCAACTCTTTGTCAGGCACAGAAAATAGATCGCATCGAGCAAATTGGTCTTGCCGGCCCCGTTTTTGCCCACTAGGCAATTCACCCTTTTTTCAAAAGAAATTTTGGTGTTTTCGTAGTTCCTGAAATTGGTTAGATGTAGCTTTCTGATAAGCATTTCAGCGTATTGTGCTTTGGCAAAAAAACCTATTTTTGCACCGCAAATTTTCAGCCTTGTGGCCAAAACAAAAGTAACAAAAGACACCTACCTGTATTGGTATGAATTGATGCTGCTGCTCCGCAGATTCGAGGAGAAAGCCGGTCAACTCTATGGCCAACAAAAAATCAGGGGTTTTTGCCATTTGTACATTGGCCAGGAAGCAGTCGCAGCGGGAATTGCGAGCACTATTCGAAAAGAGGATCCAGTTGTAACAGCCTATCGAGATCATGGATTAGCACTTGCCAAGGGAATTACACCAAACGCTGCCATGGCCGAGTTGTACGGAAAAGTAACTGGGTGCAGCAAAGGAAAGGGTGGATCGATGCACTTCTTCTCGAAAGAACACTATTTCTTTGGTGGTCATGGCATTGTAGGTGGACAAATTCCTCTCGGGGCCGGAATCGCATTTGCCGAGCAATATAAAGGAACAGACAATGTTTGTGTCTGCTTATTCGGTGACGGAGCGGTTCACCAGGGCGCCCTTCATGAGTCATTCAACATGGCGAAATTGTGGGATCTGCCGGTTATTTACATCTGCGAGAACAACGGTTATGCTATGGGCACCTCAGTTAAACGTTCTTCAAGCATTCAGGATATTTACAAGAAAGGTTTGGGTTATGAGATTCCTTCTCAGGCTGTAGATGGCATGAGCTGTGAAGCGGTTCATGAGGCAATGGATGAGGCTGTTCGAAGAGCCAGAAAAGGTGATGGACCATCATTCCTGGAGATCAGGACATACAGGTATAAAGGACATTCAATGTCCGATCCGGCAAAATACAGAACAAAAGAGGAAGTTGCGGAGTATAAGAAGCTGGATCCGATTGAGCAGGTGAAAGACACCATCCTTAAAAAGAAATACGCAAAGGAAGACTGGTTCCAAACTATTGCAGACAAGGTAAAGGCACTGGTAGAAGAATCCGTTCAATTTGCTGAAGATTCCCCATATCCCGAGCCTTCAGCAGTATATGAAGACATTTATCACCAGGAAGATTATCCGTTCCTGGTCAGTTAATTTGAACCAAGCAAATAGTAACAAATACAAATGGCACAAAAGAGAAAACCACAAGAAGAGTCGGCAATTGTTGATTCCTATAACAAGATTGACCACTTTCTTGAGGAAAATAAAAACCTGGTAACAGGAATTGGAGTTGTTTTTATCCTGATCGTTGCAGCGGGATTGTACTTCAACCGATTTTATATGCCGGAGCAAGAACAGTTGGCACAAGAGGCTATTTTCCAGGCTCAACTGCATTTCGAAGTAGATTCTTTCAACCTTGCGTTGAACGGTGACAGAAACGGAAATCTCGGTTTCATTGATGTAAGCAATGACTATGGTATGACTTCAGCCGGAAACCTGGCTAGTTACTATGCCGGTGTGTGTTACCTACATCTGGGAGATTACGATGCTGCCATCGACTACCTTTCTGATTTCAGCAGTGACGACCAGGTGATCAGCACCATGGCACTTTCAGCTTTGGGCGATGCACACATGGAACAGGGAAATACTGATAAGGGCATCAGTTACTATAAGAAGGCCGCCAAAAACAACCCTAATGAATTCACAACGCCCATCATGTTGCTGAAGGCGGGGCAAGCTTTGGAATCAGTTCAGAAATATGCTGAAGCCAAAGAATTCTACGAAACGTTGAAAAGTGAATATCCTCTTACGCAGGAAGGTGCTGAAGCAGACAAATACATTGCGCGCGTGGAGCTAAAAATGTAAAGACATAAATTGAAAAACATTAAAGGCAGTAACATAGCTGAAAAGCCGAGTTGCTGCCTTTTCTTTTAAGCAAAATTCAATGGCTACCAGTCTTAAGAATCTTTCAGATTACGACCCATCCAAGGTACCCGATGCTTCTGAGTTTAAATTCGGAATTGCCGTGGCAGAATGGAATTCTGAAATCACTAATGCCTTGCTTGATGGCTGTATTGAAGCCCTGAAAGAGCATGGGGTGAAGGAAGAAAACATTGGTATTCAACATGTACCCGGTAGTTTTGAGTTACCTACAGGCGCACAAATCTTATTCGATGGTTTCAATCCACATGCAGCCATTTGCCTTGGATGTGTCATAAAGGGTGAAACGAGCCATAATGAATACATTAATCAAAGCGTGGCAAACGCTATTCAGGGACTTGGTTTGGTTTACCGAAAACCCGTAATCTTTGGTGTCCTTACACCCAACACCTTGGAACAAGCCCAGGACAGGGCGGGTGGGAAACATGGAAACAAAGGTGTAGAGGCAGCCATCACGGCCATCAAGATGGTAGCCGCAAGAAAAGATCAATCTCTTACAGGAGGCCACAAGATCAGTGGGTTTTTTAAGTAGATGAAAGCGCATGTAATTAACACAGGTCTATTTAAATTAGATGGTGGTGCCATGTTTGGTGTGGTTCCCAAGAAATTGTGGGGCAGGTTGAATCCACCTGACGAAAACAACATGTGTACCTGGGCCATGCGATGTTTGCTGATCGAAATGGAAGATCACCTGGTATTAATCGATACGGGTATCGGTGATAAACAGGATGACAAATTCAGAAGTCATTTCGAGCCTCATGGTGATGAAACCCTGATCAGCTCAATTGAGCAAGCCGGATTTTCAGCTTCAGATGTAACTGACGTAATTCTAACTCACATGCACTTTGACCATTGCGGTGCGGCTGTTAGCAAATCTGATTCCGGAGAACTCAAGCCAACCTTTCCAAAAGCAAAGTACTGGACCAACAAAGCACATTGGAAAGCTGCATGCAACCCGAATCCACGTGAGAAAGCCAGTTTCCTAGAAGAGAATTTTCTTCCCCTTGAAGAAGCAGACGTACTGCATTTTGCCACCGATCTTGAAGAGATTGTACCGGGCATCATTCCTCACTTCGTTTACGGACATACAGAAGCTATGATGGTTTTGGAAATCCAGGGCATGAAGAGGCCACTCTTTTACAGTGCCGACCTGGTTCCATCAAAATGGCATATAGGTTTACCATGGGTTATGGCTTATGATATCCGTCCACTACTCACCATGCCAGAAAGAGAACGATGGCTAAAACAGGCCCATGAATCCAACGGGCTGTTGTTTTTTGAACACGATCCGGAATCGGAATGTGGATCGTTGATTGAAACAGAGCGTGGAATGAAGTTGGGTGAGACTTTCAGACTGAAAGATGTAGTCTGAAAAAGTAGCGAGGGGGAGACTCGAACTCCCGACCTCAGCATTATGAGTGCTGCGCTCTAGCCAGCTGAGCTACCTCGCCAAATCGGGCTGCAAATATAAAATGATTTGGCAACCTAATTACCTCAAAAACGCGTGTTAGGTTGAGAATTTTATTTTTGTCGATTCCCTCATCATTTCAGCATTCAATCTAATTCGATGAAACATCAAATTCTGGCTACTCTTTTGGGCCTGCTTACGTTCTCAAACTTTGCCCAATTACCGCACACCTGCTATGTTCGGGACGCGAAAGGAGAAATCCGTGAACGCAATTTCGATATGCAGCACATGTTGTTGGAAATTTCCTTCGATGTCACAAAAGGTTTGGTTAAAGGGGAGGTGACACACACTTTTGAACCCATTCAAAAGAAGGTAGATTCCATTTTCCTGGATGGATCCGACATTGATTTCAAGAAAATCACCCTTGATGGCAACGAAGTAAAGCATGAAACCAGTGAGGATGGTGTGATCATCCGGTTTAAAAAAAACCTGACCTGGGGAAATACCCACAAGCTGAATATTGTTTATGAAGCCACACCTAAAAAAGGACTTTACTTCGTTGGCTGGAACCATGAACCAGGCAAATCCGGTGATCCTCAATGCCAAATCAGGAACCAAATCTGGACACAAGGCCAAGGCATTGACAACCGGCATTGGATTCCATCTTTCGATAACATGAATGATAAACTGATCACCGAAATCAAGATCAATTTCGATCCAGCTTATCGTGTGCTTTCAAATGGCGTTTTGCTGAAAGAAAAAATCAATAAGGATGGAACAAAACAATGGCATTACAAAATCTCAAATCCACACCCTCTTTACCTGGTGATGTTGGGTATCGGAAAATATGATGTTAAAACCACCCAATCGGAAAGTGGTGTGAAAATTCATTCGTGGTACTACCCGGAGTGGCCGGAAAGAGAAGAGCCAACCTACGCTTACACCGAGGAAATGATGGATTGGCTGGAAGAAGAATATGCCGTGGATTATCCCTGGACTGATTATGCCCAGATACCTGTTCAGGATTTTATATATGGTGCCATGGAAAACACAACAGCTACCATTTTTGGAGATTTCTACCACATGGATGAACGGGCTTACCTGGATCGTTGGTACGTGAGTACAAATGCACATGAGTTGGTTCACCAATGGTTTGGGGATTATGTGACCGGTATTTCCGGCAATCAAATATGGTTGCAGGAAAGTTTTGCCACCCATTACCAAAAGCATTTCGAAAAACACCAGTTTGGTGAAGACCATTTCCAGGAAAACAGGAGGCGAGAATTGCAACGCGTTTTGGATGCAGCCAAGAAAGATCGAAACCCGATAGTTTATACAAAAGCTGGAAGTGCAAGGATTTACCCAAAGGGATCGCTCGTTTTGGATATGCTTCGTTACTTATTGGGCGATGAGCAATATCGAAAAGTGGTAACACACTACCTGAAGAAGTTTCCGTATGGATCGGTTTCAACCCACGATTTTCACCTGGCATTTTTTGAAGTGCTGGGCATGGAATTGAAATGGTTTTTTGATGATTGGCTTCACAGGGGCGGTGAGCCACATTACAAAGTTCAGTGGTCGCAGGAACTGATAGAAGGGTCGAAATCCACCCGTATTGATGTTTGGCAGGAACATAAGTTAGACGACATGGTGGATCTTTTCAGAATGCCGATTGTCTTTGAGGTTCATTACACCGATGGCAGTTTCGATTCTAAAAAAGTGTTGATCGAAAACCAACATCATTTTGTTCAGATTCAGGGTCCATCAGACAAAGAGGTTGCATTCGTGCTTTTTGACCCTGACTATAAAATCATTAAAACTGTCGAGTTTGAAAGATCGACCGAAGAATTGATTGCTCAAGCCAAACGTGCGCCTAACATGATCGATCGGTTTGACGCTTTGGTTGCTTTGCGCGAAACAAAAACTGACAAAAAGCGGAAAGCTCTGATCTCCATTTTCAACAAGGAAACCTTTCACATGACCAAGTCTGAAATTGTGAAACAGCTGGTTAATGATGAAAATGAAGACAGCCATAACCTGATCAGAAAAGCGCTGATTGATGAAGATGCCCACGTTAGAAGAGCGGTGATTGAAAATGTTAAGGAAATTCCTGAAGGGCTGGTTACAGATTATGAGCAGTTATTGTCGGATCCATCCTACAATGCTGTCGAAATGGCTCTTAAAAAATTGAGTCATCAATATCCTGAAAATGTTGAACGCTACTTGGATTTGACCAAAAACGTTTTTGGAGTTGGGAACAAAGTGCGCATAGTATGGCTGGAAATTGGTTGCTCAATGGATAGGATGTTCTTCCTTCCTGAACTGGTCGCCATGACTGGTTCTGGTTATGAATTCCGAACGCGAGGATATGCATTTGAAGCCCTTAAACGTCTCAACTATGTGGACCAAAAAGTGATTAAAAATGGCTTCGATGCCATGCTACACTTTAATGGCAGGGTTTCGAATATAGCCGCAAAAGTGATGCGGTATTTCAATGAGCAAACCGAAACGAAACAAAAAGTAGCAACCTACCTGGCTACCGGAGATTGGGAAGATTGGGAAAGGAAAAGGTTGAAAGCGAAATTGAAGTTATAACTCACCCCCCCAAAATCTCATGCCCAAGCTTATCCCGTTTGGTAAGCAGATAATGCTCGTTATGTGGATTGGGTTTAACCTCAACCGAAAGGTTCTCAACTATTTCGAGACCATAGCCAATTAATCCCGTTCGTTTTTGCGGATTATTGCTCAACAGTCGAATTTTCCTCACTCCAAGATCACGAAGAATCTGTGCTCCCACACCATAATCACGCTGATCGGTTTCGAAACCCAATTCCTGGTTGGCTTCAACCGTGTCTTTTCCTTCTTCCTGCAACTTGTAGGCTCTAAGCTTGTTCAACAAGCCAATGCCCCGGCCTTCTTGTTTCATATAAATCACAACTCCCCGACCTTCCTTTTCAATCATCTCCAATGAATCGTGCAGTTGATCGCCACAGTCACATCGTAGTGAGCCCAAAATATCTCCAGTGACACAACTTGAATGAACCCGAACCATCACCGGCTCATTTTGAGCCCAGGTTCCCTTCTTAAGTGCCATGTGAACTTCTCCAGTGGTTGTTTGGGAATAAGCTATCAACTCAAAATCGCCATATTTCGTGGGCATTTTTACCTCAATTTCCCGATTGATCAGCGATTCGGTTTTTAACCTGTAGGAAATCAAATCCTCAATTGATATGACTTTGAGGTCGAACTTTTTGGCGATTTCAAACAACTGGGGAAGGCGGGCCATTGTGCCGTCTTCATTCATGATTTCCACCAGCACACCTGCTGGTTTGTAACCCGCCATTCTCGCCAAGTCAATAACAGCTTCTGTGTGTCCAGCTCTTCGCAAAACTCCACCGGTCTTTGCTTTCAATGGGAAGATATGCCCTGGTCGTCCAAAGTTTTCTGCGGTCATGGTATCATCAACCAAAGCGCGAACTGTCATGGCTCTATCACTGGCTGAAATGCCGGTTGTGCAACCAAACTCTAACAAATCGATGGAAACAGTAAATGGTGTTTCATGTAGCGCGGTATTCTTACCCACCATTAGCTCCAAATCCAGTTCTTCACATCGTGATTCAATCAAAGGGGCGCAAATCAACCCTCGACCATGGGTTGCCATGAAGTTGATAATTTCAGGCGTTACGTTTTGAGCTGCAGTGATAAAATCGCCTTCATTTTCGCGACTTTCATCATCCACAACAATAACCAGTTTTCCTTTTTGAATGGCGGTGATCGCCTCTTCAATGGAATTTAACTGCGAAGCATGCGAGCCATTATGATTGATTTCGTTTGGTTGGTTCCCAGACATTTGATTTTACACCTTTAATAAATTTCAGCAAACCGATGAACAAGGCGAGGTTCATATAATAGAAGTACGCGATGAACCGCAAAGGCTTTATGTGCAAGCCGATTTGCCTGAATAAAAAGTCGCACAAAGGTACGAAAAACAAGGCCGTCTGGACGATAAACAGCCCAAAGTAGAGGGGATTGGTAGATGCCAATATGCCAGAACAGGTCCAGGCTAATATCAGAAAAACCGGCCCTTTCCATCGCAAAACCTTGTGCGAAAAGAAGCTGAATCCTCGCCCATTCCATGGTGGCCATATCAGGTGAGCAAAAAGTTTAAGGTTTTGAAAATTACCTGTCGAAATCCTGATCTTTCTTTTGAATTCCTGTTGCATTTCATCCGACACGTCTTCATGGCAAATTGCGTCTAAGGCCATAATGGCTTGTTTCTCGGCCCTTAGCACGTGCATGGTCAGGTAAAAATCATCGACAATAAAATTAGAAGGAACAGGCTGAAACAGGTTTCCACGAATCGCATAACACGCCCCAAAAGCGCCCATCATACTTCCCCAAATCAGGCCTTCATGATATTTGATTTCATTTTCACGTTGCACATAGGTTTTCTCCTGGGTTGAAATTCCTGTCTCCTGCACCCCCAGGTTCAAAACATTTGCGCCAACCATACCGATTTCCTCATTCCTGAAATGGCGGCCAAGATTGAACAAGGTGTGTTTTTCAAAAAAGACATTGGCATCCGTCAAAACTAAAACCGTTGTGGCATCAAGGTTTCCATATTTCCGAATCAATTCATTTTGAATATTCACCTTGCCATTGCGCCCTCCGAAAACTTCAAGTTTCAAGCCTTCATATTCATTTTGAAAACTTCTGATGATCTCATGAGAACGGTCGGATGAATTGTCCGAACCAATCAAGACCTGTAGCTTTTGAAGTGGATAACTGGTTTGGAACAGGCTTCGGAGCTTTCGCTCCAGAACTTCCTCTTCATTATAAACTGCCATAAATACCTGCACCAAAGGCCATTCATCATTTTCCGAAAAGACCAACTTGTTTTGAGATTTATTACGGGCCAACCATTTCAATAACAACGGATAAAAGAGATAGGAATGTAGAAGAGAAAAAACGCAGAGCCAAAACAAAACTTCAACAAAAAGCATGGTTAAACGTAACTGCGGTCAGTTAATGACTTCCCTTTCATAGAAGTCGATGAGATTTTGGGCAATGGTGAGATTATCGAAATGTTGCCGGACAAATTTAGCACCATTTATCCCGAGCATTTTCACCTTCTCACCATCCGCAATCAAAACTGAGAGTGCACTTATAAATTCCTCGGTGGTGTCAGCGACCATCAGATCGTGATTGTGTACCGCTGCAATTCCTTCTGCGCCAATTGAAGTAGTCACGATAGCTTTGCCATGGTTTAACGCTTCTACAATTTTCACACGCATACCACTGCCCGAAAACAGCGGAACAATCATAATAGCCTTGGAATTCATGAAGGCCGAAGCATCTTCAATTTCACCAAGCACAGTTACATTGGTCTGTTTAAAATTCAGCCACTCCACGGAAGCATTTCTTCCGGCAACGTAACAATTACATGCTGGATATTTGGAATAAACAACCGGCCACACTTCATCAAGAAACCACTCAAGGCCTTCGGTATTTGGCGCCCAATCTAACCCGCCCAGAAAAAAGACAGATGGAAATTCGAAGTCACTTTCCGGCACAGGCATTTGATCCACCCCAACGGGACAAACATGCATGGGCACTGGCTCGCCCATCAAGGCATATCGTTCTGCATCTTTCGGTGAAATGGGAACAATTGCTTCGTAGGCACCCAACATTTGTTCTTCAAACGCTTTCAGTCTGCGGGCAAGCAATTGCAAATACCATGTTTTCAACAAACTGGTTTCATTAATTGCCCGCCTTTCCCAAATTTCGTATTCAAGGTTGTGAGAGCGAAGTACGATTGGTGCTCGTGTATTTGCCTGTATCACATCAACATACCTTGCCATATACAATGTTTCCAGTTGTATGATGTCGAACTTTTCCTTGCTCAACAATTCACCTAACTTCATTTCATACTGAGGTGAAAAAAAACGCTCGATGTTGTAAGATTTCGAACTAAACAAATTTCCAAGAGCATCCCAGGCTCGAACGGATGTGTCAATATCAACAGCCATCCATCGTGCTTTCGCCTTCATTTCATCTGGCAGATCTTCAATTTTGAAATGGTGTTTCTTAGTGTTGAGGGCAAAAACTGTCACCTCATGACCGAGTTCAGAAAGTGTCCTGGTCAGGTTGCTGATGGCAATAGCTTCTCCATCGTGTGGAGGCCACGGAAACTTTTTTGTGAGTTGAAGGATTTTCAATTGCAACAAACTGGTTTGGTGGGCTAAATAACGATATCGAAGTGAGAAATAGTGCTCGATAACCCTCCTCATTTCCATCCGTAAAACCAACAGTCAACGTGCATTACAAATCTATATCTTTGCCAGCTGACCGAAACTGAAATTCAATATACCGTGCTTCGAGGCAAGAAAATAACAGTTATCATGCCGGCTTACAATGCCGAGCTAACGCTTGAAAAAACCTATCGCGAAATTCCTTTCGATATAGTCGATGAAACCATTTTGGTTGATGATTGCAGCAGCGACCGAACTGTGGAACTGGCGCGCGAACTAGGCATAAACCATGTGATTAAACATGAACATAACAAGGGTTATGGCGGCAACCAAAAGACCTGCTACAATAAGGCACTTGAAACCGGAGCAGATGTGGTCATTATGGTTCATCCCGATTATCAATACACGCCCAAATTGATTCCAGCCATGGCAAGTATTATTGCCAACGGTGTTTTTCCGGCGGTGTTGGCCTCAAGGATTTTGGGTAATGGCGCATTGAACGGTGGAATGCCCATTTATAAATACATCGCGAATCGATTATTGACCTTTACGCAAAATGTTTTGGTGAACCAGAAATTATCGGAGTATCACACCGGTTACCGGGCGTTTTCGCGGGAGGTTCTGGAAACCATCGCCTTCAACGACAACAGTGATGATTTTGTCTTCGACAATCAGATGCTCTCACAAATCATCTTTCACCGATTCCCGATTGGTGAAGTTACGTGCCCGACTAAATATTTTGAAGAAGCCAGCAGTATCAACCTGAAACGGAGTTCTATCTATGGAATTGGGGTGTTGATGACTTCATTGGTGCATTTTCTACAACGTATGGGTGTTATGAATTTGAATTCTTACAGGAGGTTGAAGTAGGAGTTCTTCAAAACCGCAAATCGCTTCATTCTACAATAATTGTTTGGCATATAGTCTGTAGAAAGATTTTACTGCCAACCTTTTAAACTTAGCTAGTTCTGCCTTCCATCATTTTCGCAACATACTTTCCAATCACATCAAACTCGAGGTTCACTTTTCCACCTGGCTGAATGTATTGAAAGCCGGTATTCTGGTAGGTATGTGGAATTATAGCCACTGAAAAAGTATTGTCAACGGAATCTACTACTGTCAGACTTACGCCATCTATGGCGATGGAGCCTTTCTCAACTACCAGGTTGGTTGTTGGATTTTCATATTGAAAACGGAACACCCACGAACCATCCTGATCAGCCACTTCCACACATTCTCCAACCTGATCAACATGTCCCTGAACAATGTGCCCATCTATGAACGAAGATGGTGTCATGCATCTTTCCAAATTCAGGAAGTCACCTGATTCCAATAATCCCAAATTGGTTCTTTGAATCGTCTCATTCACCACATCAACCGTATATTGGTTTCCTTCTATCTCAACCACCGTCAGGCAGACTCCATGGTGTGCCACGCTCTGGTCAACTCTCAATTCGTTTGTGAAGGGGGCATTGATAATCAACCGCAAATTGGTGTCGCGTTTTTCGATGGAGACTACTTTTCCCTGTGCTTCGATGATTCCTGTGAACATTTCAATTTGAATTTATAGCAAAGGTGAGGTTGAATAACCCGTTTTCCAAATGAAAGCAAAGATGGGGTGGGTATTGGGAGCTTAGGCAGGGCAAACATGCTCGGCTTGGAGAATTGGTTACACTGAGTTACTCAGAGAAAAAAGAGATACACGGAGGCTGTATGGATTCAAAAGACTAACAACTCATGACCAAATGACTAATGACCAAACGACTAATGACCAATGACCAAACAACCAATGACCAACAAACTAATCCACCGGATCCTGAAAATAGGGATTGTCCTTGCTGATTCCTGGCTGTTCGCTTTCCTGATCGAAGTCGATTGAAGAATCGGACATCAGTCGTTCATCTGAACGAGGTGGTTCCTCGAGAGTTACCTTGTTTCTTTTATATGCCGGCACATTCTCTAACTCCTGCAATTTGCTGGGATCATCGAGATTGATGCTGAAACTTCTGAGGATTTTTTTCCTTTCTGTAATCTCTTTCCTTCGATCCTCCAGTTCGCCAAGAATATCATGTTCAACTGGAGGCACTGTTCCATTGTCATCTGTGTTCCTAACGGTTACATGGAATTCGTCATCCAATGGTTGTGGAGCCTCCAACTTTTGCTCTTCAACCGGTGGTGGCACTTCCCCGGAAATAAAATCGAATTCAATCGTATTGGGCTGTTGGGGTTCTTCGATTTCAGAATTCACCTCAATTTCAGGTTGCACATCAGGTTTCACCGCATCCATTGGTGGTTCGGCCAATTCGTGTTTCACAACCGGTTGTTCAACCTGAGCAACGGCAGGCTTCACGATCGCGCCTGATTCCAAATCACGATGAATACGCTGAGTTGACTCCTGACCCTTATTATCGAAGTTCTTTTCTTCAAATCCGGTTGCCAGAAGGGTAACTACGAGTTTATCTCCAACCGCTTCATCCTTTACATGACCCATTTTTAACTCTGGTTCACATTGGGCGGCCTCACGGATGTAATTGTTGATCGTGCTGATTTCATCAAACAACACCTCTTTCGCTCCCGAGGTAATGTTCAACAATACATGCTTGGCTCCCTTGATGTCATTATCGTTCAACAGCGGGGAATTCAAGGCTTCTTTAATTGCCCGTTCCGCCCGATCTTCTCCCTCGGCCTCTGCCGAACCCATCAGTGCAACACCGCTGTCTTTCAAAACATTTTTCACGTCCGCAAAATCCACGTTCATGGTTCCCTTCTTGGTGATAATTTCAGAAATGCTCTTTGCGGCAATGGCCAAAATATCATCAGCGCGTGAAAAAGCATCTGAAAAAGTAAGGTTGCCATACATGTCGCGCAACTTATCGTTCGATATCACCAGGATGGAGTCAACATACTTTTTCATTTCAGCGATTCCTTGCTGTGCTTTCCGCATTTTCGCGGGGCCCTCGAAAGAAAAAGGTGTGGTTACAATGCCAACCGTGAGGATGTCCATTGATTTTGTGAGTTCTGCCAAAACGGGTGCTCCCCCGGTTCCAGTTCCACCGCCCATGCCAGCTGTAACAAACACCATGCGGGTGTTTTTCTCCATTAAGTCTTTCACTTCATCAAGCGACTCTTCTGTTGCGCCCTTCCCCACTTCGGGTTGCGATCCGGCACCCAAACCCTGGGTCAATTCAGGCCCGAGTTGAATTTGGTTGGGCACGCCACTTAATTCAAGCGATTGTGAATCGGTATTGCAGATCACAAAGTTGACACCTTCAATCCCCATTTTATACATGTGGTTAACTGCATTGCAGCCGCCACCACCAACACCCACTACCTTAATGATTGAGGATTGCTCCTTGGGCATATCAAAAATGAGTTTTTGCGATTCGTTTGGTTCGGTAAATTCCATCTGACTTTTATTTGTTTGGGTTTCTGCTAGTTATTTTGCTTAATAGGTTTTTAGTCATCATCTTCAAGCCACTCCTCCACCAATACCTTAAAGTTGGCGAACATGCTCTTTTTTTTAGATTCAATTCCCGACAATTCGGGCTCCTCTCTTACTTCGGTTTCATTCTCTATGAGGTCTTCTTCCAACACATGCGACCCGTTTCCAGAAGGTTGACAGTAGCTCCTATCCTCGTAGCCTTTCAGTATCAAACCAATACCTGTGGCAAAAATTGGGTTCTGCAAACCGTCCACTTCCGATTTGGCTAATCGCTCGTTTGGCAAGCCGGGCCGGGCATACATGCCAGTGTGATACTCAACTAAATGTTTGAGATTTTTCAATTGCGAACCACCACCGGTAAGCACAATTCCACCGGCAAGTTTCTCCTCGTAGCCGCTGCTCCTGATTTCAAAATATACACGGTCAATAATTTCTTCCATCCTTGCCTCAATTATGTAGGCCAGGTTGCGCATCGAAATTTCCCGATGTGGACGGCCTTTCAAACCGCGCATCGTCACGATCTCGTTTTCCGGAACCATCTTGGCAACCGCACTTCCGAAGCCGATTTTCAATTTCTCAGCCTGGTCAACCATTATCTTGCAGCCATCCTTTATGTCGCGTGTTACAATATTTCCACCAAAAGGAATTACAGCTGTGTGGCGAATAATTCCATCATGGAAAATTGCGATGTCGGTAGTTCCACCTCCGATATCCACCAAAGCAACCCCAGCGGTTTTCTCTTCTTCATCCAGAACGGAAGCGCTGGATGCCAGCGGTTCAAGAATTAAATTGCGAACATTCAATCCGGCTCTTTCCACACATTTATGGATGTTCTTGATGGCCGTAACCTGGCCGGTGATAATGTGGAATTTCCCCTCAATTCGGCTTCCTGCCATTCCAACCGGTTCGTGAATGTCACCATCATTATCAACGATATAATCCTGGGGGAGAATCTCAATGATCTTCTCACCAGGTTGTAGGTTTAGCTTCCGCATATCGTCTTCCATGGCATCCAGATCGGCCTGGCTGATTTCCATTTCAGGATCATGACGTGTAAAGATTCCGTTGCGCTGAATGCTCTTGATGTGCTGTCCTGCAATACCAACATATACATCCTTTATTTCGGCATTAAACTTTTCTCGAGCCATGCTGGTGGCCAGTTCAATAGCGCGCACGGTTCTGTCAATATTGGAAACCACCCCTCGGTTTACACCTGTGGAATCGGCTTTTCCCAAAGCAAGGATTTCCAATTTATCGTGTTCATTTTTTCGGCCTACAATCGTGCAGATTTTGGTGGTGCCGATATCGAGTCCAACAATATATTCAGGTTTCTTCATGTGCTTATGCTTTATGCGAACGGGTTATTTCTTTTTACAAACTATCTGGTCTTCAAAGCGCAGGTCAATGGTTTTATAAACTCCCCAACCCACGTTAGGCAAGCCTTCTTTGTAAAAAATCATCAACTGCTCAAATTTTCTTTCCAGATCTCCGGCATCACCAATTAAAATCCGATGACCGCCAAGACGCGGAATAATCTCGAACTGTTGTTTTTCATTTACCACTACCTGAGAAATCTGTGCAGACCAAAACTCACTTTCTTCAATGAACAAAGCCAGTCGATACAAATCGGTCAACTCCGTATTGCCATCAGTTTTTGGTATTTCCGGCAATTCGGCTGAAACATTTGTAGCCACTGGTACCCTGGCGGTAAAGTTATGTGAAGTGGGCATGATATCACCGCTTTTATCTATATAGTAACTAACACCCTTTCTGTTAATAATCCTGATTAAAGGTTGACGCTGTACGACTTCAACATTAAACTCACCTTTAATATTTAAGTAAAGAAAGAGTTCTTTCACATGTGGATGGGCGGCTAACTTTCCTTCCAGTTTTCCAATATCAATTTGCCCTACTGGAAGCCCGATTACCGAATCGCCAACAAGGGTTGAAATCTGTCTTTTAACATCGGTTTCATCCAGGAAAAATAATCCGCCCGAATAGTCAATGTTCACATCAATTCCAGAACAAGTCACGGCCTTCTGGTGATTGATAGCGGCACCCATCACCACCACAAATCCCACAATAAAAGCAGCCCAACCCAAAGTCCTGGCGACTTTCAGCAATTTGGTTTTCCATGTGGTTTTTCCTTTTTTCATCGGTTTTGAAGGATTTTTTGAATGGGTTCACGCAACTGATCGATATCCCCGGCTCCTGCTGTCACCAACACTTCAATTTTAGTGTGTTTTGTATGTTCCAGTACTTGATCTTTTGAACATATTCGTGCAGCACTGTTTTCCATTTTCTCCAAAATCAGATTTGAGGTAACTCCTTCCATCGGAAGCTCACGTGCTGGATAGATTGGAAGAACCAACACTTCATCGGCAGTTGAAAGCACTTCCGCAAATTCTGTTGCCAGGTCGGCCGTTCTCGAAAAGAGGTGAGGTTGGAAGATCAGCGTGAGTTTTCGTTGCGGATACAACTCCCGACAAGACTCAATCAGAACCTGCAACTCGCGAGGATGATGGGCATAATCGTCAATATAAACGATCTCATTATCGGTGAGTAGTACTTCAAATCTCCGACTGATACCATGGAAGGATTTCAACGCCTCTACGATTTTTTCAGGTTCAATTCCCAACACTCGTGCAACTGCGATAGCTGCAAGCGCATTTTCGACATTGTGCTTGCCTCCAATATTTAATCGAAATGATTTTTTTTCTTCAGCTTCAATTACTTCGAAAGCATAACCAGAACCATCAACTTCGAGATTTTGGACGGAAAAATCTGCCGGTTCCAGCAATGAATAAGTTAAATTCATAATTGACTCGCCCGAAAGGTTTTGGAGAGAATGGTGTAATAAGGCTTTTCCACCGGAAGCCAGGTTTCCAAGGAAATCCCTGAAACTCAGTTCAATATTTTCCTTTGAGCCATACACATCCAGGTGGTCGGAATCAACCGAGGTTATTACTGCAATATTGGGGTGAAGTTGTAGAAATGACCTGTCAAACTCATCGGCCTCCACCACAACCACATCATTTTTCCCGTCAATGAAATTTGAATTGTAATTGAGGCTGATGCCACCTAAGAAAGCCGTGCAATCATAGCCGGTTTCTTTCAGCAGATGTGCAATCATGGTTGAAACTGTTGTCTTTCCATGAGAGCCTGCCACGGCTATGGTGAATTGATCGCTGGTAATCATTCCAAGCACCTCGGATCGTTTTTTTACTGGAATTTCATTGGCCAGGAAGTGCTGCAATTCCGGATGCTCATTTGGAACCGCAGGCGTATAAACCACCATATCAGGATCTCTCGGAATCAATGTAAAATCTGGTTGAAAATGCACTGGGATTCCTTCAGCTATTAATTCTGTTGTGAGGGTTGTTGGGGTTTTATCGTAACCTGAAACTTCCACGCCTTTTGTCTTAAAATACCTGGCAATGGCGCTCATCCCGATTCCACCTATGCCGATGAAATAAATTGATTTTAAGGATTCGGGATTCATGGCTTTTCGATCAATTTGAGTACTTCAAACGCAATGTCTCGACCGGCTTCAGGTCGGGCCAGTTTGAGGATATTTTCGGCCAAAGTTGCTTTCTGATTATTGTCGTTGTGCAATTCGCAGACAACCTGACCCAATCTTTCTTTTGCCTCAATGTCTTTTACCAGGATGGCTGCATTGTGCTTCACCAAAGCCATGGCATTCTGCGTTTGGTGATCTTCAGAAACATTGGGCGAAGGCACTAAAATCGTAGGTTTTCCAACCAGGCATAATTCCGAAATGGACAATGCCCCGGCACGTGAAACAATCATGTCTGCCGCTGCATAGGCTTTTTCCATTTCTGTGATGAAAGCCGTAGCCTTCACAGCTTCTCCAAAAGGAGCAGCTATTTCTTGTCCGTATTTTTCATACAGTTTTCCGGTCTGCCAAATCACTTGAATGTCCTTATCAACAAGTATTTGCAGACAAGAAGCCATGGCATGATTAATGGTTCGCGCACCCAAACTTCCGCCCATCACAAACAACGTGGCTTTTTCGGGTGACAGGCCATAAGAACTCAAGCCTTCCAGGCGGGAAACGTTTGCTTTTTTAATGGCTTCCCGAACTGGATTTCCGGTAAGAATCAGTTTATTCTTCGTGAAAAATTTTTCCATGCCATCATACGCCACACAAATTTTTGAAGCCCATCTCGACAGAATTTTGTTTGTGACTCCGGCATAAGAGTTCTGTTCCTGCAAAACACATGGTATGCCTTTCATGGCAGCCGCAAAAAGAGTCGGGCCGCTGGCATAACCACCCACTCCAATTGCCACATCAGGTCTGAACTTGCTCACAATCGAAAATGCTCTATAGATACTTCCGAGGAGTTTAAAAGGGAAAGTAAGGTTCCGTAAAGACAGGTTTCTCTGAAATCCGCTCACGACCAGCCCTTCAATCGGAAAACCTGCGGCAGGTACCTTTTGCATTTCCAGTTTACCCTGAGCACCTACAAATTGAAATTCAGTAGCAGGATTCATACTTTTCAACTCATTCGCAATTGCGATTGCTGGAAAAACATGGCCACCGGTGCCTCCCCCGCTGATCAGGATTTTAGGCGCCCGCGAACCCAACTTCGGCTTGTTTTAATTCTTCTTCTTCCACCAATTCATCAACGCTACGGCTGACGCTCAATAATATTCCGATTGAAATGCTTGTGAAAACCATGGAGGTTCCACCCATGCTAACAAATGGAAGTGTGAGACCGGTAACTGGTAAAAGGTTTACAGAAACACCCATGTTTATCAAAGCTTGCAGCACAAGGCTCAGGCTCAATCCAAATGCGAGGAACGCCCCAAACGCCTTGGGGCAACGCACCACTATTTTCACTGCCCGCAAGAGTAAAGCGAGATACAGAAAAAGGACAATAAAGCCACCGAGAAATCCATATTCCTCAATAATGATGGCATAAATAAAGTCTGAATAAGGGTGAGGCAGGAAATTTCTTTGGTTGCTGTTGCCAGGCCCTTGCCCCATAATTCCACCTTTGGCAATTGCGATTTTTGATTGGGCTACCTGGTAGCTGGTTTCAGTATCGCCATGCATGTAAGATTCAATCCTAGATTTCCAGGTGGGCATTCTTCCAGGTAAATATTCGGTTGGAACATTTAGAAGAAGTACCAGGCCAATGATTCCGCCAAATGAAACCAGCCCGGTTAAACCGAGCATGTGTTTCCAGTTTATCCTTCCCACAAACATGAGAATTAGACAAGTAAGGAAAAGGATAACTGCAGTTGAAAAGTCAGCCGGCATAATCAAGAGACAAACAATTGCAACCGGCAAAAAGGTGGGCAGAAATGCTTCCTTAAAATCGTCAATCACTTCCTGTTTCCGAGAGATAATCCGGGCGAGGTACATGATTAGTGCAAGTTTCGCCAGGTCGGAGGTTTGAAACGAAACGTTTATTCCAGGCAAAGTGATCCACCGCTTTGCTTCATTCAAATCGGTACCGAAACCAAGCGTAATAATCAGCAACGGCACCGAGGCATACAACATCCACATGCCCAGTTTTGAATAATAGCGATAGTCGAGAAGGTGGCATAAATACATCATGCCCAACCCAAAAGCCAACAACAGCATATGCTTCAGAATATAATGCTCCGTATTGCCAGCCTGGTATTTATAGGCCAACGTTCCGGTGGAACTATATACAGCCAGAATCGAAAGCAGCGATAAGCAGCAAACGATCAACCATATAGTGCGATCACCTTTTAACCGGGCGAAGAGTTGATTCACGAGCTTTTCAAATTTTATAGTTCACGAACGGCCAGTTTGAACTGGTTGCCTCGATCTTCATAATTCTTAAACAAATCGAAACTGGAACATGCCGGTGCCAGTAAAACCGCGTCACCCTTGTTTCCAAGATGTTGTGCAAGCCTTACTGCTTCACGTGCATTTTCTGTGTTCATCATGACATCGACACACTTCGAAAAGGCAGAGTGAAGCGCAAGATTGTCCTGACCCAGGCAAATGATGGCTTTCACCTTTTTTCTTACCAAAGGTTGCAGCACGGAATAATCGTTTCCCTTGTCGATGCCACCGGCAATCCAGATGACCGGTTTGGTCATCGATTCCAGGGCATACCACGCTGAATTTACATTGGTGGCTTTCGAGTCATTGATGAACTCAATGCCTTTAAAAGTTCCAACGAATTCGAGGCGATGCTCAATACTTTCGAAATCGATCAGGCTATCGCGGACAACCTGGTCTGAAATGTCGAATGCTTTGGCAACGATGCCCGCTGCCAGGGAGTTGTAAACATTGTGGTTTCCTCGTAATGAGAGGTCTCTGATTGACATTTTGAATTTTTTTTTGATGTTGATGATGAATTGATTCTCGTGGGTGTAACCACCTTCCTCATGTGCTGTTTCCAGGCCAAAAGGAATGGTGGTTGCGTTTATTGAATGCGTATTGAAATAGTTTTGGATTTCCTGGTCATCGGCTCCATAAACCAGCGTGTCACTGCTATCCTGGAATTCGGTGATCCGAAATTTTGAGGCGATGTAGTTCTCGAATTTGTACTCGTATCGCTCCAGGTGATCTGCCGACAAATTGGTTAACACAGCCACTTTTGGTTTGAAGGAATTGATATCGTCCAGCTGAAAACTGCTGACCTCTACTACGTAATAATTGTATCCACCTTCAGCTACCAAACGCGCAAAGCTTTTACCAATGTTGCCACACAAAGCGGCCTTCATTTCCGCCTTTTCGAACATGTGGTGAATGATGGCTGTTGTGGTGGTTTTGCCATTGCTGCCAGTGATCGCAATGATTGGAGCATTTGTATATTGTGAAGCGAACTCCACTTCGCTGATTAGCTCAATTCCCGTTTCCCGAATCTTTTGAACGATACTCGCGGTTTCAGGAATTCCCGGACTCTTGACGATCAACTCCGCAGAAAGAATTCGGAAATCAGTGTGATTTTGTTCTTCGAATTCAATGCCCAATTCCTGCAATTCATTTCTGAATTGATCCTCGATTTGTCCAAAGTCGCTCAGGAAAACATCAAAGCCTTGTTGGACGCCAAGTGTAGCAGCTCCAACACCACTTTCACCACCACCTAATATGACCAGCTTCTTCTTTGTCATCGCAGTTTTAGTGTTACTATGGTGAGGACAGCAAGCATTACGCCCATGATCCAAAACCGGGTGACGATCTTTGATTCGTGCCAACCCAGTTTTTGATAATGATGGTGAAGCGGAGCCATTTTGAAAATCCTTCGACCTTCACCATATTTCTTTCTTGTGTATTTGAAATAACCTACCTGCATCATCACGCTCAGGTTTTCAGCCAGGAACACACCACATAGAATTGGAATGAGCAATTCTTTTCGAATGATAATGGCAAGTGATGCGATGATTCCTCCCAGAGCCAAACTTCCAGTGTCACCCATAAACACTTGTGCAGGGTAGGAATTGTACCATAAAAACCCAATACACGCACCGATCAAAGCGGCTGAAAAGATCACAAGCTCACCCGTGTTTGGGATGTACATGATATTGAGGTAATCCGAGAAAATGATGTTGCCGGACACATAAGCGAAAATTCCCAGGGTTACTCCGATAATCGCGGTAATTCCGGTGGCAAGACCATCCAACCCATCGGTCATGTTTGCACCATTTGAAACTGCTGTGATGATGAAAATCACGATTGGGATGAACACGATCCAAGTCCACTTTTCAGCATTTTCACCCAAAAACCAAAGGAGTTTTGAGTAGTTGAATTCGTTGTTCTTAAAGAATGGAATCGTGGTTACAGGTACTTTGAAATCCTGCATGTAGTGAGTCTGGCCATTAAAGTCTGTTGCTTCGATTGAACTTATGGCAGCTGAAGATTCCTCAACTGTAGCTGGATCAACCTCAAACCGTACCACAACATCATCGTGCATATAAAGCACCAGACCCACCACCAAACCAATGCCCACCTGGCCAATGATTTTGAAACGACCCGCCAAGCCTTCTTTGTCCTTTTTGAAAACCTTGATGTAGTCGTCCAGAAAGCCAATCATTCCGAGGCCAACCGTAACGATAAGCATGAGGAGGATGTAGATGTTTTCGAGCTTGGCAAATAGAAGGACGGGGACTAAAATCGCTGACAGAATAATGAGTCCGCCCATCGTTGGCGTTCCTTCTTTGGCCTTTTGACCTTCAAGTCCCAAATCGCGAACGGTTTCTCCGACTTGTTTTCTGTGTAGAAAATCAATCAGTTTCTGACCAAAAACCCAGGCAATCAGCAAGGAGCTCAAAACGGCCATGGCAGCCCTGAAGGAGATAAACTCAAACAACCCGGCACCCGGCAAGTGGAAAGCATTTTCCAAATATTGAAACAGATAGTACAACATTATCTTTCCAACATTTTGAAGGTCTCTTCCAATACAGCTTTATCATCGAAGGGCGTTTTCACACCGTTGATTTCCTGGTATTTTTCATGCCCTTTTCCAGCAACGAGGATAATGTCGTTGGCTTCGGCCATGGTACAGGCTGTTTTGATCGCCTCTCTGCGATTCGAAATGCTCAAGACCTTTTTACGCAAATCAGCCGTTATGCCGGTTTCCATGTTGCGAATGATCTCTTCCGGATCTTCGTTTCTTGGATTGTCCGAAGTCAGGATAACCCGATCGCTGTGACGGGCTGCAATTTGAGCCATCAAAGGGCGCTTATCTTTGTCCCGATTTCCTCCACAGCCCACGATGGTAATGACTTGTTCGGCACCAGTTCTGATTCCGGAAATGGACTCCAATACCTTTTCCAGGGCATCCGGTGTATGAGCGTAATCAACAATTCCCACCAGTTTGTCCTGCGGAGAAATGAGATAATCGAAGCGTCCTTCCGCAGTTCGCAATGTGGAGAGAGCAACCAGGCTACTCTCTTCATCCAGACCCATTAGTTCAGCAGCACCGAAAACAGCCAGGATGTTGTAACCATTGAATTCACCAACCAGTCTGGAAAAAATTTCGTGACGATTCAGTTGAATGTGCAGGCCATCAAAATTGTTCTCAATAATCTTCCCTTTGAAATCCGCGAGGTTGGTCAGGCTGTATGATCTCACTTTCGCCTTGCAATTCTGAACCATCACCCTGCCATTGCGATCATCGATGTTCACCAGTGCCCAGGCATTTTCGGGCAATGAATCGAACAACCGTTTCTTCACATTGATGTATTCCTTAAATGTCTTGTGATAATCGAGGTGGTCGTGAGAAATGTTGGTAAAAATCGCTCCATCAAATTGAAGTCCTTCGATCCGGTCCTGGTCGATAGCATGGGAACTCACTTCCATAAAGCACACCTGGCAACCTTCCTCCACCATGTCATAAAACAGTTCGTTGATTTTAATCTGGTCGGGGGTAGTGTGTGTAGCAGGAATCACTCGTTCATCAATGCGATATTCAACCGTGGAGAGCAATCCGCATTTCGTGCCCATAGCTGAAAAGAGACGAAAAAGCAGCGTGGCCACCGTAGTTTTCCCGTTGGTTCCGGTTATTCCAATCAATTTCAATTTCGAAGAAGGGTTGTCGTAGAAATTATCGGCTATAACACCTAAAGCTTTTGAACTGCTTTTCACTTTGCAATAGGCAATACCTTCCTGAAGTTTTGATGGCAATTGTTCACAAACGATGGCTGTTGCACCTAATTCAATCGCTTTCTCAACAAACTGATGACCATCAACCTGAGTGCCTTTTACAGCAACAAACAAATCTTCAGAACCAACCTTTCGGCTATCGAAATGAATATGACGAACATCGATATCGATGTTGCCAGCAACCTCTTCCAGCCCCGCCTTATATAATATGTCGCGTAAGTTGGCCATTAGCTCAATTGGATTGTGATTTGTTGCCCTTTCGAGACTTTTCGTCCAGGCAAAAGTGATTGTGAACGAACGCGACCAGCGCCTTTCACTAGAACGGTGAGTCCGCTATTTTCCAACAGGTACAGCGCATCCTTCAGTCCCATGCCAGTGACATCGGGAATATGACCCTCAAGCAATTTCCGTTCTCTCAATACAACTGCATGAGAATCGGATCGACAAGAGACCCATTCCGCATCAATGTTGGTTTCATAAGGAATATTGAGGTGCTGATAGATGGTATGTACATCCAACTTGTGACCAGTTTTCGCAAACGGTGTTGTGAAACGCATGCTGTCGTTGATCGCATCGTGATTAGCAATATTGGTAGCATAGACCTTATCTGCGATTTCGCGAAATACCGGTCCAGCAACATAACCTCCATAATAAACTCCATTTCTCGGTTCGTTGATCACCACTATGCACGAATACATAGGTTCATCCGCAGGAAAGTATCCAGCGAATGAGGATTGATAAACTTTCCTATAACCATGGCTTTTGTCAGCGATTTGTGCGGTTCCTGTCTTTCCGGCAATAGGGTAGTTGGAAGTTCTCAGGTTTTTGGCTGTTCCTGATGACACCACACCTGCCAGCATTTCCTGAACCTTTCCAAGTGTTTCTTTTGAACAGATTTTTCTGTCAATCACCTCAGGTTCAAACTCCACTTTGTCCTTGCCAAATTCCTGGATGCTGTTTGCCAGGTAGGGTTTCATCATTCGCCCATCATTTGCAATGGCATTATAAATCGTGAGGGTTTGAAGGGGTGTCAACTGAACTTCATAACCAACAGCCATCCAGGGAAGGGTAATACCGCTCCATTCTTTCTGGTCTGGGTTTTTTACGAGAGGATCAGGTTCTCCCTTGATTTCAATATTTGATTTTTGATCGAGGTTTAGCTCTTTGATCCGATCAATAAATACAGAAGGCTGATGCGCGAAATGCTGATCCACCAATTTTGAGATGCCCACATTAGAAGAAATCTCGAAGGCACGCTGAACCGTAACGTTGTTGTAATCGTGCTTTTCCGAATCCTTCATGGTTTCATCGAAGAAATCTTTCTTTCCATGCTCCAGGTCAACACTATCATTCACATCAACAAGACCTTCTTCCAGCAAGGCAATCATGCTGGCAAGTTTGAAAGTTGAGCCAGGTTCTGTGGCCTCACCAACAGCATAATTGTAGGTTTCCCAGTAATCACCAGTCCTGGTTTTTCCCAGGTTTGCAATTGCCCTGATCTTGCCGGTTGACACTTCCATTACAACTGCACAACCGTGATCTGCCTTGTGCTTTGTCAAAGCCTTGAGCAAAGCATTTTCAGCGATATCCTGCAGATTGATGTCGATGGTGGTGATGAGATCCTTACCATCCTGCGGATTAATTTCCTCTTCCGTGTTTATCGGCACCCATGTTCCACCTGCGATTTTCTGCATGAGGCGCTGGCCATTTTCCCCACTCAGGAATTCATCGAAACTACCTTCGAGGCCAACGGGTTGAACATCCTCCCGAACGTAACCGATAGTTCGGTGCGCCAACATTTTGAAGGGGGTTTCGCGTTTGTGTTTTTTGATCACGATCATTCCTCCCCGGTAGCGGCCACGATCAAAAATTGGCCAGCTTTTCATGGTTTGCAATTCAGGGAAATAAACATTCTTGCGAATGAGGTGATAACGTCTTCCTGATTTCCTTGCACGAACCAATTCACGCCTATAGGATTGTGCCGATTTGTCCTTCCATTGATTTGCCATTGAGATAGCCAGCGAGTCCACATTTTCGCGAAAAACCTTATCGGTTAAAGCTTCAGACATCAAATCCATTCGCACTTCGAAATAGGGCAAAGAAGTGGCGAGCAGCCTTCCATTTTCAGAGTAGATGTTACCGCGAGCTGCAGGAATGCTTTGGTAACTTGTGCGAAGGCTGTCCGCCATGTTTCGCCAATAGGCACCCTCAACTACCTGGATATTCAACGTTTGCCCAAGAATGGCCAAACCAATTAAACAAAGCATGAAAAAGGAAAAATAGATTCTCCATTTTATATCCTTACCCTGCATCATTCCACTTCGATTTTCATGGGTGGTTCGGTCAATTCCTTCATGCCTTGTTCGGCCACCATATCAGCAACTTCAGATTGTTTGCTGTCGAACATGAGTTCCGATTTCAGGGTCATGTATTCCCATCGCAACTCGTTGAGCTCCTTTTCCATCCTATTGGATTCACGGATATTTCCTTCGGCAATGTGGGTGTTGCCGATATAGACCATTCCGAGAAATGTGAGGAAAAGCAGGAAGGGTAGGTTGCTGAGGATGGTGTTCCAGCTCAAACGTTCGCGCAGGTCGAAGTTTTTGATAAACCTGGCGAAGTTGGTTCCTGATTTTTTCTTTTTGTTTGAAGCGGACGATTCCATTTTTATTGTGCTGCGATTGCGGTTACTTTTTTTCTGCTATTCTCAATTTTGCGCTTCGTGAGCGCGGGTTACTTTTTAATTCTTTTTCGTTTGCAACTATCGGTTTTCGGGTAATTAATTTGAAGGGCTGTGGTCTGTTTCCAAACAAATCAGATTCAACATCATCTTCGAATGTTCCGGTTTTCATGAATCGTTTTACCAACCTGTCTTCAAGGCTGTGATATGAAATCACAACCAATCGGCCTCCGGGTTTCAAAACTTCAAGTGACTGTTCCAGGAATTCTTTCAAGGCATTCATCTCATCGTTCACTTCAATTCGTAAAGCCTGAAACACCTGCGCCAAATACCTGTTTTGATTGCCTTTCGACAAGGGAAGAACTACCTCTTTAAGGTCTTCAATTGTTTGGATCGGGCGGTTGTAACGTTCCTTAACAATGGCCTCGGTCAGGGTTCGGGCGTTTCGCACTTCACCATATTCGCCAAGCACATTTTGAAGTTGTTTTTGTGAATAGGTTTCGATCACATCTGCCGCGCTTAGAGCGGCTGAAGTATTCATCCGCATATCAAGGGTACCTTCAAAGCGGGTGGAAAATCCTCTTTCGGGCGTATTGATCTGGAATGAAGAAACACCAAGATCTGCCAGTATTCCATCAATCCCTGTATGCCCATGAAGCTTCAGAAAGCGCTTCAGGTGACGGAAATTCTTGTCAACAAAAGTGAAGCGGGAGTCATCCGGAATGTTGGGTCGTGCATCTTCGTCCTGATCAAAACCGATCAAATGACCGGATTCAAGGTGGTTCAGAATTTCTGAAGCATGACCTCCTCCACCAAAGGTGGCATCGACATAACATCCATTTTCCAGGATATTTAAACCAATAATTGCATCATGTAAAAGAACGGGTTCGTGATATGAAGACATCGTCAACCAGGGGTTTATGATGTCTCCTGACCCGGCCACTGCCAGGCAATGTTTTGAAACTTCTGCCGATAGTCAGCACGTTTCGCCTCTTCTTCCTGCCTGAACTGACGAAGCCTGTCGGCATCCCAGATTTCGTAGTTAATATTTACAGGAATTATCATGATCTCTTTTTGCAAACCGGCATATTCAAGTAGGTTTTTTGGAATCAACAAGCGATCGGCCGTATCCAGCGTTACAGCTCTTCCTCCACCTTTAAACTGCCGCACAAATCCTTCAAACTCAGGATCGAATGGATTGTGCTTCCGCAAGTTCCACTCAACTACTTCCCAAACCTTGCTCGGATAAAGTGCCAAACATGGATTTGCCCCCATCGTTAGCATATACCTGTCTTGCGAACCTGCGGGCAGATTTTTCTTCAAATCCGCAGGAACTTTTATGCGCCCTTTTGAATCGAGCTTGCAAGGATATTCGCCTGTAATGGAGATGTCCATAGTTCATTTTGACACGAGCAAGACGAAAGTAGACATATTTTTACACATAAAAACACATTCCCCCACTTTCTGTCCAGATAAATTTATCAACATACACGAAACGTGTATTGACAAAGCATTACAGCATGTGTTGAAAAGTGGGAGGAATTAGCTCATAAGGTGTTTTGAGCTAATTGGAAAGTGAAATATGTTGAAAAGGTGGGCGGAATCAGCCCTGAATGGCGGCAATGCCAGGAAGTGTTTTTCCTTCGAAGAATTCTAACATGGCCCCGCCTCCTGTTGAGACGAAACTTACCTGGTCGGCCAACTTGAATTTATTGATCGCAGCAACTGAATCGCCACCACCAATTAATGAGAAGGCTCCATTCTTTGTGGCTCCTGCAATGGACTCGGCAACCTTCCTGGTTCCGTTTTGAAAATTCTCCATTTCGAAAACGCCCATTGGGCCATTCCAGAGTATCGTTTTGGAATTTGCAATAATGTCGGAATAGGCTGAAACGGTTTCTTTACCGATGTCCAGGCCCATCCAGCCCGGTGAGATCGTGCCAGATGAACTCAACTGTCGGTTAGCTTCGTTGGAAAACGCATCAGCAATAACATTATCAGTAGGATAAACGAGATTCACGCCTTTGACTCTAGCGTTTTCGATCAATTCACGCGCAAGATCGAGTTTATCGTCTTCGCATAAAGAGTTCCCAATTTCACCACCTGCAGCCTTTACAAAGGTGTATGTCATTCCTCCTCCGATTAATATATTGTCGGCTTTTTCCAGTAGGTTTTGAATTAAGAGAATCTTGTCAGAAACCTTGGCCCCACCCAAAATGGTTGTGAATGGTTTTTCGTGATTATTCAAAACCCGAGATGCGTTTTCAACTTCTCCCGCCATCAACAAGCCAAACATCTTGTTGTCCGGATCGAAGTAGTTAGCCGCAATGGTGGTGCTGGCATGCGCACGGTGAGCGGTGCCAAAGGCATCGTTCACATAAACATTTCCCAATTGGGCTAAACGCCTGGCAAAATCAGGATCACCTTTGGTTTCTTCTTTGTAAAAACGGGTATTCTCAACTAACAGAATTTCTCCTGGTGCCAACCTATCAGCTGCCGATTCAGCCTCTTCGCCCACAGTGTTGTTTGAGAAATGTACATGCCTGCCAATTAACTCACCCAAATGATCTGCAACCGGTTTCAAAGAAAACTTGCTTTCCGGGCCATTTTTAGGTCTGCCTAAATGAGAAGCCAAAACCAACGAACCGCCATCATTTAATATCTTTTGAATGGTAGGCAAGGCGGCACGAATTCTCGTATCGTCAGCAACTTCCAAATTGTGGTCTAACGGCACATTAAAATCTACCCGAACAAGGGCACGTTTACCGGCAAAGTTGAAATCGTTGATCGTTTTCATTTAGATCATTTCTCCGACCCTTTGGGCCAATTGAACCAGCCTAGAGGCATAGCCATATTCATTGTCATACCAGCCTACAATTTTCACCAGTTTTCCATTGGCTTGTGTTAGAGGGGCATCAAAAATACAGGAGTGTGTATTCCCTACAATATCTGATGACACGATGGGATCTGTGTTGAATTCAAGTATTCCTTTCAGCTCGTTCCGTGAAGCATTTTCAAAAAGTTCATTGATTTCTTCAATTGAAGTTTCTCTTGATACACTGCAGGTTAAATCAGTGATGGAGCCATCAATAACCGGAACTCTCAGGGCAAATCCAGTAAGCTTTCCGGCAATTTCAGGTAGAACTTTACCTACTGCAACAGCTGCTCCTGTTGAGGTTGGCACAATGTTCTGAGCTGCAGCCCTGGCCCTGCGCAAATCACTGTGAGGGGCATCCTGAATTCGTTGATCGGAAGTGTAGGCGTGAATTGTTGTAATGTACCCCTGTTCAATTCCTAAAGCATTGTTCAACACTTTCACCATAGGTGCCAGGCAATTGGTTGTACAGGATGCATTAGACAGTATTAAATCATCCTTTGTGAGTTGGTTGTCATTTACCCCTAAAACAATGGTTTTTACATCCCCTTTTGCGGGTGCCGAAATCAGGACTCTTTTAGCACCGGCATCCAAATGTAATCCTGCTTTTTCTTTGTCCCTGAAAAATCCTGTACATTCCAAAACCAGGTCTATTTCTTTTTCTTTCCAGGCCAATTCAGCCGGATTTCTCAGGGCAGAAACTGACACCTGGTTTCCATCAAATGTCAACGAGTCATTGGTATGCTCCACAACTCCAGGAAACTTGCCATGGGCACTATCGTATTTGAACAAGGTGCGCAAAGTGGCCGTGTCTGTCAGGTCATTAATCGCTGCTAACTGCAAAGAATCGGTTTCCAAAATTCTTCGGGCAGCAAGACGGCCAATTCTTCCAAAACCATTGATAGCAACTCTCAATTTTTTCATACTTCTGAGCTTTTTAAATGAGTTTGCAAATTTAGATTTCCTGTTATCATTATCCGATGAAAAAAAAATTTGTTTAAAACACTTCCAAAAAATCAAGTGAAGGTCTATTTTTGCGGTTCGTTTTTTGAGACCTTAATTTTCAAATGGCGAAAAAAGGCCCGTTCGTCTAGGGGTTAGGACGCCAGGTTTTCATCCTGGTAGCAGGGGTTCGATTCCCCTACGGGCTACTGAAATCCTCCATTTCAATTCTGATGTGGGGGATTTTTAGTTTTATGAAACATCTGTTGAGGTGGCGATTGCCAGATAACGGGGCTTCAAACGCTGCAAATTGAAACTTAAGAAGCAATTTCCGGTTCAAAATGTTTTCTTAGAATCGTTGAAATAGTGCAGCTTTTAAAAGAAGAAAAACTCAGTAAAAAAGCGTAGTTGGCCCAATCCATTGAAATTGGATTCACTTGCCAACTTTGACAGGTAATTTCCGCAGAACACTACCTTATTAACAACAGGTGTTAAAATCCCCAAAAATCAGCCCATTTTTTATACCTTTGTTTGTTCTGTGACCCCTAAAACCTGTTGGTTACAGGCACAAACAAACCAAGTTTTTTTCCTTTTAAACTAAATTAAACTGATGGCTACACAAAAGAAAAAGTTAGGGCTCGATCCTATGAACATGGCTTATGGTCTTGGAGCTGCGATTGTATTGATTGGAGTAATGCTCGAATTCCTGAATCACCCCTTAGCGCCTATTTTGATTATCGTAGGATTTATGACTGAGGCAATTGTATTTACAATTTCAGCTTTTGAGCGTGCGCAAGAGGAACAAAAACAATACGACTGGGAGAGAATTTTCCCGCAGTTGAGGCACGAAAATGAAAGTCCAATTGAGCGTCTGGAGGAATTGATTGATCAGGCCAATCTGGATCCAACCATTATTGAGCGATTGAGTGGCAGCATCGAAAAACTGGAGCAAAACATCAAGCAAATGACGGAGGTTTCAAATACCGCCCAACTAGCCTCAAGGATAGACAGTATGATACAGGTTTCTGAGAATTATGAAAATGAAATTTCGAAACTGAGCACTTTCATGGGAGAGTTGAATGAAAGCTATTCCCAATCTGTGGCACAAATGAATAATGAAAAACTTGTTGTTCAGGTAGAACGGCTGGCTGAACAAACTGAACGATTTGAAAGAGAATTCAAACAACTCAACCAGAGTATTACAGACATGAATGCACAATATGGTAAAATGCTTGATGTTATGGGCGCGCGGCAAGGCCGAGTGCAGGAATAAGTTATTTATTAGAACCCGCAGCTCCCCTATATAGTTCTAACCTGAAAATCCTATTAACCGATGAAAACGCTTAATCCAGTACGGCAAAAGTTCATTAACGTGATGTACCTGATTTTGATCGCGATGATGTTGCTGAACGTACGTGTTGAGTTTATAGAACCGTTTACTGACTTGAACCGGACTTTGGAACGAGCAAATTACCGTTTGGAACAAAGGAGTTCAGCTACGGTGAGCACTTTGAACAAACTTTATAAAGTTGACACTACAAATTATCAACGGATTTACGATCGTATTAGTGAAGCCAGAATGATCAGCGACAGCGCAATTCGAGTACTCGATACGCTGAAAACTGAAATGATAAGAAGAACAGGTGGCTACGAGAACGGTCACCTTCGCAAGGCGGGTCGAAAAAGTTTATCCACTCGGATGATGGTTCAGGAAAACCGTGCGGACACCATTCAAAGTTTACTGGCGGTAACGAAAGATAAACTAATGAATCTGTTTGATGAACCAAATCAATTACTACTTGACACGGTCCTGATCACCCATGACACGCTCATAAATTCCCACGGAATCTTCATTCCCTGGGCGAACTATTACTTCGACAATAAACCCCTTGGCGCGGCTGTGGCTTTGTTTTCCAAATTTGAACATGATGTTCGAATAGCCGAGTCAATTGTTGTGAATCATTTTTACGATGAAATTGAAAATGCGCTGAAAGAAATTATTGCGATTCCTGAGGAAGTCGGAAAAATTGACAGCATCCTGGTTGCCCCAGGTCCGAGACGTGATGACTACATCTACGATATCAACGAAGATGCAAAGGCTCAAATCACGATGCCGCACTTACAAAAAAATCCTAATGAAGATGCTGTGATTTATCAATACGATGAAAATGGAGCAGTGATGGATAGTTTCATTTTGAAGAAAGGACTAGGAGCAATCACACTGAAAACTGACAGGGTCGGTGAGTTTAAGATTAAAGGTGTGATCAGGATGAGAGAAAAAGAAAGGAAGAAAGACGATGCTAAAAAGCATGATATCGATAAGTTCAAGAACAAGGAGCAAGTAAAAGAAATCACTGAATATCCATTTGAATTCAATTACAAAGTGGTTAACCCACAACCGATGATCAGTCGTGGAACAATCAATGCACTTTACACCGGTTTAGACAACCCGGTGAAGGTTTCGCATCCAAGTTATCCTGCCGATCGATACAAGGTAACCATGTATCCTGGCAAGATCATTAAAGGGCCGGATGGTTACTATGCGCATGTTACCAAACCTGGATACGCCACAGTATCACTGGAAATCAAGAACGAACTTGGAAAATATGTGAAGGTGGCCAGCCAGAAGTTTGCGGTTAAAACCCTTCCAAAACCAAAAGTGAAACTCTATGGCAAGTCTAGTGGTAATCCAAATGTTTATGGAAAAGCCGGTGGCCAGGTTTCGGAGAAGATTCTCAAACTTCAAAAAGGTTTGGCGGCTGATCTCGGCGAATTGGATATTGAGGGTAAGTTCAGAGTTGTTTCATTCGATGCTATTTATGTGAATGGACAAGGTGATGGTATCTTCAAAGAAGAGGTAAAAGGATCTTACTTCACTGGTAAAAGTCGCACACTTATTGATCTTGCCAAACCGGGTGACTTAATCATATTTGACAACATCCTGGTAAAGGGACCCGATGGAAAGAATATGGCAGCTGATGCCCTGGTTTTCACCATTGAATAAAATGTAGGAAATATTCCATGCTTCAGGAAAACAGAGATAACAAGTCTAACCACACAGTTCGCAATTGTCGTATCTGGATCAATGCTGCAAAACGCAGCATTTTGGTGCTTGCTGTTTTATTTTCTTTCTGCCGTTCAACCGAAGCAGAATCTATCGACTTAATTAACGATACGATTATTCTCAAAGGATACATTGATTCAAACGTTACTATCACAACAAATTCGATATTTATTGTTCAACAAAATGTAAGGATTAACAAGGGAGTAACCATGACCATCGATCCTGGGGCAACCCTATATTTTTGGCCCCGAACAACCGTTGTTCTGGCAGGCGGATTGGTTGTTAATGGTGCGCCAAACAATTTTTCTTACATCACCAGCCTGGATCCCGATGAACAGGGCATAGGCTTTATTATTCGCGGCTCGGCAGAAGACCGTATCAGTATGAGGTATTGCCAGGTTTCAGAATTGCTTGTTCCGGTGGAGTTTGAAACGAACTGGTTCAGGGCAAGCGTTGAAATCCAGGACAATATTTTCAGGAACATGAGTACAGGAGAGCCTGCATTCCTGGTAAACCGGCCAGACTATGAGCGTTCATTCGAAGAAAAAACCTCGGGTCATTTTTCTTTTGAACGCAATGTCTTCAGCAACAATTGGGGGAGTATTCTATTTGAAAGCCTTGAAGAAGCAAGAATGGAGTACATTATTCAAGATAATGTTATTACGAATAATGTAAATTATGGAAAGACGAAGGGCAGACCAGAAACATCACCAATTTGGGGAATGTACGATGCCGCTGATGGAATGGACTATGTAGCCACCGTAAAAGGAAACACAATCTACGGAAACTACCAGATAAACTCATCCACAGATACCATCGTTCACGAAGTTGCATTTGGAATAAAAGGTGAGGCAGACATCTACAAGATTCCTGAAAATTATTTCATGTCCCAAAACCTGAAATACATCAATGCTTCACTCAATCACTTTTATTCGAATAACGAGTTGCCATTGCTCGATCCAAAGCCCATCGCTACTCAGCCATCTTCAGTAGCTCATGCGCATGTTGCAAAAGTTGTTTGGGATGATACAGAACTGAAAACCACAGGTATAACACCAACAGTGTATGGTTCGAAAGTAGCCATGGAGTTACAGTTCAACCGGCCAGTAAACTCTTTGAACAACAGAATTTTGGAATACGCTTTTTTCGACACGATTGACAATGTTTTGAATGTGAAAAGGGTCGGAATTTTTGATACCGCCTGGTCTGGAGACCGAACCTCATTCTTTTTCAATATTCGAAACCCAAGATTCTTAAACAACCCCATGGGTTACCTATTGGTAAACAACATGGCCGATGACGAAGGATTCCCAATTCCCGAATTCAGTATTGGGCAGATTGAAGCCATTAACAATTATGGAAATTTCTATTGGCGCGTTCAACCCGATGTTAAGATTCCTTCTGTTGAAGTGATCATAGATCGCGCAAAGGTCCAGATTTCAGATGAAACCCTGGAAACAATACAAAAAATGATCGATGCCATCATTAAACGTGAGGTAGAGAAATACAAAAGCAAATAAATTTAATTATCAGGATTGAACGACTGCGATTTTGAGTAGTCAAGAGCTATGGTTAATTTCAAGAAAACTCATTTTACGATGAAATACCCCATGTCCTTTAGGAAATATTATTGCCCCCTATTTGCAATGTTGCTTTTTGGCTTCTTGGGTATGTTGACGCCCAGTGAATCCTGGGCACAACCGCTGACAAGCGATCAAGGCCTAATAGATCCCACGGATACTGTGTTCTTACATGGCTATATCCATCAGGACACTACCCTGCAATCGGGAAAGTTGTACGTAATCCTGCATAACGTAAAGATCAATCCGGAGGCCACACTTACAATACCAGCGAACACCAAGTTGTTATTTGCTCCTAAAACTTCGCTGGTTGTTGAAGGGGGACTAAAAATTTCAGGTAATCCAAACGGGCTGATCAATGTTTCAAGTTTAAACGAGGCAGATCAAGGCGTTGGAATCATTGTACGTGGAACAGAAGGAGATGACATAGACATCAGTTATGCGCGTTTCAGCCGGCTCCTGATTCCTCTGGAATTGGAAGTAGGATGGTATCGTGAAAAAATCAACATAGCAGACAACATTTTCCGCGACCTGGCAACGGGTGAGCCTAATATTCTGATTTCAAGCCCCGATTACATAAGAGCTTTTGAAGAAAAACCAACCAGTACCTTAGATTTTTTAAGAAATAGTTTCTTTAATAACTGGGGTTCCATCTTTGTTGAAAGTTTTGAAGACGATAGAGTTCAGATTGATATGAGCAACAATCTTCTGACCAACAATGTGGTATATGGAATTGACAAGGGTGTCCCCTCTAACACGCCATTGTTTGGTGTTTTTGATGGGATGGAAAAACAATTCCAAACCAACATTTCAGAGAACTCCTTGTTTGGTAACTACCAAATCAATTCTGCTACAGACTCAATAATCAGGGAAATCAGTTTAGGGGTACAGGGTGAAGGAGATGAGTTCAACTTACCCAACAACTTTTATCGATCAAAAGACATTGCCTATATCTCCTCAACATTCGACCACTTCTACACCAATAGCGGTTTACCCCTGCTAACGCCAAACCCTATAATGCCTAAACCATCGCAACAAGCACATGCACATATCTGGCGGGTAATCTGGGACGATGAAGAAGTGGTGGAATACCAGTCAATTCCCC
>PVBE010421041.1_pt1 | contig 38244 bp, 42 predicted proteins | sample 1631181 | NCBI WGS metagenome assembly PVBE01 (sample SAMN08397723, study PRJNA350692) | Marine metagenome, whole genome shotgun sequencing project. | isolation source: water | place: Pacific Ocean | collected 2012-04
AATTATTACCACGGGAAATAGTGCTGAAGGTATTCTCACTACTCAGAGTGATTCCGTTTACAACAACGCAGGCTTGATTGACACATCAGGAGATGCTTCTGTTGGTATTATCACATCCGGTGATAATGAAGTTATTAATAACAGCGGCACAATTATTACAAGGGGTGCCAGTGCTCACGGTATTCGTGGTAATGTCGCTTTGGCTCTTACTGTCACCAACAGCGGCACAATAAGAACTCGGGGTGCTAGTTCTGCTGGTATAACGGTAAATCGCAGTGCCGCTATCACCAACAGCGGGCTTATCTCTGCCGAGGGATCGGCTACCGCAGCAATCATCGGAAGTGAGGAGGCTGAAACTGTCAATCTACTTTCCGGTTCACAGATCATCGGTACCATCGATTTAAATGGCGGCACCGATATCGTTAACATCTCCGGTGCGAATAATTCATCGACACTGACCTTAACTGATGTCGAAACAATTAATCTTCTCAACGGCAATGGTTTGTTAGTCGGTGATGTGGCAACTGTCGTTGACCCAACCGGTCAATCAGTCCGTAGTGCGGTACTTGGTACTACCACGTTTGCAGTACACAATGTGGTTAACCAACGTCTGGCACATAACGAAGTATTAAAACCGATACAAGTTGCCACATCTGAACTCACATCAGGGATGGTGTTTCAGGAACGTGGACCACAAATCTGGGGAAGTGCACTAGGGGAAATGCGGGAACGTGATCTGGAAGGCATCGCGCTGGGTTATGACCATAACTATGTCGGTTTTACCGGTGGTTATGAGGCGAGTTTTTATAAAGCACGCATCGGTTTGCTTGGTGGCTTTATCAGATCAACTGTAAAAACCACAGGGGATAGGTTTGGCAGATTAAGATCAGTTGATACCGATACCGATAGTTTTTTTGCAGGGGCTTACAGTCAGTATTTTCTCGGGGGAATAAATTTAACAACAACTTTAATGGCAGGTTATGGAGATCATGAAAATGATCGTGCGGTAGTTGATAACCTAAATGGTTTTGAAACAGCCCAAGCTGACTTTTCCAGTTTATTTATCAGCCCATCACTGACGTTAAGTTCAGTCTATCGTGTAGGCACACAAGTTGAACTGCGTCCCTCGGTAACGTTTGCCTACAGTGCCGGTTGGTATGACGACTATGCAGAGTCAGGCACCACACGTTCTGATCTGGTTATCGATGATCGCAACGTTCATGCATTAACCGGACAACTACAATTAGCTGCAGCGTATTCTCTTGCTGAAGAAAACGAACTTGAATTCCGTGCAGGGGCTAAAGCACGCTATACCGATAATGATGATATTGATGTGAATTTGGCCGGGACAGATTTTCGAATTCCCCATGCCAGCGATGACAGCGTCCATGGGGGTTATGTTGGGGTTAACCTGCGGGTTGCCATTAAAGAAAAAATTAATTTAGTTGCTGATATTGAACATGGCAGAGCTGGTGGCGGGGAAGAACATATTGCGGCAATGTTAAAACTTGAGGGATGGTTTAATTAAAATAAACGTCTTGAGATGGTGAAGGATAACATGTCTGATATTAAAACATTTCAACTTACAAATAATACTTATCCTAGACAAGTAATAACTTTTCCTATACTTTCTAATCGCTTTTATGATTAAAAATATCTCAAGGAAAATATAATGAAACAAAAAAATAAATTTAGTTCGTTGACTACTACACTAAGTGGTAGCTTTATTATGAGTCTAGCACTAGTAATGATTTCAAATGCAACTGAAAATCCCTTTGAAGCTACCTCGCTAAGTAGCGGCTATGTAGTAGCAGATGGACATAATCCTACGGAGCATGATCAAGATAACCAAGCGGAGCATGATCAAGATAACCAAGCGGAGCATGATCAAGATAACCAAACGGAGCATGATCAAGATAATTATAAGCAACATAAATGTAACGTCGATAAGGGACAAAACTGTAACGAACCTAGTTGGTAATACACCAGGTTCCATTTATGGTGTCGCCTCGGGACTAATTTGGTAATGAAAAGAATTCAAATTCCGCAATAAATCAGGCAAAACAACTGGCACGAAAAATTAACAACCCAACAGAGCAACTAACCGCTTTAACAATTCTGCTGGATACCCAGAATGATCTTAAAAATTAAGACATGGCAAACAGAATCTGTACAGCACATCATTAATATTATTGACCTCACACAAGAGATATGGAAAATAAAATTTGAGCGCTAACCGTTGCTGCCATTGCGTCTTCGCAGGCTTAGTTATCTACGTTTATAAACTATTTTAGCTTAATTCTTGCATATTACAGTTAATTGTTGCGATGCAGTATTAATCGTCTATAACAATCATCAAAGCTGTGGGAAAAATTCATATTTCTTGATATCCTGACAGGCGTGTACATGGGGCAAACCCAGTTACACAAGAGAGGAGAGAATGATAAATCCTCATAAATTATAATTAATTATAAAATAATAAATCCTAACTGGATGAGGTTAATCTATATGAATAATATAAAAAAACTCACATCAGTACTGGGTGCAGTCATACTTACTTTAGGGATGGGCCAGGAATTTGCAGCTGAAACACTCTACGGCAATATGAGCACTGTCACACAAGACATGCTTGATAACGCCGCAGGTGATGCAAACAACTTTCTCCACACTAACGGTAACTACGACCAAACCCGTTTTTATCCTGCGTCACAAATTAATCGCGGAAACGTCGATGGTTTGAAACGTGCATGGTCATTTAAAATGGAAGTCGTTGATTCATTGGAAACATCTCCAATCGTTGTCAATGGTACGATGTATGTAACTTCTTCTTTTAACCATGTCTATGCGCTCGATGCTGCTACTGGTAAACAAAAATGGCACTACAAACATAAGATGGGTCCTATTACCACTTATTGTTGCGGACCGAATAACCGTGGAGTTTTCCCTTATGAAGGCATGCTCTATTTGGGAACCTTGGACGCGAAGTTGGTTGCCCTTAACGCAAGCACTGGTAAAAAAGTTTGGGAAACCCAAATTGCTGACCCAGAGCTTGGTTACAGTGAAACCATGGCACCAACAGTTGCTGATGGAAAAGTTCTTATCGGTACCAATGGTGGTGAATATGGTATTCGCGGTTTCGTAAAAGCTTATGATGCGAAGACTGGTAAACTACTATGGCACTTCCATAGCATCCCAGAAAATTCAGTTGGTGTTTGGGCTGAAAGAGATGCGACCGGTTTACACATGCATCGTGACATCGCTGCAGAAAAAGCTGCGCTCAAGAAATTGGGTGACCCATACAAAACTCTTGGTGGTGGCGTATGGCAAAATATGGCTATCGACCGTGATAACGGAAGAGTTTATTTTGTAGCTGGTAACCCTTCGCCTGACCTTTATGGCGCAATCCGTCCTGGAGACAACCTTTACACTAACTCACTTGTTTCAGTTGATCTTGATACAGGGGAAAAACGTTGCCATTTCCAATACATCGCACATGATGTTTGGGATTTGGACGCGGTAAGTCCTCCTATTCTCGTTCCTGTTACAGACAATGATGGTCAAACTGTAAAAGGTGTCCTGCATGGCGGAAAGACAGGTTATGTTTATGTACATCGTGCATCTGACTGCAGCCTGATTCGTCATTCTGAACCAATGGTTTCACAAGAAAATCGTTGGGTTCTTCCAACCAAAGCTGGTGAACGTATGTTACCTGGCGCAAATGGTGGTGTTGAATGGTCGCCAATGGCAACTGACCCAAGTCAGAGCATGGTTTATGCCATCAACCTTCATCAGCCAATGACTTATCATGTTGAAGCATCTCCTTACCCTGGTGGTAAACTATGGTTAGGCGGGGCTTTCAAAGTTATTCCATCTGAAGAACAATTTGGTAATGTCACAGCGGTTAACTACAACACCGGAGCAATCCAGTGGAAGGTTAAAACTCAGCAGCCAATGATTGGCGGTATTTTAGCTACCGGCGGCGGTTTAGTTTTTACTGGTGAAGCTAATGGGCTTTTCAAAGCCTATAACTCAACCACCGGTGAATTAATGTGGCAAGACCAAACTAACGCTGGTGTTAATGCGCCTCCTTCATCTTATAATGTTGGTGGTTCACAATACATCGTTGTTGGTTCTGGTGGTAATGCACAAATTAATTCAAAACGTGGTAATGAAATTATTGCCTACAGAGTGAAATAATTTTTACAACGTGCATTAATAAACGGCCACCTTAGGGTGGCCGTTTTTTTAATTATCATTAATAATTGAACGATACTAGTTTAAAACTAGTCAAAATATAAAAATAAGGAATTTATTATGTTCCAGAAATATATCATCACGACATTATTCGCTTTGTTTTTTTTCACGACACTATCTGCACAAGAAGCTGAGTCTGTAGCAATGAATGAAAAAATCAAAGGTAAGATTCAGATATGTGTCTCATGTCATGGTGAGCAAGGTGCAACAATAATGCCTGTATATCCGATTCTTGCCGGACAGAATTTTTATTACACTTACGTTCAATTAAAAGACCTAAAATCAGGTTATCGTAAAAATGAAATTATGGCTGCGATGGTTCAGGATTTAGAGAAGGATGAAATGAAACTACTCGCAGGTCATTTTTCTGAACAAGCTTGGCCAGAAACTAAGCATAAATCCGATGCAGGAAAAACAGACATCGCAAAAATGGCTGTTGATGCGGGTCAATGTGTCCAGTGCCATCGTGGTGGTTTTGAGGGTGAAAGCCGTAACCCCAGATTATCCGGACAAAATTATGAATACCTGAAAAAAACAATGCTTGATTTTAAAAACAAGGTTCGTACAAATTCAGCTGCAAAAAGTTCATTATTTGCTACATTTAGTGATGAACAGATTGATGCATTAGCAGATTACCTGGCAGGTTTTACACCTTAAGTAACAAAACTCTGGTTAATTAAATAATTAAGGTTGTAGCAATTTAACAATTCCGTAAAAGAAGTTTTCTTCTGCGATCATCAGCGCAGTCATGCCTCGGTTGTCTTTTAATGTGGCATCTGCACCTAATTTTAAAAGAATTTCAACGGCTTCAGTTTTCCCATAACCCGCTGCCCACATCAACGAAGTTAAATTATTTTCGGACTGACGATTTATATCCGCACCATGCTCAACTAACATCTGAATAATCTCAACATTACCTTTTGCTGCAGCATAATTCAGTGTTGTCTTGCCCAAATGATCTTCGACACTGACATCAGCGTAAAACTTAAGAAGAGTTTTTACGATTGATGGGTGTCCGGCAAATACAGCCTCCATTAGTGCTGAAGTATTTTTCACGCTAAGTTTACTAATATTAGCGTTATTATTAATGAGATAATCGACAATATCTTCATGCCCGCCTGAGGCAGCATTCATTAAGGCAGTCTCAGCATTAGTGTTAACCATATCAACACTGGAGCCCTTCTCAACTAGTAATTTTACAATATCCAAATTGCCTGCTCTGGTTGCAGAAATCAATGCTGTATTACCAAATCTATTTCGTGCTTTTACCGATGCGCCCTCTTCGAGGCGTTGTCTTACCCTATCGATATCGCCATCTTTTGCTGCAGCAATAAGGGATAAATTAAGTTCTCGAAACTCAATTGCATCATACTCATCGATTGCAAAAACTAGCGTCGCAAAAGAAAATATAGTCAGCGTAAAAAATATTCTAAATAACATCATGATTATGGTCTTCCATTAAAATTATAAGGCTTCAAGTTGTCTATCAAGATCTGTGAGCTTCTTTTCAAGCTCTAGCATATCCCATCCATTTTCCAAATAAAGGAGCATCAGTTTATCTATTTTTTCTAATAGTTGTCGCTCAAGCTCCTCAGTACTCCAATCATTTTCCGCATATAGAAAAATCAAATCTTCTGTGCCCGCAATAGAACGTCTTAATCTAAACTCAATTTCATCCGTGACATGGTCAGCGTTAATACTAATTTCAACTGGTTCAATAGTACCGGCTTCCCCAACATCCTCGTCACTAGAGCACCCTTGTATGAAAAAAAATATAGAAACTAGACATAAGATTGAACCACGCATTTAACTAACCTCTTCTTGGAAAAAAATAAATTTAAGTTTAAAAAGATATAATTCTATGTTCTTATACCCAAATATTATAAAGACAGTAACTAAAATAATAAAGAGGTAAAAAAATATGGTAGTACATTTTAAAAAATATTTATTCATTTCTTTCTGTCTTATAAATTTATTTGGGTGCAACAGAACGCCTACAGGTGTACGACCAGTCTCAGATTTTGATATTCATAAATATCTTGGAATATGGTATGAAATAGCGCGACTTGATCATAGCTTTGAGAGGGATTTAATTGAGGTTTATGCCAATTATACCCTTCGAGATGATGGCGGCATAAAGGTTGTAAATCGCGGCAAAAATAATGATAACGGGAAATGGAAAGAAGCTATTGGTAAGGCTTACTTTATTAATGAAAAAAATATTGGAAGCCTAAAAGTTTCTTTCTTCTGGCCATTCTATGGTGGGTATCATATAGCAAAGTTAGATAAAGATTATTCGATGGCGCTTATCGTTGGCCCCAATCTAAACTACGCATGGATATTGTCCAGATCAGAAAACCCAAATATGGAATTATGTGAAGAATATTTTGCGGCGGCTTCTCAGTTAGAAATTAAAAAAAATAAGTGGATCAAAATTAGAAGTTGCATATAACTACTCAATCAAGGCAATTCTATTAATACTTGTTCTAGATTTTTTCTAAGAGTTTTAGGGGTCTCTGCAGGATAACCATACCAAATCAATCCGATAATATTTTCTGATTTTCTATCGATCCAGGTAATGTCATAACATCGATCATCTTGAGTAACCGGTCCAGTTGACCATTTCGTTCCGACGCCATTACTCCAGAGATAAAGCATAAGGTTCTGTATAACACAACAACATGCGGCATAGTCTTCTCGATAAAGAATATCGTCTTCTGATCTTTGACATGTCACAATTAACCAACCTGGAATATCTAGCCAACGTCTATATTTCTCCTCTGCGCTGTCCACTCCCTTTGTGCTTACCATCATTGCTCTATTCAATTCACAAATATTACAAATTGTCTCTTTACCTAAAAGGTAAAAACGCCATGGCTCAGTCAGATGATGGTTTGGTGCCCAACAGGCTATTTTGATTGCCTCTTTAATTAGAGTATTGTCTGGAATTTTGTTTGGGATGAAATTATGAATTGTGCGTCTTGATATAATCAAATCTTGAAGATATGTAGGTTGATTAGTCATATAGCGATTAATTCTATCCCGAAAAATGTTTTAATCAATATAAAAAAGATGCAGAATTACACAACCTACTAGGTAACATGACAGGTCATGCACGATCTATTTTAGAAACTACACTAACTGAAGTTGTTACTGCTGAAAATATATCTCTAGATGATTAATGATGAAATTAAAAACTATATATAATCTTCTATATATTCTATTTCTAACATTTTTTGCCTATGCCACTGTTAATGCTGGTGATGATGGGCCATTCAGACCGCCAGGCCGTTTTGTGAATATTGGATTCCAGACTATGTACATTGATTGCATGGGAAATAAATCTCCAACCGTCCTGATAGATGTAGGTATTGCAGGATCATCGGCAAATTGGTACAAAATAGCACAAACACTATCTAATGATGTTCGGACATGCCTCTATGATAGAGCAGGATATGGTTGGAGTGATCCAGGAAGAGGTGAGAGAACAACTGCAACTATCGTTCATGAACTTAATCTGTTGATTAACAAAGCTGAAATTCCTGGCCCTTTTGTTCTGGTTGGCCACTCTTTTGGCGGATTTACAGCTCGTTATTTGGCTGCCAAGTTTCCAAAAAATGTAGTGGGTTTAGTGCTAGTTGATTCGTCCCATCCAGAACAAATATACCGACTTTCCGCATTAGACAAAGCAAAACAAAAACCACTTGTAACGGGACGCAATAATCTCGCTCCTGAGGATTTCTCAGAATTTCAAAGAAAATGGTACTTTTTAAATTCCAGTCGAAAAGCAACCTTTGCGCAAATGGATGAACTAAAATATTTTAAAGAAAGTGCCTATCAAGTTAAACATTCGGGACCAATAAAAGATATACCGGTAGCTGTTTTATCAAGAGGAATCGGACAACTACCAGAACTGGATGGAGTCTCTCTTGAGAATGAATGGCAAGATATGCAAAAAGATCTTCTGAAACTTAGTAGAAATAGTTGGCAGTTAATTGTTGCCGATAGCGGCCATGAGATACATAAGGAAGCACCCAATCATGTAGTCGAAAACATCTTGAAAGTGGTCAACAAATCAAAAAATAGTGCTAAATAGTGGAAAATAATTCCAATGAAAAATCTGAAGAAATTCTCTCCAGACTAAATTCAGAGACATCAAAAACTTTCTGGATAGAATTATTACCTTTCTTTGCAAAAGGTATGGTAATTCACGTATCTCATAGCCTTGATTTGATAGAGGTTGCATATCAATTATCTAAAGATAATAAGAAACAAATAGAAGAATGGATGGAAAATAAATTAATATCGAAAGTAACTGATGAATTAGCAACGACATGGCATGAGAATAATATGCTTGTTTGGACTGTCGTTATAAAGCCTTGGGTTCTTGTGCAGCCTGTCGTTGATTAATTTTTATAACTAAAAAGTAAAACAAAGTATATGTTGCTTTAGGCTTTTTTTATTTTCCAAGCTGTCGGTAATCGGCCTTGAACTGTAAGAGATAAACAAGAGCCGATAATAAAAATAGCGCCAATACCAGAGCCAATATCTGGTAACTCATTCCACCCAATCCAACCGAATAATGTCGCCATAAATACTGTTACGTAAGTAAATGGCGAAACCGTTGAGGCTTCATTATTTGTAAATGCATAGGTCAACAATGTTTGCCCGCATGTTGCACATATACCTGCTAATATCATAATCGACAAATCAAAAATAGTAGGTGTTTGCCAAAACCATATCATCGCAATACCGGAATAGAATGTAGAAAAGATACTAAAATAAAATACCGTGCGTATAACAGGCTCAGTACTAGCCATATAACGTATAAGTATTTTTGCGCATGCAATAAAGAAACCTGAGCAGAGTCCAATAATAGCAACGTAGGTAAACATAGACGTACCAGGTTTTAAAATAAGTATTACGCCAATAAACCCTATTATTAAAGTAAAAAAGATTCTTGGGCTTATTCTTTCATTAAGAATTGGAACCGCTAATATAGCAATAAATAAAGGAGACGTAGCATTTAATAGCGTAGCTTCAGATAAGCCTATGTTCGTAATTGCGAAATATAAACATGTCATTGCGGAAATACTGATAAGGCCACGAAAGACATGCAGATGAAAAATTGATGTTTTTACAAACGAAATCCCGCGGAGAAGAATAAATGGAATAATAATGATTAAACCTATAATACTTCTAAGAAAAACTAACTGTATTGTTGGTAATTCAGATGATGTGGCTTTAATGCAGGTTACCATAACAGCAAAAAAGCAAGCAGAAAAAAAAGCAGGGAGAAATCCATGTATTAAGTATCGTTTATTAAAATTCATTTATTTACTCTAGTAACATTTTTAAGAGGTAGATTGAAACTTAACTGGCTATAAAAAATATAATTATATAATATTAAACAAACTGGAACAGTTCTGAATACATAAATAATCATATTAGAACAAATATAACCTGAAATGGAGCTAGCGATGTTAGAGGATATTTTCAAAATGCAGTTAGAACTCAATGACTATGTTTTTAAAAAAAATAATCTTAAGAACAAATCGGGTAATGACTTAAATATGCAATCAATTATAGTTTCTGCAGAAAAAGAAGAAATGATGGTAAATGATTTGCCTAATGAATGGCTAGTCAATTATTCAAAAGCAATAAAAGAAGAATTATTAGAGTTAGATGATGAATTATTATGGAAATGGTGGAGCAAAGATAAGATTGATATGCAGAATATACGCGTAGAATTAATCGATATTTTACATTTTCTAGTTTCAGCCATGATGTGTGCTGGATTGAATGCAGAGAAAGTATTTGATATTTATCGACAAAAACACGCCATTAATATAAAACGGCAAGATACAGAATATAGTAAAAAAATAAAAACAGAAGATGATAATAAAGAAATTAAATAACGAGAACTATAAATATATTAGTAAATATTTGAGAAATATAAATTAGAGTGAAAAAATTATGAATGAAATAAATGAAACACAAAATAATGCAGAAAGCATTGTTATCTCTCAGTCTGTTGCTATTTTAATTGATGGCAACAATATAGAGCGAAGTATTCATACAGAGGCAAATGACACTAATACGATGCTTAATTTTGATATATTAATTCCAAAATTATTAGTTAATCGCGGTTTAAGTCGTCTTGTCTATTTTCGTGAAGGGAAACATATTTCAAATAAACTTCAGGAACGTCTACATAATTTCTACCATGGTTCTGTAAGACCATGCCATAAAAGTGCCGATATACCACTATCAATCAACGCGATTCAAGTTGCTAATAAAGTTGATACCATTATCATTATGTCGGGTGATTCAGACTACATCGAGCTTTTACGCCACCTAAAATCAGAAGGTGTGCGTGTAGAAATCGCAGCAGTTGAGAGTACAACTTCTAGATTAATTATTGAAGAAGCTGATCACTTCCATGAAATTACAAAAGGTGATTGGTTCACGCTGCCCGTAAAAAAAGTATCAAAACGACATAACAATATGCGCAATGTAAAAGACAACACCAAGAAGTGATACATTATTTGAATACCGGGTAAAATACATCCCTCTTCGTCTATATTGTATATCCTCATCAACGTTTTTTAACCCTTCTGAATGAATATATCTGCCAATACAAAGCAAGACTAATGCAACAAAGCTAAAAACTACCAGCTCTTTCTGAAAAAAAAGAATAATAGGGATAATAACAGCTAAAGATATGCTTTCTACGAAATTACCATGGCATCGAATTGCGCGAGCTAGCTCTTCATCTCCTCCCGACTCTAACAATATTTTTTTTTCTCGCCTTAATTGAATAACCCTTAGTATTAAAACTCGATTCCAAATAATCAAAAAAATTATGCACAGCAAAAAACCAATTTCAAAAAAAGGATATAGAATTTCATTAATTTGATTGTACATATCAAACTCCAAATAGTTTTTATAATTCTAAATTAAGCTTATCAAATTGCGCCGCTATCTATGAGTATTTTATATATTTTCTCTGCCATAAAATAATAACCTTCCTTATTAGGATGAATAGAATCAGATTTTAATGATTTATCGCCTAAAATATCAGGAATTAAATCCTCAATAAAAATAATACTCATTGAAGTAGCAATTTCCTCATAAATATCAAACGAAGATAAAAATAGACCTGGTTTTGGGACGCCAAGTAAAATAACAGGAATACCCCTATCTAAAGATAACTGAATCATGCTACGTATATTCGATTCCATGTCTTTCATATCCATTTTACGTAGCAAATCATTTCCGCCATGACAAAGAATCATTAACTGAGGATGGTGCTCGTCTAAAACATTGGGTAATCGCTTTAGGCCTTGTTTGGAGATTTCCCCGGAAATACCTGCATTGATTACTTTTAGTCCTGTTAATGCTTCGAGTACTACTGGATAACTATCAATTTTAGAAACATTGTATCCATAAGTGAGACTATCGCCAAAAGCAAGTATTACAGAATCATTTGACAATGGAGATAAAGAAGAAGTCTTCTCTCCGCACCCACTAATTATTAAAATAAAAACACTTAAGAAAAAAAAGTATTTATTTTTGTTAACACTTAACATGATGAACACAAAAATAACAAATATATCCATTCATCACTATATTTTATTTACTTTTTCTTTATCTTTCTTTTAAACTCATCGGTATGGCCATAAAATTACCAAAATCATTGTTATGGATTTCAGGGCCTACTGTGGAAGCCTTATTAAAATTCTATGACTACCCTCACCCAAAAAAAACGGGTGAAATTATCGAGGGATATGATAAAGGTCACGCACTAAGAACTGCAAAAATGTGTGCTGCCGTTGCTAGGAATTTGGGTCATGACGAAAAAGTTGTATGTAACTATCAAATTGCTTGCTTGCTTCATGATTTAGGTCGCGCTGGCCTTGATGAAAAATTATTTGGCAAAATATGGTCATGGGCCAGCGCTCATGAAATACCAACACGACCTTTAGAATGGCGTGAAAAATATCCGGAAACAGAATATGGAAAAGAAACTGAAGCATTCTGGGATATGTACTGTTCACAACTTCAAGAGATTGGAGTTAAAAATACTGATTGGGCAAAAGAACAAATAGAAATGCGGTTAGGTTATGCAAGGCGTTTTAACAAACAAATTAAAAATATTAAACCAAAACTTAAAAAACTTGGCATAGAATGGTCTGATTGGATGGAAAAAGTAATATTATACTATTACTACCCAGAAAAAATGGATAATGCGCCTGACTGGACGCGGAAGTTCGGTGAAATTCTTGTCGCGTGCGAACAATTAGAAGCATACAGTAATAGAACGCGCGGAAAAGATTATTATAACCGTGGTAATGAGAGTTTTATACAAGCATTCGATTACCTAGAAAGCCTTAAGAAAAAAAGATTAATTAGTGGAAGTGTATTATCTGCTCTCCGTAATTTAATCGCTGATGGTTTATTTGATGATATTCTCAAGGATGCGCGCAATGGAAATATTTCAAAAGAAGAATTAAATTATTTAAGATCAATTAATACCGAGGATTATGTATGTCTGTCATAACAAAACAATTCTCACTGGATATGCAAGGTGATAGTCAAGTAAGAAATATTACAGAGAAAATATCAAACATACTTTCTGAATCAGAAGCAAATAAAGGTATTGTTACAATATTTATAAAACACACAACTGCTTCAATAATGATTTTTGAAGACGAACCTGGCTTAAGAAAAGATACAAAATCAATTTGGGAAACATTAATACCTGTTAATCAGAAATGGAAACACAATACTCTAAATGCAGGTGAAGATAATGGCCATAGCCATTTACGTGGACAAATTCAGGGTCAATCATTGACAGTGCCTTTTTTAGAAAAAAAACTTACACTCGGGACTTGGCAACAGATAGTAGTAATCGATTTTGATACTCGTGCTAGAACACGTGAAATTATCATGCAAATAGTCGGCGAATGATATCTAACTATTTCATAAATATTTGAAGCAATTCATTCAGATAACGTTGCCCCTCTAAAGAGGGTTTTAGCTCCGTCTTTTGACAATTAAGTAACCTTCTTTTTTTGGCAAGCCTCAACTCTTTCTCTATATTTTTTACAGGTAATCCAGTTCTTTCTGAAAAAAGACTTATTGGAACACCATCAGTTAAACGTAATGCATTCATCATAAATTCAAGCGGAATCTCATCACTGGTTAAAACCTTTTTTTCAGTAATAACATCTCCGTAACCGGCTAATTCAATATAACGTTTTGGTATTTTATGGCGAGTAAATCTTTCAATCTGGCCATGAGCAACATTAGTTATTTTACTGTGTGCGCCAGCGCCAATTCCAAGATAATCGCCAAACTGCCAATAATTTATATTATGGATTGATACACGATTATCCCTTGCATAAGCGGATATTTCATACTGCCTGAAATTATTATCTTGAAGAAATATTTGCCCCTGCTCCTGTATAGACCAAACAAGGTCATCATTAGGTAGTCGCGGTGGATTCGAACTAAATACGGTGTTTGGCTCAATTGTCAACTGATACCATGAAATATGTGTGGGCAATTGATCAACTGCTTGTTTTAGATCTGCTAATGCATTGTCAACTGTTTGATTTGGCAAACCAAACATCAAATCCAAGTTAATATTTTCAAAACCAGATTGCTTGCTGAGCTCAATTGCTTTTCTCGCTTCATTAGAGTTATGTATTCTTCCTAATAAAGCCAATAATTTATTGTCAAAACTTTGTATGCCTAGAGACAACCGATTAATACCTACCGCTCTATATTCAAGAAACTTCTCTGCATCCACCGCCCCAGGGTTTGCTTCTAATGTTATTTCTATATTTAAATTAAGATTTAGTCGGGCACGTATCGAACTAAGTAATCGATCCAATGACTCAGGTAAGAATAAACTTGGAGTTCCTCCTCCAATAAATATACTATTGATTGTCCTTCCCCGCACGCGGTAAAGTTCAACTTCAAGATCATTTATTAGAGCATCAATATAACTTTTCTCGTCAAATCCAGATATTGGCACTTCATGTGAATTGAAATCACAATAAGGACATTTCTTTATGCACCAAGGAAGATGTATATAAAGCGAGAGAGGTGGTGTCTGATGTAATATTAGCATCAAAATATTTTTTATTAGCTATTTAATTTTGCTTAACTTTTCAACTAATTTTCTTAATGCTTGACCACGATGACTTAATTGATTTTTTGTATCGTCTGATAACTCGGCAGAAGTACACTGATACGTTGGAATATAAAAAATCGGATCATAGCCAAATCCATTTTCCCCTTTTGGCTCTGTAATAACATGCCCCTCCCAAACCCCCTCTACAATTATTGGGTTTCTATCTGTTGCGTGTCTTAAAAAAACCATTGAACAAACAAATCTTGCTCGACGAGCTTCTTTGTCTAATAGCTTTATATCTTCGATAAGTTTATTTAAATTATCTTCATCATTAGCATCAAGACCTGCATAACGTGATGAAAAAATACCAGGCCGGCCTTCAAGCGCATAGACTTCAATCCCAGAGTCATCTGCAATAATAGGGTGCTGAGTATATTCAGCTGCATTACGTGCTTTTATTAATGCATTTTCTAAAAATGTTGCTCCTGTCTCATCCGCCTCGATAACATCAAATTTGGATTGTGGGACTATTTGAAATGCGGTATTACGAAGTAATGTGTTTATTTCTCTTACTTTATGTAGATTATTACTTGCTAAAACAATTTCTTCTTTTGCTAATATCACTACCTTAATGCGTCATTCTGGTATTTGAATAATTCGGTTATTCCTTTTTTAGCCAACCCTAACATGCCTTCTAATTCCTCATATGTGAATGGACGTTTTTCTGATGTCCCCTGAATTTCAATGAAGTTATTTTCATTATCCATAACAACATTCATATCAGTATCGGCAGTTGAATCTTCTGTGTAATTTAAATCCAGCAATGCCTTGCCATCGTTAATACCTACAGAAACAGAGGCTATCTTACCTTTGATTGGGTTATCCGTAATTAAACCATCGGAGATGGCTTTATTAACAGCGTCATTTAATGCGACATACCCGCCGGTAATTGAAGCAGTTCGTGTGCCGCCGTCTGCCTGAATGACATCACAATCAACAACGATCGTATTTTCGCCTAACAAATTCATGTCGATGGTAGTACGAAGTGAGCGGCCTATTAATCGTTGGATTTCCATTGTCCGTCCTCCCTGCTTATGCTGTGCTGCTTCACGTCGCATACGTGAATCCGTTGAGCGTGGTAACATCCCATATTCAGCGGTTATCCAGCCAGTCTCCTTACCACGTAAAAAGCTAGGCACGCCAGCCTCAATACTGGCATTGCAAATAATCTTAGTTTTGCCGAACTCAATCAATACCGAACCCTCTGCATAGCAAGTAAAATCCCTCGTTATAGTAATGGGCCTGAGTTGATCTAATGAACGTCCATCTGAGCGCATAAAAGCCTCCTGTTAAAAAGTGCTGTATTATAACGATAAAATACCTCTACGTATTTCCCCCATTAGTAACGAAACGTTACTATTGGTAAACAACTATTATATGACAAGAAGGATATCTCAATGATTCATAGCATGACAGCCTACGGCAGGGCCGAAGATTCTAATAATAATAATTCAATCTCGTGTGAAATTAGAAGCGTAAATCATCGCTACTTAGAGTTGTCGATTCGTCTGCCAGAAGAATTAAGACCTATTGAACAAAAAATTCGTGAACAAATCTCTGATAAATTAAAACGAGGAAAAATAGACTGTAATATACGTATTGAACAGCATAATGTTCATAATGAAATGCTATCGATTAATGATGATTTATTAAAAAAAGTAATTGGGCTGGCAGAAAAAACAAATATAGATTTAACCGCCTCTTCACCTTTAAATGCACTTGATCTATTACGCTGGCCGGGAGTTCTGGAAAAGAATATTCTTGATCCTGAAACAATAAATAAACCTCTTTTGAAACTAATAGATCAAACACTTGATACCGTAATTGACACTCGTATACGTGAAGGTTTAAAAATAAAAAAAATGCTTACAGAACGTTGTGTCAAAATAAAAAAAATTGTTGATGATATTCGTGGGAAAATGCCTATTATTCTAAAAGACTTGCGTGAAAAATTAACCAAACGTGCACAAGAACTTTCAAGCGAATTAGATAATGATCGTCTTGAGCAAGAATTACTTTTCATGTCTCAGAAGATGGATATTGCTGAAGAAATTGATCGTCTTAATGCTCATGTAGATGAAGTTATAAGAGTAGTAGACCAGAAGGAGCCTATTGGAAGACGACTCGATTTTCTTATGCAAGAAATGAATCGAGAATCAAACACATTAGGATCGAAATCATATCACCTTGATACAAGCAATGCTTCGGTTGAACTAAAAGTTCTAATTGAACAAATGCGAGAACAAATTCAAAATATAGAGTAATTAAAAATCATGAGTACTAAAAATAGTGGAACTCTATTTATTATCGCTGCGCCTTCTGGTGCCGGCAAAACATCACTAGTAAAAGCATTATCAAAAAAAACTAATGGCCTAAGCATTTCAACATCACATACAACACGCCAACCTAGAGAAAATGAGAGGGAAGGAGAAGATTACTTTTTTATAGGAGAAAAAAAGTTTATAGATTTAATAAAAGAAAATTATTTTCTTGAATACGCAAAAGTCTTTGATAATTATTATGGAACATCTCGTTCTTTAGTTGAGTCAGAAATAGAGGCAGGAAGAAATGTCATTCTAGAAATTGATTGGCAAGGCGCAAAACAAGTCAAATCAGTAGGATTAGAAATTATTAGTATTTTCATACTTCCACCTAACTATCAAGCGCTGCGAGAAAGATTATTAAATCGCAAAAAGGATAATATACAGACAATTGAACGAAGAATGAGTGCCGCGTTTGAAGAAATTTCACATTATAAGGAATTCGATTTTATTGTTATAAATGATGATTTTGAGCAAACACTCACGAAACTCAACGAGATCATAATCTCGCCGAACACAGATTTACATCGCCAATCTAATTTTTATGATGATTTTGTCAGTCAAATATTGGCGCAACAAGATTGAATTAGGTAAGATTATGCCTAGTGCTATGAATCACATGAAATACAGGATATTTGTCAACAGTAATAAAATTAAGGAGTTTTAATGGCCAGAGTAACCGTTGAAGATTGTTTAGAAAATGTTATAAATCGTTATGAATTAGTTTTACTTGCAAGCAAACGAGCTCGTCAAATCGTACTAGGGTCTGATCCCTTAGTTCCACCTGATGATGATAAACCAACTGTAATTGCATTACGTGAAATCGCAGAAAACTTGGTTAATACTGAAAACGTAGACAAAATAAATCAACCAGATACCGATGAAGAACTGTCCGAAGACGTTTTTGGGCTACCGCCTCTCTCTAAATAATTAGTAATTTTTTCCTATATCAAGAAAGGCGCGGCAAGTGTCTTTTTGCTGTTGTATTATATAGTTGTTCATAAAAATCGACTTAACTAAGAGCTTATGTTAACGATTAACGAATTAAGCAAAACAATCGGCACCTATCTGCAGCCAGAACAGGTCAACAAAGTCCAACTCGCCTATCAATTTAGTGCTGAAGCGCACGAAGGGCAAAAACGAGTAAGTGGCGAGCCATATATACATCACCCCTTAGAAGTTGCCTATATACTTGGTGATATGCGAATGGATTATCAAACATTAGTAGCTGCAATACTTCATGATGTTATTGAAGATACGCCAACGGTAAAAACAGAAATTAGAAAAAAATTTGGTAAAGGAATTGCGGAATTAGTGGATGGGGTTAGCAAATTAGATAAAGTTAAATTTGAAAGTTTTGAAGAAGCCCAGGCAAATAACTTTCAAAAAATGTTAATGGCAATGAGTACGGATATTCGAGTTATTCTCGTCAAATTAGCGGACCGTTTACATAATATGCGGACACTAGAGGCGTTGAAATCAGGTAAACGCCTACGCATAGCAAAAGAAACGCTTGAAATATATGCACCAATTGCATTACGACTCGGAATTAATTCTATCCGTTTAGAATTAGAAGAACTCGGTTTCGCAACGCTATACCCGCTGCGTTATAGAATATTAGATGAACAAATAAATAAAGCACGAGGACACCGAAAAGAAGTTATTTCAAAAATTCGTACGGCTTTGAAACGGAGAATGCGCCAAGAAAAAATTCCTGGGCAAATTTTTGGTCGCGAGAAACATCTTCACGGAATATATAAAAAGATGCGTGATCAAAATTTATCATTTTCAGATGTATATGATGTTTATGCTTTCCGAATAATTGTTGACGATGTTGATACTTGCTATAGAACTGTGGGTACAGTACATAATTTATATAAACCGGTGCCGGGTAAATTCAAGGATTACGTAGCCATACCAAAAACAAATGGTTATCAATCACTGCACACTGCTTTATTTGGGCCGTACGGTGTCCCGATAGAAATCCAGATTCGAACAAAAGAAATGAATGATGTTGCTGAAGTTGGAATTGCCGCGCATTGGTTATACAAAACTGGAAATACATCAAAAAATATTAATCTAGTCAATAAAGACCGAAGTGGTGCGCAACAACGCGCAAGAGAATGGTTAAGAAATATAGTTGAAATGAATAAAACTGCTGGTAATCCTGAAGAATTTTTCGAAAACGTAAAAATAGATTTATTTCCTGACGAAGTATATATCTTCACCCCTAAAGGAAAAATTATGGAGCTTCCAAATGGTTCAACTGCGGTTGATTTTGCATATGCAATACACACAGATATTGGAAATACGTGCGTTGGCGCTAGAGTGAATAGAAAACTCGTACCACTAGGTACTCAATTAACAAATGGTCAAACTGTAGAAATTATTGCTGCAAATAGTGGAAGACCTAATCCAGCGTGGTTAAGTTTTGTTGTCACAGTGAAAGCTAGATCACAAATAAGGCATTTCTTAAAAAATCTTCAACAAAGCGAAGCTGTAGCGTTAGGAAAACGCTTATTAAATCGTGAACTCGAGCCCTTTTCACTTACTTACCAAGATATCAGCGAAGTGGATATGGAATATCTGCTTAATAAAAACAAAAATGAAAATGAAAATGAGCTATTCAAGGATATCGGATTAGGCAATAAAATGGCGCCATTAATTGCTAGGCAATTAGTTGTGCTAAAAAAATTAGCTTCGAAAAAGAACCAGAAAAACTCAGTTGATAATACTACTCCTCTATCAATAAAAGGTACCGAAGGAATGGTCGTAAAGTTTCCAAAATGTTGTTACCCCATACCAGGCGACCCGATACATGGATTTGTTACTTCTGGGCGCGGTATAGTAATACATCGTCAAACTTGTAAAAATTTGGCGGAATATCAAAAACAACAGGAAAAATGGATTAATGTAGAATGGGAACCCTACAATGAGGGTGAATACGAAGTAAAGATACATTTAAACGTAAATAATCAACGTGGAGTTCTTGCGACTGTAGCAGCTGCAATTGCAGATACTGATGCAAATATTAATAGCGTGGAAATGAAAGAACGTGATGACCGACATACTTCTTTACGATTTATTATTAAAGTAAAAAATAGAGTTCATTTAGCAAAAGTAATTAGAAAAATAAGACTTATCAAAAGTGTTTCACAAATTGATCGAAATTAAGCAATATATAGCTAAATAAAAAATATAAGGAGATAATAATGCAACGGGAAATAATCTTCACTGAAGATGCGCCGCAAGCAATAGGAACATATTCTCAAGCAGTCACGATAGGAAAAACAATTTATCTTTCTGGCCAAATACCATTAATACCAAAAACTATGGAACTCATTGAGGGTGATATGAAAAAACAAATTACACGCGTCTTTATGAACTTAGCTGCTGTTGCTAAAGCTTCAGGAGGAACATTATCTGATATCAGTAAATTAAATATTTATCTAACAAACTTATCGGATTTTCCATTAGTAAATGAAGTTATGGCTGAATATTTTTCAGAACCGTATCCTGCTCGAGCAGTTGTCGGTGTCTCTAATCTGCCCAAAGGAGCAATGATTGAAATGGACGCAATCATGACAATTTAAAGAAATATCCGAAGTTTATCTTCGCTTTGATAATAAAAAAACAACCAAGTCTTTCAGACCCAATCACATCTTTGACTGGAATCGGTCCTCGGTTACAAGAAAGATTGATGCATATCGGAATTGATAGAATTCAAGATTTATTATTTCACCTGCCCTACCGTTATATTGATCGAACGCGCCTTATCTCTCTAGGAGAATTAAAAGCAGGAGAAGATGCTTATTTTCAAGGAGAAATTGAACTTACGCAAATTCGTTATGGGAAGCGTAGATCGCTGTTATGCCGTATTAGTGACGGCACCGGTGCGGTTATCCTGCGATTTTTTTATTTTTCAAAATCTCAACAAAATAAACTGCAACGAGGACAACTTATACGCTGTTATGGAAAGGTGCGAAGAGGTTCTAGTTCGCTCGAAATAATCCATCCAGAATATCGTTTACTTGAAAGCGGTGTTGACGTTGAGCTAGAAAAACAATTAACGGCTGTATATCCAAGTACTGAAGGCTTGCAACAACCCCGAATACGTAAATTGATTGAACAAGCGCTAGTAATTTTAAATAGTGATAAGAAAAACATAAACGAATTATTACCACAAGAAATATTGTTAGAACAAGACTTGCCAACATTAGCTGACGCTCTAGAATACGTTCATCGAGCACCAATCACTGCTGATTTACAAAGTCTTATTGATGAAAAACATCCCACCCAAAAAAGACTTATCATTGAAGAACTTCTCGCACATCAGCTAAGCCTTCTTGAGCTTCGAAATGAATTAAAAAAAGAAAAATCGCCCATTTTTAATAAAAGCCAATATCTTGTGTCTGAGTTTTTAAAAAAATTGTCCTTTAAATTAACTAATGCCCAAAAAAATGCTTTCAAAATAATAGCATCTGATTTAAATGCTAATTCAGCAATGCTAAGACTTTTACAAGGTGATGTTGGCTCAGGTAAAACTGTAATAGCTGCGCTAGCAACACTACAAGTAATTGAACAAAATTATCAAGTTGCAATTATGGTGCCAACAGAACTTCTTGCTGAACAGCATTACAAAAACTTTTCTGTTTGGTTTGAACCACTAAATATCGAAACAGTTTTATTAACTGGAAAATTAAAGAAATCTATAAGAAATTTAATCGAAGAAAAATTAAAAAATAAAAAATCAATTGTTGTGATTGGTACACATGCTTTATTTCAGGAAAGTATAATTTTTTCAAAATTAGGGCTTGTGATTATTGATGAGCAACATCGATTTGGAGTCCATCAACGACTTGCTTTGATTGAAAAGGGGAAGCAATATGACGAATATCCACACCAGTTAATTATGACGGCTACGCCGATACCAAGAACACTGACAATGACTGCATATGCTGATCTTGATCACTCAATTATTGATGAACTTCCGCCGGGACGTATACCCGTAAATACAAGCGTGCATTCAAATCAAAGGCGAAACGAAATAATAGATAGAATAAAAAATGTTTGTGATGAGGGTCGTCAGGTATATTGGGTATGTACTCTTATTGATGAATCGGAATCTTTACAATGTGAAACTGTGGTTGCTACTTCGGAGCGTCTTAAACAAAAATTAAAGAAAATTAATACAGGTATGATACATGGCCGTATGAAAGCAAATGAAAAAGAAGCTATCATGAAAGATTTTAAAGAGGGAAAAATAAATTTATTAGTTGCAACAACAGTAATCGAGGTTGGGGTTGATGTTCCTAATGCTAGTTTAATGATTATCGATAACGCAGAACGACTTGGTCTCTCACAATTACACCAATTACGCGGCAGAATTGGTCGAGGTAATGAAAAAAGTCATTGTATATTAATCTATCAATCGCCTCTTAGTAATTTAGCAAAAGAAAGGCTTGAAATTATGCGAACTACTAATGATGGTTTTGTTATTGCTGAAAAAGATCTTGAGTTGCGGGGACCAGGTGAAGTACTTGGTACCCGTCAGGCTGGAATACCTGATTTTCGTATCGCTAATCTAAAAAGAGATTCTTACCTATTGTCAAAAATTCAAAGAATTGCTACACAATTAATAGAAAGAAATCCTAAGAATGTAGAATTACTAATCAAACGCTGGCTTGGGAAAAAACATGAATATAGTAATGTATAATATAGGGAAAATTTAATTGAGAATTAATTGGCAGAATAAACAAATAGCACGTCTTAGTATTAAAAATAAACACTTGTTTTTATTCTTATTTGAAAATGGATCATTAACTCGTTTGATTCAAGATCGATGCAAAGGAAGATTCCATATAGATTTAATTAATGAATCATGGGCCGAGGCAATGTCAGATGAAAAAAATTTACTATCTTTACGTAGTAATGAAATTACTTTCATCAGAGAATCGTATCTAAAGTGTAATAACAAAAAATTAGTTTATGCGCGTACAGTTATTCCACAACCAACTCTTAGAGAACAAAATCAAACACTAACTAAACTTGGGCAAAAACCGTTGGGTGAAATATTATTTAAAAATAATAACGTCTATCGCAAGAGTATGAAATACGCGAAAATTCCCTTATCAAATAAACTTCATAAAAAAGCTATAAATCATAGCGCTATATCTTCTGAAATATATGGCAGGCAATCAATATTCTGTATAAAAAATAAGCCATTACTTGTTGTTGAGATATTTCTTCCTTCTATTATGGATTGTAAAGAGATAACATTTTGATTATAAAATACATAGATTCTTTGTCTCACTTAAGTTATTAAGAAATGAATTTAAAAAAAATAAAATTAAAATATGATAAATTCAAACAGTATCTTTTACTAATAAGATTAAATAGGCCTATTGGTATTTTTTTATTGTTATGGCCTACTTTATGGGGGCTATGGATAGCTTCCGAAGGTTTTCCAAACACAAAGATTCTGGTTGTATTTCTATTGGGTGTTTTTTTAATGAGATCGGCGGGGTGTATTCTAAATGATATAATTGATAAGGACTTTGATAAATTTGTTTCTCGTACTCAAAATAGGCCATTAGCATCAGATAAATTATCCTCGATTGAAGCTTTTATTGTAGCTATTAGTTTAATCTTTATTGCATTCTTACTTGTTTTAACAACAAATACTCTTACAGTACAACTTTCATTCATCGCAATTATTTTAGCTGGCATTTATCCATTCCTAAAACGTCATACCTATCTACCTCAATTTTTTTTAGGTTTAACGTTTGGATGGTCGATCCCCATGGCGTTTGCAGCAACAACCAATTCTATCCCTAAGATTGCTTGGCTATTATTAATTGCCAATATACTCTGGGCAGTTGTATATGATACTATTTATGCAATGATTGATCGTGAAGACGATCTGAAAATCGGAATAAAATCAACTGCTATCTTATTTGACGATGCCGATAGATTTATTATCGGATTAATTCAGTCGCTGGTACTTATTGCATTAATAGTAATTGGCCAACAAGCTTCTTTGAATACAATATATTATTTTAGTCTTATAATTGGGGGGGGTTTATTTTTATATCAATCATATTTAATTAGAAATAGAGATCCAAAAAAGTGTATGCAAGCATTCTTAAATAATAATTGGTTTGGTTTAGTTGTTTTTATTGGATTATACATTAACTATTTATAAATTAAAAAAATGATAAGTTTTATATCTAAAATTATTGCTCTCATATTTTTGCTTTCATCAATTGTCATCGGTGAAGAAAAAGAAACTGTAGTTAATAGCCAATGTACAAGAATTGGAAATAAATTGGGTAGTGTCAGCATTAAGGATTGTCTCGATATTGGGCTACATGCAACTGATGGAGAAAGTGTCAAAGGCGCGGCCATTTTAATAAAAGAATATCCACCACTTGAAAAAAGGGAACCACTAGGCAAAGTATTATTAGTAGGTGGAATCCATGGTGATGAATATTCATCCGTAAGCGTAATATTTAAGTGGTTAGCGACGCTAAATAAACATCACAGTGGTTTATTTCATTGGCATGTCATCCCCCTATTAAATCCTGATGGCTTACTAAGAAAAAAATCGCAACGGATTAATGAAAATAATGTCGATTTAAACCGTAACTTCCCCATAAATGACTGGGAAAATACGGCCATAAAATATTGGATTGAAGAAACGGGTAGAAATCCAAGGTACTATCCGGGGGTTGAAGCATTAAGTGAGCCTGAATCTAACTGGTTACTTGGGCATGTCAATGTTTTTCGACCAGACGTTATTGTTTCGGTACATGCTCCTCATGGAATTATTGATCATGACGGGCCACGTACAGCCCCAAGTAAATTGGGGGCACTTTATCTAAATTATTTAGGAACCTATCCTGGTTCCCTAGGAAATTATGCTGGGGTACAACGCCAGATTCCGGTAATTACCATCGAACTCCCTTACGCTGGAATCATGCCAACAAAAGATGAAATTAGCAGTATTTGGCGTGACATGGTGAAATGGTTACGTAAAAATATAGTAGAAGAAGAAAATTCTATGGAAAATAATCAAGATGCAGCGCCTTCATAAATTATTCGCCACTTTCCATCATCTTCCATTTTCCAATATTGGCGTTTGATAAATTTTCTACGGAAAGTATCGCTCGCATAATCTTGTAAAAAAGTTACCACCATTAAATCAGGATTATCTGGGTAAAGAAAAACACTCTTGTTCGTTAAATTTACTTTGATGTATTTTTTCATAGGTATAACCCGACGCTTATATTCGACCCAAGAACTATAATCCTTACCAAGCCCCATATATTCTTTTGAGTAATGGCGCAAATATAAATTTACATCGAGACTTTCCCAATCTTGACGCCATTTTTCAACAAATAAATTATAATTAGTGCTTCTTGATTCCCAATTTTGTTTTGTAACCCAATTTATCGAATTAGTTATAATAACTGGGGTCTTACCCTCATCTATAAAATGAGATAATGTATTCAAATCATTATTACTAACAATAACACAACCATTACTGTCATTAGGTGCTCGACTATAGATTGCACTAGGAGTGCCATGTAGCCATATACCATAACCTGTTCGGCCATGTCGTTGATCCCAGTCATTTGGATAATCAATAGGGAATGCGCCATCGCCGTATAGATCTGGTAAATCTTCTGATGGAATAAAACCGGTAACGAAATATACGCCTATGGGTGTCTTCTGGTCACCTTCGGTATATTTACCTGTTCCATTTTTTCCGATAGTGACATAAAAATCAGCTTTCATTCTCGGAGTACCATTCTCGTTTTCAAACAGGAATAGACGAGAAGTTGATGCATCAACAATAATTACATGGCTCTGACTATTAGCAAGTTTTATTAAAGATGATGGGATCTTATCCTTTTCAATTGTTAATTTATGAAAGTTCCATCTCGCCTTAACCTCACTGAGTAAAGAATTTATATGATCAAAAGAAGCATTCTGAATATTTCCAAAATCAGTTATCTTCTGTGATCGTGATAACATTAAATCAGCATATATCAACTGAGCTGCTTTAAAATCAGGGTTAATTTTTATTAATTTATTTAATTTCTCTAAAGCCTTATCTATTTTATTCTTTCTAACATTATCTATTGCGCCGATCAAAATGCTTTCTGAATACATCGATAAATCTTTATCTGATGATAATAAACTTGGCCCAATATCATCCTCAGCAACCGAACAATTACAAAGAAATAACATTAAAATTAAATTTTTATATTTTACTTTCATAATAAAAACTTATTGCCGAACTCTCTCGCGTGTAATTAACCATTTGTCATTGATCATTTTTACTGTTATCTCTTTATTCACTTCATCGCTATATGTATCTGATTGATATTTTTGTCTGAAGGTAATCTTAGCTAGTTCTTCCCCGCGCAAATCAACCACCACATTTGCTAACGTTATCTTAATAAAGGCCGGATTCGCAAGACGTTTACGCCGTCCTTTTTCCCATGCGTTCCTGCTCAATCCTTTTGAAGGCTTAAATTCTGGAGCATAACTTGCAATATATGCTTCAATATCCTTTGATGACCAAGAATTAACCCACTGGTTAATTGACAATTCAACGATTTTCTTCTGATCTAGTTCTGTTTTTGGCTTATCATTGAGAGAATCCTCTCGGTCTATTTCTTTATTTAAACTAACTGCCTCTATAGTCTCTGCTTGTCTTTCTTTTTCCTGAATATCATTTTTTGCATTCTGTTTCCTAAAAGTTACTGATCGTTTTAAATCTTCGAGTATAGATTCTGTCTCTTCTACCTTATTTTTAAGTTCATTGTTTTCCTTTCTCAAATCTTTTGTCATTGTTTTATTTAAAGACTTATCGAGTTTTGCTAACTGTTCATCTTTAAGTGTTAAAGAACGATTTAGATCGCCTAATGAGCCTTCAGTTTTTGACAATCTATTTTTAAGTTTATTATTTTCTTCTGTTAATGATTGAAGTGACTTTTGTGTGTCCTCGAGTTTTGCTAACTGTTCATCTTTAAGTGTTAAAGAGTACATCACTTCATCCAATGAACTTTTTAATTCATTCATCTTTGCATTAAGCTCTACCTTTTCTTGTATTAATTTTTGAATAGATCTCTGAGTTTCACCAAGTTTAGCTAATTGTTCGTTTTTAATTACTATTGCACGTTCTCTTTCTTCAATTGATGCTACTGAGTCTTTTACAACCTCTTTAAGCTCAAGGTTTTCTTGCTCTAATGATTCAATGAGTTTAGTCTGGGGAAGAATTAATTCATTAAGGAGTAATAATTTCTCCTGATTAGCTACCTTACTCGTCCCTAATCCTAATGCCTCATTATATGCTCGGCTTGCTGCTTTAGCATAAATATCTCCAAGATTATTGTACGTTGTCGCATAGTTTGAATTAGTATCAAGAGCTTTTTTAAGCATCTCTTCTGCTTCTATATATTTTCCTTGAACAGCATAGATTACAGCAAGATTATTTAAAGGCTCAGGTAATGCTGGATTTTCTTCGGCTATTTTGTGAAATATTATTTCGGCATCAGCATATCTATTAAGGTGGGCTAAAATTAAACCTTTTAAAAATTGAAATTTAATGTCAGTTTTATTTCTAGAAAGATGATCTTCAGCTAAATTAAGCGCTTCCTTGTGTTTATCTTTTTCAATTAGAATTTGGATATCTTCATATGATATTTGCGCGAAAGAAGCGCTAATACAAAAAAATGTAATAATAGTAACTGACAATAAATATTTGATCGGTTGCATAATAAGATGCCGCTTAAAAATTTATAAATTAATATTTTTTACTTTTTTAATAAAATTGGAGCCCCGAGAGGGAATCGAACCCCCAATAGATGATTACAAATCATCGGTTATACCATTTAACTATCGGGGCAAAATACCATCCCTTAATCTATATCTTATATAAAAAGGTTTTAAAGATTATACGAAAAATTAAATATAAATACCCAATCTATATTGAGGTATTGTGAGCAATTAGAAGACCACGTAAAACAAGATTTGGTTCATATTCAAATTTATGCTCTAGTAATGGCTTGACCAGTGAGGCATTTCCACCAGATATAATGCATTTTGGCATACCACCCAATTCAGTTGAAAGCTCATTAACAGCTCTATCAATAATAGACACCGAGGCAAAAAAAGCTCCGTTATTAACTGCTGTTTTTGTATCGCTTGCATAATCAATTGACGGATTATTACCAATATTGATATTTATTTTTTCTGTATTTGCTATTAATATTTTCTGCATTAAATCAATGCCAGGAATGATATATCCTCCTAAATGATTTCCCTTGGAATCAACCGAGTCAATCGTCAATGCTGTACCACAACTTACTACACATAATGATGATTGATGCTCCTCCCAACCCGCTACTATTGATAACCAACGATCTATTCCCATTTGTTGAGTTTCAGAATAACTAGTTTTCAATCCTTTAAATTTTTTTTCTACACAAGATTGCCATAATTCTAATGGGCCATGTTTTTTTACCCAAGAGCCCAACGAATTAAATATTTCTAATCCGCCAACATTTGATACTAAAATTTTCGATACATTCTTTGTTAAAGATATATTTTTTTCGAGACTATTTTCGAAATTATTTTTGTCATAGATGAATGACCCGTGAGAAAAAAATTGTGATTTTCTTTCGCTAGCCCAATTCACTGAAGAATTTCCAATATCTAGTAAGAGCTTCATTATTGTATCTTTAGACTAACTTCACCTGAACCATAAGTTGATAATTTCCCATTCACCGACATTAATAGTGAGCCCCGCTCATCAATGCCCTTTAATATACCAACGATTTCTGCATTTGGTAAAATTAACTTAGCTTTTCTCTCATTATAACAATCAAATTGTCTCCACTCATCAATAAGATTTAAATTCTCCCCTATTTCCAAATCTTGAAGTATTTGAAAAATATTTGATAATAAAGTGGCGGCTATGATATTTCTTGATAAACGTTCTTTAGTAACGCTACATATATCAATTATCAATTGATCAACAATAGGGGGCTTGTGCTTTGGAAGTTCATAATTAATGCCGACTCCGATCACAATATCCAAAGGGCCCATACTTTCCCCTCGTATGTCTAACAATACCCCTCCTATTTTACGATCCATCACAAAAATGTCATTCGGCCACTTTAAGCCAACATTCTTAAGTCCTATTGAGTTTAATGTGCGGGCCGTGGCGATACCCATATACAATGACAATAATCCTAAAGAAATTGGCATAACTTCAAATCGCCAACCAACAGAAAGACATATACCACTACCAATTGGTGATAACCATTTCTTGTTCCTACGTCCTCTTCCTTCTGTCTGATATTCGGCAAGTATTACAGAACCATGAATAACTTCATGATTCAATCGATTCAACAAAGACAAGTTTGTTGATTTTATTTTAAAAGCAACCTCTATATCTCGACATGATTCTTTAGCCCTTGGAGAAATCATGTCTTGAATATCTTCTTTTGATAAAAACTCAAAATTATTATGTAAAAGATACCCTTTACCTCGAATAGCCTCAATTTCTAACCCAAGGACCTGTAGATATTTCACTGATTTCCAGATAGCAGCACGCGAAACATTTAGACGAGTCGCAAGCGTCTCTCCAGAATGGATTTTACCGTCTGAAATTATGCCTAACAGCTTGGTGTATCCACTTTTCATCGGTAGGGTCTAATAGAGTATGGGATGAGAAATTAAACCATCCTTAAAGTTTTATAGATATTAATTTATAGTGTATTAATTATTGGTTGTACTGATGACGGTTGTATCATCATCATCATCATCATCGTCTATATTTGTTTGCTCAATGTCTTCGTTCATTAAACTATCTATTTCATCATCAGAATCAATATCATTAGTATCATGCATTATCGTGACTTCTTCATCGCTTGATACATCAGAAATAGGGCTAATTGGTGCTACTTTTGATTTCCGAGGATTATTAGCAATTTCCTCCAACCCATAAGTTAACTCATTAGTAGGCTGACCATCGTGTATGTCGTCTACTAACGGCTGTATGCCCGGGGTATATACAATCGTCTCATCACTTTCATCCATTTCGGGTACGGTAAATTCAAACTCGCAGTTATGAAGTCTTATTTTATCCCCATGCTTCAACCTAAACTCATTATTAATCCGCTCATTGTTTATAAATGTTCCATTACTACTTCCTTGATCGATAATCCAGAATGAAAAATCTTTATACTCTATCAAGGCGTGGCGGCGGCTAATTGTTGATTCGTTAACAACAATATAATCCATATGATCTATGTCCTTACCTGCAACACGACCAATCATTTTAGGTCTTTCGTCAAGCATATGTGCTTGCTTATCAGTTTTTCCTTGTAGGTCATTGATATAAGCTTCCTGAAAGAATTCGTCTTGGGAAGCTCTTGACAATCCTTTTCGTTTTAAAATCAAAGAAAGGAAAGCCAAAACTAATAAAATCAATACCACTATTGCTACAATTAAAATCGACGGAAATGGGATTGGATCATCTAAGCTCTCTAAAGCTTGTTCAACCGCTTCAATTCTAGGTCTTATATTTTCAATAGACTGCTCATCGTCATCTAAAAGCTTAGATGCTGCCTCACCAGGCTCAATATTCTTTACTGGTGTGCCACCTATTGTAATTTTTTCTATTTCAGAAACAACTGAAGACTCAGGCACTTTATTGATAACTTCATTTATTTGCTGAAAAACATTTTGTAAATCTTCAGCAACCAAAGCACGAAAATACTCGCCTTCAGTTTGTTGAGAAATTGACTGGATTAATTGAAAATCTGCAGCCTCCGTAAAAGCTATACCAAATATTTTTATTTCGTTATCAGCGGCATCGGCGGAAAGATCTTCACGCATCCACTTAGATTTTTCTAAATCACGATTAACATTACCAGTATCAACAATGCCATCCGTCATAAAAATAATCGATTTTAGGGCATCTTCACGTCCATTATCTTTAAGCTCATAAATTGCACGTTCAATAGCGGCAGGAAAATCAGTGTATAACCCTGTATAATTTATTTCTTTTATGCTATTTAAAATGCCTTCTCTATTAGCAAATGATGCGACTGTTAAAGATATTTTAAGTTGAGCTTTCCCGTCAAAAATGATAATTCCAACACGAGTATTTTCATTTTTTTGGCTAATAAATTCTTTTATTGCTTCAGTGGCCAAAAAATTGGGGTCATTTTTTTTCATACTTCCTGAATTATCGAGCACCAACATAATATCAATCGGCAATGAGGCGCCGTCATCAGCGCTTAATTGAACTTCATTATCTAGTTCTTCAGCTAAAACTTGGTCTTCGGAAAGAGAAGTGGTTTTGTCTTTTACGCTTAAAGTATCCACTTCTGATTCAGCATCAACAATATCACTCTGCCCCAATAAGTCTTGCTCAGCACTGATATTGAAGCAAATTAAAAATAATAAAATTTTTATAATTAATTTAAGTGTTTTATGCATAAAAAAATATTCCGAAATAATAATAAATTATGTGTTGCATTTGTTCGAAAATCGATCAACCGCGAGCAACATCATTGTCTATGTTTATGAAAATCACAACAATTTTATATTAATTCTTTGACGAAACTCCGTTATTTCCCTGTGAGCAAAAAAATTAATTGCCTGTTTCAACTGGTTTGCCTTGTGTTGCGCTCCATTCGCTCCATGAGCCCGCGTAAAGCCTAGGCAAATTCAACCCTGCATGTGCTGCTGCAAGTAAATTATGGCATGCCGTAACTCCTGAACCACAATAAAAAACAGCATTCTCAGATGGGGTTTTTCCAAACAATTCTTCGAATTCTTTTAATAATATATGTTGTTTTTTAAAACATCCTGTTTCAGTTAAATTATTTTTCCAAAATCTATTTTTTGCCCCCGGAATATGCCCCGCAGCTTTATCAATAGGTTCAGATTCCCCTCTGTACCTGGATGGCTCTCTTGAATCAACAATTAGATTAAAGTTTCTCATTTTTTCAATATTCACTAAAGTTTTGTCTAATGATGTATTGTTAAATTGGCTTGTTATACGTATTTCATTTTTTGAACTAACCGTTCCACCTGAATCAACCCAATGTTGCCAACCACCATCTAGAACAGCAACTTTATCGTGCTGCATATGTTTTAACATCCACCAAAGACGAGCTGCAAATGATCCAAAAGTATCATCATAAACTACGACTAATTTTTCTTTGCAAATTCCTAATTCTGAAAATAATTTATTTATTGTTTTTTTATCTGGTAAAGGGTGCCTCCCTCCGTTTATAGCAGGAGGTCTGCTTAAATCTAGATGTAAATCAACATAAATAGCGCCAGGAATATGTGATTGTAAATAAGCTTCTCTGCCTGCACTCTTATTCATTAGATCGTAACGCGCATCAAAAATGATTAAGTTAGTGTTATTTAATTGATCAAAAAGTGAATTGAAATCAATGAGTGTTGTGAACATAAATAATGCCCTGTCATTAAAAAAAATAAAGTGACGAAATGTGAACTATATCACAACGTTAAAATGAAAATGTGAACTATTTCACAAGGTTATGTTGATTTATGTGAGCAATTTCACAAGCTTTCATTATCTATATACATATACTCTTATTATAATTTGAAGCATTATGTTAACGAATATTTTATCAAAACCAATCGAAGTTGCCATTGGCGATCATGTTCATAAGTTCAGCTCTCTCGCTGATTTTGAATTTAGTCTCGCTGGTCGAACATCAGTGCCCATTGAAAAATTTAAGGAAGTAATAAAATTATCTCTTGGGGAATTAAAAAAAGAATTTAAGAAAATAAAAGTAATTGAAAAAGAATTAGTTTCAATACTTTCAACATCAATATCTCAACCTGGAAGTATTAATCGAGCATTGCGTGAAATTGATATTAAAATATTTTCACAAGACCACGACTGGAGAGCAATAATTAGCGCGCTTCATGCTGGTAATGAAGAACTAAATGATTTCCGACATATTGGTGTTGTTAAATACTTACAATATCTCTCATCAATTCAAGAAATATTACAAGAACTTTATTCTGAAAAGAAAAGAGAAATCCTTGCCTCATCTCTATCATATGCGAATAATGATAAAGCCTTAAAGGTTAGAGCTAAAACTACTGAGATGGAAAGACTATCAAAAGGAGAAAATGTAACCATCCATGTAAACAAAGGAGAACAAATTGATGTCTTATTATCAAATCATAAATGTATGATTGTTGGCGGAGAAACAAGTGCAGAGTTTGTCGATGAATCTGGGCACCGTCATGATTTAAAAAATGGGAAAAATATTATTGGTCGAGGTGCTAGCAGTGATATTGTTATGAGCCAAAACTTGCGAGATATCTCGCGTATGCATATGGTTATTGAAGGTGCGGACACAAATATGCTCTATTTAACTGACTTATCGTCACATGGTACCTATATCCCGGCAAAATATTTGACGGATAACAGCCTCAGTCAAAGTCTTATCTAAAAATTAATAAGTTATGATATAACTGTATCGCGCCTAAATATAAGCGGTACCCTCCAGAGGATTGCTAAAAAAGTAATCCATGTATTAATGCTTTCTGATAGAATCCCCCACCCTGTACAATTAAAAAAATAACATAAAAACTTGAGTAAAATACACTATGAGTACAATATTTAATCCTGAAAAACTAGCAAATGAATATGAGAATGAATCCCCAGAGAAAATTATTAAATTAGCTCTAGAGAACTTCAATAATATCGCAATCTCTTTTAGCGGTGCGGAAGATGTAGTTCTTATCGATATAGCGAAAAAAATACAGTCCGATGTGAAAGTATTTTCACTTGATACAGGACGCTTACATGCAGAGACCTATCGCTTTATTGAACAAGTACGAGAACATTACAAAATTGAAATTGATGTGCTCTCTCCCGACACTAAATCTTTACAAGAATTTGTATACAAAAAAGGATTGTATAGTTTTTATAAAGATGGCCATAAAGAATGTTGTGGTATACGTAAAGTTGTCCCATTAAGACGCAAACTCAGCACGCTAAATGCTTGGATAACAGGTCAACGTAAAGACCAAAGTCCAGGCACAAGAATTACTGTGCCCGTAGTTGAGAATGACGGTGCTTTTTCTACCCCTGAAAATAAATTAATGAAATTTAATCCTCTCTCAAACTGGTCTTCGACTCAAGTTTGGGAATACATAAGATCTAATGATGTTCCATTCAACAATCTGCATGAACAAGGTTTCATTAGCATTGGTTGTGAGCCTTGTACAAGACCGGTATTGCCAAATCAACACGAACGAGAAGGTCGTTGGTGGTGGGAAGATGCTACTCAAAAAGAATGTGGCTTACATGCGGGTAATCTAAAAAAATAAATATGCATATCACATTCGTTAAAAAAATAAAAACAGATGGAACGCCATGTCGCAAATGCGCTGAAGTACAAGCTCGTCTTGAAAAAGATAACTACATCCGGAAAATAGATGAGATAGTTATAGCTGATGAAAATAATAAAAATAGTAAGGGCATGCGATTAGCAAAAGAATATGGTATTGAACAAGCGCCATTTTTTATTGTGGATGATGAGAAAAAAGGTATAGCTATATATACAGTCTACTTTAAATTTATTAGTGAAATTTTTAATGAAAAAATTAACGAAAAAGAGATAGCTAAAGAAATACTAGACGCCGATCACAGCTTGGATTATATCTAAGATACATCAAGAAAAATAAGTGGATTTTTTATTTACAATTGCGGGTTTTTTAGTTGGGTTCGTTATCGGTATGACTGGTGTTGGCGGTGGCTCTCTAATGACCCCTATACTTGTGCTTGGATTTTCAATTCCACCCGCTATTGCTGTAGGTACTGATTTATTATATGCCGCTATCACAAAATCTGTTGGTGTTTTTGCTCACCATAAACATGGTAACATTAAATGGAAAGTTGTTGCGTTACTTTCTATGGGCAGTATACCTGCATCGTTCTGCTCAATCTTCGTTATTAAACAACTCAATAATGCCGGCATCAATTATGATGGATTAATATTATCAACATTGAGTTTTGCCATGATATTAACTGCTATTTTTTTAATTTTCCGTAATCAATGGCATAAATTAAGCAAGAATGAACATTTTGCTTTTGTACAAATACTTCATAAAAAATTTACAAAACCTTTTACCATTTTTGCAGGCATTTTAATTGGTACGCTCGTTACTTTCTCTTCTGTTGGTGCGGGTGTAATAGGTGCTGCATTCTTATTTTTCCTATATCCAAAATATAGAACAATTGAAATTGTGGCAACTGATCTTGCTCATGCTATTCCAATAACTGCAATTGCAGGGATTGGGCATGCAAATTTAGGTACCGTTGATTACATTCTGCTTTTTAGTTTAATCGTTGGCTCATTACCCGGCATCTATCTTGGAAGCCAAGTTGGTAATTTGATACCTGACAAAATTATGCGCACACTACTGGCAAGTATGTTATTGATAATTGGAGTTTTATTAATTCTATAAAAACCCTGCATATCGGCAGGGTTTTTAATTAATACAATTAGATATCAGATATGAGTATGACGATAATCTTCGATTATGATTGCCATACGATCCTTTATTAGTAATTTTTCTTTTTTGAGTATCTCTAAATCGAAATCATCAATACTGAGATAACCTTGGTTTGCCTCTTTTACTTTGCTCTTTAATTGGCAATGTTTATTATAGAGTCTTCTGAAATTCTTATTTTTATCTATCAAAGATTGCACAATTTCTTGATCTTGTTCAAACATAACATCTCCTCTCCAACTGAGTTGGAAATATTATAAATGTAAATAGTAGATTAACGAACGTTGGTTCTGACCTCCTGTATTTTAATCACAGTTAAATCAAGGCCAAAAGAAATGAATTGCTTTTGATATATTTTCATATTTTTTACAATTACTACATTAATACTAATTTCAAGAATTTCAAGAAGAATATTTGTGTTATATTAATCAATTCATTAAAGTCATATTTGAAAGTATTGATTGTTAATTACTGAATATGTATTTGAAATTTATCCAAATAAAAATCTAATGACTATTATTAAAAACATTACATATTTTGCTTTGATAATGTTGGTTTTTTTACGCTCAGCTACCCCTTCTGAAACTAATCAGGAGTTTAATTTAGCTGAGATTGCAAAGAATAACTATGTTCATACTGGTAATCATGTCTCGATTGAGGATGTAGGAAATGATGATATTGCTAATATTGGGTTTATCGTTGGTAATAATTGTGTTGCTGTTATTGATACCGGCGGCTCAATAAAAACGGGAAAGAAACTCAAAAATAGTATTCGCGAGATAACAAATAAACCAATCTGTTATGTAATCAACACGCATGTACATTTTGACCACATTCTAGGTAATAAAGCATTTCTTGATGAAAATCCTAATTTTGTAGGCCACAAAGACTTAGCAGAGGCGATTAATCGGAATAGAGATTTTTTTCTAACTCAATTCAAAAATAATTTAGGGCTTAAGGCAAAAGCCTCGGATATTATAGGACCAAATATTTTGATTGAAGAATCAACGGAATTAGAACTAGGTGGTCGCACTTTGACCTTGATCCCGTTCTCAATATCTCATAGCCATAGTGATTTGATAGTTATTGATAATAAAACAAAAACTCTTTGGGCCGGAGATCTAATTTTCAAAGAACGCATACCATCATTAACGGGTAGCTTAAAAGGCTGGATAAAAACAATAGATAAAATAAAGAAATTAGATGTACAGAAAGTGATTCCTGGTCATGGTGGAATTGCTAAATCGCTAGCAGAGGCTTTGAAGCAACAACAAGATTATTTTAAACTTTTACTAAATCAAACACGAAAAGCTATTGCCGAAGGTACATTTATAAATGAAGCGATGGAAAATATAGATAAAGATAACCAATTAAAATGGCTATTGCACGACTACCAACATTCAACCAATGTCTCAAAAACTTATACTGAGTTAGAATGGGAGTAATTTTGTTATATAATTGTGTAAATATATTGCAATCAAAAAATTATGCCTAATTACGATTATTTTTGTAAAAAAAATGGTAAAACCGTAGAGGTAAGCCATGACATCAATACTAAACTAAAAACTTGGGGCGAAGTCTGTTTTGTTGGCCAAATCTCGCTCGGGGATACAGATGTCTTAGCTCCTGTTAGACTCGTTATTAACCCCCCTTCCATAAGTATCCCTACTAGCAACTCTGAACTTAAAGAAGTTGGCTTTACAAAATTAGTGAAGCGTGATGATGGTGTTTATGAAAATGTAACCGCAACTGATGGGGAAAAAAGATATATGAAAGCTGGTGACGAATCATCTCTTCCGCATATAGATAAGAAAATCTCAAGTTAACTGTAAAAATTTTTGTATACCTTATTATTTCTATCTAAAAATAACTATTATTTCTAAATGAGAATAGTTATCATATAGAAAACAACACAAACACAAGGAGTTAGAATGAGATCAAATCTATCTTATATTTTTTCTTTTATGTTTATATGTTTATTAATAAATCAGAATTTATATGCTAGCGGTTCAATGAGTGATAATGAAATTAATAATGTTTCAAGAACTAATGTAAGCAATAAAAATGATCGGGAACGCCTCTCAAAAGCAGCTGCGTTATTAAGTAATTATGAAATAGAGGCAAAAAAACTACTCGCCATGCTAGATGCAAGTGGGTTGAATTCAGAAATAATACAAAATAAAGCAAAAGAATTATTAAACTTATCTGAAATAGTTATTCAAAGCGCACAATTTAGATTACCTCAATGTAATGATTATCTAAAAAAAACATTGTTACTAAAAAGAAACTTAGAAAACATTTCACACGACATATTAGAAAAGGATTACCATCACGACGGTGCACTCCCCAAAGCGCCTGGTGAGTGTTATCACACAAAAGATTTATTTGTTCACCCTGCAACAGTATACGTATTAGTAAGAGATGACCCGTCTCTTATTGATAAGACAAAGTTGTCTATTAATACGGAAATAACAGAGGTGCTTGCTCATATAGAACTAGTAAGGCAATTAGTAATCTATTAATTTTTTTAAAAATAAAAAGCCCTTATCTATTAGATAAGGGCTTTAAATATAGAAGCCTGGCAGTGACCTACTTTCGCATAAGGAAACCCCATACTATCATCGGCGCTAAATGGTTTCACTTCCGAGTTCGAGATGGAATCGGGTGGTTCACACTTGCTATTGCCGCCAGGCAAACTGTTGGGTGCGTTATCATTAAACAACGCAACCGCATTTAGAAAATTGATTACTTAAATACAAAGTATTTGTTACGTCACAAACTGCTTGAGTATTATATGGTCAAGCCTCACGGGCAATTAGTACTGGTTAGCTTCACACATTACTGCGCTTCCACACCCAGCCTATCAAC
>PVBE013001843.1_pt1 | contig 38236 bp, 34 predicted proteins | sample 1631181 | NCBI WGS metagenome assembly PVBE01 (sample SAMN08397723, study PRJNA350692) | Marine metagenome, whole genome shotgun sequencing project. | isolation source: water | place: Pacific Ocean | collected 2012-04
CCGATAAGTGGTGAATCCCAAGGGCCCGCGTTGTGGTCCAAATTTGTCAGGGATGGCTCATTGGCCACAACAGGCTGGGTTAGGAAACTAAGGAGATCTCTATTATGAAAAACGCATTGGATACTATCAAAGCATGGGCATGGGGCTTTATTGACCTTATGCTAATCTTTATCGCTGTAGGTGTTTTAGCCTCAGTTGTATGGAATGGAAACGAAAACTTTTTCACGGGCATGGTTGGTCGTTTGACCGCACTTATTGGCGAATTTAGCAGCGGCGGATTCGTCGGCTTAATCGCTCTAGTTATTGTTCTTTCCCTTTTCAATCGAAGAACTGCATAACAGTTTTTGATTGATCGCGAAGTTTGACTTCGCTCTTGCCTCCTGATTCAAGGATGAATTGGTTTTAGGCAAAACATCTGTCTTTACGACAGAATATGATTATCCAGCCGCAACTGCCCTCGTCGGAGACGGGGGCAGTTGTTTTATTCTGACTAAAACACAGTTGGTTAATGCCAACGGAGCACGATTTTGCCGAATTGTTCGCCAGACTCAAGGCGAGCGAATGCAGTAGAAGCGTCGTCTACATCGTGGATGGAATCGACAATAGGCTTCATGCCGTTCTTGAATAACGATAGGACTTCTCTGAATTCGTCCATATCACCCATGGTTGATCCAAGAACCGAGAGCTGATTCCAAAAAATGCGAGCAAGGTCGGTTTTTGGCGCAGCGCCCGCAGTGCATCCGCACGTCACAAGCGTGCCACCACGAGCAAGAGATTTGATGCAAGGATGATGCAACTGCCCACCAACGGAATCAACACAAACGTCGACTCCACGTTTGCCAGTTAGCCCACGAACAGTACGGGACCAATCTTCGCCATCGTCAAGCACTGCTTCGCTTGCACCAAGTTCAATTGCTCTGTCAAGTTTCCATTGATGTCTTGACGTAACAATTGTATGACATCCAAAGTGCTTACAAATATTAAAGGCAGCGAGGGCGGCTCCGCCCCCAATACCTGTAATTAAAACATTCTGACCCGCACGCAGTTGTGCGCGAGTAATCAACATACGCCATGCTGTTAAGTGTGCAAGACCAAAACTCGCGGCTTCTACTGGGTCAACATTTCCAACCTCAAGAACATTTGTAACAGGCGCAACAAAATATTCTGCATTCGTACCGTTGTCGTGCTCGCCTATCATTCGGATATCTTCAGGAACAGGGTTTGTGGTCGGAAGAATTGAATCTGGTTGTCGAACGGCAGCGTTTAACAGAACGCGTTTTCCAAGCCATGACTCGCCAACATTTTTGCCAACTTCGGAAACAATACCACAACCGTCAGATCCGCTAACCCGAGGATAATCTAAACCCAGACCTGGCATACCAATTCCAACCCAAAGGTCAAGGTGGTTTAATGCAGATGCTTCTGTTTTGATAACCACTTCGTTTGCATTTGGAGAAAGATTTTTCCAATCTGAAACAACTCTTACATTATTCGCAACAGGAACACCCTCGCCCGTAATTGTTACTGCTTTCATGCCGAACTTTCTTTCTGTTTCCTGATTTCTTCAAGTAAATCCTTAGTGCGAATGATGCCCTCAAACTCACCAATGTTTGTACCCTCATATTCAATACCAATCCAACCACGATAGCCAGAATCTAACACGATGCCAATCATCTTTTCATAATCAGTGTGGAGTTCATTTCCCTTCTCGTCAAAGTCGTGCGATTTAGCGCTCACAGCCTTAGCGTAAGGCATTAATTCGGAAACACCTTTATAGCGGTCGTACATTTCACGTGTTCCCCAATCCAAAATGAAGTTTCCAAAGTCGGGTAGGGTTCCGCATCGTGGGAGGTCAACCAATTTCATAACACCCGCTAGCCAAGCCCCGTTCGAACTTAATCCTCCATGGTTTTCAACAATGACGTTTATTTTTTTGTTATCCCCAAACTCGGTAAGCCGCCTTAAACCGTCAGCAGCAAGTTTTTGTTGTTCTTCAAATGTGCCACTTGATTGAGCATTCACTCGAATCGAATGACAGCCAAGTTCGACCGCGCAATCAATCCATTTGTAATGGTTTTCAATAGCTTTTGTTCTTGCGGCATTGTCGGGGTCACCAAGATGTCCCTCGCCATCACACATGATGAGCAAACTCGTTATGCCATAATCATTACACCGTGTTTTTAAATCGTCGACAAATTTGGCAGCAGGTTGTCTCTCAGGGAAAAAACTATTGACATACTCAACCGCGTTGATTCCAAATTGTTCCTTTGTAATTCTCGGGAAATCAACCGACCGTATGTATCCGCCTTGCAGGGCTCTGTGTAATGACCACTGAGCGAGTGAAATATCAAATAATTGTTTCATGATTACATCGTAGCCGGAGCCGCACGGTTCTGTGGGGTATGATTCCTTTCTTCATGCACAAACTAAAGTCCTTTTTTAATTGGCTCGGTGCTATTTTAGCTCTATGGCTTCTGCTTTTTTTAATCTATGGCTGGAAGCACACTCAACTAATGCTCGATTTTTATACCGGTGCTGCGTCAACAATGCTTAAGGGAGAATCGCCAAGGGGGGTGACGGCGATGGCGTATCCACCACCACTTGTTGCTGCATACATTCCATTTTGTGAGATGGGCGATCTCATGCAAAGGATTCTAGCCCTTGGGATAATGTCTCTCCTTCTAGTATTTATTTTCGCAACCCTTCAAAAGAAGGTTGTTGGGGAACAAACTCTATTGAGTACTATCTTGTTCTGGTTCTTAGTTGCCCTGACTGTAGGGCGACATGTGACATCTCCTATTGAAAACTATAGTCACGATATTTTTATTGCAGCGCTTGTGATTCTGGCTATTCGGTTATGGTCGACTCGTAGAGAGGGGCAGGGTGGAGTTGTTATGGGTGTTGCCGCTGCTTGCAAAGCAACACCACTTTTATTTTTACCTTTTTTGTTTCTTCAACGAAGATGGAAAGCAGCAATTGTGATGAGTGTCGCTACTGCTGCCGTGTTTATATTGCCAGATTTATTGTTTCCTAGAAGCGGGGGGACATGGGCAAGTTATTGGTTTTCAATTGTGACCAATTCTTTGAATCAAGTTCGCGGAACGGTAAAAGTAGGCAATTGGACGGATTGGAACCAATTAAATCAGAGTTTATCGGGAACTATATCTCGAATCTTTTCCTATCCCGACAAATCTAACGCGGACGCAGTGAGTGTTTGTATTGTTGAACTACAACCCGCAACAATCAAAAAAATTGTGTTTAGTGCTCGGATTGCTATTCTTGGAATTCTCATTTGGGCACTCTATAAACCAGTAAAAACACCAATTGTAATGCGCCGATTTTGCGAAGGATCATTACTCGTTTGCGGTATGTTGTTGTTGTCGCCCATGAGCAGTAAGGCACACTTCTTTTTACTGGTTTTACCTGCCACTGTTATTATTCGATACTACATTTGGGAGCGACGAGATAGGTTGATACTCGCCATTCTTATCATTATGTTTATATATGGTTCATTATCCGCAAAAGACATTATTGGCACAAAAGCGGGGCATGCCGTGCTTGCTACTGGTTCGGTAACTTGGTGTACTTTGCTCGCTATGCTCGGAACATGGCGTGTAATGCGGTTACGTCACTCTTCTTTAGATTCATCTTGATCGATAAAGCAGTGAAAGCCAACACAGGGTACCCGCTCCGGCTCATCGCTTGCGTGTATTTCCTCAATCAACCCATGTACCTGTTGAGCATGTTCAGCAGTCAACGGAATAGAAACAACTTGTTGTCCACTTTTAGAGCCAGTAATCGTTGTGAGAACAGCAACAGTTTCTTCGTGTTCTAATGCAGATATTACATGCTCGCCAATCTGCCCAGCGATTGGATGCAGCGGCGTAATAAGATGTGGAATACCCTCTTCTTGAACGTCTTCTATCTCTTTACTATGTTCTTCATTCGTCATTGTGTTACCTCGTTGGCATAGGTTGTAGCAATATTCATTGCTTCGGGTATTTGCTCTGGGTTTTTACCACCTGCTTGTGCTGTATCTGGTCTACCACCACCGCTACCACCACAAATTTTCGCCGCTTCCCGCACCCAATCCCCGGCCTTAAGACCCTTGGCAATCATTGTTTTGCTTACGCCGGCAACAATAATTACCTTTTTTTCTTCGATGTTTGAGGTGAATAATATCGCCGCCCCGTCGGGCTTTTTTGCCCTTACGGCATCGAGTGCTGTCATTATTGAATCTTTATCAGCGTTGTTAATTGTCGCGACAATTATATTTCCTTCTAAAGCACCAATCGTCCGCGCCTGTTCTAGTACGTGGTCTTTCCTAGTAGAAGCAGATTCTTTTTGAATGGATTTGACATGTTCATGTAGAGTTGCCAATTTGTTTTTCGCTTCGTGCCGAGTTACTTGTGATAGCGTTAATTCATCAACAGTTTTTACAAGTTCGTGATAAGAATGTACAAAAGCTTCGCCATCAAGTTGTTCTATATCTTGAATTTGTTGCATAAAAGAAATGCCAGCACTGTGTGACGCTTGCGCAGCAACCCCAGTTAAAGCCAAAATGCGCCTTGTCCCCGAAGCAAGCGCCTGTTCGTGCAGGATGACAAAATGTTTTGCATTTTCACAAGTTTTTAGATGTGTTCCACCGCAGAATTCTACAGAGCAGTCAAGCCATTTTTCGTTGGAAGGGTCGGACAACAGTTCTTGAACAGTTGCACCGATGCTAACAACCCGAACAGGATTTGGATATTGTTCCCCAAAGACCGCTCGAACACCGTAGATATTCTGTGCAAGTTCTAAAGAAACATCTTCTGCATCAACAGCAAGGTTCGATTCGATAACACTGTTGACTAATCTTTCAACTTGCAACAAATCACTATCCTTCATTGCGTGGGATTGAGAAAAATCAAATCGAAGTTTTTCTCCATCAACGAGCGACCCGCGTTGGTTTACTTCATCGCAGAGCACTTCTCTTAGAGCATGATTTAACAAATGTGTACATGTATGATTGGATACGATTGCGCTTCGGTTTTTTTCGTTTATGGAAGCAGTTACCTGATTCCCAATTTCAAGCATTCCCTCGACGGTGCGTCCAATGTGAAGAATGAAATCGCCATAGCGGTGCGTTTCTTCTACGTGAAATCGCCCTTTGGAGTTCTCAACGACAAGGTGTCCAGTATCCCCAACCTGACCGCCCGCTTCTGCATAAAAAGGGGTTTTGTCAAGAATAACTCCATAAACCATAGAGCCGTCCGTCTTACCAACGAGTTCTTTGCCATTCCAAATCGCCTTGATATGCGCAGTTGAGATCCCTCTTCCATATTTTTTAGAATCATCTGTAGGTGCAATCTCAAGTGACTTCAATTTTCCCAGAACCTCCGGTGGCAAATGCATTTTTTTATCAACGTCAGAAGTTGCCCTCGATGTTTCCCTTGCTTCCTCCATAAGCAATTCATATCCATCACGGTCAACGGACATGTTTCGTTCTTCCGCCATAACTTCAGTCAAGTCAATTGGAAAACCAAAGGTGTCATGTAAAACAAAGGCACTCTTGGCGTCAATGGTGTTTCCATCACCATCCTTGACAGCATGTTCAAAGAGTTCAATGCCTCGGTCAAGTGTATTTAGGAAACTGACCTCTTCATCTTGAATGATGTGTGCGATGAGTTTTTGTTGTTGTTTTATTTCAGGGAATACGTCACCAATTGTTTCAACAACCGAAGGAACTAATTTGTATAAGAGTGGATCGCCAACACCAAATGTTTGTCGCGCATGCCTGACGCCTCTACGTAAAATTCGACGAAGGACATATTCTCTACCCGCAGCACCCGGTCTTCCTCCATCTGCTATCGCAACAACGAGACAACGAATATGGTCGGCTAAAACTCGATATGCAATATCTATGTGACTATCTATTGATCTACTATAGGGTGGAGCACCAGTGAGTTCGGTAATGCGGTCGAAGATCGGTGTCCACAAATCTGTGTCGTAATTACTGTTTTTACCCTGTAAAACTCTGACGATTCGTTCAAAACCCATGCCAGTGTCAACATGTTGGTTTGGCAATGATGTTAACTTTCCATCATCTCCACGATTGAACTGGATGAAAACTAAATTCCAAATTTCTATGACATCAGGATCGTCTAAATTAACCAAATGTCCTCCATCTTTTCCGGGGGTGGAGTCATAATGGATTTCACTGCATGGTCCACATGGCCCCGTGTTCCCCATTTCCCAAAAATTATCCTTTCTGTCCCACCGCGTAATATGCGAGTGGTCAATGTCCGTTAATTCTTTCCAAAGGTTTTCGGTTTCAACATCTGGCTCTAGGCCATCGTCTTCATCTCCTGCAAAAACCGTGACATAAATCCGATCTTTTTCAAGCCCCCAAACTTCGGTAAACAATTCCCACGCCCACTGGATTGCTTCAGCCTTGAAATAATCTCCAAATGACCAGTTGCCGAGCATTTCAAAAAATGTGTGGTGATAGGTGTCTCTGCCCACATCTTCAAGGTCATTGTGCTTACCACCCGCACGAATACACTTCTGGGTGTCTACAGCTCGAGTGAATGGTCTGTTGCCCCGACCCAAAAAAACGTCCTTAAACTGGTTCATGCCCGCATTGGTAAAGAGCAGGGTAGGATCGTCATGTGGGATAACTGGGCTTGAGGGAACCTCGGTATGCTCACATCGTTCTGTAAAGAATGCGAGGAATTGTTTTCGAATATCTACTGCTCGTGTTGGCATAAGTTACTTCCGAGGTTGAAAACGCGGATTGTACTAGGATACAGACAGTTTGCGATAAAAAGGCACGCTTTCTGGTATCCTGTGCGGTTCAGATGACGAAACGTACACCAATTATTGGCGGAAACTGGAAGATGAATACTGACCTTGAGTCAGGCATGCTTCTTGCTGGCGAGGTTGCTGATGCAATCGGTTCTTGCGATTGTTGTGATGTTGTTATCTATCCACCGTTTCCATACCTTCAACCGATTGATAGCGTGATTGATCAATCCAAAGTATCCCTTGGAGCACAGAATATTTGGTTTGAAGAAAATGGTGCCTTCACTGGCGAGGTTAGTAGCCAAATGCTTAAAGACCTTTCTGTAGCGAGCGTATTGGTGGGACACAGTGAACGAAGGCATGTTTTGGGTGAATCTGATGCCCTCGTTTCAAAAAAAATGAGTGCCTCAATTCAAAACGGTTTTCAAACAGTGCTCTGTGTAGGCGAAACGCTTGACCAGCGAGAGGTCGGAAACACACTTGACACTGTTTTGGGGCAAGTCCGTTCAGGTCTTGAACCATTAGACATTTCATCGTTGAAAAAGGTTATTGTTGCTTATGAGCCAGTTTGGGCAATTGGCACCGGTAAAACGGCAACACCCGATGATGCTCAATTAGTTCACAGGGCTATTCGCGATTGTATTGCTACTATGTTTGACGATACGATTGCTCAACAAACCCGTATTCAGTATGGCGGTTCGGTAAAACCAGATAATGCCGCCGATTTATTTGCTTGTGAAGACATTGATGGCGCGCTTGTTGGAGGAGCCTCTTTGTCATCAGATTCGTTTACCGCTATAGTGATGGCGGCATGTGACTCCTAATATATTTTTTGGAACATTCGTTATGAACAATACATTTTTAATCCTAACAATAGCTCTCATCGTTATCTCTGTTGCAATGATTTTAATTATCTTGGTACAGCGGCCACAGGGGGGTGGGTTGGCTTCGGCATTTGGCGGGGCAGGTGGTGGAGGAACAGATACTGTTTTCGGCGGGCGAGTTGGTGATGCCCTAACGGTTATGACCGTTGTTGCCTTCATTTTATTCCTTGGCTTAGCCGTAGCATTAAATCTTGTTGAAAGTAAAGTTGTACCAGTTACCCCCGAGCCAAATACGCCAGCTGTTGTTTCAACGGATACGCCAGTCGAACCACCTGCGGCGGTAACTGATGATGCACCTGCGGAGGAATCGAAGTAACTATGCTTCGCTCAATGACCGGCTTTGGCAGTGCTTCAAGCCGAAAAGACGGTGTTTCGATACAGGTAGAAGTACGAACGGTTAACAACAAATTTTATAAAGCGAACGTTCGGCTTCCTGATTCGTTGCAAAGTATTGAAACTGAAATTGATGTAGCGGTTTCTAAACTTCTTTCTCGTGGAACCGTGACAGTGAACGTGAAATTTATGGATACTTCAGAACACGGTATTGCATCAATTAACAAGGAAGTACTTGGTAATTACATTAACCAAATTAAGGAAGTTGACTCTTCTGTTACGGTTGATGTGAGTCGACTGCTTATGCTTCCTGGAGTATTAAATAGCGAAGTAGACGATAGTGTTGCAGATAGAAACAAACCAGAACTCTTGGCGCTTGTTGCTAATGCTTGCAATGATGTTATTGAAATGCGAAAGCGGGAGGGCAAGGCTCTTGAAGAAGACCTTTGTATTCACCTTGCAAAAATAGACGAACACCTTTCGTTTATTAAAGATAGGGCACCAGAAATTGTTAAAGAGTATCAGTCACGATTGCGACAAAGAGTGCAAAACCTTCTTTCAGAAATAGGCAAAAACATTGAAGAAGAAGATTTACTTCGGGAAGTTGCTATTTTTGCAGAAAAGACTGATATAGCCGAAGAAATATCTCGACTTGCTGGGCACCTCGTTCAGTTTAAGGAACTTATCAATGGTTGTGATCAAGACCCCGTTGGAAGAACACTCGATTTTTTAGCGCAGGAGATGCTAAGAGAGTCAAATACAATTGCGAGCAAATGTCTTGATGGTGATACAAGTCGCCGAATCGTTGAGATTAAAGGCGCCGTGGATCGCATAAAAGAGCAAGTCCAAAACGCCGAGTAACCCAACAAAAAATTAAATGGCCCGAGGAGGAAAGAAACGCCCTTAGCAAACGGTTAGATATGTGTGGTGAAAAGGTGATGCCTGAAGATAACATAATACAGAAGGCATTAATTGTCGTAGAATGGCGGTGTGTCAACTGAACCAGACAACATTGACCGAACCCCACGTCTTGGCCCGCTCGTTGATGATATAACTGTTGCCGAAGAAGTTGACGGTCAAGATCTTGCGATGGTGCTCAGCCATTACACCATTGGTTCGATTGAACGAATTGCCGATTATAAAAAAGGATCTCGACGCTCTGCAAAAGTTCTTGTAGGTACTGAAAAAGGTAAGTTTTTATTAAAGAGGCGTGCAGATGGGCACGATGTGAAAACGCAAGTAGAAATTGCTCACGCAGTTCAAAAACGACTTGGGGATCACAGGTTTCCCGTAGCTGGTTTAGTCAATACGGTTGACGGAAGTTCGTTTGTTGAGCATGACGGAAGAATCTATGAATTGTTCCGTTTTATCAATGGCAAACGATTTGATAAAACAAGTCCCGCAGCAGCAGAGTCTGGCAGAATACTTACACATTTTCACGATATTTTGCGCGATTTCCCAGTTGATCCATCTATTAAAAAGAACACATTTCATCAAGGCGAAGCTTTTTATGAAATAATTTCTGAAGTCAATGATGTTTTGCCCAAGTACGAATCTCCAGCACAACTTGATGGAATGTCAGATACGATAGCTTTTTTACGAAAGCAATACGAATGTGCAAATAAAACGGTCGAATCAGTTGATTTTTTTTCACTTCCAACAAGCATTGTGCATGGTGATTGGCATCCCGGAAATACGCTCTATAAAGATGGTGAAATTATTGCAGTAATTGATTTTGATTCACTAAGATTTTCTCCAAGAATTACAGACATTGCAAACGGTGCTCTTCAGTTTTCAATGCGAATGGGCGATGCCGAAGAAGTGGAACAATGGCCAAATACATTTAGTGGTCACACTATTCAATCTATGATTCACTCATACGACCAGTTTACGAAACTTCCCTTGATGGCATCTGAAAGAACAATTGTTCCATCTCTGATGATTGAAGCACTTATTGTTGAAAGCATTATTCCAATCCACACATCAGGAAGTTTTGGAAGAGTTCGAGGGTCAACATTTTTACAAATGGTAGAACGAAAAATTAATTGGTTATTGCCTAGACTGGACAGAATTATCGAAGTGATTCAGCCGCCGTTGAGCGATGAGGATAGTTTTAATGAGTAAGGATTTGGTTACACTCATCTGTCCACCTACAGAATTTGAGGCAAATATATTAGCGGTTGTTTTAAAAGACAACGGTATCGAAGCGTTTGTGTTCGCTACGCCAACAATTGGGGTTGGAGTAAGTTTGGCACTAGGTCGTCAGGGAGTACCCTTGCAGGTGAAGCGAGAAGATGTAGAAATGGCAAGACAAATATTGCTGGACAACAAACAACACTCTATCGATATTGATTGGGAGGAACTTGGATTAGATGACGACGATTATTCGAATTATGAACCGTTACCTATGCCAATTACTGCACGGGTTGCGTTCTTCTGTGTTGTACTTGCAATTATCTCCGGTTTGCTTGTTCTTATTATTCAGTTTTTAAATTGAGTTAAAAATTCATCAATAGCATCTGCATCGCCTGGTCCCATGGGACCAACTGGTGTCATCAAGACCCAATCAGTAATATCTTGAACCGTAATTGTTTCTTTTTGACCTTCAGTAAGCGTTGTTACTATGCTTGGCTGATGCGCCAACTCCCCAACAACTTCGTTGCCAAGTACTTCAACAACTCTGAACCATAGGTACTCACGCGGCGCTTCCTCGTTGTCAGTTTGTTCCCACGGAATTTGCACCATACAACCAGCGTGTTCGCTTTCCCCAATTTGACTAGAGGCTTTGAGCAAAAGCTCCCAATTATCTTGAGCCAATTTTGCACTACGCTCAGTTGACCGCATAGTTCTGACAACCGCCGTGTCTCCTTGATGTAATGTTTCAACCGCATCTTTTGGATACACGGAGGTGGCATCTGAAGATGCGATTACAACTGTTGGTATATTCCGATCCTCTCTACCGGGCATATCTTCTTTCAGCATTGCTATCGCGTTGTCGCAAGGCATTAATGAAACAAGAAGATTTGAACCGAGTGACATTGGTTGCCCCGCTGGTGGAAGTGAAGTTTCAAGGGTGAGCGCCGCTAGCCCATCAACAATGTGTACTGCTTCGGAAGAGTATATTGCGCAAACACCCAGCATTTCAAGTTCTACTCGTCCGCAACGAGTTAAGCCATGCGTTGAAACCCACGCACACCGTTCTTCAGGTTCAGCATCTTCAGGGGCTTCTACAAGCCGGGTTATCCACAATATTTCTTCTGGCGGTTCAACTTCGTCGCTAACGAAAACCTGTTCTAAAATGTCTTGTGGGAACCATCTACCCGTAGGCAAATCGCAGATACTGTGAATATTCAAGTCAGCGCCAGCCAACAATCGCATTAAGTTTGAAAAGTGTGTTAAGGGATCGCCGGTGTGCAACATAGTTTGTAGCGCAAGCACACAGCCCGCCTCAATCTCAGCAGCTTCTCGTGCCGGTTCATTGAGTGGTTCTACCCAAAGAATGACGTCTGTTGGAAGACCCTCAACTCGCACTCTTGCAGCCCACGGCACATCCTTGCTTGGTGGTTCAATCGCCTCTACTTCGATAGAGTCACCTATGTAGGTTGCGATTGCTTTGGTAACAGCTTCCATAGAAGGAAGGTCTGTGCCAATTACAATTGCCCGCAGATCGGTTGGAGTTGGCTGTTGTAATTCCCAAGGTCGTTCATCTGAAAGACCCGCGAACTCGATAATGTTAAAGTTGTTTGTCATTTTTGTTTCTTATGCTTCTTAATTTGCAACAATGTTAATGATTTTGTTAGGGACAATGATAACCTTTCTGATAGTAAGTCCCTCTAATAGGCCACTTATTATTTGATTTTCCAATGCGATTTTTTCAACTTCCTCGTTACTAGCATTATTAGGAACAGTTACACGACCTCGCACCTTGCCCATGATTTGCACGGGCAACTCTAGTTCGTCAGCGACGAGCAATGCCGGGTCAAATGTTGGCCACGTAGCAACTGCGATGTAGCCATTACCACCTATTTTTGTGTATATTTCTTGTGCAATGTGTGGGGCGAACGGTGCAAGCAATCTTACGAATCGGTCGAGTTGATCCGTTGTAAGTTTTCCAGAAGATGTCGAAGTGTTCACAAATTCAATCATCGAAGCGATTGCTGTGTTGTAGGAAAGGTTTGGAATGTCTTCGGTTACTTTTGCGATGGTTGCCAGTAATGCTCGTTCAACAGTTTCGTCTTGTGCGTCTTTCAAGGAAGCGTGCAATTCGCCACTGTTTTCGTCAAAACATAGGCGCCAACATCGTTGCAAGAATCGGTAGACACCAACGATGTCTCTTGTATTCCACGGAGCTGATGCTTCAAGTGGACCCATATACATTTCGTACAGTCGCAAAGTGTCTGCACCATATTCAGCAATAATATCGTCTGGGTTTACAACGTTTTTGAGTGACTTGCTCATTTTTGCAACGACACGCTCAACCTCTTCACCTGTTTCAGTTTCAAAGAACACATCTCCCCGCTCCTCAACCCTATCAGATGAAACGAGAGATTTGTTTTTGCGTTGGTATGCGTAACTGGTCAACAATCCTTGATGAAATAGTTTTTGAAACGGTTCGTTGCAAGAAACTTCACCAAGGTCGAATAACATTTTGTGCCAGAACCTTGCGTAGAGAAGGTGTAACACGGCATGCTCCGCACCACCAATGTACAAATCAATCCCGTTTCCCATCCAATACTGTTCCGCTTTTTTGTCGACAAATCTGTTAGTGTCATGCGGGCTGCAGAACCTAACCTCATACCAACATGAGCCAGCCCAGCCTGGCATTGTGTTTGCTTCGCGAGTAACAGGCGTTTCTGGTGACAAGAGCGATGGGTCAACGCCAGCATCGCCTGCTGTTGTGTGTAACCAATCAGTTGCTTTTCCAAGCAGAGGTGTTGGATCTTCTGACTCGGTTGGCGTGTAATCGTCAAGTTCAGGGAGGACAACTGGTAAAGCGGTTTCGCCAACGGGATAGTGGTTGCCATCACTATCAAAAACAATTGGAAATGGTTCACCCCAATAACGTTGACGTGAAAAGAGCCAATCCCGTAAACGGTGATTAATTTTGGCTAATCCAATGTTGTTCTCTTCAAGCCAAGTAATAACTTTTTTCTTGGCATCCTCCGTTTGAAGCCCATCGATGGAAATGGCTTCGGATGAAGAATTAATGGCTGTACCGTTGCCAGAAAAACAACCATCAATTTTTTCGTTTGGTTTTACTACTTCTACGATATCAATGTCGTGTGCTATAGCAAAATCATGGTCTCGTTGATCGTGGGCTGGAACCGCCATAATTGCTCCATGCCCGTAGCCCATTAATACATAGTCTGCAATCCAAACAGGTATTTCTTTTCCTGTTGCAGGGTTTGTTGCGAACAACCCAGAAAACAGTCCGTGCTTCTCTTTAGAATCAGCCATACGGTCAACATCTGCACGGTTTTTCGCCTCTGTGACATATGCGCAAAGTTTTTCGATATCACAATTTTCTGGTGGCGATGCAATAAGTTCATTCACAAGCGGATGCTCGGGGGCAAGAACCATAAATGTAACGCCAAACAATGTGTCTGGGCGAGTGGTATATACGCAGATAGGATTGTGTTCTTGAACTGGAAAATCTATGTCAGCGCCTTCGCTTCGTCCAATCCACTCTTGCTGCATTCGAATTGTTGATTGTGGCCAATCTAAACCCTCAAGGTCTTCCAATAGGCGATCTGCAAATGCGGTAATTCTAAACATCCACTGCTGTAGCGGTCTGCGAACCACAGGAAAACCCCCACGCTCACTTAACCCATCAATAACTTCTTCATTTGCAAGGACGGTGCCAAGTTTTGGGCACCAGTTGACAACTTGTTCGCCTAGATACACGAGCCGGTGATTGTTGATGAAAGAAGTTTTATCCTTCTCATTCATATTTGCCCAGTTGCCATTTTCCACTGAAATAATTCCCGATTGAAGACCTTCGACAAGTGTTTCAATTGGTTTTGCTTTTTTTGCTTTTGGATCAAACCATGAGTTGTACGCCTGCAACCAAACCCACTGTGTCCACTTGTAGTATTCAGGATCAATGGTTGCAAATTCACGCGACCAGTCGTAACTAAAACCGATGCGTTGCAATTGTTTACGGTAAGTGTTAATGGCTTTTTTCGTTGTTATTGCTGGATGAACACCCGTTTCAATTGCATATTGTTCAGCAGGTAATCCAAATGCATCCCATCCCATCGGATGCAATACGTTGTAGCCGTGCATTCGTTTAAACCGAGAAATGATGTCGCTACCGATGTAACCAACAGGGTGTCCAACGTGCAATCCAGAGCCACTAGGATAGGGAAACATATCTAAGCAATAAAACTTTGGTTTCGACTTGTCGAAACCCTCGTCACCCGGATTCCCGATGGAATTTACGTTGTCCTTAGACCACCGTGCTTGCCATTTGGTTTCGATTTCGTTGGCGACCTGGGCACAGTATTTAAATGTTGGTGTTGTTCCGAGCATATGACTCGCAGGATACCGTGAGAGCAATTATTTTTTCGCAGCAAGTACAGTAAGATGCTTTTTGGTTTCACCAACAAGATAAAAACTGCCAGTAACGCAGATGAGATCTTCTCTACTTGCAGCCTGAGCGGCGGTTTCCAGTGCTTCTGGCAACGTTTCTGCGATTTGTGTCATTTTTCCGCTAATTTCAGCAAATTGCCTTTGGAGTACTTTTGGCTCCGCAGCCCGTGGGTTACCCTTGGCTTTTGTAAAGATGATTTTGTCTGCACCGAGAGAGATTTGTTCAAGCATTCCGTTAACGTCTTTATCTTGGCAACACCCAAAAACACAAACCATGGAATCATAAGGTATGTGCGCGCCAATAGATTTGATTAGAGTTTTTATAGAAGCGGGGTTGTGCGCACCGTCAACTAGAATGAGTGGTCGTTTCCACACAACATCCATGCGACCGCTAATCGAAGTAGTTGCAAGCGAGTTGTAAATATCTATATCATTAAACTTGTAGCCATTTTTTTTCAATTGATTAATCGCTGAAATTGCAAGCGCACAGTTTGTTGCTTGATGTTCACCACTCAGTGGAACAGGAATATGCATGTATTGAGAATCTTCTGTGATTACGCAAATTCGAGTATGTTGTTTCCCATCCGAGCCACCACCAAACCTTGCACTAAATTCGATGTCTTGTGCAATGATTTGAACTTCGGTTCCAGTTGACTCGGCACACTCTTTAAGAATGGCAGTTGTAGCTTCGTCTTGATGTGCGCTGATTGCAGGAATTGAGGTTTTAAAAATCCCAGCCTTTTCTCGAGCAATTTCCTCAATAGTGTTGCCCAATATATTTGTATGATCAAAATCGATTTTGGTAATAAGAGTCATTAAAGGTGTAATTACATTTGTTGAGTCAAGTCGACCACCAAGCCCTGTTTCAATGACTGCAATATCCACCGCTTCGTCAGAGAAATGCTTGAAAGCAACGGCGGTAATTAATTCAAAGAAAGTTGGGGTTAACCCCTTTTTATTCGCAGCATCAACTACATTCTTCAGCAATTCGGTGAAAGCGGCTTCATCTATCATTTCACCATTGACAGCGACCCGTTCGCGAATGTCTGTAAGATGTGGAGAAGTGTATGCACCGACGGTATAGCCGTTTCCCTGAAGCATCGAACAAATCATCGCAACTGTGGAACCCTTTCCAACCGTGCCTGCAACATGAATCATCGAAACTTTTTCTTGAGGATTACCTAATGCGTCAAGTAATGTTCGCATGCGATCAAGTTTGAAGGTATTTTCATCGTACTGAACAACCCTCATTCGCTCAAAATCTGTTTGTTCAAGCAAGTAATTCACTGCTGAAGAAAAAGTTTCGATCGAAGGTGTTTTGACCCTCGGCTTCCTCGTTTTCTTTTTTGTTGTTCGTTTTGCGGTTTTCTTTTTCGTTGATGTCTTTGAAGTAGCCATAGCCATGCTATTCTATCATAAATCCAATTCCAAAGCAAATCGTCGCCCATAACTCAAGTAATAACAATTACTTACGAATAAAAAATAGGATTATTGAAATATGCCAAATACAAGCCTTTCACTGGAATCTTGGCGGGTTCTTCGAATTCAGGGCGAATTTGTGGAAGCAATTGATGCTTTATGTCAACTTCCACCTGCTGTGACGGTTTTTGGTTCAGCGCGATTGCCAGAAGATAGTCCGCATTACCAATCTGCTGTCGAATGTGGGAAATTACTTGTTGATGCGGGGTTTGCAGTGATTACAGGCGGTGGTCCAGGAATCATGGAAGCAGCAAATAGAGGTGCTTTTAACCAAGGGGGTACATCTGTTGGACTCAATATCTCGCTTCCACAAGAGCAAGATGCCAATAGTTACCAAACACTGGAATTAGATTTTCGTTATTTCTTTATTCGTAAAGTGATGTTCGTAAAATATGCTCGTGGCTTTGTTATTTATCCGGGTGGATTTGGGACACTCGATGAATTTTTTGAATCACTGACTCTTATCCAAACGTTGAAAATACAACCATTCCCAGTTGTTTTGGTGGGTAAGGATTTTTGGGAGTCCCTTATCGATTGGATGCGGGCTACACTTGCCGAACAATTTGAAACAATTGATCCAAATGACTTGGATTTATTCACACTAGTAGATTCGCCCGCAGAAGCGGTAAAAGTTATTAACGATCACTTCACAGGCCGGAAGAAAGTTGGGGAAAATCTTCCGAGGTTTGAATCTGATGAAGAGGAACCAACAGGTGAGGGTACTCGGCTTGGCGTTCCGCCGAAGAGGCATCCTCGGACATGACAGATGAGCTTCATAAAGAAGATGAACCAATCGTAGAAGTGCCCGAACTGGTTTCTCCTGAAGATGAGCATGTTGCGGATCTGATGTCGCATACGATTGATGTTTCCGCACTTGCGACGGCAGTAACAAAACAAAAAGCAGCGGACGCTGCAGATACGCTTGAAGACCTTGATGATGTTGAAGCGGCAGAAGTTATCGAACTGATGGAAGATCGAGCAGCTGCAGACGCTCTTGCTGAAATGGAAGTTCCGCTTGCAGTGACAATTATCGAAGATTTGTCTGAGGATGGCAGAACGAAATATGCTTCAACGTTGCTTGTATTACTTGCACCCGATGATGCCGCGAGCATTATTCGCGGACTGAGTGATGAGTTTGTTGAGCCGTTATTTGTTTCGATGCCTGTTGGTACGGCAAGGAAATTACGTCGCCTATGTGATTATGAAGAAGAATCTGCTGCAGGTATCATGACAACCGATTTTGTTTCGCTTCCAGAAGATATTACGATTACAGAAGTGGTTGAAATTCTTCGGGAACGAGAATTGCCAGAACACGTTCAAGATTTACCTGTAATCAACAAACAAGACGAACTTGTTGGGGTTGTGAGTTTGAGGGCACTCCTCATTGGTATGTCCAATGCAACAGTTTCAGAAACAATGGAACATAAAGTTGCTGCAGTCCACAACGACACTGACCGTGAACAAGTTGCACGCGAGTTTGATCGGTATGGATATGAAATGCTTCCAGTAGTTGATACCTCAAATAGATTACTAGGGATTATTACTGTTGATGACGTGATTGATATTATTGAAGAAGAACAAACTGAAGACGTCCAAAAAACAGTTGGTGCTGGTGCAGGAGAAGCGGTCTATTCGGGCATTGGCGAAAAACTTAAAGGACGAATGCCGTGGCTTATTGTTTCTGCCGTGATGATGTTACCTGCGACATACGTAGTTCTTGGCTTTGAATCTATGATTAGAGAAGTAGCGCTTCTTGCTGTGTTTATGCCTCTTATTGCAGCTCTTGCTGGTAATGCGGGGCATCAAGCACTTGCCGTGACGTTGCGAGGCATTGCGCTTGATGAAGTGAGACCCGACAGAATATTTCCGCTTATGCGTCGTGAATTAACAGTTGGGCTGTTAACAGGAATTATGATTGGTGGTGCGGTAGCCATTTTCCTTTGGCTGTTTAGTGGCGGAGAACTGGCATCTCGGCTTGGCGTTATTTTTGGCTGCGCAATGGTTGTCTCAATGGCAGTTGGAACATTCACCGGCGCTGCAATTCCACTGATAATGAAAAGAGTTGGCGCTGACCCCGCGCAAGCGTCGGCGATTTTTTTGATTATGATTACAGATGCTGTGGCTTTTTCAACGTTACTTGGCTTTGCGTGGATAGCGCTCAAATGGATGCAAGGAAACTAATAAATGATTAGAGATATCGACCGTATTTTAATTGCACGTGGTGCTATTTCAGATAAAGTTCGCGATTTAGGCGAAGCAATCACAAAAAATCTAGAAGATGTTGGCGAACATGAAATTGCTTTAGTGGCGGTGATGACAGGCAGTTTGATTTTTGTGGCAGACCTCATGCGCCATTTGCCAATGAAAATACAAATACAACTGATGACTGCTAGCAGTTATATTGGAAAAAGTACTAAGAGTAACAATGACCCCATGCTTGGGAAGCTTCCGAACGTTAAAGGCATGCATGTGTTGTTAGTTGACGATATTCTCGACTCAGGAAGAACACTGACTCGAATTCGTGGGGAACTTGAAGCGTTGCAGCCGAAATCAATCCAATCCTGCGTTCTTCTTCGCAAAAAACTAGAGTCTGCGATGAACGTCCCATGTGAATATGTTGGTTTTGATATTGAAGATGAATTTGTTGTTGGATATGGGCTTGATTACGATGGCTATTACCGAAACTTACCCGATATTGGGGTGATATGTCCCTGAACCGAATATTAACTTGGGCTCGGAACAGTTTCGAGCACCTGTTGCATAATCCTACGAGTCGCGTTCGTATCACCGTCGTGCATGTACGTTCTACTTACAATCCGATGTGAACAAACAGACAAAACGTTTGATACGACATCCTCAGGAATACAGTAATCTCTATCGTTAAGAAGTGCTGTTGCCTTTGCAACTTGTGCAAGTGCAAGACCACCTCGAGTACTAATGCCAACCTGAAGATCCTCTGCATGTCGGGTTGCAGTTGAAAGTGCAATTATGTATTCAACAAGCGAATCAGCGAGGGAAATTGAGTCTGTTAATTCTTGAGCACCGACAATTTCTTCGGTTGTCATAATTGGTTTTAGTGCTTGTAATGTTGAACGTGCGGGCTGTTGGTGGATGACTCTGCTTTCATCTTTTGGCGATGGGTAACCAAGATGAATTCTCATCAAGAAACGATCAAGTTGGTTTTCAGGTAAAAAATATGTGCCCTCAAATTCATACGGGTTTTGTGTTGCAATAACCATAAATGGAGATGGTAAATTTCTTGTTTTGCCATCAATGGTTACAGCGCCTTCGCTCATTGCTTCAAGAAGTGCGGATTGCGTTCTAGGAGTCGTTCGGTTAATTTCGTCGGCAACAACAATATTATTAAATACAGGACCAGGTTGGAATGAAAAATCTGAACTCGTTCTATCGAACATGTTGATTCCTGTGATGTCACTAGGCAACAAATCGGGTGTACATTGAATTCGAGCAAACGACCCATCAACGGTTTTGGCAACAGCACTTGCAAGGACAGTTTTACCAACCCCAGGAACATCTTCAATAAGAATATGACCCCTAGAGAGCAATGTTATGACAACACGATCGATGGCTACTGTGTTCCCCATGTACACTGTGGCGATGTTCTCTCGCAATTCTTGAATCTTATGGATAAGTGAAGAGTTATTCATATTATTTGCGAGTATAACGTTCTATGAATATGTCTACTGAAACCAAACAAAAATCACCCATTAAAGATAATTTGAGTCAAATGGTGTTGGCACAATCGTTACCTTGTGCCCGTTGCGGTTACGACCTTCGCAGTTTGCAAGCGGATGGAGATTGCCCTGAATGTGGTGAACCAATTCGACTTACTGTTATCGAAACTGTTGATCCTGCAACAAGGCGCTTGACCCCAATACACAAACCAAGAAAAACTGGAAATGCGATAACTGGAATAGTGTTGTTTTTTTTCATTTCATCTCTTCTTGCAGTTATGGCGCTGTGTGTAGATGCACCAAAGTCATTGCCAATACCACTATTTGTTCGTAGGTCACCTATTTCTGTGTTTGTATGGGCATCGGCTGGATTTTCGCTGTTATCCTTTCTCTCGCTCATCCCTTTATTGCAGATGTGTCGGCGAAAAGAATTGACAGGGTGTCGGTTGGGAATCATGCTAACAGGGACAGGCCTTCTTCTTTGGTCTCTAAGTATGTTGATGGTAAATATGTTTTTACTTAATAGCGGTAAGAACTACTCGCAGTACGCGATGTTATTCGACACCTGCTTCCCTGTAATTTCCGCAGGATTAATCTTTTCTGGTTTCCGAAAATTAGTCCCGCGGCTCGGTCAGCGAAGCCGCGCTTTTCGCCAAGCGCAGGGAAGTCGCCAGCGAATGAACGATTTGCTTGCCGCGCTTTTTGTTATCATTATTGGACGAACTTTTTTAGTTGTCTCAGGTCCGGATTCAAACCTATCTTTCATTGGGCTCATTGTAATGGTGATGAGCATTTCACTCGTAGCGATTGGGTTTGGCTATTTACTGAGGAACACGATCTGGATTCGTCAAGCACTAATTACTCCTCCGCCAGCTCTGTCTGAATTGCTAAAACCAATAAATGACCCCGCGGGTAATTAATACACTGCCACGATGGCAGGGTGGATGGGTGATATATGTCTCTTGGCGGTGGGTTGTACTAATAAAAGAGGAAAATAAGGCGTGGGAATTACTTTTTTGGCACTGAATTTGTACTTGTAACCCTGTGTAGGTGGCGTCGTGCCATCTGCAAGAAAGAAAGAGTTCGCTATCTCCTAATAGAGGTGGTGGTTAGGATTAGGAGCATAATAATGGCAGTAAAAGAACTAGCTTTTGACGTTGAAGCCCGAAAGAAAATGTTGCAAGGTGTTGAAAAACTTGCCTCAGCAGTGAAATCAACGCTTGGGCCACGCGGTCGTAATGCAATTTTGGATAAATCGTGGGGTGGTCCAACAGTTACTAAAGACGGTGTGACGGTCGCTGAGGAAATAGAACTTCGTGATAAAACCGAAAATCAAGGTGCTCAACTTGTAAAAGAGGTTGCCTCAAAAACATCAGATGACGCTGGCGATGGAACAACAACAGCAACAGTGCTTGCAGAAGCGATTTTTAAAAGTGGTCTTCGCCACCTTGCTTCTGGATGCGATGCTAACGCGATGGTTCGTGGAATTAACAAAGCGGTCAGTTCGGTAACGAAATCGATAAACGATATGTCTGAATCTGTTGAAGACAATATCGAGGCAGTTGCAACAATTTCTGCGAACAACGATCCTGATGTTGGCAAAATTATGGCAGAAGCATTTTCAAAAGTCGGAAAAGACGGAGTCATTACCGTAGAAGAGGGAAAGGCTCTTGAAACAACAGTAGATGTTATTGAAGGCATGCAATTCGATCGTGGATTCCTTAGTCCAAATTTTGTAACAGATGTTGATAATATGACAACTGTACTAGACAAGCCACTAGTCTTTATTTATGAAGACAAGCTCGATTCGGCAAAGCAAATAGTTCCGCTGCTTGAAAAGGTGATGGAATCGAAGCGATCGCTTTTAATTATTGCTGAAGATATTACAGGTGAAGCGCTTTCAACCCTTGTGATTAATAAACTTCGTGGTGTTTTGCAAGTTGTTGCAGTTAAAGCGCCCGGATATGGCGATCGTCGAAAGGCAATGTTAGAAGACATTGCCGTTCTCACTGGCGGTGAAGCGATAATGAAGGACCTTGGAATTGATATCGAAAAGGTTTCTTTGACTCAACTTGGTCAATCAAAGAAGATTGAAGTTACAAACAAAGAAACAATTATCATGGAGGGGGCAGGTACTTCAAAAGATATCCAAAATCGTATTGCTAGAATTAGAACAGAGATAGCCGACAGTTCTTCTGATTATGATCGAGAAAAATTACAAGAACGGCTAGCCAAACTTGCTGGCGGGATTGCTCAAATAAATGTTGGAGCAGCATCCGAAGCAGAATTAAAGGAACGCAAAGCACGAGTTGAGGATGCTCTGCACGCAACGAGAGCGGCTATTGAAGAGGGCGTTGTCCCTGGCGGTGGCGTGAGTTTTATTCGTGCGAAGGAAGCATTACAAAAAACACTGGCATCCGCAAAAAGAGATGAGAAAGTTGGCGTTGATGTCATAAGCGATGCACTTACACTTCCACTTCAAACAATTGCAGACAATGCGGGTGCGAAGGGAACCGTTGTTGTGGCGAAAGTTGCAGAGATGACTGGTAGCAATGGTTTTAATGCTCTTACCCTTGAGTATGGTGACATGCTGACAGAGGGCGTACTTACACCAGCAAAGGTTGATCGTTGTGCACTTCAAAACGCAGCATCTGTCGCTTGCATGATGCTTTCGACAGATTGCATTATTACGAGTGTCCCATCTGATGAGGATGAAGCTGGTGCAGGTATGGGTGGCATGGACCAAATGGGTGGAATGGGCGGAGGAATGCCGGGAATGGGCGGAGGAATGCCGGGAATGGGCGGCATGCCAGGAATGGGATTCTGATTGATGATTAACAACATTAAAAAAACACAAACTGGAGATGAACAATGGCGGTAAAACCACTAGAAGACAGAATTTTAATTAAACCTCTTGAAAGAGAAACAAAAACAGCTTCGGGTATTTTTCTTCCTGAATCCGCAACCGAAAAACCTATGCATGGCAAGGTAGTTGCAACTGGTCCGGGAAAACTTCTTGATAATGGTGAGCGAGCAAAACCAACAGTGAAGAAGGGTGACGTTGTTGTATTTGGTAAATACTCAGGAACTGAAATAGAAATAAAAGGTATGGCACATCTGATCGTTCGCGAAAGCGAATTACTTGGCATGATTGATGGCTAAGAGAAGAAAGAGAATAAACAAACATGACTGCAAAACAAATGAAATATGAAAACGCTGCTCACGAAGAGTTTCGTGAGGGTATTGAACGAATGGCTAAAGCCGTTGGTATTACGATGGGTCCTGCTGGGCGAAACGTAGTGGTACAAAAATCTTATGGTGGTCCAGTTGTAACAAAAGACGGGGTGTCTGTTGCAAAAGAAATAGAGTTTCCAGAACCATTTCAAAATATGGGCGCAAAAATGGTTCACCAAGTTGCCAAAAAGACTGCAGATATCGCGGGTGATGGTACAACTTCTGCAACAATTCTTGCTGATTCAATTTTTAGGAACGGACTTCGGTACGTCACAGTTGGTGCCAACCCAGTAATCGTACAGCGTGGAATTTCCGCTGCAGCAAAAGTTGCGACCGATGCAATTAACGCAATGTCCAAGGAGTGTAAGGGCAAGAGCGACTTACACAAAGTTGCAGTAGTGTCATCGAATCACGATGAAGTTATTGGCTCTATTATTGCAGAAGCTATCCACAAAGTTGGTGGAGACGGAGTTGTAGAAGTAGAAGAGGGTAAAACTGCAGAAACTACATTGGAATATGTAGAAGGCATGGCATTTGATAAAGGTTTCTTAAGCCCTTACTTCATGACCGACCCTAAAACTGCTGAATGTGTTCTTGAAGACTGCAATATTTTAATTTATGAAAAGAAAATTTCTAATCTTGCAGATTTACTTCCACTTCTAAATAAAGTGGCTACATCAAGTAAACCAATGTTACTTATTGCAGAGGACATTGAAAATGAAGCCCTCGCAGCGTTAGTAATTAATCGTCTTCGTGGCAGTTTAAATATCTGTGCAGTAAAGGCTCCCGGTTTTGGTGATAGGCGCAAGGCAATGTTGGGTGATATCGCCGCGTTAACTGGCGGCGTATTTTTCTCAGAAGATCTTGGTAGAAATCTAGAAGATATCGAACTAGAGGAACTGGGTAGTGCAAAGCGAGTAGTTATAAACAAAGACTCCACAACGATTATTCGCGGTGCTGGTAAGAAATCAGATATTGATTCAAGAGTGAAACAAATTACAACTCAGATTGATAGATCATCAAGTGATTATGATAAAGAAAAATTGCAAGAGCGCCTGGCAAAACTAACCGGTGGGGTTGCAGTAATTCAAGTCGGTGGCACTAGCGAAGTAGAAATGAAAGAACGTAAGGATCGTGTTGAAGATGCACTTGCAGCAACCAGAGCGGCAGCCCGCGAGGGTTACGTTGCTGGAGGTGGTGTCGCATACATTCGTGCCATTGATGCGCTTGAAAAGGCACGTAAATCTTCAGTTGGTGATGCAAAGTTAGGCTTTGATATTCTTGCAAGTGCCCTTGAGGCACCCGCAGCATTAATTGCATCAAACGGAGGTAATGATGGAGATGTTGTGGTCGAAAAAATCAAAGAAGGTACAGGTGCTTTTGGATTTAATGCTTCAACACGATGCTATGAAGACCTCATCAAGTCAGGCATCATTGACCCAGCTCTTGTTGTTTGTACGGCAATTCAGAACGCCGCTTCAGTTGCAGGGTTGTTATTAACTACAAACGTAGTTATTACTGAATTGAAAGATGGCGAAGATCCTGTTGAGTATGCGATTTTCTAAAAGAATGACTAATCTTCTATGACTATTACTCGTTGCTATTATGAAGTTCTGGGTATCTCTCGAACAGCAGATAGTTCGGAGGTAAAGCGATCATATCGTCGATTGGCAATGAAATATCATCCTGACAGAAATCCGGAGGATGAAGAGGCTGAACGAAACTTCAAGGAGTGCGCAGAGGCGTACGAAGTTTTATCTGATTCACAGAAGAAGGCAATATACGATCAGTATGGGCACGAGGGATTGCGTGGTAGGGGGCACGCTACCCACGATTACAATACGATGAATGTTGAAGATATCTTTTCGATGTTCAATGATATTTTAGGTGGAAGCCGTGGATTTGGAGGTGGCCGCACTCGGCAACACCGTGGGTTTGATCTTGAAACAGACGTAGAAATAACTTTGGAAGAAGTTTTAACCGGAACTGAAAAAGAGGTGACTTTTGATCGCCTTACAGTTTGTGATACATGCCTTGGTTCTGGCGCTAAGTCCGGAACAACTCCTCAAACATGCCAAACATGTCAAGGGCAGGGCAAGGTTGCACAAGCAGGTCTTGGTGGCATGTTTCGGATGGTTTCAGCGTGTCCAACTTGCCAGGGTCGTGGTTCAGTTATTGTTGAAAAATGTGAAGATTGCAAGGGACGTGGCAGAACAGCTATACATCGACAACTTCGGGTCAAAATACCTGCAGGAATTCACAACAATCAAGCGGTTCGTGTTGCCGGTGAAGGGGAACCACCAGCCCCCGAAGTATCACAAGATGGTTCTGGGACTTCAGGCGATTTACACGTGGTTGTACGAGTCTCTGAAGACACAAGGTTTGAGAGAGATGGTGACCACTTAATTCACATAATCCCAGTTGCATTTACACAATTGGCACTTGGTGCAACCTTAGAAGTGGAGTCGATTGATAGTTCTCACGAACTTGATATTCCTAGTGGTACGCAAACGAACGAAATATTCAGAATTGACGGTTTGGGTTTACCAGCGTTGCGAACAGGACGTCGTGGTGACCTAATTATAATTGTTCGGCTTGCGGTTCCAAATAAACTAACAGATGAACAGCGATCTCTTTTGGAAGAGTATGCAAAATCAGAACACATACCAGTGCATGAAGCAGAAACTTCATTTTGGGAAAAAATAAAAGACGCAGTAACAGGTGGTAAAACTCGCCACAATGAGGATTTAAATAATGATGACTGACTCAAATACATCAGAAGAACAAGTAGAAGTTAACGAAGATATTATCGAAGAGCAAATGTCCGAAGTTGACCAACTGAAAAAAGATTTAGAAGATGCAAATGAGGCAAAATTAAGAGCACTTGCTGATTTTAAAAATTACCAACGGCGAAGCATTGAAAACGAAACAAGAGCTGTTAGCGTGGGAATAGCACAAATTGTTCGAGCTATTCTTCCTTCGATTGAACAGATGAATATGGCAATTGAACACGCGAATGATGATGCAACAGTTAAGGGTTTTCAGATGGCGCTTGAAGGTCTGCTTTTAGGACTTGCAGAATGTGGAGTAATGCAGATAGAGCCACAAATAGGCGATTTGTTTGATCCACAACAGCACGAAGCAATGATGCGCCAAGAAACAGAAGATTTGGAGCCAGATCACATTGTTATGATTATGCAATCTGGTTTTAAACTTGGTGATATCGTTATTTATCCAGCCAAGGTAGTTGTAAGTTCCTGATGCCAACGTATGATTACCAATGCCAAAACTGTGGCTATAATTTTGAGTTGTTTCAGCAGATGACCGATTCGGTGAAACGAAAATGCCCAGAGTGTAAAACCCTGAAACTAAAACGTCTTATTGGATCAGGTTCTGCGATTGTTTTTAAGGGTAGCGGTTTTTACGAAACTGATTACCGAAGTGATTCTTATAAGAAAGATGCGAAAGCAGCAAAAGAATCAGGTAAATCAAAAAAAGCCGATAAAAAACAAGGTGATTCACAAAAGAAGTCAAAAGACAATTCAACGCCTTCAAAGAAGGGTTAGCATCTACCCATGCCGTTGAGGTATCTGAACAAATTACTAGATCACTTATCGCATGATGGCTATAGACCAGCCACTATTCGGAATATTGTAAAGGAGTTGCGTATTGATCATGATGACCGCGCTACATTTGATCAAACATTGACAAAGGCAGAAGAAGATGGGTTGATTGAACTAGGGCGTGATGATTGTGTTCGGCTTCCAGCCTTGCCCGATGAGATAACAGGAACTTACAGATCGAACAAAAGGGGCTTTGGCTTTGTTAAGCCAACACAACGTTTTCGAGAGGGCGATGTTTATATAGGAGCAGGTTCAGAAGGCGATGCGGTATCTGGGGATACGGTGCGAGTGGCTATTTCACAGAGTAAAGGGTGGAAAAAAGACAAGGGTAGTGCGGGAAGAATTACTGAAGTTATTTCTCGAGGACGTGGAGAATATGTTGGCACTTTGTTCAAACGAGGCAAAGGGTGGTTTACCCAGCCGGATGGAAGAGAATTACACGATCCAATAATTATTCGTGATGTTGGAGCCAAAGATGCAAAACAGGGTGACAAGATAGTTTTCGAAATGCTTCATTATCCCGAAAAAGATTATTATGGCGAGGGTGTTATCACCAGAATATTAGGTGACGCTGGTCGGCCAGATGTTGAGACCCAAGCAGTTATTCTTGCCTATGGATTACATAACGATTTTGATGAAACATCAAAAGAAGAAGCAAGACAAGCATCTTCGCATTTTGAAGAAACTGGTGATGAAGATAGGGAAAACTTAACAGATACACTTGTTTTTACAATCGATCCTCCAGACGCTCGTGATTTTGATGATGCAATTAATATTTCATATGACGACAAAACACAAGAATGGGAACTTGGTATTCACATTGCAGATGTTGCGTCTTTTGTACAAATAGGAAGTGCACTAGATGCAGGTGCTATGGAACGAGGAAATAGTGTTTATCTTCCAAGACATGTTGTTCCAATGTTGCCAGAAATACTTTCAAACGGAGTTTGTTCTTTGCAAGAAGGTGTTCGTAGGTGGGCAAAGTCCGTCTTTATTCGTTTTGATAAAAGGGGGAAAGTGCTTGGGCACCGTCTTCGGAACACAGTGATTTGCTCAGAAAAACGGCTGACTTACTTGGAAGCACAAGCGTTACTTGACGGGAACGAAAAGGAAGCCCGAAAACACTCTGTAACTGGGGGTGCTTATTCAACCCAACTTATTGAATCATTGAAGCTAGCAAACGCTTTGGCAAAAGAACTTCTCGCACGCCGTCGCAGAGATGGCATGATTGAACTTCAATTGCCCGAAGTTGTTTTAGAGTTTGATGATGACGGGCATGTTATTGATGCCCACCCAGAAGATAACGCTTTTACACACCGAATAATTGAAATGTTTATGGTTGAAGCGAATGAAGCGGTTGCTCGAATATTTGCTGGATTGGACATTGCACTTCTAAGGCGTGTGCATTCCGAACCGAAATTTGGAGACATGGCAGAACTTCGCCTATTTGCCAGAAGCGTTGGAGTTGGAATGCCAGAAGAACCAACAAGGGAAGACCTACAGCGATTGTTGCAGGCTACAAAGGAAAGCGATTCTTCAAGAGCAATTCACTTTGCAGTATTACGTACTTTGACGCAGGCGGTGTATAGCCCAGCAGAGATTGGCCATTTTGCATTGGCGAGCCATCATTACGCCCATTTTACAAGTCCAATTCGTAGGTATCCAGATTTAGCCGTTCATCGGACAATTGCAGCATATTTAGATAGTACAGATAACGGGAATTTAATAAAGGGCGGTAAATCGAGAAGGGCATTAGTGGAAAATATCCGAGATGACAGTCGAGTTTTAAACGAGGGTCAACTAATCGAACTTGGCGAACTGTGTTCATCAACAGAACGTAACGCCGAACAAGCAGAGCGATCACTTAGAACATTTCTTGTTATGCAATTCTTAAATGATGAACATTTAGGAGATACTTTTACCGGAATCATTACGGGTTTTTCTTCAACCGGTGTATTTATATCTTTAGAAAGATTTCTTGTTGAAGGACTGGCTAGGTTTGACACAATTTCTAGATCATCAAAACGTGCTGACCGTTGGATACGAATGGAGGGTACTGGCAGGATTGTTGCTCAAAAAAGCGGGGCTGTTCTTTCAATTGGTGATAGCGTGAGTGTTCAAATAACAGCTATTGACCTTCCAACGAGGCAAATGGAACTAGGGATTACAGAAATGCCACAACGTCATATTGAAGATATAGTTGAGCCGGATATTCCACGTAACAAAACAAAAAAGCATGGCTCGAAAAATACCAAATCTAAACACAAGGGGAAGGGTAGAAAGCGTAGGTAAACCGTATCATGGTGGGAAATAGATAGGAGTTCCAAATGACAGACGCACAAGCCACTGGCAATATTGAATCAATCCTCCATGAAGACCGAGTCTTCTCTCCCCCTGAACAATTTGATACACGAATAGGTGGTTCCCTCATAAACTCGATGGATGTATATGAGGAATTGTATACACGTTCCATTGAAAATCCCGATGGTTTTTGGGGTGATGTCGCAGATGAACTAGATTGGTTTGAACGGTGGAACACGGTTAGTTCTGGTGCGTTTCCAGACGCAAAATGGTTTGAAGGTGGAAAAACAAATATTTGTCACAACTGTATTGACCGTCAAATCAATATGGGACACGGTGATGACACTGCAATTATCTGGGAGGGTGAGCCCGTTCAGAGCGAAGGAGCAGGTGAAGTAAGAAAACTTTCATATCACGATTTGCATGCAGAAGTTTGCAAGTTTGCAAATGCACTTAAATCTCAAGGTGTTAAGAAAGGGGACATTGTCACAATTTATATGGGTATGGTTCCCGAACTTGCTATTGCAACGCTTGCATGCGCGAGAATTGGCGCACCGCACTCGGTTATTTTTGGAGGTTTCTCATCTCAAGCAATTGCTGATAGAGTGAACGATGCAAGTAGTTCCATCGTGATTACATGCGACGGTTCATGGCGCCGCGGCAAGATTGTTCCTCTTAAAGACAATGTTGATGCAGCAACCGAACTAACTGATGTTATAGAAAAAGTAATTGTTTTAAAACGTTGCGAAAATGATGTTGCGTGGGCAGAGGATCGAGATATCTGGTGGCACGATGTGTGCGAGAGTCAAGAAGAAGACTGCCCCTGCGAATCTATGGATGCTGAAGACATGCTCTTTTTGCTGTATACAAGCGGCTCAACTGGAAAACCAAAAGGGATTATTCACACAACAGGTGGATATATGGTTTATACCTACCTAACAAGCAAGTGGGTTTTTAATCTTAAGCCAGATTGCGATCAAATTTATTGGTGCACAGCTGATATTGGTTGGATTACAGGGCACAGTTATATTATTTATGGCGTGCTACCAAACCGTGTACCAACGGTAATGTATGAAGGCGCTCCTAATTTTCCCGAGTCAGATCGGTTTTGGGACATCGTTGAAAGGCACAAGGTAACCCAGTTTTATACTGCCCCGACTGCGATTCGTGCATTCATGAAATGGGGCGATGAGCACCCTCAAAAGCACGATCTTTCATCACTAAAACTTTTGGGTACTGTTGGCGAACCAATCAACCCAGAAGCATGGATGTGGTATCGCGAAATCATTGGTGGAAACAATTGCCCAATCGTTGATACGTGGTGGCAAACTGAAACAGGTGGCCACATGTTAACGCCATTGCCCGGCGCAACTCCAACGACGCCAGGATCGTGTACTACACCCTTCTTCGGAATAGACGCTGCCGTTGTGAATGAAGATGGAAACGAAGTAGAAACAAATGCTGGTGGATTGCTTGTTGTACGAAAGCCATGGCCGAGTATTTTGCGAGGTATCTACGGTGACCGCGAACGGTTTGTAGAAACATACTTTGGTCGAATTAATGGCATGTATCTTGCTGGTGACAGTGCGCGCAAAGATGAACATGGAAACTTTTGGATTATGGGTCGAATCGACGATGTCATTAATGTTTCGGGTCACCGGCTCGGGACAATGGAGGTTGAATCTTCATTAGTAAGCCACGAATCAATTGTTGAAGCAGCGGTGGTTGGTATTCCTCACGATATAAAGGGTACGGGAATAGCCGCATTTTGTACGCTTGCTAGTGGTTTTGAGCCATCTGAGGAATTGAAACAAACGCTTAGGGATCATGTTGGAAGTGAAATTGGAGCTATTGCCAAACCAGATTTGTTAAAGTTTACTGACGCGCTTCCCAAAACGCGTAGCGGAAAAATTATGCGCCGATTACTTAGAGATGTTGCTTCGGGCACCGACTCAAAGCAAGATGTTACAACGCTTGAAGATTTTACGGTGCTTGCCAAGTTACGCGCTGACGATTGACGCAACTGCTGGAATAGCTGTTCCACAAAGCAACTGATCACCGCAGATTACTAAGTCTGCGGTGTTTTTTTGTATACGTACTCTGCCTATTACAACTTCGCGTCGATTCTCAATTGAGCGTGGATCAAAGATATTCACGGATGGAAGTAGCAGTTCGTCAATTTGAGTTTCCGTTTCAATTCGTAAACTTGCAATGTGCCCCACAAAAACAGGAACCCGGAATGAAGTTGCAGCAACTTTACAGCCAAACAGTTCATGCAAATCGTTTTTGATTTCTTCTTCCTCTTCTTCTGCTTTTTCATGAGGCAAAACATTGTTAACAAGATTGCCATGGAATAAGTCGGCTGTATTATAATTTTTTAGTGCACTTACTCCCCGATGACCAGCCCCAGATACTGATTGCATACACGTTGCAATGATTGATGTGACAGAGCATTGTTTATGAAGCGGTGCGAGTGCTTGTGCAATGAGCGATGCCATGCAATTTGGAATTCGGATTCTCTTGCATTTTTTTTCTAGCACGGACGGTAAAGACAACACCGCTCTTTCAAGTTTTCCACCACAATCGACAATCAGACCATCAAAATCGCAAACTGAAACCGGAGCGGCAAGGATTACTGCATCAGAATCTATCGGTATGGCATCCACCCGTCCAAGCCCAACTACTTCTAAACCCTGCACCGTAAGTTCATCTGCGCATACTTTGCCTACAACTCCATTGACACCAACTACAGCAATTCCCATCCCCATATTTTAGGGTCAGAGTGGGGGTCTGGCCCTAAATTGAGAAGTAGGGTGAATTTGGTAGAATGTGGGGATGACAACGTATACGACAGTGGAACAAGCGAGAATTGGTATTCTGATGGGGAGCGCTTCGGATTGGCCGACTATGAAGCGAGCAAGCGAAATGCTTAAATCGTTCGACGTAGCGCACGAATGTAATGCCCTCTCAGCACATAGAAACGCTGAATTGCTTGTAGATTATCTCTCAAATGCTGAAAAACGTGGCGTTGAACTTTTTATCTGTGCTGCGGGTGGTGCAGCTCACCTAGCAGGGGTCGTAGCCGCACATACAGAAAAGCCCGTTTTGGGCTGTCCAATGCAAGCGTGGTCACTTGATGGGCTTGATTCCCTACTTTCTACGGTGCAAATGCCAAAAGGAATGCCAGTAGCCACTTTTGCAATTGGTGGTGCCGGAGCAACGAATGCGGCTCTTTTTGCAGTTCAAATGCTCTCAATGGGCGATTCTGACCTATCAGCTCGTTTTGTAGCCTTTCGCACGGAACAAGCAGAAAAAGTGACTCCGCTCGAGTAAATCCAAACAATTATCTTGCATTTGGAAGGTCCGAGAACAACAATAAGCGGTTCACAGGTTCGTTGTTTTAGAGTAGCCGTGACTATGAAGCCGATGCTGCAGCGAAGGCACATTTATTCTGAACAATTGACCACCGTATTGACGTATGGGTAGAGAAGATTACTGGAGCATATTTAAACATGTTATTACTTAAAAAAACCATCTGTATCACCGGGCTTATTGCATCGGTGTGTTCGACCGCAATTTCTAAGCCAAAGAATTTTGATGAAGTAAACGAGGGATACACCAAAGTAGTATCTACTGTAGACGGTTCATCCCCACTTTTTGGTCTTTGGAAAAATGGCAAGGAACAACAACTACTTGCAGAACTGCCAAGAGGCTGGGAGCGAAAAAAATTCTTTATTGCTGTCACACCAGCAGCAGGTGTAATATTTGCTGGTTTGCAAGGCAATGAGTCGTATGTCTACCTTCGCAAGTATGGCGATCGACTTGCATTTATTTCCCCAGAAATATCAGTTCGATCAACTGGTGATAAATCATCAAAAAATTCAGTGGATACCATTTTTACCGACACCGTGTTACTTGATGTATCAATTATTGCAACTGGCCCAAACGGTCAACCAGTAATCGACCTAGATGATTTACTTGTTGCAAAGGCATCTAAAATTGCCGGCTCAGTAGCAAAGGGAGCAAATAGTAAACTCGCAACAATCAAAAAAGCAAAGTCATTTCCAAAGAACCTTGAAGTTGCATTTGAAATGCCAACATCTGGCGGTCAATTCAAAATCATTCACTATTCAATTAGCGAAGTACCAGAAAGAGGAAGTTATAAACCACGAAAAGCCGACGAACGTGTTGGCTATTTTGGAACCTCTTTCCGTGATCTTGGTCAATACCACGATGAAGACAAATGGGTTCATTATGTAAATCGTTGGGATTTGCAAAAACGGGATTCAAAACTATCACTTAGTCCACCAAAAAAACCTATTACTTTTTATATTGAGCACACCGTTCCTGTTCGTTATCGACGCTGGGTTCGTGATGGTGTGTTGTATTGGAATGATGCTTTTAGAAAAATCGGAATTGACAATGCTATCGTCGTTTATTATCAAGATGCTGCGACAGGTGCGCATATGGATAAAGATCCAGAAGATGTTCGCTACAACTTCTTACGTTGGCTCAATAACGATATTGCAACGGCAATAGGTCCATCACGAGCACATCCAATGACGGGTGAAATTTTAGATGCAGATATAGTCTTAACTGATGGTTGGATTCGGGCATATTGGCGTTGGTATAACCAGCAGCCAAAGTCTGCAGAAGCGATGTCTACAATGACACCCGAAGACATACAGTGGCTCGAACAGTATCCAGAATGGGATCCTCGGGTTCTCCTTGCAGATCCAATTGAACGAGGTCGAATTCTTCAAGCAAGGACAACTGGGGAGACCGCTGATGTGACAGTAGATCAAATACTTGTTAACAATGAAGAACTCTCTGAAATTGCTGGTTGGTTAGGAGATGAAGACCGACACTGTCTTGCTGCTTACCAACTTGCAAATCAAATGGAGTTTGCACGTCTTGGTCTTGAAACATTAAACCTTCTAGGCGAAGATGCGCCAACAGATAATGGTCGCGCAACTGGTGACAAATTAGATGGTATCCCCGAATGGTTTATCGGTCCGCTCATGTCCGCTCTGGTTTGTCACGAAGTAGGGCATACACTTGGTTTACGGCATAACTTTAAGGCATCGAGTTTATACACAATGGAAGAGATAAACTCCGACGAAATTCGCGGTAAGAAACCGTTTACATCTTCTGTAATGGATTACAACCCAGTAAATTTCAATATGGGAACGGGTGATGTCCAAGGCGATTTCGCTATGATTGGTATTGGTCCATACGACTTTTGGGCGATTGAGTATGGTTACACCTCTGGAGATATCAAAGAAGTATTAAGTAAATCAAGCCTTCCCGAACACGCATATCTAACAGATGAAGATACTCGTGGACCTGATCCACTTGCTAAGCGATATGACTTTAGTAAAGACCCGCTAACGTATGCCAAGAATCAGATGCGAATTGTGCAAAAATTACGAGAAGATTTACTTGGACAGTTCGTGGAAGATGGTGACAGTTGGTCAAGGGCACGACGTGGTTATGAAACAACGCTTCGCATGCAGAGGGGTGCAGCAAGTATGATGATTGATTGGATCGGTGGAGCGCATACCAATAGAAATAAAAAGGGTGATTTTGGCGACGAAGATGTCGCACCCGTACAAGTTGTTCCAGTTGAACAACAACGTGCTGCTCTTGATTTTGTAATTAACACGGTGTTTGATGAAGACGCTTATGGTCTTTCGCCGAATCTACTTACACACTTCAATGTTGACAAATGGTATGGCGGTGGCGGTGATAGCGGTGAGCCAACATGGCCTATTCACGATCAGATTCTTGGGCAACAAGCATCAGTGTTGTCAAGTATTCTCTCACCTAGCCGTTTACAAATGGTTTACGACAACGAATTCTTAGTGCCTGTAACTGAAGACGCTTTAACCGTTGCAGAGATATTTGATACGTTAATGAATTCAATTTATGCAGATCTAGGTAATATCGATGGCGAATGGACAAACCGAAACCCAATGATTTCTTCAATCGATAGAAATTTACAGGCAGAAATGGCAAGTCGGCTTATCGATTTGACTACTGGTCACGTTAGGATGTTCCGCACAGTTCAAAACCTTGCGTTGTACCACGCTCAAGAACTGCACGACAGGATTGCAAGGATTCTTGATGGCGGTGTAAACATAGATACATATACGTTGACCCACCTTCAGGACATACACAAACGTTTAGGCAAGGCTCTGGATGCGGTTTATTATATGTAAACTACGTTACTGAAATTAATTCCTGCCGCCAAGTGCGATCAATGTTTGTGTTTTCCGAACACTTCTTTGGCATGGCTAAATGAAGGGTTACTGGTTGTTTTAGTTCAACCGATCCATCTACCTCTCGTGGCCCAACTCTCATTGCGTTCCCTGCCCAATCAACGTTCATTGACCCGCACGGATGTCCCTCGTTTCTTCTTAGTCGAGCACCATGGCTACGCGAGTAATAACTAACCGCAACCATCTTTAGTTCAACTATATCTCCCTGCAATTGTTTTGGAACAGTGATTGGTTGATGAATAATGCCTACGTCACCACCGCCCACAATAAAAGCAATGTGAACATCTCGAGTGCCGGGAAGAACAGCAAACGATTCCTGTGTTGGCTGAAGGTGCACAATGACGGAGGCGGGGTTTTCAAATCTATTCTGGTAATAAATAGATAACTCTGGACCATATTCGTTTGACCGAATAACAGGGAAGACACAAACGCCGTCTGCTTCAAAGTAATGTGACCCTATTATTCCTTCAAGGATGTCTGGAAGTTTGTCTTCAATAAACAGTGCATATCCAAGCCACGCTCCAACCACAAGGGTCAATCCAGTAGAAATAGTTCTCATAAATACCAAGCCGCCCATATCGGCGTATATCCACGACCACCCGCTCCAAATAAAACCAACTACAAAAAGGATGAACAGTATGAAGTTGCGTTTCTCATGCATCCCATGGCTCCTTAGATTCGAATCCACACCGCATAAGTAGTTCACTCTGCGGCGAACTTTTCCCACACGAGTATTCTACGTGTAGTACCCTACCTATCGTCAAGGACTTTTTTACAAAATGAATTTTAATTCTCCACCAACAACACCTATTGAAGCAGCCAGCGGTTGGTTTGAAGAAGCGAAAAACGCAAACGCGAGTTCAAATCCACTTAAAATGGCGCTATCTACGATTGATTCCGAAGGAAAACCATCATCACGTATGGTGTTATTGAAGGGTTTTAATGAGCGGGGTGCCGTTTTTTATACAAATTACACTAGTGAAAAAGCGCTAGACATCGACAGCAATCCAACGGTATCGCTGTTGTTTCATTGGGACGAAATGCAAAGGCAACTTAGGATTCAGGGTAGGGCGGTTAAAATTAGTGAAGAAGAATCTGATATATATTTTTCAACACGAAACCGTTTGAGCCAGGTTGGAGCTTGGGCGAGTAAACAATCTCAACCATTAACAAGCCGCTCTTTGCTTGTTGCGAAGGTTGCAGTCCTGAGTGCAAAATGGGTAGGGCGGTCAATTCCTCGTCCAGAGTTTTGGGGTGGGTATTGCGTTTCGCTTGATATGTTGGAATTATGGCAGGGGCATGATGGTCGATTGCATGATCGAATTCGGTATGTTTACACTGATGATGTTTGGTCTTGGCAACGGCTGCAACCATAAATTTTTTGTTTTGCCTTTACGCACACATGTCTAACAACGAGGTAAAAGGTGACACACACAACAATTCTAGTGACAGTTGGTTTGCACTCGCGGACTCGCTTTGTGAGTCGGTCATGTCTAATTGTCAGTGGATGTCACCGCTCTAAGGTTAATTACCCCGCGGGTCATTTATTGCCAATATTTAGATCTTTGAGTAGCCGTCTTGCTTCTTCAAGAATGTCTGCTGGCAGGACGGGCTCGTCAAGTTTGACAGTCCGTTTTTTATTTGGCTTTTGAGGTGGCGGTGTTTCTTTTTGTGCCTTCTCATAAGTGGCATTTTCCTGAATGCTTGACAATGAAGTGTTGTGTAATTCTTCTATGGTTTCATTATCAATACCAAAATGGTCTTTCCACTCTTGTGCAAGTTTTGTCGATAGACCAGAAGGGCGTTGCACGGTTTTTGTTTTTTGAATGTGGCTATCTTCAACGAGGGCTTGCAAAAATGCTGCAGATCCAATTTGTTGAGCACCACGTTTGCGAATAGACTTTATTATTTCTCGGTCACTTGTTACAACAAGGATGGAGCGCGGTGCAGATGAGTTTGCAACTCGACTCATAATTTCTTCGTCAGCAGTTTTGCGAGGTCCTGTGTAGACCGTTAGATACCGAGTACCGCTAGAAACCTCATCGGAGGGCGTTCCATCACAAATAAGGGTAACCCTCTCGCCTCTCCAACGGCTATTATCAATCATTCTACAGAGCCCATCTCTACCAATTCCAGCAGATTCTGCGGGTAAAACTCCAGTCTGGTGGAGCACATTCCAAGTGTCAATCAATAAATCCATGATTATGGCTAGGATACCGGCTCTTTTGAAGTTCGCAATGCCCTGTGTTCAAAGTGGTTACGTATATTGATAGTACCCCTTGCAATGTACTTCTTTTTGCGTTCTAATACGTGGCTCAGTACTGTTTTTACAGAAAAGGTAACCAAACTTATGGCAATTCGTATCAAGGCAAGACAAAATGAATCTGCGGGACAAATGCTCCGTCGATTCAAGAAACTCTGTGAGAAAGAAAATCTTATCAAGGATGTAAAGAAGAGACAATACTTCGAAAAACCATCCGAACGCAAGCGTCGTGCGCGCCGCAAGGCAGAATCGCGTCGTTACCGTGAACTGCATTTCCCGCAGCAACGAACTCGTTCGTAAGCGAATGGCAAACAATAAACAACAAATCGGAGACTCTCTGCGGCGCAGACCGCGGATTTCTTTTTTCAAAAGTAGCGATATGCGATTATCGCAAAGTGGCAGACAATCGGAACGCATGTAAATCGTTACCAACTATTGGAGATACACAACAATGAACCTTATCATGCTTGCTCAAGAAACAACAGCATCCGACCCTTGGATGCTCTATTACCTCGCACCACTTGGTGCGATTGTCGCTCTCATTATGGCATTTATTTTTAGCCGAAGTGTTATGTCACAAAGTGAAGGCGAGCCAGAGATGATTGAAATTGCAGAGCACGTCCGGGCTGGTGCAATGGCATATCTCAAGCGTCAATACAAAGTTGTATTCGTTGTCTTTATTGTGCTGATTGCAATTCTTGCATTACTTGGTTTCGCAGAAATCCAACCCGTATGGTCAGCAGTTGGTGTACCAATCGCTGGTTTATTC